>ENA-UOWG01001599-UOWG01001599.1-activated-sludge-metagenome-genome-assembly--contig:-NODE-1599-length-21850-cov-21.704519_pt1 | contig 21850 bp, 18 predicted proteins | sample MGYA00238147_ERZ761563 | MGnify/ENA primary metagenome ERZ761563 (study PRJEB28884, sample SAMN05720216) | anaerobic digester metagenome | isolation source: active sludge of municipal... | reverse complement strand
GAGTTGAAGGCGCCGGTGCGGCCCTCGCGTATCGCGCGGGTGAGCGACTCGGGCGCGGGCTGGCCCACGAGGCGCTCGCGCTCGCTGGTGCGCCCGGCGATCACGCCCTGCGAGTCGATCACCGCGCCGATCCAGCCGGCGGGCCAGCCCTGGTCCTCGAGCACCGCGTTGAAGGCCGTGGCCGGCAAGGCCATGCGCAGCGCGTAGCGCACTTCGCCGTCGATGCGCACGGGCACGCTGACCTGCATCATCAGGCGATTGCTGATCGCGCCGCGCGCCAGCGGCGAGAGCACGATGCGGCCCTGCGTGAACACGGTCTCCTCGCTGGCCGCGGTGCTCGACACCGGCAGCTTCGCGCCGTAGGGACTGAGCGTGCTGAACAGAATGTCGCCGCTCGGGTGGGTCAGGCTGATGGCCAGCGCGTCGGGCTGGGCGGTGAGCGTGCGCTGCGCCTGGGCGTAGAGCTGCGGCCAGTCGCGCTTGCGCGCCGCATCGGAGTCGGCGAGCACGCGCAGCGCCGCGGTCGCGGTCTCGAAGCGTCGTTGCACCGCCACTGCGGCCGCGTTCGCCCGCTGCACCAGGACCGCCTCTTCGTCGGCCCGCTTGCCGTCGACGATCTGCTTGATGAGCAGGCCCGAGAACACGAGCACGGGCACCGCGGCCAGCAGCGCTGCCAGCAGGATCCAGCCGTGAATGCCCAGGCGCGCGCCGCGCGTCATGGCGCAGGCTCCGTGCGAAACGGCACAGCGAACATCGAGGGGCGGTTCGTGCGCAAGGCAGGCGGCCGCGCCATGGCCAAGCGGCGCACGGCGCAGACAGTGCAGACCAAGGGACATTCAGTATCTGCAAGCGCCTGACGCGCGGGCATCCCGCCCCTGCGGTGCCTCTGCCCAAGTTGTGCCGCCTCTGGGGGGAAGCACGCTCACAGGAATGCGGTAGTGCGCCGCGCAGTTGCACGCGCGCGGCGCCGCAGGGCGCCGGCCCGCACGCGACGATCGCCGTTGGCGACACTGGCTCGGTCATCGTGCAGTCATGCGCCATGCGCAGCATGCGCGCCCATGGCATGGCGAAAACCGCCTCTCGGCCCGACCCCCGGCAGGACCCTGCGGGCGGCGACGCCGCACCCGGTCCTTGCCCCGGCGGAACCCGGTGCCGGCCCCGCAGAGCCGCCCGTCACGGCGCGCTACCGCGCCATCTTCATCTCCGACGTGCACCTGGGCACGCGTGGCTGCCAGGCTGGCTTCCTGCTCGACTTCCTGCGCCACACCGAGAGCGAGCGCCTTTACCTGGTGGGCGACATCGTCGATGGCTGGGCGATGAAGCGCGGCTTCTACTGGCATCCCAGCCACAACGACGTGGTGCAGAAAGTCCTGCGCAAGGCGCGCAAGGGCACGCGCGTGATCTACGTTCCGGGCAATCACGACGAGCTCGGCCGCCAGTTCTGCGGCCTGGCCTTCGGACAGATCCAGATCGCCGAGGAGGCCGAGCACGAACTGCTCGACGGGCGCCGGCTGTGGGTGGTGCACGGCGATCTGGCCGACGGCGTGATGCAGCACGCGCGCTGGCTCGCGCACCTGGGCGACGCCGCCTACGACTTCGCGCTCTGGCTCAACCGCCACTTCAACCGTCTGCGCATCCGTCTGGGATGGGACTACTGGTCCTTGTCGCAGTACCTCAAGCACCGGGTCAAGAACGCGGTGAGCTTCATCTCGGACTTCGAGTCGGTGCTCGTGCACGAGGCGCGGCGCCGGGGATACGACGGCGTGGTGTGCGGCCACATTCACCAGGCCGAGATCCGCGAGGTCGAGGGCCTGCTCTACTGCAACGACGGCGACTGGGTCGAGAGCCTCACCGCGCTGGTCGAAACGCTCGAAGGCGAACTGCGCATCGTGCGCTGGGATCGGCTGCGGGCGCCCGCGCAACCCGTGCCACGCTGGAACGAGGACGACGTCCTTCCGCCCTCCCTGCCCCTGGCGCCTCTGCCGGCCGATACCCCGCACGCATGCACTTCCTGACCGTCACCGACGCCTGGCACCCGCAAGTCAACGGGGTGGTGCGCACCATCGAGGCCACTCACCGCGAACTGCAGCTGGCCGGGCACACCGTGTCGGTGATCAGTCCTCAGGGCCACTTCACCCTGCCCTGCCCGCGCTACGCGGAGATCCGCCTCGCCGTGCTGCCCTATGTGCGCGTGGCGCGGGCGATCGAGCGCGCCCGCCCCGACGCGATCCACCTGGCCACGGAAGGCCCGCTGGGCCAGGCCGCGCGGCGCTGGTGCCTGCGCCATGGCGTCCCCTTCACGACCGCCTACCACACGCGCTTCCCTCAGTACCTGCGCGCCATGTTCGGGCTGCCCGAGCGCTACGCCTATGGCTTTCTGCGCCGCTTCCACGGCGCGGCCGCGCGCGTGCTCAGCCCCACGCCGGAAGTCGACCGCGAGCTTGCTGCCGCCGGCGTGCAGCGCGTGGTGCGGTGGACCCGCGGCGTCGACACCGAGACCTTCGCACCGCTGCCGCGCGCCGCTGACAGCGGATCGCGGCGGCCGATCTTCCTCTACGTCGGGCGCGTGTCGGTGGAAAAGAACATCGGCGCCTTCCTGGCGCTCGACCTTCCGGGCACCAAGATCGTGGCCGGCCAGGGCCCCGCGCTCGACGGCCTGCGCCGCCGCTTTCCCGAAGTGCAATTCATGGGCGTGCTGCCACCGGCGCAGTTGGCGCAGCTCTATGCACACGCCGACGTGTTCGTGTTCCCCAGTCGCACCGACACCTTCGGACTGGTGATGCTCGAAGCGCTGGCTTGCGGCACACCGGTGGCGGCCTACCCGGTGCAGGGGCCGCTCGACGTGCTGGGCGGCAGCGGCGTGGCGGCGCTCGAGGACGACCTGCGCACCGCAGCCTTGCAGGCTCTGCGGATCGACCGCGCGGCCTGCCGCGAGTTCGCGCTGCGCCACTCGTGGCAGGCGGCCACGCTGCAGTTCATGGACCATCATCTCGACCTGAGCGCCGCCCCGGCGCAAGCAAGGCTCGCAGCGCTCTAGCCGCATCGATGCTCGTCATGCGCGCGTCAGACCAGTGTCATGGCTCGCTCACATACGCACACTAGAGTGCCTGGGGTTCGCGGCACCCGCCCGCCCCCGCAACCCCAGCCCACAGGATTCGTCGCCATGTCCAGTCACGAAGACGCACCCACCAACCCCTCGAACAACCGGCACATCGACGAGGTGATCGCCGAGCGGCTCGCACAGCCGGGCCGGCGCCGCGTGCTGGCCGGCGGTGCGGGCCTGGCCTCGCTGTCTTTCATCGGAGCCGGTGCCGGTCTGCTGTCCGGTTGCGGCAGTGGCTCCGACGCGATCGCGGCCACCCCGGCCGCGTTGCCGCCCGCGCCCGCCCCCGCACCTGGCCGCCCCAGCGCGCTGGGCTTCAGCGCCGTGGGCAAGAACCTGGCCGACGTGGTCACCGTGCCCGCGGGCTACACGGCGAGCGTGCTGCTGCGCCTCGGTGATCCGCTCGCCGCCGGTGTTCCCGCCTACGCCAACACTGGGGCCGACGCTGCCGCGAGCTTCGCGCAGCGCGCCGGCGACCACCACGACGGAATGCACTTCTTCGGCCTGGACTCTGCTGGAAAGGCGCCCAGCGCGGCAGGCGAGAAGTCGGCGCTCGCGGCAGCGGTCAACGACCGGGGCCTGCTGGTGCTCAACCACGAGGCGATCACGCCGATGTTCCTGCATCCCAACGGCGTGAGCGTCAGCGGCAGCGGCACCGCCACGGTGCGCACCAGCGCCGAGGAGGTGCTGCGCGAGTTCTACGTGCACGGCGTGACGGTGATCGAAGTCGCCCGCGCCGGCGGTGCGTGGTCGTACAAGCAAGACTCGAGCTACAACCGGCGCATCCACACCCTCAGCGAGATGCAGCTCTCCGGCCCGGCGGCGGGCTCGCCGCTGATGGTGACCAAGTACTCCACCAACGGCACGCGCACCCGCGGCACGGTGAACAACTGCGCCAACGGCTACACGCCCTGGGGCACCTACCTCACCTGCGAGGAGAACTGGGCCGGCTACTTCCGCCGCGTCACTGCTACTGACAACGCCAAGCGCACGGCCAAGGAACTCACCTCTTTCGCCCGCTACGGCGTGGCGGGCAATGGACGCGAACTCTGGGCCACGGTCACGCCCGACACGACCGACGATCTCTACGGCCGCTGGAACGCCGAAGTGCGCGGCGCCACCGCTGCCGAGGACTACCGCAACGGCCCCAACACCTACGGCTGGAACGTCGAGATCGACCCCTACGCACCGGCGAGCGTTCCCAAGAAGCGCACCGCGATGGGCCGCTTTGCGCACGAGGGCGCCTGGCCCGCCAAGGCGGTGGCGGGCAAGCCGGTCGTGTTCTACATGGGCTGCGACTCGCGCAACGAATACATCTACAAGTACGTGTCGACGGCCGCGTGGGATCCGGCCGATGCAAGCCGCGGCATGGCTGCCGGCGACAAGTACCTGGACAGCGGCAAGCTCTACGTGGCCGTGTTCAAGGCCGACGGCACGGGCGAGTGGAAGGAGTTGAGCTTCGGGGTGAGCAACGTCACCGGCGCGAACACGGCCTACCCCTTCGCCGACCAGGCCGACGTGCTGATCAACGCGCGACTGGCGGCCGACGCGCAGGGCGCCACCAAGATGGACCGACCCGAGTGGGGTGCGGTGGACCCGGTGAGCGGCGCGGTCTACATGACGCTGACCAACAACAACGCCACGCTGCGCACGCTCGCCGCGACCGACGCCGCCAATCCGCGCCACTACAACGACCCGCGCACCACCGGCACCGCCCAGCGCGGCAACCCGAACGGACACATCATCCGCTGGAAGGAAGTCTCGCCGGAGTTGCTCAACTTCGTCTGGGACATCTATCTGTTCGGCGCGCGCGCCGGCGCCGACGCGGTGAACGTGAACCTGTCGGGGCTGACTGCCGACAACGACTTCTCGAGCCCCGACGGCCTGTGGTTCAGCCAGGCGAGCAACGTGTGCTGGATCCAGACCGACGACGGCGCCTACACCGACGTGACCAACTGCATGCTGCTCGCCGCCCTGCCCGGCACCGTGGGTGACGGTGCCACCAAGACGATCACCAATACCGACTCGACCGGCGCGACCAAGCAGGTTCAGACCGCCGTGGGCGCCGCCCCGGGAGCCAAGCTGCGCCGCTTCCTGGTGGGCCCCAAGGAGTGCGAGATCACGGGTCTGGCCGAGTCGCCCGACGGCCGGGCGCTGTTCGTCAACATCCAGCATCCAGGCGAGGACACGCCCACCAGCGCGATCGCCGCTCCGGCGCAGTACACCAGCCACTGGCCCGACGGCGGCACGGCGCGGCCGCGATCGGCCACCATCGTCATCACGCGCAATGACGGCGGGGTGATCGGCGTCTAGCCACTTCGGCCGGGGCGAGGATCGTTTCGGCACCGCGCAGTTTCCAGGCATCGACGCGCTCCGGCAGGGACCGGGGCGCGTCGAATCGGGTGGGCGAGTCCGGCATGCGGACCGACCCGCCCGCATTGCCGGGAAGACGCTTCCCCTGTCGCTCGACGGCGCGGCACGCAGTTGAGCAGCAAAGAAAAGGGGCGGCTCGCGCCGCCCCTTTGCACTTGCCGGACGCCTGATTACTGCTCGAACTTCAGGTACAGCGCGCCGAAATGCACGGCGTGGCGTACCTGCGCGTTGTCGAACGCGGCGAAGCCGAAGGGATAGGCGGCATCGAGCTTGCTGAATTGCACGTCGTAGGGGCTGCCGGTCACCAGCTTGCGGCTGAGCACCGAGGTCAGCACGCCGTTCTTCCACTGGGTCACGACATCGATGTCGCCGCGGTCGCCGACCAGCTGGTTGACGATGTACGAGGCCACCTCGTCACCCGCCTTGAACTTGCTGTCGTCGAAGGGCACCTGATTACCGTTCACGATGTAGAACGCACCGCCGGCGTTACCCGCCTTGCCGTCCTTGTTCATGAACTCGGGCTTGCCGTTGACCAGCTTGATGCCGGCGTAGTCGCCCCCCGTCACGCCCGGATCGCTCTGGCGACCGGCGTTGGGGTTCTTGCCGCCTTCGTATTGGATGTGGTTGAGGTACTGGTCGTCGACCTTGCCCACGCGCGCGCTGCGGCTGCCCTTCATGTGCCACATGTCGCCGATCTCGCCGGCGGCTGCGGTGTACTTGTTGCCGTAGGGCTTGCCCTCGCCGAGGTGGCAGGCAACCATGCAGCCCTGCTGGTCGAAGCCCTTGATCGAGTTGTTCATCGGCCAGATGAAGGCCCACTTGTCCTCGTAATAGGTGTTCTCGTCGCCGCCCTTGTTGTCGGCGCTCTTGAGGGCGACCCACGAACCGTTGGCCTGCTTCTGGAAGGGGCCGCGACGCACGGAGTCGGTCGGGTCGGCGTACTGGACGAGCATGTAGATGCGGTCGCCCGAGTACACCGCCTTGATCGTGGCGGTGGTGCTGCCCTTGCCGCCGAAGTTGGCGCCGCCAGACAGATCAACGCTGATCGGACGGGCCTTCGCCCATACCGGATCGGCCGCGAGATCGGCCAGCTTGGGCGCCGCGGCGACCTTGGATGCGACCAGCGTGTTGGCGGCGACCGGCTCTTCCTTGGTCGCGCAAGAGGAAAGGACCACGGCGGCAAGGGCCGCGGCGGCGAGTGTGAGTTGACGCTTCATGATGGACTTCGCTCCCTGAGAGACGGATCGGCTTGGTTTTGGTGCTCCACCGCCGGAACCCTCGCTCATGGTCGATCCTTGAGGCAGGCCAAAGGTGGATGCGAGCTCAATCGCTACGCTGCGCGCATCGTGTCATCGGGGGCCGTTCCCCGGCTTGCGCGACATCAATTCTCGATAACGGCAGCCGATATCGATGAGTGAGCTCGGAAGAGAGATCGCCCGCGCGTTCGTGCAGCTGCATGTGCTCCACCACGCCGAGCACGAGGATGTCTGGGGTCAAGAGCTGATCGCGGAGCTGGGCCGGCATGGGCACAGGCTCAGCCCCGGGACCGTCTACCCGCTGCTGCATCGCCTGGAAGCCCAGGGCCTGCTGAGCCGCCGGGATGTGCTTGCCGAGGGCCGCGTGCGCAAGTGCTATCGCCTGACCGCGGCCGGACGGCGCGCGCTGCGCGAGGCGCGCGCGATGCTGCGCGAACTGGTCGAGGAGCTGCTCGCAGAATCGGCCGGCTGAAGTGCCCTTTGCATTCGCCCACTAGACGCCCGCAAGGGTGATGACCGCCCCCAGCGCCGCAGCCGCCAGTACCAGCTCGATCACGCTGCGCCCCAACCACTGCAGGGCCACCAAGGCCGCGACGGCGATCAGCCAGGCGGTGGCATCGGTCGGCGCGCTCAGTCCCTGCGGCCAGAAGACGTGCACGGCGAGGAACACGGCGAGCTTGAGGATCACGCCCACCACCGCGGCGCTGATCGCCGCCAGCGGCGCAGTGAACGCCAGGGCGCCGCGGGTGGACTCGACCAGCGGGCCGCCCGCGAGGATGAACACGAACGAGGGCAGGAAGGTGAACCAGGTGACCACGCAGGCCGCGAGCACGGCGGCGGCGAGGCGGTGGCTCTCGCCCAGCGGGGCGAGCTGCCAGGCCGCCACGAAGCCCACGAAGGCCACGATCATGATCAGCGGGCCGGGCGTGGTCTCGCCCAGGGCCAGGCCGTCGATCATCTGCGCCGTGGTGAGCCAGGCGTAGTGCTGCACCGCGCCCTGCATGATGAAGGGCAGCACGGCGTAGGCGCCCCCGAAGCCCAGCAGCGCCGCCTGGGTGAAGAACCAGCCCATCTGCGTGTAGACGCCGCTCCAGCCGCCCCAGGCCACCAGGGCCAGCAAAGGCAGGACCCACAGCACGCAGCCCAGCGCGACCACCCGCGCCGTGCGGCGCGGATCGCGGCGCGCGTGCGGCGGGGGGGGCGTGTCGTCGTCGATCAGCGCCGCTGCGTGCGCTGCAGCGTCTGGCGCATGGCGCGCGGGCGGGGACAGGGCCCGCGGCGCCAACCGCCCGAGCGCCGCACCAGCCAGGGCTGCGCCGAGCACGATCCACGGGAAGGCCAGCCACCAGCTCGCCACGAAGGCCGCCAGCGCGAGCGTCCAGGCAACTGGGCCTTGCAAGGTGCGGCGGCCGATACGCCAGGCGGCCTGGGCGACGATGGCCACCACCGCCGGCTTGATCGCCGCGAACACCCCGGCCACCAGGGGCTGCTGGCCCTGGCTCACGTAGAGCCAGGACAAGCCGATCAGCAGCACCAGCGAGGGCAGCACGAACAGCGCACCGGCCGCAATGCCGCCGCGGGCGCGATGCAGCAGCCAGCCCAGGTAGGTGGCGAGCTGCTGCGCCTCGGGCCCCGGCAGGACCATGCAGTAGTTGAGCGCGTGCAGGAAGCGCCGCTCCGAAATCCAGCGCCGGCGCACCACTAGTTCCTCGTGCATCAGGGCGATCTGCCCCGCCGGCCCACCAAAGCTTACGCAACCCAGCTTGAGCCAGAAACGCAGGGCTTGGGCAAAGCTGGGGGCCTCAGGTGCGGCGGCGCCAGATGACACGGGGGACGGGGCAGGCATCGGACGAGGCTAGCGCACTCGTGCGACACGCCGGAAACGGCGTACGCCCCCCTCGACGGCCCAGCCCGCCCCCGGGTTTGCCCGAGGTCAAGCTCCGCCCCCCCAGGAGGCCTAGCGTGTCGCCACGGCGTGCCGCAGAGGCGCGCGTCACGGGAGGAAGTCAATGAAAACCAGAATGCTCGGCGCCGCCTTGGCCCTGACCGTTGCCTGGGGCTTGAGCGCCTGCTCGACCGACACGCCGATGGGCGGCGCGCAGTTCGTGGGCTCGGACAAGTGCGGCAGCTGCCACACCAACGAGTACGCCACCTGGAAGGACACCTACCACAACAAGATGGTGCGCCCGACTCGCGAGGGCATGCTGCGCGACGCGCTCGACGCCTGGGCCAAGGACGGCAAGGGCAACGCCGGCCCGACCAAGGGCAACATCGACGGCAAGGCCTACAAGTACGAAGACGTGGCCATGGTGGTGGGCTCGAAGTGGAAGCAGCGCTACCTGGTGAAGAATTCGATCACCGGCAACCACCAGTTCATGGACAAGCAGTGGAACCGCTACCTGAAGGTTTGGGAAGGATACGGCCAGAAGAACGACTGGGAGACCGTCTGCGCGACCTGCCACGCCACCGGCTACAAGGTCACCGCCTACGACGCCGCCAATCCGGCCGCGCAAAAGTCCACGCTGGTTGAGCGCAACACCGGCTGCGAGGCCTGCCACGGCCCGGGCAGCAAGCACGTGTCCACGGGCAACAAGGCCGACATCTTCAACCCGAAGAACGCGCCCGCTGCCGAGGCTGACAAGGTCTGCGGCTACTGCCACATCCGTGCCGAGACCTACGCCTGGAAGACGGCGCAAGGGCATCCGCGTGAAGACCTGCCGGCCCCGACGCTGGGCGCCAGCTACCGCGCCGGCCTCGACGACTGGACCAAGTGGTACACCAAGAGCCAGTCACTGCTGGTCGGCATCCAGGCCGACGCGCCCTTCACGGGCAACTACAAGGGCACGGACCTCGACAACGCCTTCTTCACCGACGAGAAGGCCGTCAAGGACAATCTCTTCGAGGCGCGCAAGCATCACCAGCAGTACCAGGAGTACACGCAGAGCAAGCACGCCAAGGGCGGGATGAGCTGCAACACCTGCCACAGCCCGCACGCCGTGAAGGGCAAGGTCATCGACTCGCGCGACACCTGCAAGACCTGCCATGCCGGCAAGCCGATGGCGGACTACAAGGCCTACATGCCGGGCCTGGGCCGCACCGCGGGTGACCTGTTCATGCGCTCGCACACCTTCAACCCCGCCCCGCGCAAGGGCGGCGCCACGGCCGACGACATGGGCCCGCCGGTCTACGCGTACCCGCAGAAGTAGGCGCAAGCCGCTGAACGAAACGGGCCGCGCAAGCGGCCCGTTTTCCTTGCGGCGCGTCGCTAGAGCACGTAACGCGCCAGGTCTTCGTCGCGCGCCACCGCGCCGAGCTTCTCGTCGACGTAGGCCGCGTCGATACGCAGCTCGGCCGCGGCCGTGTTGCCGGCCTCGAACGAGATCTGCTCGAGCAGTTTCTCCATCACCGTGTACAGGCGGCGCGCGCCGATGTTCTCGGTGCGCTCGTTGACCTCGAAGGCCACCGCGGCGATGCGCGCCACCGCCTCGGGGGTGAAGACGAGCTTCGCGCCGTCGGTGGCGAGCAGGGCCTCGTACTGCGCGACGAGGCTCGCGTCGGTGGCGGTGAGGATGCGCTCGAAGTCGCCCGGCGTGAGGGAGTCGAGCTCGACGCGGATCGGCAGCCGGCCCTGCAGTTCGGGGATCAGGTCGCTGGGCTTGGCCAGGTGGAACGCCCCGCTGGCGATGAACAGGATGTGGTCCGTCCTGACCATGCCGTACTTGGTGTTGACGGTGGTGCCCTCGACCAGGGGCAGCAGGTCGCGCTGCACGCCCTGCCGCGAGACGTCGGCACCCTGCACCTCGCTGCGCGCGGCGATCTTGTCGATCTCGTCGATGAACACGATGCCGTTGCTCTCGGCCGACCTCACCGCCTGGCGGCGGATCTCGTCCTCGTTGACCAGGCGCGCCGCCTCCTCCTCGATGAAGAGCTTCATGGCCTCGGCGATCGTCAGCTTGCGCGACTTGCGGCGGGCCTGCCCCAGGTTCTGGAACATCGACTGGATCTGCTGCGTCATCTCTTCCATGCCCGGCGGCGCCATCATCTCGAGTTGCGGGCCGGCCACGGCCACCTCGGCCTCGACCACCTTGTCGTCGAGTTCACCCTCGCGCAGCTTCTTGCGGAATTTCTGGCGGGTCTCGGTGTTCTCGGCAGGGCGGGCTTCCTCGCCGAAGCCCACGGGGCGGGCCGGCGGCAGCAGGATGTCGAGTACGCGCTCCTCGGCGGCGTCCTCGGCCTTGACGCGGACGAGCTTCATCTGCGCCTCGCGCGTCTGCTTGATGGCCACCTCGATCAGATCGCGCACGATCGAATCCACGTCGCGGCCCACGTAGCCCACCTCGGTGAACTTGGTCGCCTCGACCTTGATGAAGGGCGCGTCCGCCAGCCGCGCCAGGCGGCGTGCGATCTCGGTCTTGCCCACGCCGGTGGGGCCGATCATCAGGATGTTCTTGGGGGTGATCTCGCTTCTCAGCGGCTCTTCGACCTGCTGGCGCCGCCAGCGGTTGCGCAGGGCCACGGCCACGGCGCGCTTGGCGCGGTCCTGGCCGACGATGTGCTTGTCGAGTTCGTGGACGATTTCGCGGGGAAGCATCATGAATACTTCGCAGCTCGCGTACGCGACGGCTTCGCCGTCGCACGTGCGCTCGCTGCGCTCCGGGTTAGGCGCGCCGCCTTGAGGCGGCTCGGCGGCGGCGCGCAGGACAAGGGAAACGAGGTCGGTGCGGCGCGCTGCGCGTGCCGCCCGACCACGGATGAGCGATCGCGGCCAAGGGCTTGCCGATCACGGGGTTCGAGTCACGGGCCACGGGCCACAGCCAACAGATCAGGGGCTGGTTCACGGGCCCAGCGTTTCCACCGTGTGCGACTGGTTGGTGTAGATGCACAGGTCGCCGGCGATCTTGAGCGACTGGCGCACCACGTCCTCCGGGCTCAGCGTGGTGTTGTCGAGCAGGGCCTTGGCGGCAGCCTGGGCGTAGGGGCCGCCCGAGCCGATGGCGATCAGCCCCTGCTCGGGCTCGAGCACGTCGCCGTTGCCGGTGATGATCAGCGAGGCCTCCTCGTCGGCCACGGCGAGCATCGCCTCGAGGCGCCGCAGGATGCGGTCGGTGCGCCAGTCCTTGGCGAGTTCGACGGCGGAGCGCACGAGGTGGCCCTGGTGCTTGTCGAGCTTGGACTCGAAGCGCTCGAAGAGCGTGAAGGCGTCGGCCGTGGCGCCGGCAAAGCCGGCGATCACCTTGCCGTGGTAGATGCGGCGCACCTTGCGGGCGCTGTGCTTGACGATGATGTTGCCCAGGGTCACCTGGCCATCGCCGCCGAGCGCGACCTGGCGGCCGCGGCGCACCGACACGATAGTCGTGCCGTGAAACTGTTCCATGAGGTCAGCCTGTCGGAAGAGACAAGCCGAATGTAGGGCCGATCGGCGCTAGCGCAAGCTCAGCGTGGCCAGACCGGACACCCCAAGGAGCTGCAGCAGCTGCGCCACCAGGGGGTTGATGTTGCGCAACTCCACCTTGCCGCCGGCCTGCACCGCGCGAGTAAGCACTGACAGGAGATTGCTGGCGGCATTGAACTCGATGCGCCTGAGGGTGGTGCAATCCACCAGAGCGAGCTTCTCGTGGGTCAGGGCTTCGAGCAGAAGGCCGAAGGCCGGCTCGCCGTCCCGCGCGATGGTGCCGCTCCAGCACAGACCCTTGGCTTCGGGCTCGGGCTGAGGTTCAGGCTCGGCGGCGGGGGGCGCTTCGATTGGGGGCTGGATCACCGTGGCAGCGGCGCGCGGCGTGGCGGGACGTACCTGGAAGTTGGCCGTAGGCGGCTCCCATGACGGCGGAGAAACCTCGAAGGTAATGCAGTACTGGATCGCCGATTCCTCGAACTCAGCCTGGTCGCCGAGCAGGCGATGGATCTCGATGAGCAGCATCCAGGCGGCGTCGGAGGGATCGCGGCGGCCCGGCTCGATCGCGCCGCGCAGCGCCGGGATCAGGTTCTCGGGGCCGATGAACACGAGCTGGTGGCTGGCCTTCTTGAAGGCCTTGATGACCCGCAGCAGCAACTCCGCCCCCACCGCATCGGCCGACTGCACGTTCGAGGCATCGATCGTGAGCTGGGCGAACTGCTGCGACAGCCGCTTGAGCTCCTCGAGCGGCTGCACGATGCCGACGTCGAGGGCCACCGGCAAGACCACGGTTCCCGGCTCGCCGGCCGTCACGCCGGCGGCGGGCGCTGCGGCTGGCGCCGGCGTCGCGGGCTTGGCCACAGGCGCGGCTGACACGGGCTTGGTCACGGGCTTCGTGCCGTCTGCCGGGTAGTCGATCCAGACGGGCGCGGTTTCGCCGTGCTGGGCGGCGTAGTCCACGGCCAGGCGATCGAACTCGACGCGGTCGCCGCGCTGCTGCACGAGCTCGAGCAGCATGCGCCAGCCCAAGCCCGCCTGCGCACCCGCGACGGCACCGGACTCGATCGCCTCGCGCAGGATGGCCTCGGCCGGCGCGGACTGGCCGTTGGCAAAGAGGATGGCGACCTCGTCGTAGACCTCGTGGCCGGTCGAGCCGCTGACCTCGATGGCCAGGGCGTCACCGTTCATGAAATCGGAATTGCCGAACTCCAGCGGCGGCTTGGTCGGGTCGCCGGCTGGATCTTCCACCGGCTCGGCCGCGGGCGGACGCTGCAGGGTGGAGTTGGCGGCCGAGTTCGCGAAGTCCTGGGTGGAGGTGCCGCCGGGGCGCAGGAAGTCGCGCGCCATCTCGGACTCGATCGCATCGATCTTGGCCGCGGTCTCCATGGCCACGGCGCGGGCCTGGACCTTGTCGGGCAGCACCGCCTCGCTGGGCACGCGGGTCTGCGTGCTGACCTTGCCGCTGCGGTTGACCGGGCCGTCGAGCGGCCGGCCGATGGGCTTGCCGGCCACGCGCGTCTTGGACCCGCTCTTGTCGCCAGAGCGAGCCTTGTTGTCCTTCGGGTCCTTCTTGAAGATGGAGAAGACCACGTCCCGTTCCGGTTCAGTCCAACCGCCGCGATGCAGGGCAGCACACCTGGGGGCTCACGGTGCCAGCCCCGAGGCTGGTAGCGCGGACACTTCGCCGATTGTGCAATTCGGCAGGGACATACTAACAAGGCCCTGCCTTGGAAACCGTCCATCAGCGGCGACCTCCCGCTTGTCGGGGAGGGGTAGGCGACGCACGGATGAACTCAGGGTTGCGCGTTCGACAACTGCGCGTCGTTCAGGCGGTAGTACAGGCCAAAGGGGTCGTCACGCAGCACTTCGAGGCGCCCGCTGACCACCACCGGCGCGAGCGAGTGCTTGAGCGGGCTGCGCGCCTTGACCTCGACGATGTACTCCGGGCCGAGCGACAGGCAAAACGGGCAATGTGGCGGCCGCATGGTCAGCAGGAAGTTGCTGTGGGTCTCGCCGGCCGCAATGGGCAGCATGTAGCCCTGCAGCTTGACCTGCTGCTTGTCCAGGGCGGTGACGGCGGGCGCGAACTCGGGCCGAACCTTGCGGTCCGCCACCACCGACTTGACCTGGCCCAGCGTCTTCCACGAGACCACGTCCTTGAGTTCGGGCAGGTCGTTGAGCAGCTGCGGATCGACCGGCAGGGCCATCGGCCCGCGAGCGTCGGGGCGCGGACCGGGCTGGGCGAACGCCTGGCTGACCAGGGTCAGGGCCAGAACGACGAGCAGGCTGTGAACCACGAGCAGGGTACGAGCGAACATTTGCGAACCTCTTCAGTGCCCGTGGCGCATGCCGCAGTACTGGCCAATGGCAATGCCCTTGCAGGCGGCGCGCAGGGCGTCCTGGCAGGCGGCCTCGGCCTTGCCCGACTCGAGGCAACGCGCCGCGTCGGCGTGGGCCTGAGCCATCTGCTTGTGCTTGGCAATGTCCTCCTGGCGATGGGCGTCGGCCTGCGGGCTCGGCGGGGTCTTGGCCGCGGGCTTGGCCGGGGCCGGAGCCGTCGGGGTCGCGGGGGTTGCACTGGCCGGAGCCTGCGCGTGGGCGACGCCCAGCCAGCAGACCGTCAGGAGAATCAGCACAGGCTTCATCGCAACCCCTCTCAGAGCAACACCGACACAGCGCCCATTGTGGCGCACCCCGCCCGGGCCCGGGCCCGGGGGCCTTCCCCACCCTGCGGCTACTGCCGGGCCAAGGTCCGCGCCAGATCCATGCGCGCCGCGCGCCACGCCGGCAGCAGGGCGGCCAGCGTCGCCACGCCCAGGGCGATGGCCGCCAGCACGGCGAGCTCGCTCCACGGCACCGCGACCCCGACGCTGAACGAGCGCTCTGCGGCCAGCCAGCGCCCCACCGCGCCCACGGCCCCCAGCCCGAGGCCGAGTCCGGCGATCCAACCCAGCAGGGCAAGCAGCCAGGCCTCGATGAGCAGAAGCAGACCCACCTGCGCGGGGCTCGCCCCCAGCATGCGCAGGATGGCCAGGTCGTAGCGGCGCTCCTCGAGCGCACCGTAGAGCGTGATGAACAGGGCGAGCAGCGCCGCCCCGATCAGCACGACCGCGAAGGCGCGCAGCGTGTCGATGCCCACGCCCGCCACGGCAAACAGCCGCGCCACCTCGGCCGCGGGCGCCGCCGCCTGCAGGCCGGCCTCGGCATTGACCTGCCGTGGCAGGATCGCCGCCGCCAGGGGCGAGGCGTAGCGCACCAGCACGGCCGTGACCTGGCGCTCGGCCTCGAGCACGCGCCGCTCCTCGTCGTCGGTGGCCTCGCCCTCGTGCACGCGCCACACGCTGGCCAGGTCGGTCAGCACCAGCCGATCGAGCACGCTGCCGCTGGGCGCGAGCACGCCCACCACGCGGTAGCGCGCCTCGGCGTGCTCGGCCCCGCCCTCGGTCAGGCCGTGCGTGCCGAGAAACTCGCTGCCCACGGCCAGGCCCGTGACGCGCGCCACCTGGGCACCGATCACCGCCTGCATCGGTCCGGACCAGACGCTGCCCGAAGCCAGGCGCGCGCCGTACCACTCGACCAGGCCCGGCTCGGTGCCGACGATGCGAAAGCCGCGCACGCTGTCGCCCAGCGCCACCGGGATGGCCTGCGTCACGAGGCGATTGCCGCGCAGGCTGGCCACGGTGGCGAGCGGCACGTTTCCGGTGGGCACGTCCACGTGATACACGGCCGAGAGGATGAGTTGCAGCGGCGAGCCCTTGGCACCCACCACCAGGTCGACGCCGCGGGCGTCGCGCTCGAGTTGGCGCGCGAGTTGCCCCTGCACCGAGACCACGAACACCAGGGTCGCCACGCCCAGCGCCAGCAGCGCCGCACCCAGCAGCGTCTGCAGCGGCCTGCGGCGCCACTGCGCCAGCACCAGGCGCACGAGCAGACCCACGCCCGCCTCAGCCACGGCCGTCCCTGGGGCCAGGCAGGCGCACGACGCGCGCAAAGCGGTCGAGCACGCGGGCATCGTGAGTGGCGACGACGAGCAGGGCTGCGTGGCGCTGCGCGGCGCCGAGCAGCAGATCGGCCGCGGCGCGGGCGTTGTCGTCATCAAGGCTGGAGGTCGGCTCGTCGGCGAGCAGCAGTCGCGGCCGGTTGACCACCGCGCGCGCGACGGCGATGCGCTGCTGCTCGCCCAGCGACAAAGCCTCGGGCAAGGCGTCGGCCCGGGCCGCCAGGCCGAGCTCCTCGAGCACCGCGCGCGCCTCCTGGGGGGCGTCGCGACCGGCGAGCTGCTGCGCCAGGCGCACGTTGCTCAGGGCGTCGAGACTGTCGATCAGGTGCAGCAGCTGGGGCACGAGTCCGATGCGCGCCCCGCGCCAGCGATCGGGCCGGGGCCGGCCGCCGGGGTAGAGATCCTCGCCGTCCAGTCGCACTGCGCCCTCGGAGGGCGGCAGGAAGCCGGCCAGGATCGCCAGCAGCGTGCTCTTGCCGCTGCCCGAGGGGCCGGTGATCGCGCACGAGTCCGCGCCGGCGAGCGCGAGCCCGGGCAGTTCGAGCACCCGGCGCGCGCCGTAGCGGTGGACCAGGTGGCTGACTTCGAGCATGGCAGGCTTTGTATCAGAACCGCCCATAGGCGCGGTGGACGCGCCGGCCAGCCTGGCCGAAGATGCGCCCGGGCACCCGCCCCCACCATGCCGATCTACCGCTTCGTTCAACCCCGCCTCGGCCGCGGCCGCCTCGACACCTGGCGTCTGCGGGCCTTTCGCATGGTGGCCCTGCTGGCCGCCCTGATCGCGATCTGCGCCGCAGGCCTCGCGCTGCTCGACAACTCGGACCGCGACTTCCAGGGCAAGCTCATGCTGGGCCTGTGGAACGCGCTCAACCTGGTCACCACGCTGGGCGACTTTTCCAGCTTCGACGCCAAGCAGCGCGGCTTCATGCTGTTCATCATGCTCGGCGTCATCGGGCTGGGCGCCTACTCGATGAGCCAGCTCACGGGCATCCTGTCGAGCGAGGCCGTGGTGGCCTACAAGGAAAACCGGGACATGGAAAAGACGCTGGACAAGCTCGCCGGCCACGCGGTGGTGATCGGCTACCTCGGGGTCGCCCGCACGCTCGCGCGCGGCCTGCGCGAGGGCGGCATGAGCGTGGTGATCATCGAGCGCGACGAGAGCGCGGCCACCCTGGCCTCGGACGAGGGCTTTCTCGTCGTCGAAGGCGAGGTGGGGGTCGACGACGACCTGCTGCTCAAGGCGCGCATCGACACCGCGCGCAGCCTGTTCGTGACCTCCGACGACGCCAACCGCAAGCTGGCGCTCACGCTGATGGCGCACACGCTCAACGCCAAGCTGCAGATCGTGGTCACCGGCGACAACGCGCGCTGGGGCGAGATGTTCCGCCGCGCCGGCGCCACCCACGTGCTGATCGGCGACCAGCTCATCGCCGAGGCCATGGCCCGCGCCGTGACGCAGGGCTGAGCCCGCGCGGCGCACCGCCCAAAGAGCAACGGGGCCCGCAGGCCCCGTTGTCTTGTCCGCCCAGCGCGCGCGGTTCAGTCGCCGTAGAGCTTCTGCTTGAGCTCGCGCCGCTGCTGCGCCTCGAGCGACAGCGTGGCCGTGGGCCGCGCCAGCAGTCGCGGAATGCCGATCGGCTCGCCGGTTTCTTCGCACCAGCCGTAGTCGCCGGAGTCGATGCGGGCGATCGAGGCCTGCACCTTCTTGAGCAGCTTGCGCTCGCGGTCGCGGGTGCGCAGCTCGAGGGCGTGCTCCTCCTCGATCGTGGCGCGGTCGGCGGGGTCGGGAACGATCACCGTCTCGCGCAGGTGCTCGGTGGTCTCGCCGGCGTTGGCGAGCAGCTCGCGCTCCATCTCGCGCAGCTGATGGCGGAAGAAATCGAGCTGGGCTTCGTTCATGTAGTCGGACTCGGGCATGCGCAGCATCTGCTCTTCAGTGAGCAGCTTGCGGCCGTTGACCACTACCGTGGAAGCACTGCGCGAAGCCGAGCGCTGCAGCAGGAAGTCCACCGCGGCGCGCACGTCGGTCGCCTCGCGCGGTGCGGCCACCTGGCGGGCGGCCGCACGCACGGGCGCTGCCCCGGTCGCGTCCACCGATGGCACGGACTTGGCCGAGCCGGCCGACTTGGCGGGCTTGGCAGGCGCAGCGCCCGCCTTGATGGGGGCGAGCGCCGGCTTGGTACCAGCGGGCTTGGCCGCCGGCTTGACGACCGCCTTGACGGCCGGCATTGGCTTGGCCACCGCCTTGACGGCCACGACGGCGCTGCGCTTGGGAGCGGGCTCCGGCTTCTTCGAGACGGCCTTGGCCACGACCTTCTTGGCCACGACCTTCTTGGCCACCACTCTCTTGGCCGGCACCTTGGTGGCCGTGGCCTTCTTGGCCGGCGCCTTGGCGACCGCCTTCTTCACGACCTTGGGCGCCACCTTCGGCGCGGGTGCCTTGGACTTCACCGGGCTCTTGGCCGGCGCCTTCTTGGCGACCGCGGCCTTGGGCTTGGCGGCCTTCTTCGCTGCGACTTTCTTGGCTTGCGCCATTGCTCCCGTCCCTCTTTGCGTCGTCACGGCCCGGCGTCAACGCGCCAGGCACGCCTCCAGCCCCTTGAGGATCGCCTGCTTGGGCAGATTGCGCCCGATGAAGACGATCTTGCTCGATGGCTTTTCGTCCTTGCCCCAGGGCCGTCCCACATCCGCCCCCATGAGCATGTGCACGCCCTGGAAGATCATGCGGCGCTGGGTGCCGTCCATGAAAAGCACGCCTTTATACCTAAGCAGGTCCTGCCCGTAAACCTGAGTCAGCGCGCCAAGATACTCCTCGAGCTTGGCCGGATCGAAGGGCTTGCCGCTCTGGAACACGAAGGCGCTGATGTCGCCGTCATGATGGTGATGCGCCTCACCGGACAGGAAGCCGGGGTCGATGTCGAGCACCGCGTTCAGGTTGAAGCCGCGCAGGTCCAGCACCTCCGTGATCGGCACCTGGCCCAGGTGCACGTCCCGGATTGGTGCACGCGGGTTCATCGCCGCGAGCCGCGCGCGCAACGCGGCGGCCTCCTCGGCGCTGACCAGATCGGTCTTGGACAGCAGGATGCGGTCGGCGAAGCCCACCTGGTTCTGCGCCTCGGCCTGCGCGTCGAGCGTGGCCGGACCGTGCTTGGCATCGACCACGGTGACCACGGCGTCGAGCAGGTAGTACTCGGCCACCCCATCGTCCATGAAGAAGGTCTGCGTCACCGGGCCGGGATTGGCCATGCCCGTGGTCTCGATGATCACGTGGTCGAAGCTCACCTCCTTGCGTTCGCGCTTGTCGCGCAGCTCCGCCAGGATGCGCACCAGGTCGCCGCGCACCGTGCAGCAGATGCAGCCGTTGTTCATCTCCACGATCTGCTCGTCGGTGTCGCGCACCAGCAGTTCGTTGTCGACGCCCTCCGGCCCGAACTCGTTTTCAATCACCGCGATCTTGTGGCCGTGCGGCTCGGCCAGGATGCGGTTGAGCAAGGTGGTCTTGCCCGCGCCCAGAAAGCCGGTGAGCACGGTGACGGGAACTTGGGATTCGGTCATGAGTTTGGAGCCGGTGCGCGCAGGGCGGGTTCAGGAGGCCGCAGGCCACGGGCCGCGGCGGAGAAGGTCAGTCAGGTGGGGGCGGACGGCGCCGGATCAAGCCCCCAGGCGCTCGAGCCACAGCCCCTTGAGGTACTCGCCCTCGGGGTGGGTCATGAGCAGCGGGTGGTCGAAGCCCGCGCCCAGGCGCGCGCGCATCCACATCTCGGCACGCGCGTCGATCACCGCCCCGGCCACGATCTTCTGAAACAGATCCACGTCGATCGCCCCCGAGCACGAGAAGCTCAACAAGTGTCCGCCCGGCCGAAGCAGGCGCAGGCCGTTGAGGCTGATGTCCTTGTAGGCGCGCGCCGCGCGGTCCACGTGATGGTGGCTCGACGCGAACTTTGGCGGATCGAGCACTACCAGATCGAAGGTCTCGCCCGCCTCGCGCAGGCGGCGCAGTTGCTCGAACACGTCGGCCTCGATCCACTGCGCCCGATCCGGCGCAAAGCCGTTGCGCTCGGTGTTGTCGCGCGCCAGCGCCAGCGCCTCGGCCGACGAGTCGATCGACACCACTTCCTCGGCGCCGCCCGCCAGCAGCGCCAGCGAGAAGCCTCCCGTGTAGCAGAAGCAGTTGAGCGCGCGCAGTCCGCGGCCGTGGCGGGCGCGGAAGTCCTCGGCGATGCGCCGCGCCAGCGCGCGGTTGTCGCGCTGGTCGATGTAGAAGCCGGTCTTGTGGCCGCGGCGCACGTCCACGCCGTAGCGCACGCCGTGCTCCTGCACCTCGACCAGCGCGGGCGGCTCGGCGCCGGCGATCACCCCGGTGGTCTCGGTCAGGCCCTCGCGGGCGCGCGTGGCCGCATCCGAGCGGTCGTACACGTCGGAGCAGCCGCTCGCCGCGAGCAGCGCCTCGAGCAGCACCGCGCGCTGCGCCTCGACCCCCGCGGCCTGGAACTGCGTGACGAGCTGGCGCCCGTAGCGGTCGACGATCAGCCCGGGCAGGCCGTCGGCCTCGCCGAACACCAGGCGCACCGCGTCGGTGTCGGCCATCAGCGGCGCGCGGGCCGCGACGGCCGCGGCGACGCGCGCGCGCAGCCAGGCCTCGTCGGGCAGCTCCTCCTCGGCCCAGGTCCAGCAGCGCGCGCGGATCTGCGAGGCGGGCGAAAAGGCTGCCCAGGCCAGGAAGCGGCCGTCGGCGCCGCGCACGCGGACCCGCTCGCCCGGGCCCGGCCGGCCACGGACCTCGGCCACCGCCGTGGCATAGATCCAGGGGTGGCGGCGCAGCAGCGACTTTTCCTTGCCGGGCTTGAGAACGAGTTCGGCGCTCATGCAGATCCTTCGGGGCTCGCGCCGTCGCGCCGGGGCAGACCGGCGCGCGGGCGTCGCGCGGGGCGGGATTGTCGCCCATGCGGGCGCAGGGCGGCGTGCCTCGGCGCCGAGCCTCAGGACTTGCGCTTGGCGCGGGGGTGAGCGCTGTCGTAAGCGCGCGCGAGGTGCTGCCAGTCGAGCTGGGTGTAGATCTGGGTGGTGGCGATGTTGGCGTGACCGAGCAACTCCTGCACCGCGCGCAGGTCGCCCGAGCTTTGCAGCAGATGCGAGGCAAAGGAGTGGCGCAGCACGTGCGGATGCACGGGCACGCCCAGGCCAGCCTCGCGCGCCAGGCGTGCCAGGCGCAGCTGCACGCTGCGCGCCGCGAGCCGGGTGCCGCGCTCCGACACGAACAGCGCACGCTCGGCGGGACGCGCGCGCTCTCCGCGCACCGCCAGCCACGCACGCAGCGCCTGTGCCGCCTGGGCGCCCACCGGCACCGTGCGCTGCTTGCGGCCCTTGCCCAGGAGCGTGGCCTCGCCTGAGTCGAGATCGAGCCAGCTCACCGAGGCGGGCAGACCCTCGCCCGCGGCAAAGGCACGCCAATCCAGCGAGACCAGCTCCGCCAGGCGCAGTCCGCTGGAGTACAGCAACTCCACCAGCGCGTGGTCGCGCCGCGCCAGCCAGGAACCGTCGCCCTCGAACGCCGCCAGGCTCACCGCCTGGTCGGCCGAGAGTGCCTTGGGCAGACGCTTGGGGCGGCGCGGCGCGCGCACGCCGGCCGCGGGGTTGGCCTCGATCTCGCCGCGCTGGCCCAACCACTTGAAGAAGCCGCGCCAGGCCGACAGCAGCCGCGCCAGCGAGGCCGGCCCCAGCCCCTG
>ENA-UOWG01001584-UOWG01001584.1-activated-sludge-metagenome-genome-assembly--contig:-NODE-1584-length-21978-cov-5.318159_pt1 | contig 21978 bp, 22 predicted proteins | sample MGYA00238147_ERZ761563 | MGnify/ENA primary metagenome ERZ761563 (study PRJEB28884, sample SAMN05720216) | anaerobic digester metagenome | isolation source: active sludge of municipal... | reverse complement strand
CCCTTTCTGTCCGTGGACGCGATCCGGTATGTGCTCGCGCAGGCGGGCAACGAGGACATCACCATCCCGAAGATCGGGGGATACTATGAACCCCTTCACGCCATATACCGGAGAACCTGCCTCGCACCTTTTCTGAGGCTGATAGACTTGAACCTGCTGAAAGTTGCCGGCGTATTTCCTTATGTGACCGCGAAGGCCGTTGATGACCATCCGTGTTTTCATGCCGGCGACTTTCTGGTCTTTTCGAATATCAACACCCTTGAGGCCCTGGAAATGATCGAAACCGGAGGGCCCCGCTGAATGACCGGCGCGGCACCGGCAAGGATGCGGAAGATGGGAATCGAAGACCTCCCGGAGGTCCTCGCGATCGAAAAGATTTGTTTTTTATCACCGTGGACGCGGGGAATGTTCGAATCCACTATGGCGTCACCCATAGCGAATTGCCTCGTCATCGAACGTTCCGGGCATATCTTGGGGTACGCCGTATTCTATTTCGCCGGTTTTGAGGCGCACATCATGAACATTGCCGTTCATCCCGGCGTCAGGCGTCGCGGCCTTGCCCGCGAGATGCTCTCCCGCGTGCTGGCCCTTGCCCGCCGGAAGGCGGTCGAGGAATGCTTTCTGGAGGTGCGCGAAAGCAACATACCCGCCAGGGGCCTTTATGAAAAGCTCGGCTTCGAGGCGGTGGGAAGGCGAAAGGGATACTACCAGGAGAGCGGCGAGGACGCCCTGGTGATGAAACTCCGGCTGTGTTAGGTTTTCAGTTGCGCCACGCAGGGGTTACGGGTTAAAATCCGTTACCGAAGATACCTCTATATATAAATAATTGTTATCCCCCTGTTCGGGGATCTTTTGGGACGTACCATGGATGACATACCTGGAAGGATCATAGAGAACATCAATGTTGCACCGGGATACTTCCGGCTTGTTATCAGGCTTGAGAGACCCCTTGGAAAGGCTTCCCCGGGACAGTTCGTCATGCTGAAAATACCGGGAGAAGAGGTGTTCCTCCGCAGGCCATTCAGCATATTCGGTTCACGCGGCAAAACGCTTGTTGTCATGTACCGGGTCGCGGGCAAGGGGACCGGCTGTCTGAGCCAGGCCTTGAAGAAATCGCCCGTCATGGTGCTGGGGCCCCTCGGGCGCGGGTTTACCATAAAAAAGAGGGACGCCTACCTTGTCGTAGCCGGCGGGATCGGTTTTGCCGGCACCAGGATGCTCCTGGAAAAGCTTGGAGAGAAGGCGACCCTGTTTTTCGGCGTCGGGGCGAAGGAAGAGCTTTCCGTGGCAGAGGACTTAAGCGGCATCTGCGTCCATGTATCCACGCTCGACGGCTCCCGTGGGTTCAGGGGTGACGTGGTCTCCCTCCTCGGACAGCACCTTGATGCCTGCCGCCAGAAGGATATGGAGGTCTTTGCCTGCGGTCCTGCCGGTATGGTGAAAAGCTTAAGGGCGCTCCTCGAATCAGGGCATATACCATGCCAGGTTTCCGTAGAAGAGAGGATGGCCTGCGGGATGGGGCTGTGCTTCGGGTGCGTCGTCGCGACAAATGATGAAATAAACCCCTTCAAAAGGGTATGCAAGGAAGGACCGGTTTTCAGTATATGGGACCTCTCGCTGTAGAACTGTTTGGAAAGAAGTTCAAAAATCCCGTCATGAACGCCTCGGGCACCCTCGGCTACGCCGTTGAGATAGAGCCGCTCTGGGGTGTGGAGACAATGGGGGCGTGTGTGACCAAGGGCCTGTCCGCTTTGGCCCACCACGGCAACCCGGTCCCCCGCGTCTGGGAGGAGCGCCATGGCATGATAAACTCCATCGGCCTCCAGAATGTAGGTGTTGAGAGGTTTTTTTCCGACCACTTCCCCTTCTTCGTGGAAAAGAATACCCCCATAATCGTAAACTTCTTTGGTTTCAGCGAGGATGAGTACCTTTCCTGCGCGGAAAAGATAAGGCCCCACGAACTGATAGCCGCCCTTGAAATGAACCTTTCCTGCCCGAACATAAAAAAAGGCGGGATCAGCTTCGGGAAAGAGGCGTCCACCGTTTATTCCATGGTTCGGTCGGTCAAGGGCATAACGGACATACCCCTTATCGCCAAGCTCACCCCGGAGGTGAAGAACCTTACCGAGATAGCCATCGCAGCATATGAGGCGGGCGCCGACGGCCTTACGCTCATAAATACCCTGCCCGCCGCAGCGGTGGATGTGAAGAAGAGAAATGTCCCCCTGAAGGGCGGGCTTTCCGGCCCCATCCTGAGGCCTGTAGCCTTGCGCGCCGTGCACGAATGCTCGAAGGCCGTGCCCATCCCCATCATCGGTGTCGGGGGCATCATGGACGCCCAGGATGCACTGGCCTTTTTCATGGCCGGAGCGTCGGCGGTCCAGGTGGGAACGGCCACCTTTGTGGACCCCTTCGCCATACCGAAGATCATTGCCGGCATGGAGGCCTGGCTCGTCTCCGCGGGCCTTGACAGCATCCGGGCCATCACGGGTGTAACCCATGAGTGACCACGCCGCAGCATGGCCGGCCGCCGGGGACCCTTCCGGGGAAGCCCTGCGTGACATAACGCAAGACCTCGGCCTGCCGGCGCTCATAGCCCGCATCCTCGTCGCGCGGGGAGTCCGGACGCCGGACGAGGCCAGGGTTTTCCTCAGGCCGAAGCTTGAAGACCTGTCGGATCCTTTTCTGCTGCCTGACATGGAAAAGGGCATCACCCGGCTCATTGATGCCGTGAAAAAGAAACAAACGATCTGCCTCTGGGGAGACTACGACGCGGACGGCGTTTCATGCCTTGCCCTGATGGTCAATTTCCTGCGGTATTTCGGGATATCCCCGATAGTCCACATACCGACACGAGAGGAGGGCTACGGGCTCCATGCGGAGGCAATAGGGGAATTCGGCGCCAGAGGAGCGAGACTGCTTGTGTCCCTCGACTGCGGAACCTCCAACGCTGACGAGATCGCGTATGCAAAAAGCCTCGGAATGGACACCATCGTTATCGATCACCACGAGGTCGGCTCCGGGATACCTCCTGCCGAGGCCGTGATAAATCCCAAGAGAAAAGATTCCCTGTTCCCCACAAGGGACCTTGCCGCGTGCGGCGTCACTTTCTTTTTCCTTCTCGGGCTTAGAAGGGTCATGCATGCACAGGGGCTTATCCCCGGCCACATCAATCTCAAACGGGAGCTCGATATCGTCACGGTAGGCACCGTGGGCGACATGGTCTCTCTGACGGGTGACAACAGGATCCTCGTAAGGCACGGCATGGAAGTGATGAACAAGGCCCCGCGGCCGTGGCTGAAGTCAATGTACGACAGCAAAGCGGTACCGAAGGGGCTCGTCAACGAATTTGCCCTTGGTTTTATGATCGTTCCCAGGATCAACGCGACAGGCAGGGTCTCAAGGGCCCAAAAGTCCCTCGATTTCCTTGTTTCTCTGGATGCGGCCGGCGCTGCCTCTTTACTTAAGGAGCTCCAGAGCGCGAACAAGAAAAGGCAGGAGATCGAGGAGAAGACGCTGCGCGAGATCACGAAGGCCATAAAGGCGGGCGAATACTCGGGGGAGAAGACCATTGTGGCCTTCAAGGAGAACTGGAACCCGGGCGTTCTCGGCATTGTTGCCCAGAAACTGACGGAACAGTTCGGAAAACCCTCCATTGTTATAACCAGGGTGAACGGGGCCTGGAAAGGCTCCGGCAGGGGCGGCGACGGCCTGGACCTTTTCGGGGCCATATGTTCGCTCTCCCACCTGCTTTTGAAATACGGAGGCCACAAATACGCATGTGGGATCTCGCTGGCGCAGGAGAACCTGAAGCCCTTCGCGGACGAGTTCGAGAGGGTGGTCACGGGGAGCATCACCGCAAGAAAAAAGGAAGTGCACGTCGACACGCAGGCCGCCTTTGACGAGCTGACAACAGAGGTAATGGACCGCCTGGAAGAGCTGGGGCCCTTCGGTATCGGCAACCCAAGGCCGAACCTGCTTTTCAACCCTGCAAGCATCGCAAGCACAAACAACGGACGGGTAAAGATCACCGACGGGAGCAACAGGACATGGTATGGTTTTTACCCGGTGAAAGGCCCCTCCATCAATGCCGGCCCGGCAAGGGTGATCGCCTCTCCGGTGGTGCGGATGGAGATGGGGGAGAGGTTCATCAATTTGAATATAAAAGAAATGATCATACCGTGAAGCGTTCAAAGACCGTAAAGCGTATAAACGTAAAGTGTAAAGCGTAAGGAGTAAGGAGTAAACGTCCGCGGTTCAAGTTCTTAAACACCTTACACCTCACGCTTTACGCCTCACGATTGTTATGGTTAAGGACAAAACACATGTAACGCCCGCCGTCAGGTTTCTTCGGGGCAGGCAGGTGCAGTTCTCAGAGCACCCCTATCAATATGTGGAGCACGGGGGCACCTCAGCATTCGCGAAACAATACCACGTCGATGAACACATGGTAGTAAAGACCCTTATCATGGAGGATGAATACAAAAAACCTCTCGTTGTTCTCATGCACGGCGACAGGGAAGTTTCCACCAAAGAGCTCGCGCGGGTCATGGGGGTGAAAAAGATCGGGCCCTGTATGCCGGAGATTGCGCATAAGCACTCGGGATACGTGGTCGGCGGCACCTCGCCCTTCGGCACCCGCAAGGCCATGCCCGTTTACATGGAAGAGACGATCCTCGATCTGTCGAAGATCTACATCAACGGCGGCAGGCGGGGGTACCTGATCGCGATGGATCCCCGTGATATCGTAAAGACGCTAAGCCCCACCCTGGTCAATGTGGGGATAGAATAAAAGACAGGTGATGGGTAATGGGTAATGTGAAAACAAAACCAGGGAGCCTTTCCGCCTTTCCTGTCACCTATGACCTATAACCCACCACCTGTCTTGTTAAATAGACAACAATGCCCGAAAGGACTATAATGTCGAAAGCACACATCAACCGGTAAAGGACCTCTATGTCCCCTGAACTGTCTGCGTTGCTCATAACGGCTGAATCCATCGGTTTTTTTCACGCTTTTTTCGGGCCTGACCATCCTCACCTGCGGCCTGATGATCGAGTTCCCGGGACTGTGACGTAAAGGAAAGGTGGAAGCATGCGCGGGAACGAAGAATTCCTTTCTGTTGTCAATGAATTGTTCAATGAGAAGATCCCCTTCAACAAGCTGCTGGGCCTCAAGGTCGAGTCGATAAGCCGCGAGCGCGTGAGCGTGGGGTTCCGGATGCGCGATGAACTGATGGGGCACTACCAGCGCGGCATGGTCCACGGAGGGGCCATATCGGCGGTGCTCGATGTCACCGGCGGCCTGGCGGCGTTCATGGGCGTCCAGGAAAAAATGGCGGGTGAAACCCTGGAGGCGAAGCTTGAGAGGTTCGGCAGGGTAAGCACCATAGACATCCGTGTTGATTTCCTGCGCCCGGGGATCGGCAAGAAGTTCATTGCCACCGCCTATGCCCTGAGAACGGGAAAAAAGGTCGCCGTTACGAGGATCGAACTGCACAACGAAAAAAAAGAGCTCATCGCCGTCGGTACCGGTTCCTACATAGTGGCATAAAGACAGTTAAAACCGCTTGAGCGGCTTAAACAGCTCGAACCTTGAAAGCTTTTTATGAAATATGTCCTTAAAATTCAAGCTATTCAAGCATTCAAGCGGTTGAAACCATCTTTATTGGAGAGAGGCTGAATGAGATCAACAGGAAAACAACAGGTACCGCCCCCGGCAGACCGGGGGCATGAAGCTGACATCGTTATTGCCGGCGGCGGACTGAGCGGGCTTTCGGCGGCGCTGACCGCGGCCGAAAACGGCGTGAAGGCGATCGTTCTGGAAAAGATGCCCTTTCCAGGCGGCGCCGGCCTTTTCCCGGAAGGTTCCCTGGGGATCGGCACCCGCTACCAGAAGGAGAACGGGATCAGGACAACTACCGATCAGGTCTTTGCCAGGGTCATGGAATTTCACCACTGGCGCTGCAACGCGCCGGTGATCCGCACCCTTCTCGACGAATCGGGCGCTACGATCGACTGGCTGGAGGACCACGGGATCAGGATCAAGGGGATCAGGACGATGTTCCCGCCCGAAAAGAGCCTGCAGGTATGGCACATCTTTGAAGGCGGCGGGGTAAGGGTTGTGAAGGTGATGTCCGGGTCCATCAAGGAGAAGGGTGGACCGATCCTTACCGGGACCCCGGTGGAAGAGCTGCTGATCAATGACGGCGGGGTCGTGACCGGGGTTATGGCCAGGGGCGCCGGAGGTGAAACGATAACGATCGCCGCAAAGGCCGTTATCATAGCGACCGGCGGTTTTGCCGGCAACGCGGAGATGCTCAGGAAATATGTGCCCGATGTCAACGCCCCGGGGATGGCAAAGCTCATGCACCGCGGCCCGGCCGTTGACGGCAGGACGGGCGACGGGATCAATATGGCGCTGAGGGCGGGCGCCGCGCTCTCCGGCATGGGCACCCTCGCGGGGAACAGCCCCTATCTCGACAACGAGCCCGCGATCAGGCAGTTCAGCGGACCGGACCACATGAAACAGATGCGCTGCGCGCTGAGCCAGCCCTTTCTCTGGGTGAACAGGCAGGGGGACCGTTTCTACAACGAATCATTCGGTTCGGTCTTCAGCGATGTGTACAACGCGATGACCTCCAACGGCGGCCTGATGTGGTCCATCTTTGACGACAGCATGCGCAGATACATGATCGAAAACGGCCCCCTCACCCCGTTCAACGCCATTGTCGTCCCGGGGCAAAAGATGACCGCCCTCGATAAAGGCATCCAGAAGGGGATCGGATCAGGGTTTGCCTTCAAGGCCGATACCATTGAGGAGCTGGCCGGGAAGATCGGTATAGGGCCGGATAAATTGCGTGATACGATCGAGAAGGTCAATCATTATGCCGATCAGAAAAAAGACCCTGATTTCAACCGAAAACCGGAGCATTTGATCAAATTTGACACGGAAAACGGACCATACTACGCATTGAAAGGCCTTCGGGCCTTTTTCCTGACCCTCGGCGGAGCCCAGGTGAACACGCGCATGCAGGCCCTGAACGGGGACGGGGAGGTGATCCCCGGCCTGTATGTGACCGGCCAGGACATGGGCGGCCTCTACGACAGCACATACGACCTGCTCGCCGAAGGGTCCGCGAGCAGCTTCGCGCTGAGCTCCGGCCGCATCGCGGTAAGGAGCATTATGGAGATAGGTCTGGCTGGAAAAGGCGGTGAATTCGCCCGCTGAACCATGGCGGGGCAATGAACAGCGGGTATCGCCGCCTGCTGCAAGGCAAGGCCTCATGGCAGCGCGCGCAGCGGAGCGTCCGGGCGAAACGGCATCACGGGCGCAAATAGCGGCCATTGGCCCTGTTCTTTCAATATCTGTCCCATATAACCTTTTTTAATGCAGAGATCATATAAAAACCACTGAAAGCCGCGTTAATTTTGTTATAATATCTTCCATGCAATCCGATCTTTCCATGCTCGAGAAGTGCTGTGTCTGCCCGAGGCGCTGCGGGGTGAACCGGCTCAAGGGCGAGCGCGGGTTCTGCGGGGCCGCCGGTGAGGTCCTGGTGGCGCACTTCGGGCCCCACTTCGGGGAAGAGCCCCCCATCACCGGGACAAGGGGCTCGGGAAATGTCTTCTTTTCCTTCTGCAACCTGCGCTGCATCTTCTGCCAGAACTACCAGATAAGCCACGAAGGCCGCGGCGAGGCCGTGACGCAGGAGGAGCTCGTCGACATATTCTTTTCCCTCGAGGCCGCGGGCTGTCACAACATCAACCTTGTGAGCCCAACCCCCTATATCCCGCTCATCGCACCGGCGATCAGGGAGGCAAGGGAAAAGGGGATCGGGATACCCTTTGTTTACAACACGAACGCCTACGAGAGCGTCGAGGTGCTCGCGACCCTCGAAGGCCTCATCGATATCTACCTTCCCGATCTCAAGTACTGGAGCGCCGCGATGGCAGAAAAACTGTCCGGTGCGGCAAAGCACGCCCCCTACCGCGATTGCGCGCAGTCGGCCATCCTGGAGATGAAGCGCCAGGTGGGGGACCTTGTCATCGAGAACTACCTGGCAAAAAGGGGCGTCCTTCTCCGCCACCTTGTCCTGCCGGGCGGGCTCGCCGGCTCGCGCGATGTGTTCGCATGGGTCCTCGAGAGCCTGGGCAGGGCGACATCCATCGGGCTCATGTCCCAGTACATGCCGATCTTCCAGTCGGCACGGTATCCCATCCTTGCCAGGAGGATAAGACGGGAGGAATATGACGAGGTCGTTTCGTACCTTATTAATAATGGTTTCGACAATGTTTTCATACAGGAACTGGAAAGCGCCCCCCTGTTCGTGCCCGATTTCGGGAAGGAAGAACCCTTTGAACGGCCAGGAAGCGGTCCCGATCAATAACGGCAGGAACAAATATCCGGGCTTTGTTTTTAGTTTTTAAATAACCAGAGAAACCAGAGAAACTGAAGAAACCGGATAAACCGGTAGAAACGGTTTTTTCATCACTTTATGCGAAGGAGGCAGTATGGAACTCAAGACCGTGAAGATCGACATACCGGAGGGGCTCAACATCGTTATCGGACAGTCCCATTTCATCAAGACCGTCGAGGACCTCTACGAGATACTCATCGGGTCCGCGCCGTCGCTCAAGTTCGGCGTCGCCTTTTCCGAGGCGAGCGGACCGTGCCTCACGAGATACGAGGGCAACGACGAGTCCCTGGCGAAGCTTGCCGCGGATACGTCCTTCAAGCTCTCCTGCGGCCACACCTTTGTCATATTCATGAAGGACGGTTTTCCCATAAACGTCCTCAACGCCGTGAAAGCCTGCCAGGAGGTGTGCCAGATCTTCTGCGCCACAGCCAACCCCCTCGATGTGGTGGTGGCCGAAACGGACCAGGGCCGGGGCATCTTGGGCGTCATCGACGGCTCCAGACCTGCGGGCATAGAGAAGGATGAGGACAAAAAGGCACGCAGGGAGATGTTGAGAAAGTTCGGCTACAAACTGTGATAGACTTCAGTTTGTGATGGCTTGAACCGTTTGAGCAGCTCGAAGGACGAAAACTTTTAAAAAGATGTATCCTTCGTGTTCAAGCGGTCCAAACGTTTGAAACCGTTTTTAAGGGAGGTGCGTTATGAAGCGGACACTATTCATGGTATCGGTCATCGCGGCGGTTGTTCTTGGCGCGGTTCTTTCCTGCGGTGCGGCCGACGACATGGCGGCATTCGTGAAGTCCAATATCCAGTGGCTCGGCCATGACACGTTCAGGATCGCCGGGGACAGGACCGTTTATATCGACCCCTTCAAGATCAAAAAGGCGGACAAGGCGGACATCATCCTCATAACCCACGACCACTTCGATCATTGTTCCGGGGCCGATGTCAAGAAGCTTCTTGGGCCGAAAACGGTCGTTGTGACCCCGGGAGGGGGCTGCAAGGGCTTCAGGGCCGATGAGCGCATCGTAAAGCCCGGAGACCGCCTGGAGGTGGGGGGAATCGCCATTGAGGTCGTGCCTTCCTACAACGTGAAAAAGGATTTCCACCCAAAGGACAAGGGGTATGCGGGATATATAATCACGGTAAAAGGAAAGCGCATATACCACGCCGGCGACACCGACCACATCCCCGAGATGAAGACCTTCAAGAACATCGACATCGCCCTGCTTCCCGTGTCGGGCACCTATGTCATGACCGCCGATGAGGCCAGGGCGGCCGCCCTCGAGATCAAGCCCCGCATTGCCATACCCATGCATTACGGCGACATCGTCGGTACAAGGGGCGACGCCGAGCGCTTCGCCGAGGGGCTGAAGGGGAAGGTGGAGGTCATTATCCTGGAGAAGCAGTAGGACCGCCATGCCCGCCGGGGGCATCATGGTTTATCCGGTTTCTTTTGTTTCTGCAGTTTCTTTGGTTATTGAAAAAACCAGAGAAACCAGAGAAACCAGGCAAACCGTATAAACCGTTTTTTGGAACGGTTCTTGCTTGCCTTTTCCTGTTGATTGTGGCCGGAGTAATGTGTTACTTTTCATCATAAATGGAAGACTTTTACAGGATATCCAGACTGCCGCCATATGTGTTCGGCATCGTGCGGGACCTCCTTATCGAGGCGCGCCATCGGGGCGAGGACATCATCGACCTCGGCATGGGCAATCCGGACCTGCCCACCCCTAAATATATCGTTTCGAAGCTTGTCGAGGCGGCACGCAACCCGAAGAACCATCGTTACAGCGCGACCCGCGGCATCCACAAGCTGAGGGTTGCCATCTCCTCCTGGAACAAAAGGCGCTATAACGTGGATATCGATCCCGACGAGGAAGTGGTCGTCACCATGGGGGCCAAGGAAGGCATCGGTCATCTTGTCCTTGCCACCATCAGCCAGGGCGAGATAGTCTTTGTGCCGAACCCGGCATATCCCATACATTCATATTCCGTGGTCATCTCGGGCGGTGACCTGAGGACCATCCCGCTGCAGCCGAAAGAAGAGTTCTTCGAACGTTTGAGCATCGCCGTTAAAACGACATGGCCGCAGCCCAGGATGCTCATCATCAGCTTCCCCAACAATCCCACCACCGAGGTTGTCGAGACCGACTTTTTCGAAAAGGTCGTCGATTTCGCGAAGGAACACAACCTCATGGTGGTGCATGACCTCGCATATGCCGACCTTGCTTTCGACGGGTACAGGGCGCCAAGCTTCCTCGAAGTGAAGGGCGCGAAGGATGTGGGCGTCGAGTTCTACTCCATGTCCAAGAGCTACAGCATGCCCGGGTGGCGGGTCGGTTTCGCCGTAGGCAACAAAAAAATGATCAACGCCCTGGGTAGGATAAAGAGCTATTTCGATTACGGTGTCTTCCAGCCGATCCAGATCGCCTCGATAATCGCCCTCAACGAGGGCGACAACGATGTGACGGAGGTTGTTGAAAAATACAGGATACGAAGGGACGTGCTTTGCGAAGGTCTTTACCGCCACGGCTGGGAGGTGGAGAAACCAAGGGCCACCATGTTCGTCTGGGCAAAGATACCGGAACAGTTCGCGGCAATGGGCTCCGTGGAGTTCTCCAAGCTCCTTCTCACCCAGGCCAGGGTTGCCACGTCACCGGGCATCGGTTTCGGTGAGTTTGGAGAAGGCTATGTGCGGTTTGCTCTCGTGGAGAACGAGCACAGGATAAAACAGGCGGTCAAGGGTATTAAAAATTTCCTACATTCAGCAAGGAAACCATGATAGGCATAGGAATTATAGGATTAGGCACCGTGGGGACCGGGACATACCGGATCCTCACCGAACATGCCGGCCTCATTCGTGAGAGGACCGGACTCGATATCGGGGTTGTGAGGATCGCCGAGGTCAACGCGCGCAACATTAAAGGAAAGGGCATCGCCCGCGGCATCGTCACGGCCGACGCCATGGACCTCATCCGCGACAGCAGGGTCGATATTGTTGTGGAGCTCATTGGCGGCATTCATCCCGCCTGCGACTTCCTCGCGGCGGCACTGGACCTTAAGAAGCATGTGGTCACGGCGAACAAGGCGCTTCTTGCCCGGGAGGGGGATGCCCTCTTCAGGCTTGCCGCGAAGAGGGGGTGTGAAATAGGCTTCGAGGCCTCCGTGTGCGGCGGCATCCCCGTGATCAGGGCAATACGGGACGGCCTTGTCGGCAACGACCTCACCTATATACTGGGAATTCTCAACGGCACGAGCAATTACATCCTTTCGCAGATGACCGACGAGGGAGTGTCCTTTGCCGAGGCCCTGAAGGACGCGCAGCATAAGGGTTATGCGGAAAAAGACCCCACATTCGACGTGGAAGGGACAGATGCAGCCCACAAGCTCTCCATACTTGTCAGGCTTGCCTTCGCCCGCCCCATCACCATGGACGGGATAACAACAAGCGGGATATCGAAGATCGACCCCGTCGATATCGGTTTCGCCCGCGACTTCGGATACAAGATAAAACTGCTCGCCATTGCGAAAAAGCTCGGTGCAGGGGTCGAGGCGCGCGTCGAACCGGCAATGCTTCCCTTGAACCACCCCATGAGCAGCGTGAATGGCGTCTATAACGCGGTCTACATCGTCGGCGACATGGTGGGGCCCAACCTTTTTTACGGGAAGGGCGCCGGAAGCGAACCGACGGGGAGCGCCGTCGTGAGTGACATCGTGGATATTGCGAAAAAGCTCGGTGCGGGGGGCATGCCGCGCGGTGTCCGCACTCTGGGCCCGGCAGGCAGGTCAAAAGAGGCAAAGGGGTCATCAGTGCCATACTACCTGAGGGTTATGGCCCAGGACCGGCCGGGGGTGCTCTCAAAGGTTTCGGGCGTTCTTGCGGAATACGGGATAAGCATATCCGCCGTTACCCAGCAGGGCAGAAAGGTCAGCGGTTATGTCCCCGTGGTCATGGTTACCCATGAGGCCACAGAAAAGGCGCTGAAAAAGGCCAAGGGAGAGATCGACAGGCTTTCTTTCGTAAAAGGGGAGAGCGTTCATATAAGGATCGAAGAAGGCAACCTGTGAAAGACAGAGGATCCACGGTTCATGGCGTGATTGAAAAGACCGCCGGGGGACCCCGCAGGGCCCTGCATTGCGTTTGCTTTCCCGACAACCGCAGACCCGTGGCCGGCATGCCCTCTTTTAACGGCGGTGGATTATGAAATATATCGTGGTTATCGGTGACGGAATGGCCGACTTCCCCCTCGACGAGCTTGGCGGGAAGACGCCCCTTATGGCGGCAAAAAAACCGAATATGGACATGATGGCCCGGAAGGGTTTCTGCGGAAAGGTAAAGACGGTGCCCGACGGCTTCCCGCCGGGCAGCGATGTGGCCGGCATGTCCATATTCGGATACGACCCGGCCCTTTATTACACGGGAAGGGCCCCCATTGAGGCCAGCGGGATGGGGATATCCATGGGCCCCGACGACGTGGCCTTCCGTTGCAACCTTGTCAACATAGGCAGCGAAGGCGGCAGCGATGTCATGGGCGACTATTCCGGGGGCCACATCACGACAGAAGAGGCAGCCGTCCTCATCGGCTCCCTCAACGAGAAGATGGGCGGACCGGAGATCATCTTTTTCCCGGGAGTTGGTTACCGCCATATCATGATCTGGAAAGGCGGCGCCTTTGAGCTCTCGACCACCCCGCCCCACGATATTACGGGAAAGAAGACAGCGGGGCACCTGCCGCAAGGCCGCGGCGAGGAGACAGTGAAGTCCCTTATGGACCGCTCACGGGAAATTCTGGGCGGCCACGACCTGAACAAGCGGCGGATCGACGCCGGCAAGCTTCCAGCGAACAGCATATGGCTCTGGGGTCAGGGCAGGAGGGCGGCGCTGCCGTCTTTCAGGGAAAAGTTCGGTCTCAGGGGGGCCACGGTCTGCGCAGTGGACCTTGTGAGGGGGATATCGAGCCTTATCGGATTTACCGCGCCCCGTATCGAAGGGGCAACGGGATATCTCGATACCGACTATGGCGCCAAGGCCAGGGCGGCGCTTTCACTCCTCAAGGATCACGATATCGTGTATGTCCACGTGGAGGCGCCCGACGAGGCGTCCCATAACGGCGACACGGCGGAGAAGATAAAGGCCATAGAGTGTATAGACCGGGATGTTCTCGGCGTGCTTCTCAAGGAGGCCGACAGGGACACGAGGTTCCTCATCGTTACGGATCACGCCACACCAATTACGATGAAGACGCATTTTGCAACCCCGGTGCCTTTCGCGGTGTATGACGGGAGCAGGGAAATCGCGGACAATGGCGTGAACTACGATGAAGAGGCAGGCAAAGAGATTATCACGGGCGAGGTGATGGTGAGAGCTCTTATCGGGGGACGGAAGGAATGAGACAAAAATTTATATTTGTTACCGGCGGTGTTGTGTCTTCCCTGGGAAAAGGTATCGCGGCCGCATCGATCGGGGCGCTTCTTGAATCACGGGGACTCACCATTATGATCAAGAAGCTCGATCCTTATATCAACGTGGACCCCGGGACCATGAACCCCTTTCAGCACGGCGAGGTCTTCGTAACCGAGGACGGGGCAGAGACGGACCTTGACCTCGGCCATTACGAACGCTTTACCACCGCCACATTCTCAAAGAGGTGCAACTTCACGACGGGCCAGGTCTATGACACTGTCATTTCCAGGGAGCGCAAGGGAGAGTATCTCGGGGGTACGGTCCAGGTCATCCCCCATATCACCGATGAGATAAAACGCAGGGTCCTTGACGTTGACGAAGGCATCGACGTTGTCATCGTGGAGATAGGGGGCACCGTGGGCGATATCGAGGGCCTGCCTTTCCTCGAGGCCATACGCCAGCTCCGCAACGACCTCGGGAAGGAGAACTCCCTCTTTGTCCATCTCACACTGGTTCCTTTCATCAAGACCGCCGACGAGATGAAGACCAAGCCGACCCAGCACAGCGTCAACGAACTGCGCAGGATAGGTATCCAGCCGGACATCCTCCTGTGCAGGACGGAGAGGCCGCTGTCGCAAGGGCTCAAGGACAAGATATCCCTTTTCTGCAACGTGGAAAAGGACGCTGTCATCACCGCCAAGGACGCCGATATCATCTATGAGGTCCTCATAGACTTCCACAACGAGGGGCTCGACGAAAAGATAACGAAGCTCCTCAACATCTGGGCCAAGAAACCGGACCTTACGAAATGGGAGAACATCGGAGAGACCATAAAGAACCCGAAAAAACAGGTCGATATCGCACTCGTGGGCAAGTACGTGAAGCTCAAGGACTCTTACAAGAGCCTCAACGAAGCCCTCGTGCACGGCGGTATCGCCAACGACTGCAAGGTCAATATCCGCTATGTCGACTCTGAGGACATAGAAAAGGGGATACCCGCCGACCTCTTCAACGTGGACGGCATCCTCGTCCCGGGAGGTTTCGGTGACCGCGGCATCGAAGGCAAGATCAACGCCATCGAGCATGCCAGGGAAAAGAAGATCCCCTTTTTCGGCCTCTGCCTTGGCATGCAGCTTGCCGTCGTTGAGATCGGCCGCCACCTTGCGGGGTGCAAGGGCGCCAACAGCTGCGAGTTTGACGAAAAGACCCCGCACCCCATCATTTATCTCATAGAGGAGTGGGTGGACAGGGACAACCAGGTGCAGACCAGGGACAAATTCTCCGACAAGGGCGGGACAATGAGGCTGGGAGCCTACCCGTGCCGCCTGAAGACGGGCACCCTTGCGTACAGGGCCTACGGCAAAGAGGTCGTGCAGGAGAGACACCGGCACCGTTACGAGTTCAACATGAAATACCGCGATCAACTGGAGAAGCGCGGCATGATCATATCGGGCATCTCCCCCGACGGGACGCTCGTGGAGATCATCGAGATGAAGGGGCACCCGTGGTTTCTGGGATGCCAGTTCCATCCCGAGTTCAAATCGAAGCCATTCGACCCTCATCCGCTTTTCAGGGACTTTATAAAGGCATCCCTCAAGCACAGGCAGGAGAGGCAGAAGTGCAAAAAAAAGTGACCATAGGCTCCGTCACGTTCGGCGGCAGGCCTTTTGTCTTCATCGGCGGCCCCTGCGTCATCGAGGACAGGGACCTGACCTTAAGGACGGCAGAGCGCCTCGTCAGGATAACGGGCGGGCTGGGGATCCCTTTCGTTTTCAAGTCCTCCTATGACAAGGCGAACAGGACGTCCATATCGAGCTTCAGAGGCCCCGGGATCGATGAGGGCCTTGCCATACTTCAGGAGGTGAAGAACGCACTGGGTGTGCCCGTCCTGACCGATGTGCACAGCGCCGGAGAGGCCCGGATCGCCGCCGCCGTTGCCGATATCCTCCAGGTGCCTGCGCTCCTGTCGCGGCAAACGGACATCCTCACCGCGTGCGGGGCCACGGGAAAACCCGTCAACATCAAAAAGGGCCAGTTCCTTTCCCCCAGGGACATGGTTCACGCCATAAAGAAGGTGGAGTCCACGGGAAACACGGACATCATCGTCACCGAGCGGGGGACCTCTTTCGGTTATAATACGCTGGTCAATGATTTCCGGGCCATTCCCATCATGCGGGAATTCGGGTATCCCGTTGTATTCGATGCCACCCACAGCGTCCAGCAGCCCTCAGCCATGACGGACCGTTCGGGGGGAGAGAAGCAGTTTGTCGTGCCCCTTGCCCGGGCCGCCGTCGCCATGGGGGTTGACGGCATCTTCATGGAGGTTCACCCGCAGCCGCAAAGCGCCCTCTGCGACGGAGACAACTCGCTTTCCCTTGATGATCTTCCGGAGGCCCTGGCGGCGTTGAAAAGGATAGGGGAGGCACTGTGAGCCTTTTAAAGACGGGGAAAGAGGTGTTGAAAAAGGAGGCCGAGGCGCTCCTCAAGATCATGGAGGACCTTGACAGCTCCTTTGACGAAGCGGTCAGGACCATTCACGACTGTCCGGGCAGGGTCGTCCTTACGGGTATGGGGAAATCGGGCCTCGTGTGCAAGAAGATCGCCTCCACCCTTTCGAGCACTGGCACGCCGGCGCTTTTTATCCACCCGGCCGATTCGCTCCATGGCGACCTTGGGATGCTTCAGCGCGGCGATGTGCTTATAATCGTCAGCAACAGCGGCGAGACCGAGGAGATCCTCAGGATCATTCCCTGGATCAAGCGCCTTGACATACCCGTCATCATCATTACCGGTGAACCTGAATCCGCCATCGCGGGGTTCGGAGACGTTGTCCTTACCGTGAACGTCGACGAGGCGTGTCCGTACAATGTTGTCCCCACATCGAGCACGACAGCCACCCTTGCCCTGGGCGACGCCATTGCCATCGCGATCATGGAAAAGCGTTCATTCAAGGTCGAGGATTTCGCCCTTCTCCATCCCGGCGGTTCCCTGGGGAGAAAGCTGCTCCTTAAGGTCGCCGACCTTATGCATACGGGCGACTCGATGCCCGGGGTTTTCGAAGACGCGTCCATGAAGGACGCCATTCTTGAAATAACGTCGAAAAGGCTTGGCGTAACGGGTGTTTACAGCCATGACGGGGGGCTCGCCGGGATCATAACCGACGGGGACTTAAGGCGCGCCATCGAACGTTACGACGAATCTCTCATGGCAAAAAAGGCCGCCGATGTGATGACAAAAGGCCCCAAGGTCATCCGCAGTGACGCTCTGGCAGCGTATGCGCTGAAAAAGATGGAGGATTTTTCCATTACGTCACTTTTTGTCGTCGACGATGAAAAAAGCAGGCAACCCGTCGGGATCATACATATCCACGATCTTCTGAAGGCAAAGGTAGTATGAGCATAAAAACCGGGACCGACGCAGTATTTCCCCCGGTGTTGAAGCGGCCTTGAAACGGCCACTGAAAAAAGATGGACATTCCATTCCGCATGAGGATAGATGAGCAGCAGAAAGATCATTCTTTATATCTCTTACGCATGTGTCCTGGCAAGCCTGGTCCTTGCCCTCTATTTTTTTCTCCATAAGCCCCAGAGACCGCCGTCGCCGGTTGTGGAAGACAGTAAAAAGGCTATCATTTTCAAGGACGTCAGGTACACGGGCGAGAAGCGCGGCGTTGTGGACTGGGAATTGACAGCGAAGATCGCCCGCAAGTATATCGACCAGCCGTTCATTGAACTGGAGGATCTCAAGGGGATATATAAACCAAAAGAGGATGTCGCCATCGAGTTCACCGGGACGAAGGGCTCCATGGATACCGAAAAGGAGTCGGGAAGCGTCGAGAACGTGGAGGTTTTATACAAGGGGGAGTATACCCTGAAGAGCTCCACCATGAACTTTGATTTCAAAAGCGGACTGACCAAAACGGACGCCCCCGTCGACATAACGGGGAAGAAGCTTAATATGAGAGGCATAGGGCTTCTGGCAAACACTTCGGAGCAGACCGTCAAGCTCCTCTCCGACGTAGCGGGTATTATCACGACGGAGAAGGCGAAATACCGCTTCCAGTCCGACACGCTCACCTATTATTTCGAGGTGACCACCTATCTGCTTGAAGGAAAGGTCATCATGAGGGGTGAGGACCTGAATCTTGTCTGCGACGTTTTGCACATATACAGTACCAATGACGAGGTTGAACGCATCGAAGCCGACGGCAATGTCCGGGTCATATCGAAAGGTACTGTTGCGAAAAGCCAAAAGGCGGTATATCATTTTAAGGAAGGCAAAATAGTGTTTACCCAGTCACCGAGGGTTTTCAAAGACAACGTGGAAATGAAAGGCGAACGTGTGATCTACACGACGAATGACGGAAAACTGTCCGTAGAGAGACCCAAGATAAGGATGGAGAAGGGAAAGGAAAAGCCATGACGGGAATACTGGCCGCCTCCGACCTCTCCAAGACCTACAACGCCAGAAAGGTCGTCGACGGCATCAGCATGCAGATGGAAACCGGTGAGATCGTGGGACTTTTCGGCCCTAACGGAGCCGGGAAAACAACATCCTTCTACATGATCATCGGTTTTATCAAGCCCAACGGCGGAAAGATACTTCTCGACGGCGAGGACATCACGGAGCTTCCCATGTTCATGCGGGCAAGAAAGGGTATTACCTACCTGCCGCAGGAACCGTCGGTTTTTAAAAAAATGACAGTGCAGGACAACCTCAGGGCTATTCTGGAGTTCCTCGGCATCGACGGCGAAATGATAAATCACCGGGTCATGGAGATACTGGAGTCCTTCAAGCTTGAACACCTGGCGCGCAACAGCGCTGACTCCCTCTCCGGAGGCGAGCGCAGAAGGCTGGAGATAGCGAGGGCGCTTATGACATCGCCGCACTTCATGCTCCTCGACGAGCCCTTCTCCGGCATAGACCCCATATCGGTCTCGGACCTGAAAAAGATAATCTTCGGTCTCAAGCACCGGGGCATCGGCGTGCTCCTGTCCGACCACAACGTCAGGGAATCGCTGCCAATATGCGACAGGGCCTATGTTGTCAACGAGGGCAAGGTGCTCCTCGAGGGCACACCGGAGAGCGTTGCCCAGGACAAGATCGTAAGAGAAGTGTACCTGGGAGAGGAATTCAATATCGATGTTGGAACTTAAACAGACCCAGAAATTATCACCCGTGCTGACGCAGCAGCTCCAGCAGGCCATCCGGCTGCTGCAGCTCTCGAAGCTGGAACTTGTCGAGGCCATCGAGCAGGAGGTAAAGGAAAACCCCATCCTGGAGGTCGGTGAAGAGGAAACCTCCAGAGAGGAAGCGCAAAGAAGCGAGCGGGAGCAGGAAGAGACCAGGGAAGAAAAGCAGGAGATGGAGGAATTGCTGGAGCGATTCTCGCCGTCGGAAGAATTCATTCCAAGAGAGGACAAGGACGCACCCGACTACGAGAACATGGTCAGAAAGACCTACAATCTCCGGGACCACCTGCGCTGGCAGGTCGGCCTTTCAGAGTTCGACCCCCGGGAACGGTTGGTGGCCGAATGGATCATAGAGAACATCGACGACAACGGGTATCTTATCTGCAGCCTTGAAGAGATCTCCAAGGACTCGGGTTTTCCCGTGGAAGAGCTTGAACCGGTGCTGAAAAAAGTGCAGAAGCTGGAACCCACCGGAGTCGGAGCCCGCGACCTCAAGGAATGCATCCTTCTTCAGTACGATGCGGCGGGGGAGAAAGACCCCGTTCTGGAGAGCATCATCATCGACCATTTCGACCTTTTCCAGCACAACAACCTTAAAGGTATCTTAAAGGCGACGGGACATTCCCCGGAGCGGGTAAAGGAAGCCTTTGAAAAGATCAAGTCCTTCGATCCCAAACCGGGGAGGAACTTCAGCGACGAGCTCATCTCATACATCGTGCCGGATATTTACGTGGTCAAGACGGAAGACGGTTTTGACATAGCGCTCAACAATGACGACATTCCCGAGCTAAGGATGAGCCGGTATTACCTGGAGCTTGTTACCAACAAAAAGGTCGGCGGCGATACAAAAAAGTACATAAAGAACAAGATGAAACAGGCCGAGTGGTTCATTAAAAGCATCCAGCAGCGGCAAAGGACGCTCTATCTTGTCGCGCAGAGTATAGTGAACTTCCAGCGCGAATTCTTTGAGAACGGCCTGCGGTCGCTCAGGCCGCTGATACTGAAGGACGTCGCACAGGACGTGGGTGTGCACGAGTCCACGGTGAGCCGCATAACAACAAGTAAATACATGAGCACGCCGCACGGTGTATATGAGTTGAAATTCTTCTTCCCGACAAGCATAAACAAGGGCGAGGGGGACCCCCTCTCCACGAATGTTGTCATGGACTTCATAATGGAGTTTATAAAAAAAGAGGACAAGAGAAAACCCATGACCGATGACGAGATCGCCCATATCCTGAAATCACGGCATGACATCAACATCGCGCGCCGCACTGTCGCGAAATACCGGGAGATACTCAATATACGGTCTTCGAGGGAAAGGACGGTGATGGAATAAAGACATAACATTCCGGATGCATGTACAGCTTGGGTTGCCTTGACGCGGGTTATGTGACTGATTTACGTAATACTTACGGGGAACTGGATTGACACTGCATGGCATATCTGTTAATGTTATGGGCGTGGGTTGGTTCAGGCCAACCTTATTTTTATCAACGGAGGTACCATGGATATCACGACCAGCTTCAGACATATTAGTGCAAGCGAAGATGTAAAACGCTATGTCGAAGAAAAACTCGCGCGTCTCCAGAAGTACGTGGAGACCCCCTTGGATATACACGTCGTCATCTCCCTCGAAAGGAGATACCGTCAACGCATCGACGTCATGTTCACCATCAACGGGGTTGTCATCAACGCGCACGAGGTAATGGACGATATCTACGCAGCCGTGGACAAGATACTCGATAAGCTTGAGCGCAGGCTGACGAAGTACCGGGACAAGATAAAAGAATTCCGCGAAAGCAAGTCGAAGCGCATCGCCGCGCCGCAGACGGTGGAGGAATCAGGGATCATTGTCACGAGGACCGTAGACGCAAAACCCATGGATCCGGAGGAGGCCGTAATGCAGCTTAAAGCCTCCGGCGACATGTTCATGGTCTTTCGTGAACGCGAGGGAGACAACGTGTGCATCGTATATAAAAGGAAGGACGGGAAGTTCAGTCTTATTGAAACGATGGGAAAAGGTTCTTGAGGCTTGTCGACATATTGAAAGAGTCCTCGGTCGTTGCCGATATCAAGGGGAAGACCAAGAAGGACGTGCTGTCCGAGCTTGTGGGACAACTGGTAAAAGCCAACCTCATTAAAGACCCGGGACCGGCTACCGCCGTCGTTATGGAGCGTGAGGCCCTGGGCAGCACCGGCATCGGTGACGGGGTGGCCATCCCCCACGGCAAGATGAAAGGTGCGGGCGAGATCCTGTGCGCCTTCGGCCGCTCGATCGGCGGAGTCGATTTCGATGCCGCCGACGGGCAGCCTGTCCATATCTTTTTTCTTGTACTGGCACCTGAAGATTCAGCCAGTGCTCACCTGACTGTCCTGTCAAGGATCTCCAAGATCCTTCGAGACCAGACTTTCAGAAAGAGACTGCTTGGCCTCCCCGATGCCCATGCCATATATGAGAGCATCGCGGAGGAGGACGACAAGCTGTAAAGGTCTTTTCGGGGGGCCAGTCAACATGGGCGGCCACCGGAAAACGGGCACGAGACCATACGGGGCCATGACCCCCCGGGAAAAAGGCACATGAAAGGTATAGCGGTCCAGGAACTCGTTGATGACGAACTGTACGGATTGGAGCTGGAGGTCCTTGCCGGGAAAAAAGGCCTTTCAAGGAAGATATACAACCCCAGGATCCAGAAGCTGGGCCTTGTCATAACGGGTCACATGGTCTATCTCCATCCCCACAGGGTCCAGATCCTCGGCAACATCGAGATATCCTACCTGAGATCCCTTGCGGAGGCTGAAAGCAGGCGCATCATCAAGGAGCTTTGCAGGAACAACGTCGTCTGTTTCATCATCGCAAGAAATCTGAAGGTTCCCGAACATTTCCTCACAGCAGCGGAGGAAAAAGGGATCCCCATGCTCAGGACGAAGCTCGTCACCTCCATCTTTATAGAGAGGAT
>ENA-UOWG01001577-UOWG01001577.1-activated-sludge-metagenome-genome-assembly--contig:-NODE-1577-length-22005-cov-4.409658_pt1 | contig 22005 bp, 20 predicted proteins | sample MGYA00238147_ERZ761563 | MGnify/ENA primary metagenome ERZ761563 (study PRJEB28884, sample SAMN05720216) | anaerobic digester metagenome | isolation source: active sludge of municipal... | reverse complement strand
ATTCCCAGGTGCCTGATAAGGCGCCACTGCGCGTTGACCATGTCCCGGACCGTCACCATCGGAAAAGAGAGCCCGTACGGTTTCCCGGTGGGCGGGTCTATCGAAGAAGGGCCGGTGGATCCGTCGCATCCGCCTATCACGTTGGAGCAGATGACGAAATACCTGTCGGTGTCGAAGGCCTTCCCCGGGCCGATATATTCATCCCACCACCCGGGATAGCGGTCTTCGTGCGAGTGATACCCCGCCGCGTGGGCGTTGCCGGACAGCGCATGGGCAATGAGTATGGCGTTGCTTTTCTCGGCGTTGAGCGCGCCGTATGTTTCATACGCGATGGTGACCGGGCCGATGGTTCTGCCGCAGAGGAGCTCGAAGGGTTCGGCGGGCCCGGCGAAGGTGAAATACTCGGTAGATACGACGCCGACTGATGGATTGTCGATGGGCTCTTTTTTTCTCATGTCAACCGCACGCTGATGAGAATGCGGTTAACTGCAATCTCATCTTTCGAAGCGTCTTCGCTGGAATTAGCACCTTGCTCTCGCAGGTTGCCGCGGCGTCACCGGGCCAGGTCCCTCAACCGCTCTCGATAAGATGTGGTAACAGAAACGTTTATAGCGCATCTGTCAATAAAAAAAGAAAAATATTGCGGTTTAGAGTTTTAGAATCTCTTTAAACACAATGGGTGCTTTTATCTATACAATTTGTCATTAATCAAAGGAAATTATGTTGACATATTTGGGTTAAACGATTTTGGTAGATTTAAAATCATAACATATTCATCATTTTTTGCGTAATAATCCGGGAAAAATAGCATTTTAGGAGGATTTCGTATGAATCTTGCTGGGTCCTACGGCTTACCCGCAGCCGACGTTACCAGAGAATTCTACTTCAATGTCGGCGGACCGCACGGGTTTATGAGATGGGGAATTTATATCTTCATGTTCATATCAATGTTTTATCTTATATACACCGTTGTCAAGAAGGTGCTGATCTGGAGACAGGGAAAACCTCAACTGAGGACCGATTATCCCGAAAAAAGGCTTATCGCAGTCGTCAAATATGTAATGCTCCAGGTCAAGATACTCAGGGAACAATTCGCGGGCATCATGCATGCCAGCATTTTCTTCGGGTTCATCGTCCTGTTCATCGTGACGCTGATCATAGTCGTGCAGGAGGACTTCACCGGCCTGTTCTTTCACTATCACTTTCTGACCGGTAACTTTTACCTGATATGGTCGCTTTTCGGCGATCTGTTCGGCCTCATCGTCCTTATCGGACTCGGCATGGCCATTTACAGAAGGTACAAGATCAAGCCCACACGCCTTGACACAAAAGGCATCGACACCTTCGCCCTGGTGCTGCTTGCAGCCATCATCGTGAGCGGTTTCTGCAACGAGGCGATGAGGATCGCGATAACCGATTTCCCCGAATTTGAAGTATGGTCGCCGGTAGGATACGTCCTTGCAATGCCTTTCTCCCTCATCGGAACCGAAACCCTCAAGGGTATGCATTACATCAACTGGTGGGTGCACATGCTCGCAGCCTTTTCGGCCATCGGACTCCTCGCCACCGACAAGCTCGGCCATATAATCATCTCCACACTGAACGTCTATTACGGCAACCTTGAGAACGAATCCGCCAAGACCAAATATGCGGTGCCGGTCATCAGTCCGGCCGAATTCGAAACCGCCGAGACTTTCGGCGTGGGCTCGGTCGAGCAGTACACATGGAAGCAGCTCATGGACGGCGACGCCTGCACGCGCTGCGGACGCTGCCAGGACAACTGCCCGGCATACCTGACCGAAAAGCCGCTGTCTCCCAAGAAAATGATAAACGACGTCAAGGCCAACATGGACGAAAGGATTCCGAAGCTCATGCTCGCCGAGGACAAGTCGACGGTCGAAACGACACCGCTCATCGACGGCGCGGTCCAGAGCGACGAGTTCTGGTCATGCACCAACTGCGCGGCGTGTATGGAAGCCTGCCCGGTCAACATCGAGCACGTCCCGAAGATGATCGACATGAGGCGATACAAGGTCCTCATGGAAGGCGACATGGCTGCCGAGCTCCAGACCACGTTCCAGAACATGGAAAGCAACTTCAACCCGTACGGGTTTGCGTTCGCCAAGAGGGGAGAGTGGCTGCCCGCCGATCTCGGCGTGAAGACTCTTGCCGAAGACCCCGAAGTCGATTACCTCTACTTCGTCGGCTGCGCCGCATCGTTCGACAAGCGCAACCAGAAGGTCGCGATCGCGCTGCTCAAGGTCCTCAAGCAAGCCGGCCTCAAGATCGGCATCCTCGGGTCCGAAGAAGCCTGCTGCGGCGACGCAGCGATGAGGGGCGGCAACGAATACCTGTTCCATTCGCTCGCCACCACCAACCTCGAGCTCTTCAAGGCGTACGGCGTGAAGAAGATCATAACGACCTGCCCGCACGGCTACAACATGCTCAAGAAGGAATACAAGAAATTCTCCGAAGTCGGCATGGGTTCCGACGGTGAAAAGCTTTCGTACAATGTCGAAGTCTTCCACCACACCGAAGTCATCGCCGAGCTCGTTAAATCCGGCCGCATCAAGCTCAAAGAAGCTCTCCAGGCCAAGATCACCTATCATGACTCCTGCTTCCTCGGCCGTTACAACGAGATTTACGAGGAGCCGCGCGACGTCATCAAGGCGATCCCGGGCACCGATTACGTAGAAATGAGCCGCAACCACCGCACAAGCTTCTGCTGCGGCGCAGGCGGCGCCAGGATGTTCATCGAGGAGCACCTCGGAACGAGGATCAACCAGTTCAGGACCAAGGACGCGCAGGCATCAGGCGCGAACAAGATCTGCACGGCTTGCCCCTTCTGCATGACCATGCTTTCCGATGGAGCCACCGAGCTCGACATCCAGAACCTCGAGACCTACGACCTCGCGGAGCTGGTCTGCAACTCGATGGAGAAATAGAACTGAAGCGGGCTAATCCCGTGAAGATACAAAAGGCCGTCCCGAAAGGGCGGCCTTTTTTTTGGGAATTATTGAATTAATGTGAGTGCTCAATGAATAAGCATGAGACAAATTACATCATCCTTTTTTAATTAAAACATGCATATTTTATAAAAACAGTTGATTTATCGTACGAATAATAGTATTATTTAGAATATTATTAAGAGGATTATATTATGGCATATATAATAACAGCAAACGATCTCAAAACAAGAGGGGTATCAATACTGAATGATGAATCAGCAGACGAGTCAGAGGTAATAATCACCGTCCATGGTAAAAGCAAATACGTCGTTATCCCCATCGAAAAATACAACTACCTGAGAGAATGTGAACTGGATGCGGCCCTCAGTGAAACAAAGAAAGATATTAAAGAAGGGAGGTTTGTAAAAGAATCCGTGGACAAACATATCAAGAGAATAACCCGTGGCTGAAATCATCTATACCGATAGCTATATTCGTCGCGCCGGAAAATTCATTAAAAAGCACCCTGAACTTCTCTCGCAATATGAAAAAACACTGAAGCTTCTGGAATTGAACCCGAAACATCCCTCGCTGAGGCTGCACAAATTGCATGGCAAGCTTTCAGAGTTATATTCGGTATCCATCAATATTTCGTACCGAATATCGCTGGTTTTCATCATCGAGGCAGACAGGATAATACCGGTTGATATCGGGACGCATGAGGAGGTGTATAAGTAATGAGTTAACGAGGATTCCCCTTCCAGCGAATCGAAATGTATTTTATGATCAGGCATTTAATCAATTATCAACCCAACTCGGCCTTCAGCTTCTTCACGATCCCGTCATCCATGAGGTACCCGAACGCGTCGATGAGCTCCTTCTTCTCGCCCGCGGCCTTCATCGAGTCGATGGTCATGTTGATCAGAAACCGCCGGTTCGCGTTGTCCATACCGATGATCTGGAGCAGCATGTTGCGGAACTCCGTGTCGCTGCGCGCGATCTCGATCATGCGCACGAAAGCTTCATTGTCAGAAACCAGGTCCATTTTCATTTATTCACCATCTCCATTTTGTTGTGTTTTGTGTTTATTGAAAAAATACAGCAGAATCATGACCAGCGCGAAAAACATATATCCAAGCGGCACCATCCCGGCCATCCCGAATCCTATTTCCGACGAATGAATAAGGCCGAAAAAAGAGAAGACGACAAGGGGGATGGTCCAGGCGAACGCGCGTAAAAAGTCTTTCTCGATCAGGTACACGCCGACCGCGGTGAGAAACATCGCCGAGAACAGCGAGCCCTCCGAGAAAACCAGTATGCCCTTGATGTGCGGGAGCGCGCCGGCGATTGCGGCGTTTACCTCGGCTGCGCCCAGCCCTCCCTCCCGGTTCACGAACTGGCGCAGGAGCGACAGCCCCCATGCGGCAATGGCAGGCATGAGGCCGAGCGCGACAGCCGGCGCATGCTTCACCGGCGTGGTCTGGAAAGCCTGGGCCGTGATGACCAGCCCGATCCACAGGAGTATCGGGTACCCTGCCTCAAGCGGCACTGCGGCCACGATCACTCCCATAAGCCCGGTGAAGCAGATGATTGTCATCACCGCGCCGTTTATGATGGAGTATCCGGCGCGCGCGCCGAGGCCCTTCCACCCCGGGTGGCCGATATACACGGTCGTGGGAAACGGCGACCCGAATGCTGCGCCAAAGATAGTACCGATCCCGTTCATCAGAAGCGCGGGCTTCGCGGGATAAGAATCTCCCGCGGCTGAGGCAGACTCGATGTTCTGCAGTGTGCCGAAAAAGCTCATGAGTCCCATGGGTATCGCGATCGAAAGATACGGAACGATGTTGTCGAGACCAATTGCGGTCAACGCCCCGTACAGCTCGAAACCAGGCATCCATAGTGAAACGGTTTTCAGCGAACCTTTCAGCGCGCCGGGGTCCATCGCTCCCGTGCTCCAGGCTATGGCAGAACCGATCGCGAGGGCGTAGAACCCGGCCGGAATTTTCAGCGGAAGCTTCGCATGTGAAAAATACTCTGCAAGTATAAGAGCGAGCGGGATGAACGCGATGAGAGGCCTGTCCCAGATCTTTATGGTCTGGTCGAGCGCGATAAACGATATAGCGATCCCGGCGAGGGTGGAAAGGAGCGCCGCCCTGGGGGTGATCTTCCTGATCCATTCGCCCATGAAAGCTCCGGCTCCCTCGCAGACGCCGCTGACAAGGCAGCTGACCACGCCGACCTTCCATGCGAGGTCGGCGTCTTTTGTGTGCATGTACACCGGCGCGATAATCAGGGAGAAATAGGCGATCAGGCTCACGGTGTTGATCCCGTAGGGCAGCGCAGTAACGTCATCCCTGCCTTCTTTATGGGCCAGCTTTCTCGCCTGCCACGAGTAGAAGATGTTCCCCGACAGCACCGAGAACGCGGTTGCGGGAAGGATCTTGCCGAAAACGAGCCCGGCCGGCATCCCCAGTCCCAGGCAGAGACCGGTAATGATGAGAAGGTTCACCAGGTTATCGATGAACAGCCCTATAAAGCCGTCTATGTCTCCCCTGACAAACAGCGGGTATCTGAATCCTGTCGTACCGGCCGCCATGGTACCCCCTTCAATCGCGCTAACCCATTATTTTTTCCATGACCGCCTCGACGGTCATTCCGCTAACGCAGATGGTCTTGTTTCTCCCTTTTTCACCCTTTCGGATGGAAATATACGATTTCGCGACACCGATTTTTTTGGACAGCAGCTCGATGCATTCAGCGTTCGCCTTCCCGTCAGCCGGGGGCGAATTCAGGCACACCCGGACGTTTCCGTCAGCATCGACCGAAACCGACCTGCGGGACGATTTCGGCGTGACCCGTATTTCAAAAATCGCTTCCATTAAAGATTATTCTGCCCCTATTCCCGACCGTGTCAAATTATATTTGACATGATAATGGACCCGAAACATAGATTTTGTTAAAAACAGAGAGAGGAACCGATGCAAATCATTCTATGCGAAAACGGACCTTTCATGGTCAACACATACCTTGTCTACAAAGAAAATACCATGAAAGGATTCATCATCGATCCGGGAAGCGATATCGGCCCGCTTCTCGATCACTGCGACGGCAACCACATTACAGTCGAATCCATAATCGCTACCCATACCCACATCGATCATATTGCCGGGGTCGGTGAAGTGCAGCGCAGGTACGGCATCCCGTTTTACTGCAGCGAGAGGGAAAAGGATTTCATAAAAAACGTATCGGTGCAGGCGAGGATGTTCGGGGTCAAGGACCCGGGCATCCCGGAAATAGACCGTTTTCTCCCAGATTCGGGAAGCATGACGCTGAGCGGATTCGAACTGCAGCTGTTTCACACACCCGGCCACTCGCCGGGCTCCCTTTCTTTTTACAACAGGGAAAACTCCATCGTGTTCAGCGGTGACGCGCTCTTCAACATGTCAATAGGAAGAACCGATCTGCCCGGAGGAAGCTATGAAGAGCTGATCAGGTCCATCGAAGAGAGGCTTTTTACCCTTCCGGACGAAACCACGGTGTATCCCGGACACGGTCCCGCTACAACGATCGGATCAGAAAAACAGATGAACCCTTTTTTCGGGTAATCCATAAACAGAAAAGGGAAAAGAGTTTCATGAATTCTTTTCCCTTCTTCTTCTCTTCATGTTAATTTTGAAGAGAGGTACATCTTGTACCAGATTTTCTTCACCTTCCGGTGAATCAGATATTAAATCGAGTTGTTAAACACCGAAAAACATCTTCAAATACAATATAATGCGCTCTCGAAAATAGTCAAAAAAATTTCATGAAGAATTAAAAACTGTTCAGGGCTTCACTGATCGTGTTGTATGCTTTTATAACCGAAGTCACCTTGGTTAGCTCGAGTACCTTTTTAACCTCTGCATTCGCGCATGCGAGGCGCAACTGGTTTTTCAGGCTCTGATTTATGTTGAGGAAAATACCTATGCCCGAGCTCGTGATCATTTTGACATCGGTCAGATCAAGGACAAGTTTTTTAATGCCCTTATTGATAATGGCCTGCTGAAGCTTTTCTTTTAAATCAGGAACATCAAGGGTGTGAACTTCCTGCATCACGATCTTAATTGTGAATACTCCCTGGCCTTTATCGTTTACTTCAATCATATAATACTCCATTCCCTGATAAGACTACGCACATAGCGCTTTTATATTCTTCCGCTCATCGAGGCAAGTCAACACATTTTTGAACGAATCTTTATTAAAAATTGAACAAAAAAAGTGCACCAAGCTTTTGGGTTATCATCCTCATTATAGACTTGACTAAATACATTCCCGTCCGTATAGTTACTGTTTGAACTCTGTAGTATGCAAAATTCATGATGCGGCCGCAGTTTGCTCTGATGAACGGCCCGCGATGATGGATTCTTCTGTGCGGAACAAAATGTTATGGTTTTATCGGAAAACCTTAAAAAAAACAGCATCCTGATAAACTCCAAAGCCGTCACGCGATGGGAACTTATCGCCGAGATGGTCGAAATCGCGATAAAAAACGGCCAGATCGATTCCGGTCTCAGGGACAGCACAATCAAAGCCCTCATCGACCGTGAAAAATCAATGAGCACCGGCATCGGCAACGGCGTCGCCATCCCTCACTGCACGACACCCGAAATAAACGAAATCGTAATCGTCATGACTATAAGCAGCAAGGGCATCGACTTCGAATCGATCGACAACCATCCTGTACGCATCGCAATCCTGCTCCTCGTGCCGAAAAACAAGCTGACCCAGCATATAAAGACGCTTGCCGGCATCGCCAAACTGATGAGTGATGAAAACCTGAGAGACACCCTTCTCGCCGCGAAGACTCCGGATGTTGTTTTGAAAGAGCTGAAAAAACACGACACCCAGAAATGACAAAAAATATGGATGAAAACGCGCGAATAACGACCGGCTCCAGGCTGGCCTGCGATGACGAGCACGAAAAATCGCTCAGGCCCTCATGCCTGAAAGAATTCATCGGCCAGCAGAAGATCACCGAGAACCTCGACGTGTTCATCAAATCCGCCAAGCTCCGGTCGCAGCCCCTGGACCACGTCCTTCTCGCGGGCCCTCCCGGGCTCGGCAAGACCACGCTCGCGTTCATCATAGCCAGGGAGCTCGGCGTCAACATAAAGGCGACATCGGCTCCCATAATAGACAAGGCCGGCGACCTGGCCTCGATCCTGAGCGGCCTCGACGAAAACGACGTGCTTTTTATCGATGAAATCCACAGGCTTTCCCCGAGCATAGAGGAGATACTCTACCCCGCCATGGAGGACCGTGCCATAGACATCATTATCGGCCAGGGAATCGGCGCGAAAAGCATCAAGATAAACCTCTCGCCGTTCACCCTTATCGGAGCGACCACCAGGACCGGCCTTCTGACCTCAGCCCTCAGGGACCGGTTCGGCATCCCCCTGAGGCTGCAATTCTACACCGCAGACGAGCTGAAAATAATCGCCCAGCGCTCCGCCGGCATCCTGGGCTACGAAATATCCCCTGAAGCTGCAGCCGAGATCGCCTCGAGGTCTCGCAGCACGCCGAGGGTCGTGAACAGGATACTCAAGCGCGTCGCTGATTTCGCCACGGTGAACAAGCGGCCGGCCATAGACATGGATATCGCGCGATATTCCCTCGAACGCCTCGACATAGACAGTCTCGGCCTCGACGAGATGGACCGGAAGATTCTCGGCACCATCATAAGCAAGTACGACGGCGGCCCGGTCGGGCTCAAGACGATAGCCGTATCCGTCGGGGAGGAAACCGAAACAATCGAGGACTATTATGAACCGTTTCTGGTGCAGATCGGCCTGCTCAAACGCACTCCCAGGGGCAGGATCGCCTCGGAGCAGGCCTACGCCCATCTCGGAATCCCCTATTCGCGTCTGCTCGACGAAACCGCCCAGGAATCCCTCTTCGACAATAATTAAAATGCTTTACAAATAAACCGATCCCGGTTTTTGCTTCATTATCGAGAATTACTGTCATTTTTTGACACCGGAGTGGTTGTTGATGCTTAAAGACGTAAAATACCGCGAAATACCCTACAATTACACCTCTTTTTCCGACAAGGAGATAATCCTGAAGTATTTCGATCAGGAGACATGGGACATTCTGACATCCCTGAGAACCCACAGGGTAACCGGAAGGAGCGCCCGGCTCTTCTACGAAATAATCGGAGACCTGTTCATCATCGACCGCAATCCTTACATTTTCAACGACTTTCTCGACAATCCGCGCAAGCCGGACAGGCTGAAAAAAATGCACCGCGCCAGGCTTGACACCATCAAAAAAAACGCCGACAACGAAATGGTGCTCAAGCTCCTCGACAAAGTGCAGGATGCCCACTGCGAGCTTTTCAGCCGCTTCGCAGGAGAAAAACAGAAGCGGCACAGAGTCATGCATGCCCTCCGCGGAGTCACCCCGGCCTCGAACATAAGCTTCTCGGCCTTTGACAAGGTGCTCCATGTCACCGATGCCACGGACTGGAGGGTCGAGTACCCCGATGCGGTTGTCTATCCGGACACGATCGAGCAGACGTCCGGCATTGTGAGAAAGGCGGTTGACCTGGGGATGAAAATCATTCCCCGCGGAGGCGGCACCGGCCTTACCGGCGGGGCTGTCCCGGTGTTCAGAAACACGCTGGTCATCAACACGGAAAAGCTCAACAGGATCAGGGGGATTGAAGTAATCGAGGAAATCGGCCTGTCCATTCCCGTCGTCACTGTCGAAGCGGGCGCGGTCACCGACCACGTCATGGAACACTGCCTGGAGCACGGCTACATCTTCGCCACAGACCCGACATCGGCCTGGGCGTCGACCATCGGGGGAAACATCGCTGAGAACGCAGGCGGCAAGAAGGCCGTCATGTGGGGCACGACCATAGACAACATTTACTCGTTCCAGATAATAAACGCCCACGGCCATATCCTCGAGGTGAAGCGTCGCGAACACCCTCACCGGAAAATTCTTCCTGAGGACCGGGTGGTCTTCGACGTATGCCGGATTCATAAAAACGGCTCCCGTGAAAATATAAAAAGCATCACATTGACGGGCACCGACATCAGAAAAAAAGGAGTCGGCAAGGACATCACCAACAAGGCGCTGGGAGGCGTGCCGGGAATACAGAAAGAAGGAGGCGACGGCATCATCGTCTCGGCCAGGTTCGTGCTGTACACTCCTTTCAAATTCGTGCGCACGCTGTGCCTCGAGTTTTTCGGCAAAAACATGATTAATGCAGCCAAGGCCATCATGGACATCACCGAAGCCTTTTCAAGGGACCAGGAGGTTTATCTCACCGCACTTGAGCACTTTGACGAAAAATATGTCACCGCCATAGACTACAGGAACAAGTCAAGCAGGAGCGAGATACCCAAGGCCGTTCTATTGATAGATATTGAGAGCAACAACGAGGCAAAGCTCGAAAACGCCGCGAAATACATACTCGACCTGGTCAAGAATTACAACACCGACGGCTTCTTCGCCAAGACGCCCGAAGAGCGTGAAAAATTCTGGAAAGACCGCAAGAACATGAGCGCGATAGCCAAGCACACCAATGCTTTCAAGCTCAACGAGGACGTCGTAATCCCCCTCGAGGCGCTCCCCCGCTTCTCCGATTACATAGAAATGCTCAACAAGCGGAAAGAGCTTGAAAACAGCCGGCTGATCGCACAGGAGCTCATTGATTATCTGGTCGCACAACAGAGCGAGGAAGATGAATTTCTTGCCGCAAAAATCTCCAATTACATCGACAAACTCAAGGCGGCCGCAGACCGTTTCGATTATTTTTCGAAAAACGTCGAATCCCTTTCTATCGAGATACAGGGCGTAACTTCCGAACAAACGGCCGGCAAGCCGCTTTTTTCCCTGATCCGCGACGGGGTGGTCACCATTGAGTCCCTGGACGAGATCATGGCCGGAATAACCCAGGCCTTTCATGGCTATTCGGAGATAATCGAAGCCAGCGCGGAAATAATCAAGGAGTTCAGGAAAAAGCTGATAATCATCGCGACGCACATGCACGCCGGAGACGGGAACATTCACGTCAATATCCCCGTCAACTCCAACGATTATCCCATGATGCGCGAGGCGGATGAAACCGCGGGCATGATCATGGAGGAAGTCAAGACCATGGGAGGGGTCATTTCGGGCGAACACGGCATAGGTCTGACCAAGCTCAAATACATCGACCAGCGTATCCTTGACGACTATGCCGCATATAAGATCGAGAACGACCCGGAGGACGTATTCAACCCGGGCAAGCTCCGTTCGAATTTTCCCCAGTCCATGATATACACGCCTTCACTGAATCTGCTCGAGCGCGAAGCCTTCATTCTCGAAGCCGCAGACCTGGAAAAGCTCACCACTTCGATTTCGGCCTGCGTCAGGTGCGGCAAATGCAAGGACAAGTGCAACACGCATTTCCCCGGCGGCACGATGTTCTACAATCCCAGGAACAAGATACTGGCGGTGTCACTCATTGTCGAGGCCGTGCTTTATGAAGCGCAGACCAACAACACGCTCGGCCTGCGGAACTTCACCATGCTCAGGGACATATCAAACCACTGCACCATATGCCACAACTGTCTTGCGCCCTGCCCGGTGAAAATTGACTTCGGCGAAGTGACCCTTTCGATCAAGAGGCTGCTGGTCGAACGCAAGCGCGCCAAATACAAGCCGATCATCTGGGCGACTCTTTTCTATGTCAAGACGCGCGGATACAAGGCGAACAAGCTTTTCCGGCTTGCACTGCTGCGCGCGGGATACTCCGCCCAGAGGCTCGGATACATCGCAAATATACCTTTCCGCTGGCTCACGGGAAAAGTGCTTCCATTCATCGACGCAATGCTCGACAGCGGACTCCCCGCTGCGGGCAAAAAATCCCTGCGTGAAGCATTGGATCTTTCAGCCGCCAACGCGTTCTATTCATTCCAGAACTCTGAAAAAGCCCCGGGCAAAAGCGTGGTCTACTTCCCTGGCTGCGGGTCCGAGAGAATGTTCTCCGACATCAGCATTGCGGTCATTGCGCTCCTGTACAACGCCGGCGTGCGGGTGGTCATTCCGCCGGAGTACCTCTGCTGCGGGTATCCCCTCCTTTACAACGGCAGATCTAAAGAGGCCGACATGAAAAGCTACGAAAACCGGGTGATCTTCCACCGCATGTCGGACATAATCGGGTACATGGACATCCAGGACGTCATAGTATCCTGCGGGACCTGCCATGAGATGCTCGGCAAGTACCAGATCGAGAACATTTTTCCCGGCTCGGCGCTTATCGACATCAATGAATTCATCGCCCGGGAGGGAATCTGCAAAGGAGTGCCGGCAGACGAGACCATACTCTACCATGAGCCCTGCCATTCACCGCTCAAGACGCTCGGCGCCGACAGGACCTTCGAGGCCCTTTTCGGCCGCAAGCCGGTAGTCATTCCCAACTGCTGCGGAGAGGGAGGGACCCTCGCACTCTCGACGCCTGAGATATCCGGGATCATTCGAAAAAGAAAACGCTGGAACGTGATGAAGGCTTCCGGGGACAAAAAAGCCATGGTGCTTACCACCTGCCCGAGTTGCGTCCAGGGACTCTCGCGACGCCAGGGCGGGACCTGTTTCACGGGAAAGTCCCTGGTCCAGTATATAGCCGAGGAGACCCTGGGTAAATCGTGGCGCAGAGACTTTATCCGCCACGTGAAAAAGCACGGTTCGGTAGAGCGGATAATTTTCTGACAGCGTTTTCGCGCGCCCCATTTTACTCAACCCGCGCAGGATTGCGGCCGACAATGTAAGTGGCCTATCTAAATTCCAGAACGGGGGCGTTATTCAGGCATGAAAAGATCGGTGATTATCATACTGCTGCTGGCCGTACCGGCGCTGATATTTTCCCAGGAACAGCAGTCACAGCAGCCTTCACAGCAACAGGCCCAGCAGAATCAGGAATCCAAGCGAAAACCCTCGCCGGTCGTGTCCCAGTACAGCCACGATTTCGTCGTAAAGGACATTTCTTTCAACAAACGCATCGATGTGGGCGGCAGGGGAGAACTGCTCGAGGTCGAATTCAATCTGGTCAACAAAACCGATTATCCCTTCGACGTATATATATTTGTTCTTGCCTCTTACGAAGTGAAAGAAAAAACCGATTCGAGTTTCGAGCCGCCGGTCCCGCGAGAAAAGAGAATCCGCAGCTTCGTCCCGTTTCCCGATGTGCCTGACCAGTTCAGAACGCCCATCCTTGACGACAAGGGGAACATCCGGAAGAACGTTCACGGCGTTGACATGTACGACTACGAAAAATCTCCACGCGACCCGAAGACCGGGGTGAACCCTGACACCGGCAAGCCCTACACGCTGAAGGAAAAAATGCTCGTGCGCACCTATCACCTGAGCCTGTATCGCAACAACTATTTCTTCTTCAATCAGGCCGCGATACTGATCTTCGACAAGGACGGCAACCCGGTTTTCAGGCAGCTCTACGAACTGAACGCCTGGCGAAGATAGAAACGAGGGCCCCTTTCGGGGCCCCCTTGACCTTACCTCTTGATATATCTCACCATGATGATGTCCCTGATTGACCGGAGCCTCTCGATCACGCTTTCGCCGATGTTTCCATCGATGTCAATTATGTTGTAGGCGTAGCCGCCCCTGCTCCTGTTCAGCATATCGGAGATGTTGATGCCGTTTTCGGCGAGCACTTCCGATATCTGGCCGATCATGTTGGGGACATTCCTGTTCGCGATAATGATGCGGTTCCTGTCGCCAAGAGGCATGACGCACTCCGGAAAGTTGACTGAATCGGTGATGTTTCCCATTTCAAGGAAGGCCTTGAGCTGGTTGACCGCCATCACCGCGCAGTTGTCCTCCGACTCCGGCGTCGACGCACCCAGGTGCGGAATTGGCACGACATTGTCCATGTTAAGGAGCTCCTCTTCGGGGAAATCGGTGACATAGCAGACCACGATCCCCTGGTCGATCGCGGCCCGGAGGTCGTCGTTGTTCACCAGGCCTCCCCTCGCGAAGTTGAGCAGCCGCACGCCTTTTTTCATCAGGCCGAAACGTTCCTTATCGATCAATCCCCTCGTATCGTCGTTCAGCGGCAGGTGAAGGGTTATATAGTCTGACGAAGCGATAAGGCTGTCGAGGCTGCTGCTTTTCTTTACAGCAAGCGAAAGATCCCATGCGGCATCCTCGGACATGAATGGATCGTAACCGGTGACGTCCATACCGAGCGCCTGAGCGTCGTTGGCGACCATCACGCCGATTGCGCCGAGACCTATCACGCCGAGCTTTTTCCCTTTTATTTCAGGGCCCTCGAAGTTCCATTTGTCCTTCTCGATGACGATCGGCAGCTCGTCTCCTTTGCCCTTCAGGCTTTTGGCCCAGGCGATACCGTCGTAAATCTTTCTCGAAGACAGGAAGAGAGCCATGAGAACAAGCTCCTTGACGCCGTTCGCATTTGCGCCGGGCGTATTGAAGACGACAATGCCTTTTTCGGAACATCTGTCAATCGGGATGTTGTCTATGCCAGCCCCGGCCCTGGCAACCGCCTTGAGCGATGAGGGAATATCCATGTCATTCATGTCGGCGCTTCGCACAAGAATGGCGTCGGGACTGACGATCTCTGCTGCGTGCTCATACCTGTCGCTCGGCAGCAGCACAAGCCCCCTGGGGGATATCTTATTGAGCTTCTGAATCTTGAACATAAGCCCCGCCTACATGTTATCCTTTTCGAATTTTTCCATGAACCGGACGAGCTTCTCGACTCCCTCGACAGGCATTGAATTATAGATGCTGGCCCTCATACCGCCGACGGACCGGTGGCCCTTGAGCGTGACCAGGCTCTCCTTCGCGGCATCCCTGATGAATTTATCGTCGAGCTCCTTCGAACCGGTCTCAAAGGGAATGTTCATGATCGACCTGTCCTCCGCCGCTACCGGGGACCTGAACATCTTCGAGGCGTCGATGTAATTGTATATCATGTTCGCTTTCTTGTAATTCATCTCCTCGATCGCCCTTACGCCGCCCATATCTTTGATCCACTCGAACATCAGCTTCGCGATATAAACACAGTACGTCGGAGGGGTATTGTACATGGACCCGTTGTCGGAATGGGTCCTGTAATTCATCATGGTCGGCGTGATGTCCATCGCGTGCCCGATGAGGTCTTCGCGCACAATAACGATGGTGAGACCGGACGGGCCTATGTTCTTCTGCGCCCCGGCGAAAATGAGGCCGAATTTCGAGACATCCATCACCTAGGAAAGGATATTCGACGACATGTCGGCGACAAGAGGGACTTTGCCCGTTTCAGGCAGCCAGGTGTACCGTGTGCCTTCTATCGTATTGTTGGTGCAGATATGGAAATAATCCGCATCGGGGCTGAAAGAGCTTCTGTCGACTTTCGGAATGTACGAGAATTTCCTGTCCTCGGACGAGCCGAGTATATTCACTTTGCCGTACCTGCCGGCCTCGTTCATGGCCCTTTTCGTCCATTCGCCGGTGTGAATCATGTCGCATTTTCGGCTGTTTCTGAACAGGTTCATGGGCACCATGGCGAACTGGCTGCTAGCCCCCCCCTGAAGGAAGAGTACCCGGTAATTCTCCGGTATGCCCATTATCTCACGAAGGGTCGCCTCGGTGTCATGGATGATTTTTTCGAAGTATTTGCCGCGATGACTCATCTCCATGACGGACATGCCGCTGTCCTGGTACTCGAACAGTTCTGCCGCGGCTTTCTTCAAGACAGATTCCGGCATTACTGCCGGGCCGGCGGAAAAATTATAAACTCTTGCCATTATGTTCTCCATTCAGTGTATGTCGTTGCGGCTGGATAATCCGCTTTCAAGCGATATGATCTTTATCTTCACCCGGCATTATCGGCCTCTTTCTTTTCAAGGGTGAAAAGGGCCGACAGGAACCTGAATTCGTCGATTATATCGATATTGGTGATGTAAACTTTATCATCGGGCGAACTCAGGACCACGGGCGAAAAATTGACAATCCCTTTGATCCCCCCCTCGATAAGCTTTTCGGCGATGTTCTGCGCCGTTTCACCGGGAAGAGTCAGCAGGGCCAGCTCAATTTTTTCCCTTTTGACCACAACCGGTATGTCATAGGTCGGGTAGAGAGGGATGTCGATCTTCAGTGTTTCAAGGCGGTTAATATTGGTGTCGAAACCAGCAATGATATCAAAATTTTTTGAAAAAAACATCTCATTGGACAGAATTGCGGTTCCCATCTTACCGAGGCCCACAATGCATGCTTTTCTTTTACGTGTGAAACCAAGGCTCTCCGCGATCTGGTCTTTGAGCTTCTTGATTTCATAACCCGAACCGGTTGTTCCGGTCTCTCCAAGATATGTCAGGTCTTTCCTGATATTGTGGGACCCGACTCCCAGACGGCGGCCTATTTCATTCGAAGACAGTTTAAGCTGTCCTTTATCTTCCAATTCTTCAAGCAGACTGTATATCTTGCACAATCTGGATATCGTTGGTTTTGGAATCGCTGGCATGAATTATACTCTTAATTACCATCGCCTTTATGACATTGTGAATTATTTCACTATTAATGTCAAGTTTAATTCCCTAATAGCACAAATATTCTTGATCTATCGATCATTTCAAGGAATATCAATTCCATCTTGTGATTTTTTTAACAATATTTTTATGCATTGTTTCAATTTTTGTTGTCAAAAAGAACCATTTTCATAAATGTATGCCATAGTTATGATTGGCACCCTGAAGAATTTAATACCACTGGCGAGGAATCATGGCAAAGATAAAAGAATTCAAAGGCCTCAGGCCGCGTAAAGATATAGCAAACCAGGTGGCGGAACTGCCCTACGATGTGGTGAACTCCACAGAAGCAAAGGCTATTGCGGGCAACAATCCCCACAGCTTCTTTCATATCAGCAAGCCCGAGATCGATCTCGGGCCGGATGTCGATCATTACAGCAAAACCGTATACATGAAAGGCAAGGAGAACCTCGAGTCTTTCATCAACAAGGGAGTCCTGGTCCAGGACCGCGATCCGTACCTCTACCTTTACACCCAGATCATGGGCGGCCGCGCGCAGACCGGTCTCGTGGCCTGTGTGAATATCGACGACTACATCAACAACATCGTGAAAAAGCATGAGCTGACCAGGGCGGACAAGGAGCAGGACAGGACCACGCACCTGGATATTCTGAACGCGAATACCGGCCCTGTTTTTCTTCTCTATAATGAAGACGGATCGAAAAAACAGCTTTTCAAGACCGCCATGGCGATCCAACCTGAATACAACTTCACTTCTTCCGACGGAATAAGCCACATCCTCAGGGTCATCAAAGACAAAAAGATGATCAGTGCGTTTACCGAGGCATTCAGCAAAGATATCCTCTATATTGCAGACGGGCACCATCGCGCCGCTTCGGCCATCCGCGTGGGACAGATGAGAAGACAGGCGAACCCGTCCTGTTCAGGGAAAGAAGAATTCAACTGGTTCCTTGCGGTGATTTTTCCGCATAACCAGCTTAAAATTTTCCCATACAACAGGGCCGTAAGGGACCTGAACGGACTCAGCGAAAAGGAATTTCTGGCTGCAGTGTCGGAAAAATTCAACGTGACGCAGAGCGGAGCCAAGGAGCCCTCGGAAATCCATACGTTCAGCCTTTATTGCGGCCGGAAATGGCACACGCTCGCACCGAAATTTCCCATTCCCGCCGATCCGATCGAAGCTCTTGATGTAAAAATACTGCAGACCGCCATCCTTGATCCGGTTCTTGGCATCACCGACCCGCGGACCGACAGGCGGATTGATTTTATCGGAGGAATCCGCGGGACTGCGGAGCTCGAGAAGCTGGTCGACTCGGGCGAATTCGCAATAGCGTTTTCAATGTATCCGACGACCGTGGAGCAGCTCATCGGCGTTTCCGACAGCAACGGGATTATGCCCCCGAAATCCACCTGGTTCGAGCCCAAGCTCAGGAGCGGCATAGTCGTCCATCTTTTATAGGACAACAGGGCTGTTCCCGGCCGCAGGGGCAACGAATTGTCGAGCGTAGCGAAACAGGACTCATTGATGATCATGAAGGCGGATTCCCGCCGGGGCCTGTGCCCGCGAAAGCGGGTATGGGAATAATGCCGGCTTCCCCTCTCTCCGGAAAATACTGATTGATTTTTTAGCGGATAATTGTACTTTTGATGTAAGAAATCCGCTTTTTTAGAGAAAACCATGATCCATTTTGCGGCAAAAGCCGTTATTTTATCCCTTCTGATACTTGCCAACGGAAACATCGAGTCCCCCGAAATCGAGATGAGGGATTCCTACAGCGAGCTGCGCAGCATAAAAAACGTGAACGGCAAGTTTTATGCCTACATCGTGCTGCTTTTCAATGAAAATCCGCATTTCGTTAACCTCATACAGAAAGACAGCATCCCCCTTAAGCTGATGAGCCAGGAGGGATTCCATATCAACGAATACCGCCAGTACCTGAAAACGATAGGGGACAAAAATCTACGGCTCATCGCCGAGGAAATACTCTCGATATATCTGGAGCCTTCAAGGGTGCAGGACGCCCGCCTGAGGGAAATCGAGCAGATACTTGTAGACAGGAACATCATCCTTCAGTTTTCACGCGAAAGATTTTCGGGCATGGAAAAAATATCCCTGGATTACTCGATTTTCGGGAAGCGCAACCTCATCACGATAAAACATCCGCTGATGAAGTCAGCAGAGAAGATTTACAACATACAGCCGTACATCTATTACGATGAATTTTCGACAAGCAATTCGACTTTCTATTACAACATGATCTACATCAATCCCATCGAGGTCGAGAACGACTACCTGATTGCGAAAAGAATCATCGGCGGCGAGAACGTCAGCTCCTATTTCTTCGTTGGATCACGAATAACGTCGGATATCAGATCGTGCCTGATCAAGGCCTTCCCCGGCAAAGAAAGCATCAGGGACGAAATCTGGAAGATGTTCGTGATCCATGAGCTCACACACAAGTTTCTGAACAACACCTTCAACAATTACGACCAGGTTATGGGCGAAGAGCTCTCGCTGTGCAGCACGATCTATTCGAATCCCTACCTCGGGCTGTCGGTCCTGTACAGCTATTTCAACTACAACTCGATAAACCCCCACCGGATAGCGGTGATGAACATCATTAAGTTTATTTCAGAAAAAACCGGCCGCGAGGAGATCATGACCAACCCGGGCCTCATCAAGAGCCTGAAACCTTCCGAGCTGAAAAACCTGGCCAGAGAATATTTCGACCTGAAGCTGAAAGCGATCGGACATGAATAAACGCAGCCGCGCGTCCCGTCACAAACGAAGCCTCAAGGGATTCTTGTGCCTCATATCGCCGTAACCGGCCCGCGCCTCTCCGGTATACGCATTGACATCGAGATCCTTCGCAGCAGCCCTGCCGATGTCCCCGTAGAGCCCTGCTTCGAGCCTCTCCCATGCATCCACCGTCTTCTCGCAGCACGCCCTCATCAGCGCTTCGACCGAATCATAGAGCGACCCGGGCCTTCCCGCGGGATATTGCCAGCGCTCGCCATGAAAGTTCAGGGCGTCCCTGTTCAGCTTTTTTCTTTCGGGATAGAGCACGAAAAAATCGGAAAAAAAACGGTCACGTCGCCTGATTTCACCGACAATCGACCTCACCCTCTCGCTCATGGTGAATTTCAACCTGTATGCGGCCCTGACGCACCAGGGCGCGGCGTCGAGAATATTATAGTCCCCGAGGTCATTTTCGCCGCTTCTTACGAACGGAAGCCGGACGGCTAACGATTTAACGAATTCCGGCCTGCAGTCAAGCAGGGATTCCATGATGAGCGCCTTTACCGGCTGATTGATGCGGCGGGGCCGTATTCGTCTTCTATCGACCGGGAGCATTCCCTCAAGTGAAAAAGGGGTTCTTTCCTCATCGTGAAACCGGAAATAATTATCGATGTTGTACTGGAACAGGAGATTGCGCTCGCGGTAAAGGATACGCTCTCTTCGCAAATCCGAATCGGGAAAGCCGGAAAAGAAAAACACGAACGGATGAAAAATTGAATCGGCAACGACATGAGAGATGAACCCGTACAGGTACGCCCTCTGGAACGCGGCCCATTCGTTGTTCTTGTCCGGATACGAGAAGACCCGGTCGATCATGCTGCCGCTCATGGCCGCGCTCCCGCCGTTGTGCAGATAAAAAGATATGTCGGAGCCGAAAGGAGCCGAGAATTTCTTCAGCGGCAGGTAATCGAATATGTTGGGTCCAATGGACCCGAAAAGGCCCGCCGTGAGGTATTCATCCGAATTGAACAACGCCTGAATCGAGCGATGCAGGTAGGATTTCTTCTTTCGCTTCGAAAGAAGCGCTATCGAATCCTTCAGAACTTTTGAATGCGTGACGATTCCCGGCATGGATGAAACTGTACCGGCCTTGGGGTATTTTTTCCAGAACTTTATCGGTTCAGGATAAAAAATGCGGAGGAAGACCGGAGAACCCATGTATCATGCTAAAATTACATTGACTTCAGCGATTCCAGTACTACAATACACCATCCCATGAACGATTGAAACCGAGTTATTTGCTGTTTACGATGATAATGACCGATAAACTGCCACATATCTTTTTCATGCACGTGCCCAAGTGCGGCGGCACGACCGTGGACCGGGCCTTCACCGCAGTCTACAGGAAAAACGCCTGTCATCTCGACGCGCCCGCCTCGAACCGCGCGCTGAACGCCATGGGCGGCGATCAGGACATCCATGCTTACCGCCATGTCCTGTTGAACTACTTCATGGCATGCGGCCACAGATACATCTCGGTGCATTCCACCTTCAATGACATCATTCACCAACAGTTCCACGAACAATCCCGGTACGTCACATTACTGCGAGACCCGGTAGAGCGGTTCATCTCTCATTATTTCTACAACCGGCACCACAACCTCGGCCACTACCCCATCGATCAGCAGCTCGACGAGTTTCTCGATACGCCGCGCGCAGAGCAACTGGGCAGATTCTACCAGTTGTTCTTTTCGTGCAGCCCGTCAAAGATCGACGATGTTGCGGCCATCAGGAACAATATCATGAAATTCGATGTCATCGGGTCCCTTGAAAATTTAGACGGATTCAGGAAGAATATCCGCGAAAAATTCGGGATTGGCCTGAATTTCAGGCATTACATGAAAAACCCGAAATCGAAAGAGGAACAGCAGCGCGAACTCGGCGCAGGCCACATGAAGAAGATACGGAAGCTATGCGAGGTCGACTGCGCGCTGTACGAGTGGGTGATAAGCAGAGGTTAGTCTTTCAAAACCGTTTGTGCAAAGTCCGTGAGTATCCTTGCCGTGAGCCCCCAGATTTCGTAGCCGTCATAGTTGTAGTGGTACACCTCGATATCGTGCCCCTTGAAATTGTAGTGCTCGATCCGGTCGTAGCCGAGAGAGACGAACAGGGACAGCGGCGCTTCGACATAGTCGTCGATCTCGTCCTCGTTGAACCGGTACTCGCACGGATGCGGGATCGCGCCCACGAAACACGATATATGAAACCCGAACAGTGAGATGTAATCGTCGAACCGCCCGATGCACTCGATCTTCTCTGCCGGAATGCCGACCTCCTCAAACGTCTCGCGCAGAACGGTATTGGCGATATTTCCGTCGGACTCGTCGTATCCCCCGCCCGGAAAAGATATCTGGCCCTTGTGCGTCGACACCTTCTCGGTCCTTTTGGTGAGCAGGACGCAGAGCTCCCCCTCTTTGTTCATCAGAAGAATATTAACGGCCGAGGGCTTGTATCCGGGATTGTCGAGCCTGCGGGTTTCACGCCTGTCCAGGCGCTCGCGCAGCTCGTTCTTGAAAGAGGCGAAGTCCAGTTCACTTTCGAAGCGCAGATTCATACAGGTCTCCGCCTGCGGTGTCGTTGACCACGATCACCGGAAAATCCTTCACCGTGAGCCGGTATATGGCCTCGGGACCGAGATCATCGAAGGCAACGATCTCCGATGCGGCAATTCTCTCGCTCAGGTACGCGCCCGCGCCGCCGAACGAGCTGA
>ENA-UOWG01001567-UOWG01001567.1-activated-sludge-metagenome-genome-assembly--contig:-NODE-1567-length-22148-cov-17.183904_pt1 | contig 22148 bp, 20 predicted proteins | sample MGYA00238147_ERZ761563 | MGnify/ENA primary metagenome ERZ761563 (study PRJEB28884, sample SAMN05720216) | anaerobic digester metagenome | isolation source: active sludge of municipal... | reverse complement strand
CGACGTGGATCGGGAACGCCTTGTAGAACAGATATTCCTCGCCGCCGAGGGTGATCAATTCCACCCGGTCCTTGGTGGTGATGGCATTCATCTTGCCGCCGCCGAAGCGTGGGTCCACGAACGTGCCCAGGCCGACCCGGCTCAGCGTACCCGGCTTGTGGGCGGCGATGTCGCGAAACAGGTGGGAGATGACCCCCTGCGGCAGGTTGTAGGCCTCGATCTTGCCGGCGATGGCCAGTTTGCCCAGTTTCGGCACCAGCCCCCAGTGGCCGCCGATCACTCGCTTGAGCAGTCCTTCATGACCGAAATGGTTCAGGCCCCGGTCGCGGCCGTCGCCCTGCCCGGCAGCGTAGACCAGGGTGAGATCGCGGGGCCGGCCGGTTTCCAGAAAATAATCCTCCAACGCGATGGCGAGATGTTCGGCGAAGCCGATGCCGACAAAGCCACCAGTGGCAACGGTATCGCCGTCGCGGATCAGCCGCACCGCTTCCTCGGCGGTGACGATCTTGCCCTTGCTGGTGAACGGCTGGGAGGAGAGCAGGGGATGAGGATGCAGCGTCGGCATGAATACAAGGCTCCAAATGATTCGAACGACGATTCTGGTTGCTTGGCGGCGCTAACCTTTCAACTTCTCCGCCAGCAACTCATTGACCTGTTGCGGGTTAGCCTTGCCCTTGGACAGTTTCATGACCTGACCAACGAAGAAACCGAACAGCTTGTCCTTGCCGGCGCGGTATTGGGCCAGTTGTTCGGGATTGGCCGCGATCACGTCGTCAATCACTTTCTCAATCGCAGAGGTATCGGTGATTTGTTTCAGACCGCGTTTTTCGATAATCGCGTCGGCGTCGCTTTCTCCGGCCCACAGCGCCTCGAACACTTCCTTGGCGATCTTGCCGGAGATGGTCTGATCCTGAATCCGTCGTAGCAATCCGGCGAGTTGCGCCGCGCTGACCGGACTTTGGGCAATATCCCGGTTCTCCTTGTTCAGGAACGCCGCGAAATCGCCCATGACCCAGTTGGCGCACAGTTTCGGCTCACCGCCCAGCGCCGCCACGGTCGCTTCGTAATAATCACCCAGTTCGCGGCTGGTGGTGAGCACTCCGGCGTCGTAGCTGGATAGGCCGTACTGGGTCATGAAGCGTTGTTTCTTGGCGTCCGGCAGTTCCGGCAGGCTGGCGCGGGCGGCGGCGATGAACTCGTCGTCCAGTACCAGCGGCAGCAGGTCGGGATCGGGGAAGTAGCGATAATCATTCGCTTCTTCCTTGCCGCGCATCGAGCGGGTTTCGCCCTTGTCCGGGTCATACAGCCGGGTTTCCTGCACCACCTTGCCGCCGGCTTCGATCAGATCAATTTGCCGCTCGATCTCGAATTCAATCGCCCGTTCGACGAAGCGGAACGAGTTGAGATTCTTGATCTCGGCGCGGGTGCCGAATTTCGGATCGCCCTTGCGCCGCACGGAGATATTGGCGTCGCAGCGGAATGAGCCTTCCTGCATGTTGCCGTCGCAGATGCCCAGATACACCACCATCTGATGCAGCTTTTTCATGTAGGCCACCGCCTCCTTCGCCGACCGCAGGTCCGGCTCGGAGACGATTTCCAGCAGCGGCGTGCCGGCGCGATTGAGATCAATCCCGGACAAGCCGTGAAAATCCTCGTGCAGCGACTTGCCGGCGTCTTCCTCCAGATGGGCGCGGGTGATGCCGATCACCTTGCTGGAACCGTCTTCCAGATCAATCGTCAACTGGCCCTTTTGCACCACCGGCAATTCGTACTGGCTGATCTGGTAGCCTTTGGGCAGGTCGGGGTAAAAATAATTCTTGCGGGCGAACACCGACCGCTGCGCCACGTCGGCGCCAATCGCCAGCCCCAACATGACCGCCATCCGCGCCGCTTCCCGGTTCAACACCGGCAGCACGCCCGGCATCCCCAAGTCAATCGCGCACGCCTGGGTATTGGGTTCAGCGCCGTAAGCCGTCGAGGCGCCGGAGAAAATTTTGCTCTGGGTAGCAAGCTGGGCGTGGATTTCCAGCCCGATCACAGTTTCCCATTCCATCATGTCGTACTACCTTGAATTTTTGAAAGCGAAGCGCCCTCACCCCCGGCCCCTCTCCCAAAGGGCGAGGGGAGTAGCCTGTCAGGCGAAGGCGGCGGGGGCACGCCGGTGCCAGTCGGTGACCTGCTGATAGCGGTGCGCCACATTCAGCAGCCGATCCTCGGCGAAATAATGGCCGATCAGTTGCAAACCCACCGGCCGTTGGCCGACGAAGCCCACCGGCAACGACAAGCCGGGCAGCCCGGCCAGATTCACCGCGATGGTGTAGATGTCCGACAGGTACATGGTGATCGGATCGTCCACCTTCTCGCCGAGATTGAAAGCCACGGTCGGCGAAGTCGGTCCCGCGATCACATCCACTTGCTCGAATGCCCGCCGGAAATCGTCGCTGATCAGCCGGCGAATCTGCTGCGCCTTGAGGTAATAGGCGTCGTAATAGCCCGCCGACAGCGCGAAGGTGCCGACCAGAATGCGGCGGGTGACCTCGGCCCCGAACCCTTCGGCGCGCGAACGGGTGTACAAGTCCAGCAAATCCTTGGGATTCTCGCAGCGGTGGCCGTAGCGCACCCCGTCGAACCGGGCCAGGTTGGAAGAGCACTCCGCTGGGGCGATTACGTAATAGGCGGGAACCGCCAACTGGCTGTTGGGCAGGCTGATTTCGACCGTCTCCGCGCCCAGCTTGCGGTATTCGGCGATGGCGGCTTCGACCACCCGGGCGACTTCGCTATCCAAACCCTCGCCGAAATATTCCTTCGGCAGACCGATTTTCAACCCGGCCAGCGGCCGGTCGAGCAGAGCGACGTAATCGGGCACGGGGCGATCCACGCTGGTGGAATCGCGCAAATCAAAGCCGGCCATTGCACCCAGCAGCAGGGCGCAATCTTCGGCGGTGCGCGCCATCGGCCCGCCCTGATCGAGGCTGGAGGCGTAGGCGATCATCCCCCAGCGCGATACCCGGCCATAGGTCGGCTTGAGGCCGGTGATGCCACACAGCGCCGCCGGCTGGCGAATCGAACCGCCGGTGTCGGTTCCGGTCGCACCGGGGACCAACCGCGCGGCCACCGCAGCGGCGGAACCGCCCGACGAGCCGCCCGGTACCGCATCCAGGTCCCAGGGATTGCGCACCGGGCCGTAGAAGCTGGTTTCGTTGGACGAACCCATGGCGAATTCGTCCATATTGGTCTTGCCCAGCATCACCACGCCAGCGGCGTTCAGCTTCTCGACCACTGTGGCGTCGTAGGGCGCGATGAACCGATCCAGCATCCGCGATCCGCAGGAGGTGCGCACGCCGTTGGTGCAGAAAATATCCTTGTGGGCGATGGGCACGCCGGTCAACGGCCCTGCTTCGCCGCGCTGGCGGCGCGCATCGGCGGCGCGGGCCTGGGCCAGCGCCGCTTCGGCGGTGACGGTGATAAAGGCGTTCAGCCCCGGATTGAACTGTTCGATGCGCGCCAGAAAAACGCGGGTCAGTTCTTCGCTGCTGAATGCGCCGGCGGCGAGACCGGCGCTGAGTTCGGTAAGGGTTTTGTCGTGCATGGCGGCGGGCAAATGCGAATTCATTCGATGACCTTGGGAACCAGATACAAGCCGGCCTCGACTTGGGGGGCGATGGTCTGGAAATGCGCACGCTGGTTGGGTTCGGTCACTTCATCGGCGCGCAGGCGCTGCGCCATGTCGAGCGGATGGGCCATCGGCGCGACACCGGTGGTGTCCACGGCGTTCATCTGCGCCACCAGATCCAGAATGGCCGATAGATTACGGGCATAGGCCGGCGCATCCTGCTCGCGGATGGCCAGCCGCGCCAGATGGGCGATTTTGGCGACTTCGGCGGGTCCCAGGGACATTGGGTCAACTCTCCTGACTGCATGACAAGACGCCTAACCTAGCACATTTCGCTGGCTTGCTCCTAACCGCCCTGCTTGCTAGCATTGACCGTTTTTGATAACCCGGTGCTTTCGACAACATGTTCAAATGGTTGCGCGGCAAGTTTTCCAATGATCTCTCCATTGATCTGGGGACCGCTAACACGCTGATTTACGTCCGGGGCGGCGGCATCGTCCTCAATGAACCCTCGGTGGTCGCCATCAATCAGGACCCGGTTCGCGGGATCCGCACCATCGCCGCCGTGGGGACCGACGCCAAGCGGATGCTGGGCCGCACGCCCAATAACCTGTCCACGATCCGGCCGATGAAGGAAGGCGTGATCGCCGACTTCACCGTGACCGAAAAGATGCTCCAGCACTTTATCCGCAAGGTCCACGCCCGCAAGTTTCTTAGCCCCAGCCCGCGCGTGTTAATCAGCGTACCCTGTGGTTCGACTCAGGTGGAGCGGCGGGCGATCCGCGAATCGGCGATGGGCGCCGGCGCCCGTGTGGTGTACCTGATTCCCGAACCGATGGCGGCGGCCATCGGCGCCGGCATCCCGGTCGAGGAAGCACGCGGAGCCATGGTGCTGGACATCGGCGGCGGCACCTCGGAAGTGGCGGTGATCTCGCTCAACGGCATCGTCTACGCCGGCGCGGTGCGCATCGGCGGCGACCGCTTCGACGAGGCGATCATCAACTACGTGCGCCGCAACTTTGGCGTGTTGATCGGCGAACCGACCGCCGAGCGCATCAAGCATGAAATCGGCAGCGCCTATCCGACCGACGAGGTGCGCGAGATCGAGATCAAGGGCCGCAATCTGGCCGAGGGCGTGCCGCGCAGCTTCACTCTGAACAGCAACGAAATTCTGGAAGCCTTGCAGGAACCGCTATCCGGCATCGTCAGCGCGGTGAAGATGGCGCTGGAGGCCACTCCGCCGGAGTTGGCCGCCGACGTGGCCGAGCGCGGCATCGTTCTTACGGGCGGCGGCGCACTGATGCGCGATATTGACAAGCTGATCATGGAGGAAACTGGTCTGAGCGTGGTCATCGCCGAGGACCCACTGACCTGCGTGGCGCGCGGCGGCGGGCGGGTGCTGGAGCTGATCGCCAAGGACGAGCGCGCGATAGACGCCTTCGCCATCGAATAAGCGGTGGCCGCCCTTAAACCGAGCCGGCGCATCCACGATTTGTTCACGGTTAATCCTCACGCCACCCTCCAGCTTGGACTGTGGGTCGCGTTGTCCATCGTCATGATGACGGTGGACCATCGCTATCATGCGCTGGATGGGGCGCGCGATGTGTTGGCGACCGCGATTTATCCGGTGCATTACCTGGCGCGGTTGCCCTCGGACCTCCAGAACTGGCTGAGTGAGAACCTCGCCGGTCGCGCCGCCTTGCTGCAAGAAAACACCCGGCTGCGCGAAAAGCAGGTGTTTCTCAACGTGCAGTTGCAAAAGCTGACCACCCTGGAAGCGGAAAACCGCCGGCTGCGTTCGCTGCTGGAATCGGCGGTCAACACGCCGGAGCGGGTGCTGATCGCCGAACTGCTGACGGTGGATTTCGATCCGTACCGGCATCACATCCTGCTCAACCGGGGCCGCCAGCATGGCGTCTATGTCGGTCAGCCGGCGCTCGATCAGCAGGGCGTGATTGGTCAGATCATCCGGGCCGACCCCTTTACCGCCACGGCCATCCTGATTACCGACCCCAACCATGCCTTGCCGATCCAGATCAACCGCACCGGGGCGCGCACGCTGGCGCTGGGCACTGGCCACTTCCAGGAACTGGAACTGCCGCATATTCCCAACAACGAAGATGTGAAAGTCGGCGATGTGCTGGTGACCTCCGGGATGGGGGGACGGTTTCCGCGCGGTTATCCGGTCGGAACGGTGACCAAGGTGGAATTCGATCCCGGCAGCCCCTTTGCCCACATCGTCGCCAAACCGGTCGCGCAACTGGACCGCATTCGGGAAGTGTTGCTGCTGGAGAACGTGCCGGACGCCCCGGCGCCGGACGCCCCGGCGTTGCCGGGCGGTGTCGCTGCGCCGAAGCGGCCATGAATACGGTGCGTCCCACGGGCGGCTGGGTCATCGCCGCCAGTTTTCTGCTGGCGTTCGTGGCGGCCAGCATCCCGTTGCCCGGCGAACTGGACCGCTTTCGCCCGGACTGGGTGGCCATGGTGTTGATTTACTGGTGTATGGTGCTGCCGTACCGGATCGGGATCGGCACGAGCTGGCTGGTGGGGCTGGTGGTGGACGTGGGACGCGGCGCGCTGCTGGGCCAACATGCGCTGGCGTTCGCAGCCCTGGCCTATCTGACCGTGCAGACTCATCGGCGCATCCGGGTCTTTTCGCCCTGGCGGCAGACGTTCAGCGTGCTGGTGTTTTTGCTGATCAAGCAGTTCCTGGTGTTCTGGATCAGCGGCGTGATCGGTTACCCACCGCGCGACGGGTGGTATCTGGCCCCGGCGGTGGGCGGTATGATTGCCTGGCCCCTGTTGTTCGTGATCCTGCGCGATGTGCGCCGGCATTTCCAAGTCACCTGATTCCTCTGGCCGCCGCCCATGAACCTCTGGCGTCCGTTCGCCAAGCCGCCCACCGACGAATTGCTGGCCCGGCAAAAAGATAATGCCACGGAAAGCGAGTTGTTCTTTCGCCGCGCCCTGTTCGCGCTGTTCGCGGTGTTTCTGGGCTTGCTGGCGGTTGCGGGCCGGCTGGTGTATTTGCAGGTGCTCAACCATGAGCGGTTTACCCTGCTGGCCGATGGCAACCGGATTCGCCTGCAACCGCTGCCGCCGACCCGGGGGTTTATCTTCGACCGCAACGGCGTGCTACTGGCCGACAATCTCGCCTCCTATCACCTGGAGCTCACCCGCGAACAGGTCAAGGATCTGGAGGCTACCCTGGCCGAATTGCGCCAGCGGATCGAACTGACCGACGCCGACATCGAACGCTATCACAAGCTGGCCCGGCGTGCGCCGCCCTATACCGCCGTGCCGCTGCGGTTCCGGTTGACTGATGAAGAGATCGCCCGGCTGGCGATTGACCTGTATCAGTTGCCCGGCGTGGACATCAAGGCGGACCTGACCCGCCGCTATCCGCTGGGGTCGCTGGGCGTTCACGCGATCGGGTACGTGGGTCGCATTGACGAGACCGAGATGACCAGGCTCGATCCCGGCCAGTACAGCGGCAGCACCCACATCGGCAAAACCGGGGTGGAACGCTCCTACGAGGACGTGCTGCGCGGGCGCACCGGCTGGCGGGAGGTCGAGACCAACGCCGATGGCCGACCCCTGCGGGTGCTCAGCCGCACCCCACCGACCCCCGGCCAGCATCTCTATCTCTCGATTGACATCCGCTTGCAGGCGGTCGCGGAGAAGGTGCTGGAAGGCCACAACGGCGCCATCGTCGCCCTCGATCCCCGCAACGGCGAAATCCTGGCCCTGGCCAGCCAGCCGATCTATGACCCCAATCCCTTCGTCAATGGCATTGATTTCGCTTCCTATCGGGCGCTGAACACTTCCAAGGACAAGCCGTTGCTCAACCGCGCCCTGCGCGGAATTTACCCACCTGGCTCCACCATCAAGCCGCTGATGGCGCTGGCCGGGCTGGAATATGGCGTGGTCAACCGCCACAGCGGCGTGTTCTGCCCCGGATTCTACCGGCTGCCGGGTTCGAGCCACCGGTTCCGCGACTGGAAGCGCGGCGGCCACGGCAGCGTGAGCATGGACCGCGCCCTCGCCCAGTCCTGCGACGTGTATTTCTACAGTTTGGCGTTGAATCTGGGCATCAATCGCACGCATGAATTCCTGGACCGGTTCAGCATGGGGCGACCGACGGGCGTGGATTTGCCCGGCGAGAAAGGCGCACTGCTGCCGTCCGACGAGTGGAAGCGCAAGGTGCAAAAACAGCCGTGGTTCGGCGGCGACAGCCTCAGCGCCGGCATCGGCCAGGGTTATTTTCTGGCCACGCCGCTGCAACTGGCGCACTCCACCGCCGTCATTTCCCAGCAGGGCCGGAGTTTCAAGCCACGAGTGCTGCACGCGACCGAGGATCCCGGCACCCGGGTCAAGACGCTGGAGCCGCCGCGCCCGTTGCCGCCGGTCACCGTCAAAAATCCCCGGTTCTGGGATGCGGTGATCACCGGCATGATTCACGTAGTCGAGGGCGGCACCGCCCACAAGATCGGGGCGGGCGCCAAATACCGGATCGCGGGCAAGACCGGCACGGCCCAGGTGTTCACCCTGCGCCAGAATCAGAGCTACAACGCCAGGCGTCTGGCCAAGCACCTGCTCGATCACGCCCTGTTCGTCGCCTTCGCTCCGGTCGAGGACCCCCGCATCGCGGTGGCGGTGATCGCCGAGCACGGCGGCGGCGGCAGTTCCACCGCTGCGCCGCTGGCCCGCAAGGTGATGGATGCCTGGCTGTTGAACAAATATGACGATTCCATTATCGCCGGGATCAAAGCTGTTGAGGATGGCCAGCCGCGTGGCGAGTAATCAAGCACCTGCATCGGCCCGGCTTGGATCGCTGCTGCTGACGGACGACCGCGTCGGGGAGGCCAACGGCAAATTTCTCAAGCTGCTCTATCTCGATCCGCTGTTGCTGCTGGGGTTGCTGGCAGTGTCGGGTCTGGGGCTGATGATGCTCTACAGCGCGGGCCAGCGTAATCCTGATCTGGTGATCGGCCAGGCCATCCGGCTGGGCTTGGGGTTCGCCATCATGCTGACGCTGGCGCAACTGCCGCCGCGCTACTTCCGGTTCTGGTCGCCGTGGATTTATCTGGTCGGCATCCTGTTGCTGTTGGCGGTCGCGGTGGTTGGCGACATCTCCAAGGGCGCGCAACGCTGGCTGAATCTGGGCGTGGTGCGGTTTCAGCCCTCGGAGATCATGAAACTCGCCGTACCGATGATGATGGCCTGGTTCTTCGCCGACAAGCCGTTGCCGCCGCGCTGGAGTCACCTGCTGGGCGGGGCGCTGATCACCGCCATTCCGTTCATCCTGATCGCCGAGCAGCCCGATCTGGGCACGGCGCTGGTGGTGGGTTGCGCCGGCGCGTTTTCTCTGTTTCTGGCTGGCCTGAGTTGGTGGCTGCTGCTGGGACTGGCCGGCGTACTGGCCGCAGTGATTCCGCTGTTCTGGATTTATGTCATGCACGACTACCAGCGCCAGCGGGTATTGACCTTCCTGGACCCGGAAAGCGACCCGCTGGGGACGGGCTACCACATCATTCAGTCCAAAATCGCCATCGGCTCCGGTGGCATTTATGGCAAGGGCTGGCTGAACGGCACCCAGTCGCATCTGGATTTTTTGCCGGAAGGTTCGACCGATTTCATTTTTGCCGCATTTTCGGAGGAGTTCGGCCTGGTTGGCGCCTGTTTGCTGCTGATCCTGTACTTTTTCATCATCGCTCGCGGCCTGTACATGGCCAGCCGGGCGCCTGATACCTACACCCGCTTGCTGGCCGGTAGTCTCATTTTAATTTTTTTCCTCTATGCTTTTGTAAACTCCGGCATGGTGTCCGGCCTGTTGCCGGTGGTGGGTTTGCCGCTGCCGCTGTTCAGCTATGGCGGCACCTCGCTGGTCACGCTCATGGCGGGTTTCGGTATCCTGATGAGCATCTATACCCATCGCCGGACCCTGACGCCATGATCGCCCTCCTGGCCCACAATGAGACGAACGAGTGAACAGACTCTATCTGCTACTCAGTGTCGCCCTGCTGTTGAGCGCCTGCGCGCCGCCAGCGCCGGTTCGACCGACGCCGGATCTTGACAACCTCCCCGTTACGCCTGCGCCAGAGACGCCCCCGGCCGGTGCTTCCACGGCCAACGCCGGCCAGCCCCTGGCCCGACGCGCCGACGTGCAGGCCTTCATCCGCGAGATGACCGCCCGGCACGGCTTCAACGCGGCGCGCTTGCAGACGGTGTTCAGCCGCGCCCACGCCCAGCCCAGCATCATCGCCGCCATGTCCCGGCCCGCCGAGGCCAAGCCCTGGTATGCCTACCGGACGATTTTCGTCAATCCCAAGCGCATCCAGGGCGGGGTGGCGTTCTGGCGGACCAATGCCGCGGCGCTGGCCCGGGCGGAACAGGTCCACGGCGTACCGCCGGAAATTGTGGTCGCCATCATCGGGGTAGAGACTCAGTACGGCGGCAACATGGGCAAGTACCGGGTGCTGGAAGCGCTGTCCACCCTGGCCTTCGACTATCCCCGGCGGGCGGACTACTTTCGCAAGGAACTGGAGAATTTCCTGCTGCTGACCCGGGCGGAAGGCATTGATCCGCTCGCGCCGCGCGGTTCCTACGCCGGGGCGATGGGCTACGGCCAGTTCATGCCCAGCAGTTTCCGCTCCTACGCCGTAGACTTCGACGGCGACGGTCACCGTGACCTGTGGCGCAATCCCCGCGACGCCATCGGCAGCGTGGCCAACTACTTCAAGCAGCATGGCTGGCGTACCGGCGAACCGGTCGCCATTCCGGCCCAGGTCAGCGGCGCGGCCTGGCCGGCGCTGGTCAGTCGCAAGCTGGGCCGGCCCCAGTACAGCGTCGCCAGTCTCCAAGGCCGGGGCGTCCGGCCCGAAGGGTCGGTCAGCGGCGGCCAGACGGCGATGCTGCTGGAATTGCAAGGCCGGGATGGGCCGGAATACTGGCTGGGGTTCGACAATTTCTACGTCATTACCCGCTATAACCATAGTCAGTTGTACGCCATGGCGGTGTATCAACTGGCTCAGGAAATCCGCGAGCGTTACGAGCGGCCTTATGCCGGCGCCCCCGTGCCGGAACGCGTGACTCGCAGCGATTGAGTCATCCTGAAAATCCACAAAAACCGCACCGCTTGGGCGTGTTCCCCGCACGCCCCCGGTGGCAGGGAGGAGTTTTTATGGCTAAATCTTCTTGGAGCCATACCTTGGTTTGGGTGTCGTTGGCGGGCGCGTTGGCCGGCTGTAGCACCGTTCCCGACAGCCAGCGGCCAGCGAGTCCGCCGCTGGCCCTGGATGCCGCCACGACCGGCGAACCGGTGCCCCGGGCCGAACCGCCCAGCCGCACCGGCAATGCCGATACCTATGTGGTGTTCGGCCGACGCTACCGGGTCAAGGAGACCAGCGCCGGCTACCGGGAACGGGGCACCGCCTCCTGGTATGGCTGGGAATTTCATGGCCGCAAGACCTCCAGCGGTCCACCCTTCAACATGTTCGATCTGACCGCGGCCCACAAGAGCCTGCCGTTGCCCACTTACGTGCGGGTGACCAATTTGAATAATGGTCGCAGCACTGTGGTCAAGGTCACGGATCGCGGTCCCTTCGTCGGGACGCGGCTCATTGATTTGTCCTATGCCGCCGCTGACCGGCTGGGAATGCTGGGGCGCGGCACCGCCCCGGTGGAAGTGGTCGCGCTGGAACCGTATCAGTTCCTGCCGAAACTGGCGGCCCGCCGCGCCGAACAGCGGGAACGGTTGGCCAGCCGCGCCGAGCGCGTCACGCCAAAGCCTGAAGCCACCGAGATTGCATTCGCCCAAGCCGCGCCCCTTCGACCTTCGGCGCAGGCGCCGGGCCTGCCGCCGGCCCGGGTGCTGGCCAGCCTGGAGCGGAATGCGCCCCCGGCCAAGCCGCCGGTGCGGCTGGCCCAGGCGGAGGAGCGGAATACGCCGAAAGTGGTGACGAAACCGGCCCCCGTGAAGCTGGCGCTGGCGGACGTGGAGCGAAGCGCGCCGAAGGTGGTGGCCAAACCGGTCATCACCAAGTCAGCGCCGCCGGTGGTGGCGAAACCGGTCATCGCCAAACGGGCGCCGGCTGAAGAGCGTCATGCGTTAAAACCAGGGGCGAAAACGCCGGTGCGGCTGGCGCTGGCAACCGTGGAACGCAATGCGCCGCCCGCAGCGCCGAAGGCGGCGACCGTCAAACCAGCCCGGGTTGAAGACAACCACAATCCGGGACGGGCAGGCATTCGCCCGGCGGTGGCTGCGCCGGCGGCGAAGAGCCGGGAACCCTCAGCCAAACCTGTCGTTCCAGCCGCCAACACCGGCCGGACCGGCAAGCCGGTTTCACCGCGCCAGGCCAGCGAGCCCAAACCGACGACGGTTCGGCTGGCCAGCCTGAAGCTCAACCGGTCGCGCGGCGTCGTGGATTGACGCAGAGCCACACCATTCAGCCCTTCACCGCAGCCCTCCCCTGCAAGAGGGGAGGGAGTCTTACGGCCCGGCCGTTTGTTTTTCAGCCGAACTTCTCGCTAGAATCCCCGCTAACGAATTTGCTACCCCGGAAGATCGCCGCGACATGCCGTATTCAACTGTAGTCCGCACCCTGTTGTTATCGTTTCTCGTCTTCGCGCTGCTGACGCTGACCTGGACCACCGCCCAGGCCGAACCCATCCCGCCGCTCTCGCCGTTGCCGGTGCGCGGCTACATTCTGGTGGATCACCAGAGCGGCAACGTGCTGGCGGAGGTGAAGAGCGACGAGCGGATGGAACCGGCCAGCATCACCAAGCTGATGACCGCCTATGTCGTCTACAAGGCGCTGAAATCAGGAAAAATTCATCTGAACGATCAGGTCACCATCAGTGAAAAAGCCTGGCGCACCTCCGGCTCCAAGATGTTCATCAAGCTCGGAACCCAGGTGTCGGTGGACGACCTGTTGCGGGGCATGGTGGTGCAGTCCGGCAATGACGCCACCGTGGCGCTGGCCGAACATGTGGCTGGTTCCGAGGAAACCTTCGCCAAGCTGATGAACCAGGAGGCGGAACGGCTGGGGCTGAAAAACAGCCATTTCACCAACGCGCCGGGGATGCCCGATCCCAACCACTATATGTCCGCCCGCGACATTGCCACCCTGGCCCGCGCGCTGATCCGCGATTTTCCCGACCAGTATCCGCGTTATGCTGAGCGCAGCTTCAAGTACAACAATATCGAACAGCAAAATCGTAATCGCCTGTTGCTGACTGATCCATCGGTAGATGGGGTCAAGACCGGCCACACCGAATCAGCAGGCTACTGTCTGGTGTCGTCGGCCAAGCGCAACGACACCCGGCTGATCGGCGTGGTGCTGGGCGCCCAGAAAGAGAAGGATCGCTTTTCGGCCAGCAAGACGCTGCTCGACTACGGCTTCAGCTTTTTCGAAAGCCGCAAGCTGCACGACGCCAACACGCCAGTCATCACCACCCGGATTTGGAAGGGCCAGGAGAATGAATTGCCGCTCGGCGTAGTTCATCCGCTGTACGTGACTGTGCCCAAGGGCCAGGCCGCCCAGGTCAGCACCACGACTACGGTTCAGCCGACCATCATCGCGCCGGTCCAAAAGGATCAGCCGCTGGGCGAGATCGTGGTCAAGCTGGGTGATCAGGAAGTCAGCAAAACCCCGCTGGTCGCGTTGCAGGACGTACCGGAGAGCGGCTGGTTCGGGCGGATGATTGACGCCATCCTGCTGTTTTTCCATTCCCTGTTCAGTTGAAGTCGGGAATCGTCGCAGGCCGCCGCCATGAATGGTGAATCGCCGTTGCAGTTCCCCTGCGCTTTTCCTATCAAGGTTATGGGCGTTGGCGATCCCGGGTTTCAGATGTTGGTGGTGGAACTGGTGCGCCAGCACGCGCCTGATCTGGATGAAACGCAGGTGCGGGTGCGGGACAGCCGCGCCGGGCGTTACCAGTCGGTGACGGTGACGGTGAACGCCCGCGACCGTGCGCAATTGGACGCCATCTATCAGGACCTCAGCGGCCATCCGCACATCAAGCTGGTGTTGTGATTCGGGGCCATGGTCGCGCCCGCTTCGCCGCCCGAACTCTTGTTATTCCGCCGCCTGGGCCGCTGGGACTACAGTCCGGTGTTTGAGGCGATGCGGGCGTTCACCGAGGCCCGCGCGGCCGATACGCTGGACGAATTGTGGTCGGTGGAACATCCGCCGGTGTTTACCCAGGGGCTGGCCGGCAAGGCGGAACATCTGCTGGCGCCCGGCGAGATTCCGGTGGTGCAGGTAGATCGCGGCGGCCAGGTCACCTATCACGGGCCGGGTCAGGTGGTGGTGTACTGTCTGCTCGACGTGCGGCGGCTGGGTCTCAGCGTGCGGGGATTGGTGACAGCGCTGGAGCAGTCGGTGATCGAGTTGCTGGCCGCGCATGGCGTCGCCGCTCACGCCCGCCCGGATGCGCCCGGCGTGTACGTTGAAGACGCCAAGGTGGCTTCGCTGGGGCTGCGGCTGCGCCAGGGCCGCTCCTATCACGGCCTGAGCCTCAACGTGGCGATGAATCTGGAGCCGTTCACCCGCATCAATCCCTGCGGTTATCCCGGCCTGCGGGTCACCCAGTTGCGCGAACTCGGTATTGATCTGAGCCTGGACGCCGCCGCCGAGGAATTGCTGCTGCATTTGGGTCGCCAACTCGGTTACCGTCGCTTTGACCATGCCGAGGGCTTGCCCGTCCCGTTCTGAGCGCCGCGCCCCGGCGCAGGGATGAATTTCGCGGCATTATCCGCTGTCCAATTCGGCTATTCGTCATCGCCCTCACCCAGGAACCGCCCATGTCCGATTCCCCCGTTTCCGATCCTCCCGCCGCGCCGCCGCCGAAAACCGCTCCCCAGCCGGGCGAGAAACTGCGCGGCGCCGATAAGGTCGCCCGCATCCCGGTCAAGATCGCGCCGACCGATCCCAAACAGCGGTTGCGCAAGCCGGCCTGGATTCGCGCCCCCTTTCCCGGCACGCCGGAAGTCCTGCGGCTCAAGCAGATTCTGCGCGACAATCACTTGCACACAGTCTGTGAAGAAGCCAGTTGCCCCAATCTGGGCGAATGCTTCGGCCATGGCACCGCCACCTTCATGATCATGGGGGCCATCTGCACCCGGCGCTGTCCGTTCTGCGATGTCGGCCATGGCCGGCCCAATCCGCTCGATCCCGAAGAACCGGAAAATCTGGCCCGCACCGTGGCGGCGATGGGTTTGAAGTACGTCGTCATTACCTCGGTAGACCGCGATGATCTGCGCGACGGCGGCGCGGCTCATTTTGCGGCCTGCATCCGGGCGGTGCGCGCCGCGCGGCCCGGCATCGCTATCGAAACCCTGACGCCTGACTTTCGCGGCCGGATGGACCTGGCGCTGGAGATTCTGGAGCAGGAGCCGCCGGACGTATTCAACCACAATCTGGAAACCGTGCCGCGCCTGTACCGCCAGTCCCGACCCGGCGCGGATTATGAATACTCGCTGACTCTGCTGAAGCGGTTCAAGGAACGCCAGCCGCGCATTCCGACCAAGTCAGGTTTGATGCTGGGGCTGGGGGAGACGACGGCGGAAATCGAAGCAGTCATGCGCGATTTGCGCGCCCATGACGTGGAGATGCTGACGCTCGGCCAGTACTTGCAACCCAGCGTTCATCACCTGCCGGTGGATCGTTATGCACCGCCGGAAGAGTTCGAACATCTGCGCGAATTGGGAGAGGCCATGGGGTTCACTCACGTCGCTTCCGCGCCGTTGGTCCGCTCGTCCTATCACGCCGACGCCCAGGCCCGGGGCGCTGGAGTGGCGTAGCGTGGCGTCGCGGCGCTGCAACCTTCGGCGGTTTTTTTCCACCCGGTCCGCCCTTGAGGAAACTTGCGGGGCGCGTATTATCTAAGTAAGGCGACGCCGCCCCGGCGCACCATCGCCGAATATTCAATCCCTTCACCCTCTCTTTCCGCAGACGCCTAAGCAACGCCATGAGCACGGAATACTCATCGTCATCCGACCAAGATCGCGGCCTCGTCGTCGAGCCGGCCAAGCCGGAACTCAAGCGGCCGCCGCTCTACAAAGTGGTCCTGCTGAACGACGATTACACGCCGATGGACTTCGTGGTGCGGATTCTGGAACACTTTTTCGGGATGGGCCGGGAACAGGCCACCCAGATCATGCTACACGTCCACACCCGGGGCCGGGGCGTGTGCGGGGTCTATACGCACGATATCGCGGAAACCAAGGTGGCGCAGGTGACCGAATTTTCCCGTCGCCACCAGCATCCGTTGCTGTGCATCATGGAAGAAGACTAACTTTCAAATCACCGAGCGCGATTCGAGGTGCGAGTATGTTAAGCAAGGATCTGGAATTCTCGATTAATCTTGCGTTCCGCGAGGCGCGGGATCGGCGCCACGAATTCATGACCATCGAGCACCTGCTGCTGGCCCTGCTGGACAATCCGGCGGCGGCGGAGGTGTTGCGGGCCTGCGGCGCTCATCTGGACAAATTGAAGCGCGACTTGCAGATTTTTATCCGCGACAACACACCGATCCTGCGACCGGATGACCCGCGCGAGACCCAGCCAACCCTGGGCTTTCAGCGGGTGTTGCAACGGGCGGTGCTGCACGTGCAATCCTCCGGCAACCGGGAAGTGACCGGCGCCAATGTCCTGGTCGCCCTGTTCGGCGAACAGGAATCGCAGGCCGTCTATCTGCTTAAACAGCAGGAAATCAGCCGGCTGGACGTGGTGAATTACATTTCGCACGGCATCTCCAAGATGGCGGAAGAGCAACAGGATGCTTCCACGCAACCCAGCGAGGAGCCAGCCGAACAGCAAAGCGCCAAGCCGCTGGAAAATTTCGCCAGCAATCTCAACGAACTGGCGCGACAGGGCCGGATTGATCCGCTGATTGGCCGCCGGGACGAAATCGAGCGCACCATTCAGATTCTCTGCCGGCGGCGCAAGAACAATCCGCTGTTCGTGGGCGAAGCCGGGGTCGGCAAGACCGCCATCGCCGAGGGCCTGGCCAAGATGATCGTGGACGGCGAGGTGCCGGAGGTGCTGCGCAACGCCACGATGTACGCGCTGGATCTGGGCGCGCTGGTGGCGGGCACCAAGTATCGCGGCGATTTCGAGAAGCGGCTGAAATCAGTGCTGGCCCAGTTGCGCAAGGAGCGCAACGCCATCCTGTTCATTGACGAGATTCACACCATCATCGGCGCCGGCGCGGCGTCCGGCGGCGTGATGGACGCCTCGAACCTGATCAAACCGATGCTGGCGTCGGGTGAAATGAAGTGCATCGGTTCGACTACTTATCAGGAATATCGCGGCATTTTCGAGAAGGATCGGGCGCTGGCGCGGCGCTTCCAGAAGATTGACGTGGTCGAGCCATCGGTCGAGGAGAGTTACCAGATTCTCAAGGGCCTGAAGACCCGGTTCGAGGAGCATCACGACGTCAAGTATGCTGACAAGGCGCTGCGGGTCGCGGTGGAACTGTCGGCGCGCTACATCAACGACCGCCACCTGCCGGACAAGGCGATTGATGTCATTGATGAAGCCGGCGCCAGCCAACGGCTATTGCCGGTCGCCAAGCGCAAAAAGGTGATCAACGTTGCCGACATCGAAACCATTATCGCCAAGATGGCCCGCATTCCACCCAAGACGGTGTCGTCGTCGGACAAGGACGTGCTGCGCAACCTGGATCGGGATCTGAAACTGGTGGTGTTCGGCCAGGAAGAGGCGATTGAAAATCTGGCCACCGCCATCAAGATGGCGCGCGCCGGCCTGGGCAACGAACAAAAGCCCATTGGCAACTTCCTGTTCGCCGGCCCGACCGGCGTGGGCAAGACCGAGGTCACCCGGCAACTGGCCCGGATCATGGGCATCGAGTTGATCCGCTTTGACATGTCCGAATACATGGAGCGGCATACTGTGTCGCGGCTGATCGGTGCGCCGCCGGGTTATGTCGGCTTCGATCAGGGCGGTTTGCTGACCGACGCCATTCTGAAACACCCGCACGCCGTGCTGCTGCTGGACGAGATCGAAAAGGCGCACCCGGACGTATTCAACCTGTTGTTGCAGGTGATGGATCACGGCACGCTGACCGACAACAACGGCCGCAAGGCGGATTTCCGCAACGTCATTCTGGTGATGACCACCAACGCCGGTGCCGAGCAAATGGACCGGGCCTCCATCGGCTTCACCAGCCAGGACCACAGCAGCGATGGTTTGGAGATGATCAAGCGGATGTTTACGCCGGAATTCCGCAACCGGCTGGACGCCATCGTGCAGTTTAAGGCGCTGACGCCGACAACCATCTCTCAGGTGGTGGACAAGTTCCTGATCGAACTGGAAGCGCAACTGGAGCCGAAGAAGGTCACGCTGGAGGTGGACGAGGACGGTCGGCAATGGCTGGCCAAGCGCGGCTACGATCCCCGGATGGGCGCACGGCCCATGGCGCGGCTCATTCAGGAGAACATCAAGCGCCGTCTGGCCGAGGAACTGTTATTTGGCCGGCTGATGAATGGCGGACATGTCAGCGTCACCGCACGCGACGGCGATCTACAAGTAGAAATCGCCGAGGAAGAGACGGTGCCTTGAAGCCGGTTGTGGGGGCGGGGTCGGCGGCGCAGGGCCGCTGGCTACCACGCCAAAGGACAAGCGATGGCCGGAATGGATGGTGGACTCAGCGCCCACGATACGTGATGCGGCCCTTGCTGAGATCGTAGGGGGTCAGTTCCACTTTCACCTTGTCGCCGGTCAGGATGCGGATATAGTTCTTGCGCATCCGGCCGGAGATGTGCGCCGTGATCACGTGACCGTTCTCCAATTTTACCCTGAACATGGTGTTGGGCAGGGTATCCACCACGGTGCCCTCCATCTCAATGTGGTCTTCTTTCGACATAAATCCTCGCTGATGCGTTGGGGCTGGCCTGGTAAAAAGACCGGTCACCATAGCGAAAATCCCGAAGCGCGGCAAGTGAAGCTCAACGACTGAAATGAGCGCGCCCCATCATTTGCTGATCGTTTATCACTCCCAGACCGGCCATACCCGAACCATGGCGCGGGCGGTGTTGCGCGGCGCGCGGCGCGTGTCCGAGGTCGAAACCCGGCTGAAAATGGCTCTGCGCGCCGGTCTGGAGGATCTGTTGTGGGCGCACGGCTTGCTGTTGGGTACGCCGGAAAATTTCGGCTACATGTCGGGGGCATTGAAGAACTTTCTGGATCGCACCTATTATCCGGCGCAGGGCAAGGTGGATGGTTTGCCTTATGCGGTGTTCATCAGCGCCGGTAACGATGGGCGCGGGGCGTTGGCCAGCATCGAGCGCATCGCCCGGGGTTATCCGCTCAAGCCGGTCTGCGAGCCGATCATCGCCCGGGGCGAACTGACCGCCGAGATTTTGCAACACTGCGAGGAACTGGGCGAAACCATGGCGTCAGGAGTGGCATGGGGTATTTTTTGAACCTGAAGCAGCGGCTACGGGGCTGGGCCAGGCGACTGCGAACCGTGGCCAATCGCTTGCCGCCAGCGAAACGGCGATTATTGGCCCGGATCGGCCGTGGCGCGTGGACCGCCGTGCAGGTATTTGCGGTTGGATCCGTGGTGCTGGTGCTGCTGTTGCGCTGGGTTCCGCCGCCAGCGTCCAGTTTTATCGCGCAGGGCTGGCTGAGCGCGTTATGGGCGGGCGAGCGGGCGTCGTTTCGGTACAACTGGACGCCGATGGCGACGATTTCGCCCTATGCGGCGCTGGCGGTGGTCGCCGCCGAAGACCAGCGTTTTCCCGACCACATCGGCTTCGACTTCGTGGAAATTCAGGAGGCGCTGGAGGATCAGGACGAGGGCAAGCCCTTGCGCGGCGCCAGCACTCTGAGCCAGCAGGTGGCCAAGAATCTGTTTCTGTGGTCGGGGCGCAGCTTCATCCGCAAGGGACTGGAAGTCTGGTTCACTGTGTTGCTGGAATTGCTGTGGTCCAAGCAGCGGATTCTGGAGGTCTATCTGAACATCGCCGAGTTTGGCGAATACACGTTTGGGGTGGAAGCGGCCAGCCAGCGGTTTTTTCACAAGCCGGCGGCGCGTCTGACCGCTGATGAGGCGGCGCGACTGGCGGCGGTGTTGCCCAATCCGTTGCGCTATCGGGTGGATCGGCCCTCAGCCTACGTGCTCAAGCGCCAGCGCTGGATCGAACGGCAAATGCGGCAGTTGGGCGGTGTTGCCTATCTCCACCAACTGTAAGAGGCTGTCCAAAAACTGAATATTATTAAATCAATGGGTTATGTGTAGGAGCGGCCTTGGCCGCGATATGAGGGTCAGCAATCGCGGCCAAGGCCGCTCCTACAATCAACATGTTAGGTGATTTCTCGCAAGGATTATACCTGTGGGGTCTGTAGGGAAACGGCGTCGCCGTGTCCCTACAGGTAACCTACCTGGTAAGGTCTTTTATGGAAATCGCTTTAGTTTTCAGACAGCTTCTTGACGACAGATTCACAACTCGCGCGGGGAGTTCACTATGCCTATTCTGGCGGCGCTGATTTTGGCGGCAATGCTGGCAGTGTTCGGCGGCAGCGCCACGGCCGCCACACCCGCGTCCGGCCTGGCGCTGGCGCTGGAGGTGCGCGGGACCATTGATCCGGCCAGCCGCGATTTCATCCTGCGCGGGCTGGCGCAAGCACAGGAACGCAATGCCATCGTCGCCATCCTCAAGCTGGATACGCCCGGCGGGTTGGACAGCTCGATGCGCGACATCATCCAGGCGATCCTGGCCTCACCCGTGCCGGTGATCGGCTACGTCGCCCCGGACGGCGCTCGCGCCGCCAGCGCCGGCGTCTACCTGCTCTATGCCTGCCATCTTGCGGCCATGGCCCCGGCCACCAATCTCGGCGCGGCCACCCCGGTTCAGCTTGGCGGGTTGCCGTTGTCAACCCCCCCGCCGCGCGAGCCGGCGCAGGAACCGTCCGCGCCAAAACCCGGCGACTCTTCCGCCGCTCCACCGACAACCGCGCCCGCCCCCGCTGACGTCATCGAGCGCAAGCTGATCAACGACGCCCGCGCCTATCTTCGTTCATTGGCCCAACTGCGCGGGCGCAACATCGAGTGGGCGGAGAAGGCGGTGACCGAAGCCGCCAGCCTCAGCGCCCGCGACGCCCTGCAACAGGGCGTGATTGATCTGGTGGCCGCCGACATGGCCGATCTGCTGCGCCAGGCGGATGGCCGGCAGGTCACCGTGGCCGGCGGCAACCAGTCTCTGGCGACCCAGGGCTTGACCGTCGAAACGCTCCAACCCGACTGGCGCACCCGGTTGCTGGGAATGATCGCCCATCCCATGACCGCCTATATCTTGTTACTGGTCGGCGTGTACGGCCTGGTGTTCGAACTGGCTCATCCGGGCCTGGCGGCGCCGGGAGTGCTGGGCGGCATCTGCCTGTTGCTGGCGCTATTCGCCTTTCAGGTCATGCCGGTCAACGCCGCCGGGCTGGCGCTGTTACTACTGGGACTGGGACTCATGGTCGCCGAGGCGTTCGCGCCCAGCTTCGGCGCGCTGGGCCTGGGCGGCATCGCCGCCTTCGTTGCCGGCTCGCTGCTGCTGTGGGACGAAACCGGTCCCGGTTATGAAATCCCGCTCGCCCTGATTCTCGGTTTCGCCCTGGCCAGCACCGTACTGCTGATCGGCCTGGCGACGCTGCTGATCCGCCAGCGCGCCCGGCCCGTAGTCAGCGGCGCGGAGGAACTGGTCGGTGCGACTGGCGCAGTCATGGCCGACGATCCTGGCCGGGTCTGGATTCACAGCGAATCCTGGCTCGCCCGCGCGCCCCGGCCGCTGCGACCGGGGGAACCGATCCGTGTGACCAGACGAGAGGGATTGACGCTGTGGGTACAACCCCTGGATTTCAATAAGGAGGAATCGCCATGATGTTCAATCCAATCTTCATCGCGCTGTTGATCGTGCTGGCGCTGGTGTTCGCGTCCATCAAGGTGTTGTACGAATACGAACGCGGCGTGGTGTTTTTTCTGGGCCGCTTCCAGGCCGTCAAGGGGCCGGGACTGATCATCGTGGTCCCGGTGATTCAGCAGATGAAGCGGGTGGATTTGCGCACCGTGGTTATGGACGTGCCCAGCCAGGATGTGATCTCCCGCGATAACGTCTCGGTCAAGGTCGATGCGGTGGTCTATTTCCGGGTGATCGAACCGGAACGGGCCATCATTCAGGTTGAGGATTACTACACCGCCACCAGCCAGTTGGCGCAAACCACGCTGCGGTCGGTGCTGGGCCAGCACGAACTGGACGAGATGCTGGCGGGGCGGGACGAACTGAACCGGGATATTCAGAACATTCTGGATTCCGAAACCGACATATGGGGCATCAAGGTCTCCAACGTGGAGATCAAGCGGGTGGACCTCGACGAGAGCATGATCCGCGCCATCGCTCGCCAGGCCGAAGCTGAACGCGAACGGCGGGCCAAGGTGATCAACGCCGAAGGCGAGTTCCAGGCCGCCGAGCGGATTCGCCAGGCCGCCGAGATCATCGCCTCCCAGCCGCAGGCCCTGCAAT
>ENA-UOWG01001565-UOWG01001565.1-activated-sludge-metagenome-genome-assembly--contig:-NODE-1565-length-22165-cov-5.912709_pt1 | contig 22165 bp, 16 predicted proteins | sample MGYA00238147_ERZ761563 | MGnify/ENA primary metagenome ERZ761563 (study PRJEB28884, sample SAMN05720216) | anaerobic digester metagenome | isolation source: active sludge of municipal... | reverse complement strand
TGCCGGTCACCCCATTGCAACCTGGAACAAGACGAATTTCATGAAGATGCACATCATAGGGGAATAAAGACAGGTAATGGGTCATAGGTAATTGGTCATGGGAAGGAAGTTTTTCCTATCACCTATAACCCATTACCTATGACCTGTCTTTTCATTCAATATAGATCTCGGGTGAAACATTGATGGTTCGCCCTTTGACCTTTTGAACGAACTCATCTGCGTCGAGGGCAAAGAGCGGGCTGATCTCGACCTTCGTACCGGGCGGTGTATCGATGCCCGCCTGTTTCAGCCATGTTCGGTGCAGTTCGCTCATCGCGCGCCTTGCGGTTTCGGGCGAATCGGCACCGTCTTTGTTCTTTACGGGGGCGAACTCTTCTTCACGGGAGACTTCCATGCAGCATGTCCTCTCGGCCATCGGGATGGCATCGAATACGAACGTTTCGAACTTCCAAATGTCAATGTTTGCAGGTTCCCAGTCAGAGGAGACTACATAGGCTGTTTTTTTTGCGCAGTGATAGGGAAGGGCAAATCCATCCCTGTTCAAGTCTCCGATAAAGGAAAGGGAAAAGATATGGATGGCGGTGTTGCCAGCCCAGTAGAGGATGTCTCCTTTTTCGTCGAGGGCTGACATATAATTTGCATCGATGTCGCTGTACTCGATGACGGCATCCTTTCCGTTGAGATTCAGGTAGACCCCCACCTTCTCCTCAATGTTCCTGCGCCTGACAACCTTTGTGGAGGCCTGAGATTTTGCCATTGCGTGATACCCCAGAAAGATGGGATCGGCGATCTTGACGAGGGGGTTATCAACCTGGCAGTAAAAGAGTTCCTCACAACCGGATGCGATAAGCTTCGCAAGTACCCCGGAGTCGGAGATCGCCTTCAACGAACCCCCGTGGCCGTTGGGGCTCGTGTAAAGATGGGCGCTGTCCCTTAGTACGAGTTTGCCGTCCTGGGAAACGGCAGGGAGTACCCCCTGGGAAAAGAAATGCACTTTTTCAGACTGAAGACCGAAGTAATGGTTTTTTGTGAAAAATGCAACCGTATCGGGATGGTTGTCATCACTGGTCATGATAAGCAGAGGTATCGTTGTGCCGTAGCGGACCGACAATGCTTTTACCTGCTCTGCGAATAGCTGGAACAGTGTTTTATTCATGACGGGCGACAGGGCGTAAGTGCCCTTGGGCCCTTCGAACCCAAGCCGTGAACCCTGACCGCCGGCAACGACGAGCACCGCCGCCTTACCTTCCCTGAGAAGCGATTCACCGTGAAGGCGGGCCTGTTCGGCCATCCTTTTTTCCTGTGCATCCCCTGGAATGCCGATGACGCCGGATGGTTTAATGACAGCCGTTGTATGTCCTACGTCTTTGCCCAGGCAAAATTCCCTGTACAGCCTAAAGGTCAGGTGGATATCCAGGGAGACGGCCGTTCGCAAAACAGCATCTTTTTGACTGCGGGATAGCGTACGGTAATGGACTAAAAGATGTTGCTGTCCATACCGCTCTAAGACATTGAAAAGTTCTTGTTCTGTCATTTTGATGTCACTTGTTCCTCGTACCCGATTTTAATATCTGAAAAATATCGATAAAATCCATTTATCCGTCATCCCGGATCCCCTATTATCCGTCATCCCGGCGCAGACCGGGATCTGGAGGTCTTTCTAATTCTTATAATGGAGACTTTTACGCATAGTCAATGTATTTTTGCCGCCCTCTGATTGGTAAGTGACCTCGTCAATGATAGAATTAATTATGTAAAGACCCATTCCCTGTTCGGGAAGGAAGGCGATATTTTCGGGATCAAAATCAAGGGATCCGGGGCCGTAAAGGATCATTCTTTTCCCCATGTCGCTTATCCTGAAGATGATCTCGCCGCTTGAATAGATAATAACGATCTCCACGGCATGACCTTCTTCCTGATCATAAGCATGTTTGATCGCGTTGTTGACCGCTTCGACGACACACAACTCCAGGTAGTAAGTGTCGATCTCGCTAAGGGAGAGGTAATTACATATGCCCCGAACGGCGACCCCGGCAAGGGAAACATTTTCCAGCTTGCTGTCGATGAGCAGTGTGATGGTTTTTGTAAACGCCTGATCGGGCATATTATATGGAAAGCGCCTTTATTGCTTCGGGCTGCGATGAAAAGATCTGGAATACCCGGTTCATCCTGGTGAGCCTGAAAAGGCCCATGACAGTTTCCTTGATGCCGCAGATGACAAGATCACCGTCGTTCCCTATGGTCTTCAGGCTTGATACGATCGCTCCCAGTCCGCTTGAGTCTATGAAGTCGACATATGAGAGATCGAGAATGATCTTCCTGCTGCCGGCATTGATCCAGTCCACCATCCTCCCTTTGAATTCAGTCGAAACAGACGCGTCTATCCTTTTTTCCATAGGCTGGACTACCAGGATGTTCTCAATTTTCCTGTTCTCTATTTCCATTTTTCCCCCTCTGTCCCGGCCGCTGCGTTTTGAGATAATGTTCCCTGATCACTTACAATATTTTTATGCTTTTTTGCCTCTGTATTCAAGCGCGATGAGCGTGATATCGTCCTGAAATTCTTTGCCCTTGCCGAAATCATTGATAGACGCGACGATACCGTCCAGCAGGGCCCCGGTATCCTGTTGTCTAAGGCTGCCAAGTAGAGCGTGAAGCCGTTCTTCTCCAAAGAATTCACCTTCTTCGTTCTCGTATTCCACGACGCCGTCGGTATAGAGTATGACCCGGTCTCCGCACATGAGTGTCTTTTGTTCTTCGTCGAAGGGGACGATGCCGCCGAGGCCTATGATGGTCCCTCCCTTTTCGAGAAGCTCCATCGTTGTGTCCCTGCGCAAGATGACAGGGGGAGGATGCGCGGCGTTACTGTATATCAGATCGCCGTTTTCGATATCGATGATCATGTAGACGATGGTGAAATACTTGTCAAAGCGTTCCAGCGGGTATTCTTTGTCGAGGGATTCTAAAACTGTTTTCGGCGGCACTATTTCATATCCGGGCCGTTTTTCGGTCTTTCTCTTCGTTGTATTGCCGGTGTCCGGCTGGAGCATCTGCGATACGGAAACGGTGATGAGCGCCGATTGTACCCCGTGACCGCTCACATCTATCATGTACAGACCGATATGTCTTTCGTCGAGGCGGAAGATATTGAATATGTCCCCTCCGATCATATATGAAGGCATGAACTTCCAGGCGACAGAGAGGCCCTTCATATCGGGTATGGTGCGGGGCAGAAGGCTCTGCTGGATGCCGGCTGCGGCCTTGAGGTCTTCGTCAAGGGCAATTTGCTTTTCAGTCAGTTTCTTGTTGGTTTTTATGAGTTCTCCCGTGAGACGCCTGATCTTGAGCTGGTTCTCCACGCGGGCCAGCACTTCGGCCTTATCGAAGGGTTTTGTGATGTAGTCCGACCCGCCTATTTCGAGTCCCTGCACCTTGTCGGCCGCATCCGATTTGGCTGAGAGGAAAATGACAGGGGCATCCACGGAAGGGTATTGTTCTTTCAGCGCAGCGCATACCTTGTAACCATCGATGCCGGGCATCAGGATATCAAGGAGTATCAGATCAGGTTTAAGCTCGTCCGCCTTCTGCAACGCCTCTTCTCCGCTTGCCGTCTCAAAGACATCGTAATCCGCAGACTTCAGGAACCTCTTGAGCAGCAGCCGGATATCTTCACTGTCATCGACGATGAGAATTTTTTCTTTCACCAGGTATATTATAGCTGATTACAGAAATAAAAACAGTTCCAGGTTCAATGTTCAAAGTTCAAGGAAAAATCTTTTTTTATATCTTTTTTCCTGGAACATGGAACGGTCTTCTTTATTACCAATAACCTATGACCTATTGCCTCGTTTTTACTTTTTCATTGTACCTGATCATTCCAGAATGTATGATAGATCATAGGCGGGGCTGATGATGGCGGACGTGAACCTGGAAAAAAGGAAAGAAAAGAGGCTGGACATAAGCTCCGTCAACATGCCTTTTCTGGGAACGCGGAGTGAGGACCATTCCAGCTTCCAGTATCTTATCCTTGACCTGAGCAGGAGCGGTATCGGTTTCACCATCCCAAGCTGGGTTGTCAGCAGGGAAGGGATCAGGAAGAACGACACCGTCAATTTTCATCTTCCTCTCAACATAGAAGGGCAATTCTACAATCAGGGCAACATACTGTGGACAAAATGGGATGATGTGATCCAGGGAGAGATTTGCGGCGCGATCCTCTGCAACAAGGAACGCCCTTCGTATCCGGTTTTTATCTCCGTCGAGTCCGGATCGGTATCCGTGGATCTTGATGATTTTCAGGTGCATGAAAACCTGCTGTGCAAGGTGATCAAGGATGCGGCATTTCTGAAGAAAGGCGTTGAGATCTATCTGGGCCACCTTATACCTTTTTTTTCGCGTATATCAAAGTATCCCCCAAAAGAATACCCCGCACTCAAGGAGTCCCTGTTTTTGGATGTCCACAAGCGGATCAGGGAACACAGCGATCAGCTGGAGAAGTTCTATGAGAGGGTCAGGGAAGAGATGCCTGCCCGATCGGAGATCGCCAGGATCGTAGACCTGGAAGAACTGCGGACCATGATTGAATCGGAGATATATATCGAGATCTTCAGGATAGCTTTTTCCGACGAAAATATCATGCCGTACCTCAATGCGATCAAGGATCTTGAAAAACGGCTTTATTTTAATTACAACACCGTTGTGATGCTCTACATCCATTCCCTGTAAACAGTAACCGGTTTGTTTGGTTTATCTGGTTTTTATGGTTTATCTGGTTTTAACAAACCGAAGAAACCGAACAAACCATAGAAACCATAGAAACCGGTTTTGCTATTCGTAGATGATGTCGATGTGATCGAGATATTCTGACAGCTCCAATGTCTGACGCAGTATCACGCTTTTATCGCCGCTTCTTGCCGCTTCTTCGAGGGTCCTGCCTATGTCTGTTATTCTGTCGAACCCGTATCCGCCTCCGCTTCCCTTCATGGTATGGCCGATGACCCTTATGGCCTCAAGGTCTTCTTTTTTGAGGGCCTGCCGAATCGACTCCGTGTCTTTGCGCCTGTTCTCCAGATAGCCGGGGATGAGGTCTTCAAGCTCCCTGTCTATCCTGACGGTAATGCGGTCATCTGTCATAGCGGTTCACCTTTTGCCGGGATCATTTATGCCATCTGCGGGCCGCTCTTTGGTGTGTTCCATGATGGCGTTCAGAAGGTCCTGTTTTTTTATCGGCTTTGCCAGATGGCCGCTGCAGCCGGCCTCCTGGCATTTTCGTACTTCTTCGAGCAGGGCGTATGCGGTGAGTGCGAGGACAGGAGTTTTCTTGAGGCCCCTTGATTGCTCCCATCGCCTGATCTGCCTTGTTGCCTCATAACCGTCCATCACCGGCATCTGCATGTCCATAAGAATAATATCATAGGCGGAGTCCTTGAACTTTTCAACGGCAATGTTTCCGTTCTCGGCGGTGTCTATCGTGAAAGGGGTCTTTTTCAGGAATGACTGGACAAGCAGCCGGTTGTCCCCGGAATCATCGACGAGAAGGATGCGAAGCGGCTTCAGTTCCTTGGCAGCGGAAGACGCCGCCGGCGCTGTTGAAGCAGCTTCCGTAACGGTTGAGACGCCGGCCGTTCTTTCATCTTCGATCCCGAGCAGCACAGTGAAATAAAAGGTGCTTCCAACTCCAGGGGTGCTTGAGACCCAGATCTTTCCGCCCATGAGTTCCACAAGGTGCTGCGATATGGTCAGACCAAGACCGGTACCGCCGTATTTTCTGGTTGTGGATGGATCCGCCTGAGTGAATTTTTCGAATATCCCGTCGATCTTTTCCTCAGGTATGCCGATCCCGGTGTCATTGATCGAGAATTGAATTGTGGCGGCAGAGAGATCTTTCCCGGCCAGGGCAGCTTCGATCCTGATGCCTCCTTCTTCCGTAAATTTGACCGCGTTCCCGATGAGATTGAGAAGGACCTGCCTGAGTCTGCCCGGATCGCCTTTCAGACGGACCGGTACGTCAGGCATGATCATGCAGCTAATATCGATCCCCTTTTCGCTGGTGCGAACCGACATGATGCCGCATGCAGCATCAAGCAATTCCTTGAGATCGAACGGGACCGATTCAAGTTCGAGATATCCCGCTTCGATCTTCGAGATGTCAAGGATGTCGTTGATTATGTTCAGGAGATTCTCACCTGCGCTCCTCAGGGTTTCCACATATTTTTTCTGCTCCCCATCGAGCGGGCCGTCCAGAAGGATCTCCGTCATGCCGATAATGGCGTTCATGGGGGTACGTATCTCGTGGCTCATGCTTGCAAGGAAATAGCTTTTGGCCTGGTTTGCGCTCTCGGCCGCCGCCTTGGCCTTCTGTAATTCCTGTTCGAACAGCTTTATCGCCGTTATGTCTTCCTGAATGCCGACAAGGTTTGTGATGGAGCCTGAAGTATCTTTCACCGGGGAGATGGATGACGCAGCCCAGTAGAATTCCCCGTTCTTCTTTTTATTGTGAAAGATGCCCCGCCACTCTTCGCCCGATTTAATTGTTTTCCAAAGTTCCTCGTAGATCTCGGAAGGCATATCGCCGGATTTCAGTATACGGGGTGTCTTACCAAGTGCCTCGGCCCTTTCGTACCCGGTGACCTGAACGAATTTGGGATTGACGTATTCAATGCCCCCTTCTGTATCTGTGATGAGAATGACGGCGGAGCTGTGTTCAACGGCATTATACAGTTTGCGGAGCTCGTCCATTGTTTTCTTCAGTGATTCTTCGCGTCCAGACAGTCTTTCCAGCATGGCATTGAATGAAGAGGCGAGCGCCCCGATCTCGCCGCCGGCGTCCACGTTGACAGGCTTCAAACTTTCTTCGGTCTTTCCGATCTCTTCCGCCTGAGAGGCAAGTTCGGACAGAGGCGACAGATTCTTTCGCATCACGATAAGAGTGATCAGCACACAGAAGGCAATGCCGAGCGCGGTATATGCCACGATATACCAGCGTGCCCTGGAAAGGGGGCCGTATGCGTCTTTTAAGGGGTAATGTGCCGCCAGGATCCAGTCTGTGTTGCGGAAATGCTTGAATGTGCCAAGGACGCGCTGCCCGCCGGGGGTGTTTGTTTCGCCGGTCCCTTCGAACCACTCATAGATTGCCTTGTCGAACAGGCTGTTTGTTCCGCGGGGAGAGGCGTCCTGCAGGATCAGCCGCTTATCGGGGTGAACGATCACGGTACGATCCGAATTGTAGAGATACATATAGCCGGTTCTGCCGATCTTGACCTGCGCGATCCCTCCGAGAGTTGTGTCCTTGGCAAGCGACACCGCGCCGCCCAGTATGGCAACCAGTTCGTTGTTCCCGTTAAAGACCGGGGCGGTAAACATCACGATCGGATCATATGGAGGTTTTGTGGAGCGGTAAGGTTTCGATATATAAGGCGTCCGTGTCCTGATGGTGTATTGAAGATATTCCCTGTTGGAGAAATCTTTTCCGTACCGTTCTTGAGAATAGGGTACCTCGGCTATGACCCTGCCGGTCTTTGAATAAAGAAGGATGCCGTTGTCGAAGTAGTTTTTCAGGAAAAAACGTGTTTCCGTTATATTTTCGAGCTGTTTCTGCATTGCATGATAGTCTCTGAGTGAACCGGTGGGGATCAGCTTTGATACACTGACAAGCACTTTTTGTGCTTCCCGTACCTGGGTGTCTATGTCTGCAGCGATCTTTGAAACGAGTTCGAGCTGTTGATCGGCGATGGTTTTTTTATAATGCTCCTCGAAAGTTTGTACGAACATGAAGGCGCCCGAGGTGAAGATCACAAGAAAGAGGACCGAGACAACGGTCGCAATCTTTGTTTTCATGCTGAACCTGTGCATCATCTTGCCTTCCGTTCTGCAAGTTCTTTGATCCAGCTGTGGGGGAAAGACACCCTGCTTTTTATAAGCGGAGCATGGTCTGCATCGGGATCGCTGTTTATTCGCCAGTCAAGTTCCTTACGGGACTGGAACCAGACGATGCCTTGGAGCCCCCATTGTTCAGATACGTCGAGTGCTTCGCGTATCCATTGTTTTTTATCACCGCCCTGGCTGACGGTTGCGGTCTCGAAGACAATTAACGGTTTTTGACCGCCGGCAGCTCCAATAGCGCTTAGCTGCCCGTATGCAGGTTCGAAGATCTCCTCGAAGCTCTTCCAACGGCTGTCCCAGCCGTGTTTTGTCATTGTCTGCGTAGTTCCCCAGTTGTAACCGTCGATCCCGAGGACATCTGTGTAAAGGTCTCCCGGATAATAGCTTGAGATCACGTTCCACGAAGCCGACGGGTCGTGCGATGTGTTCGGGACCGATTCCGCATTGGGACAGAAGACCCACAGGGCATTATATGCCCCGGCCCGCCCGAAGAGATCGAAGACATACCGGTGCATCTGCCGGTATATTTCCGGGCTTTTCGGCCCGTATTCATCTTCTGTCGTTCCCCAGTGATACCGTTTTATATTCATCTCGTGGGCGAATCTTATCAGAAAGGGTTTTTTCCACGAACGCGCCTGTTCGGCGAAGCGGATTATATAACGGTCGTAATCGCCGGCAAGGAGTCTGGTGTAAGGGACCATGATCTCTTTGCCGTCTTTGTAGTACATGGGCTCCCATGTGAGGCATGGAATTGCGCCGGTCTTCCAGATGGCTTCGAGGCTTTCAAGCGGGAACTGAGATGATGACGCATCTTCAGGAGAGGGCCACTGGAGAAAGAAGACCAGCAGGTCGGATTTAAGGCCGGTTGCTGATTCCACCTGCTTGAGCCTGCCTTCCGTTACCGGGTAGCCGTCAAGGGCGAAGCCCCACATCAGAGGTTTCCCGCCGGCCGATCTTGCGCAAGGAGGGACAGGGAGGCAGATTGCCATTATCGTTATTGTTAATACGTATACCGCGATATGCAGCGTTGCCCTCTTCATTTTGGCGATCCTTCTTCCGGTTCCTCAACGGGTTTGTTGAAGTAGAATATCGAGGACAGTATGAAGGCGTGGTACAGGCACCAGAAGACATTTACGAGTATCCCGCCGAGGGGTTCCCGTTCGTATATGAGCCTGTTGGCTCCCCATACGGCCGCCGAAAAGCATATGACGAACATCGAAAGCTGTACCCACATGGCCCGTAAGGGAAGGGCCCTGCTCATCCCCTTGGGTGTGATGCCGAAAGTTCCTTTGAAACCAAGGAGAGCGAGGATGCTTGCCTTCATGAAGACGGGAAAGGTTATGAAAGTGAGGAGCTGCCCTGTCATGAGGTCCTTTATGGTGTAGCTGCGTTGTCTCAGCGTCCAGTAGAATGTTGTGAGAGTGATAACGATATAAGGGACAAAGACAAGGAAGTAAAATTCAGGCCTGGCAAAATAGATAGGTATGTTGAAAAAAAGATAGATGGGAGGACATATCATCATGATGAAAAAAACGAATCCGATGAAATACCATGTGCTCGACAGGAAATACTCCCACCACTGCAGGAGCGTCAGCGCCCGGGGCCTGCGAAGAAATGTCGTTATCACCTTTCTCAAGAGCCCGATGGTTCCCAGGGACCACCTGAACTGCTGTTTAAAATAGCCGCCGAGGTCTTCCGGCCCCATCTGGAAGGTGCGCACCCTGTTTATATATGTTGTTTTCCACTTCTTCAGGTGGAACTGAAGAGATGTCGCAAAATCCTCCGTGACGGATGACTCGTCGAAACCCCCAACGCTTTGCAGGGCACCGCGCCTGAAGAGGACATTGGTGCCGCAGCAGAAGGTGGCGTCCTTTGACGCCTTGCCCTCGCATATGTATTCATAGAAGACTGTCTGCTGAAGGCCTGCCGCGCGGGCAATACGGTTGAGGTCGAAATTGATGTAATATTGAGGGGTCTGGATGAAAGCGAGCTCAGGGCTTTCCTCCATCCTTGCCACCAGGGGCTCCAGAAAATCAGGAAATGGGTTCGAGTCTGCGTCGAAGACGACCATGTATTTTTCGGTATCTGTTTTTACTGTTTTTGAAAAATTGTAAAAACTGAATCCCTCCTTCATCTCTCCGTTGAGAAAATCCATGAAATCATTGATGATGCCAGCCTTAGCCCCGTGCCACTTCCTGCGGAACAGGCCGATTCCGACATACCTGCACAGGTCCTCGATGGATTTTTTGTATGTTTCCATGTTTTCGGAAGTGTCCCACTGAACATCATAACGTGTGTCGTCCAGAAAATAGATGTACTTGTTGGGGTAGGAAAGGTTGTAAAAGGTGATGAGCGAGTTCTTTACGACCTCAATGGGCTCTTTGTATGAGGGCATCACCACGGCGACGGCCGGGTAGCAAGGAAGAGGTTCGGCGGGGATCTCTTTCCTGGAGAATTCCCCGCGTGTCCATGCCACCGAGAAGATCTCCAGGAAATAACCTATCCCGTGTACCAGGATGAATGTTTCCGCCATGAGGAGAAAAAGGGCAATGGTCTTTTCGTACCATGCATAGTCGGTGAAGAGGAAGAGAATGACCCTTGTGATGAGGTAAACCGCGGCGACGATCATGGCGAGAACGGGCAATCCCATGATGAAAACTGCCCTGGAGGGCGAAATTAATGGTCTTTTCCCAGTCATGTCAGAACCGGTACCTCAAAAGGGCCCATGCCCCGGTGGCGTTCCATTCCGGTGAGCTGTGGACCATGCCTTTTATGCCGAGCGCCCAGTGTTTTTTGAACTCATAGTTCCATTCCCCCTCGATCTTTGCGTAGGGGTTGTCTTCAGAATCGGTGCCGAAGGATGTCTTGATGTCATAGTAATGCTGTTCTGCGCCGCATATAAAGAGCTTTGACAGATCATGGCGCCATTCGAGAATAATGCTGCCCGCAGAATAACCCCGGGGTGCCCAGTAGGGGTGGATGATATCGGTCAGAAATCCGTTCCGGTAGATATATTCGTTGTCATGGCGGGTATTGCGAAGCTCGCCGGAAAGCGTTACCTTGAATATCCTCGGGTGGTCGGTGAAGGCATATCCCGCCGACAGCCCCAGGTAGCTGCCGCTGTTGGAATCGGTGTAATTGATGTACTCGGCTTTTCCGCTGATCACAAGCCTCCTGGTTATGTTGCTTTGGAAACCGCCCCAGATACGGTCTGCCTGCAGGCGCTGGTCCAGGCCGAAATAGTTGTAAAGCTCGTCGGTGCGGGCATAGCCTGCACCAAGGCTGAACAAGTCAAAAACATTGAACCACAATGTGCCGTAACCGGTGTTCGTTGTACCGAGATCGCCGCTGTCGTATTTTTTATGCGTCCATGAGGCCTCGCCCTTCACGAATGGATTGAAAACACCGGAGAAACCAAGGGAAAATCCGTTCGCGCCATATGTCCTGTTGGTATAGTCGGGGTGCTCGAGCCACCGGTGGCCTTTGAGGGTCATATGGTACTGGCAGGCGATGGGAAGATCAAAGGCAAGGTCGAATCGGTTGCGCGTGATACGGGCAAGGTCTCCCCTGCCTTCTTCGTTCCAGTACGAGTAATCGAAGCGCATTGACGGGTTGCCGCGGTCATTGAGCCTTTCGAGGGCATCACCGGCGAGACCGTGAAGAGGGTCGATATTGAGTAGTTTCTCATATGTTTTCTTTTCGCTTCCGCATAATCCCAGCGCACACAGGGCCTGGGCACGGTCGAAGATTGCCTCCTCGTTGCCGGGATATTCATCGAGAAGGGCATCGTAAAGGGGCAATGACCGCGCGTACTGCCCGTTATATGCGAGCCGTTTCGCTTCTTTCTCAAGGTAGAATGATCTTTTGATCCGCCGATCGGGGCCGAGATCGTTCATTGCCGCATCATATGCGGCAAAAGACAGCCCGGGCATTTTACCCCACATCGCTGTTCGGGCCATTTCCCTGCGGGGCACGGGGTCGGCAGGGTTGAGGCCGACGATCCTGCGATAGACAGCTATTGACTCGTCGTAGCGTTTTGACCACCCGAGCACTCTTGCGAGGCCCATGAGGATCTTGACGTTGTCGGGGAAATCATCCGAGAGCTTTCGGTAAAGCGCTATCGATCCGTCATAGCGTTTGCCGATGGCGAGAGCTTCGGCAAGTCCGATGGACGCCGGGAAGTATTCGGGATCTATTCGCAGCGCCCCTTCATAGCAGGTGATGGCCTCATCGAAGAGGCCCTGATCGAGATAAAGTCCGGCCCATTGGACAAGACCGTCGGGTGATTGACCTTTTTCATCGATGAGAGATGACAGGAAGGTCCTGGACCTGACCTCAATGGGCCATTTTTCGTAGAACATCGCCGGTATATCGCCGGGGCTCTCTTTCCGGGCTTTTTCAAAATACTCGCGAGCTTTTGTGGTCTCGTTCTCCTTAAGGAAGCTCTTTCCGATGTCGATCAGCGCATCCGGTCTCCCGGGGGTTTTCAATGCCATCCTTTCATATACGCCCCGGGCTTCGCGGTAATCTTTCATGAATGCTAACGATTGTGCCAGGATACGCATGGCGTCCAAATTTCCCGGGTCGGTCGACAGGATCTCTTTTGCATACCCGGCGGAAGCGGGAAAGTCTTTTTCAAGAAGTTTGGCGGCGGCAAGGCCGGTGAGGACTCCCGGGTCCTTTTCCCCGCTGGAGATCAGTTTCCTGTATATGTTTTCCGCTTCCTCGTAACGCTGGGAGCTTGTAAGGACACGGGCCAGCTTGAGAGATATTTCAAGGCTGTCTGGTCGAAGGGCCAGGTATTTTCTGTATATTGTCTCGGTTCTGTAGAAATCGCCCCAGATGTTCATCCTGTCCGCGTATTGCACCTCGAGGACAGGTATTTCTCCAGGCATTGCAAGCGCTTTCAAATAAAGGTCCCTGCAGGCCGCGGCATGTCCTTCCTGGCACTCGATATCAGCCATAAGGACGATGATGCGGGGATCATCTTGAGCTTTTACCGGGATTTCCTGAAGGGTTGAGCGAGCCTTGCCCGGCATCCTGTTCGATATGTATGCCCTGACAAGCTGGAGCGATACAGGTGTGTCGTCCGGATATTCTCCATGAAGATCGATAAGGATCTTGAGCGATCCGCTGTGGTTGCCTGCCTGATCGAGGGCATAGGCAAGGCCAAGGAGTGCTTCTTTCAAGCGAGGTCTTTTTTCAAGCGCCCTTTTGTACATGGCGACCGCTTGCTCGATATTGCCTGTGTAACGTTCAATGTCTGCGAGGGATGTTATAACGAGCGCATTGCCTGGTTCTCGATGCGCTGCCTTGAGGAGCAGGGCTCGGGCCTCGTCGAGCCTTTTCAGCCTTATGAGGACCCGGGCGGTTTCCATCTGAATATCGGCGTCCGATGGAGCCTGGGTCAGCAGGATGCGGTATTGGGAAAGCGATTCCTCCAGGCCGGTATCCTCATAGGAGAGCATACGTGCAAGTGCAAGGCGGGCGTCGTGGTCAGATATTCTCTCTGATGGCGGTACAATAGTCCTGGATCGCCCCTCTGCCTGCCATGCGTACAAACAGGGGTTGGATGCCATGAGCACAGACACGGCAACACCGACCAGCAAAAAGGACCTTCTTCCCCTATTTAAGCGTTTTTTTAAGCTCAGCGGCAGCCTCATCGTACTTTTTAGTCCACATCAGGACCAATGCATATTTCCTTCTTATTTGGATATCATCCGGCAGGGCGGCAAGCAACTGCCGGTATTCCTTCAGGGAAGCCTCATATTGCTTGTCCCAGCTCAACATTTCGGCAAGCTTTAGTCTCACCGCGTGGTTGCCAGGGTGTTTTTCAAGGTATGCCCGGTAAAGTGGCTGAGCCTTCTTGTATGCTTTCCGGGCAACATATAGGTCGGCAAGGAGAAGCCTGGATTCGTTATCAGTTTGACGTGTTTCCAGTGACTCCAATATGGAAGCGGCCTCCTGATTTTTGCCCTGCCAGAAGAGGACCTTTGCCATCTCGGCCTTTGCCTTCAAAAGGTCCGGTCTCTCTGAGAGCAGTTTTTTATATTCCGCGACCGACTCATCATAGCGTTTTGCGTAGCTCAATGCCCGGGCAAGCTCCCACCTTGCGACCCAGTCAGGGACCTCTTCGGCCTTGCCGGTGGCGGCAGAGGGTTCCTGCACCGGCTTCTGCGCGCAAGAGCGGCAGGGTGCAGCAAAATGGAAGACCGAGATGCATGCGATCAGTGTCAACAAAAGAAATAGTTTATGTTTCATGGATTTTCTCCCAGGATGACCCGGTATTGAGCGATGGCTCCGTCAAAGTCCCCTGCGGCCGCAAGTGAGCGGGCAAGCCTGATCCGGATGGACCTGCTGGAAGGTTCGGTTTTCAGCAGGGAACTGTATATGCTGACGGCCCGGACGTGATCACCCTTTCTGTCATAGAGTTCGCCCAGTTTCAACCTGATCGCCCGGTTGTCAGGGACCTTGCCGGCAAGCCTTTTGAAGGCCTCAATGGCGCCCGTGAGATCGCCGGACCTCTCATGGGACTCGGAAAGATATGAAAGGACCCGGGTTTCCTTGAACCCCTTTCCAAGAAGGCCGTCAAAGAGAGGGATTGCCTTTGAGTATGTTTTTTGTTCAAAGAAACGCTCTGCCTTCCTGTACAGGACCCAATCCTCGTGAAAATATCTGTATGCCGCGGTGGTCAGGAGAGATATGACGATTATTGATATGATCGCGGTTGATATTCTCATAACTGCCCCCGGATGTCGCATAGCAACGTGCTAAATCGATTATAACATGGGGGTGACAACTGTCAATGAATTACGGGCGCTCTGGAGGGGCGGAGGCGTTCAACGGCAATGAGATTAAATGGTTGTTAAGGCGGTTGTTTTGGCATAAGATTTAAAAAGCGCGATCACAACAACGATAAATCGGAGGTGTGTCATGCCGGAGGTAAGATTAAACCAGATCACAGGTGACTGGGTGATCATTGCCACAGAAAGAGCGAAAAGGCCGGAGGATTTCAAACACAAGAAAGAAAAGAAGGAAGTACCTCAGCATTCAGCTTCATGCCCGTTCTGCACGGGCAATGAGTCCATGACGCCCAGCGAGACGTTCAGGATAACCGACAGCGATGGGAACTGGACAGTGAGGTGTGTTCCGAATAAATTCTCCGCCCTGACACCTGAGGGCATCATAGTGAAGAAAAGAGATGATTTTAAGGAATGCCTCACCGGCATAGGCCTTCATGAGGTAATAATAGAAACGCCCCGACATGATATGACAACAGCGCTTCTTGCGCCGGAGCATATCATGGATATCCTTAAAGCGTACCGGAACCGCCAGCTGGCCTTTTACGAGGACGAACGGGTCGAACATGTGATCGTCTTCAAGAACCACGGGGAAGGGGCAGGCACGTCTCTGGAACACCCCCATTCACAGATCGTAGGTACGCCTGTATTCCCCGGCCAGGTGATGAACCGCCTCAATGAGGCCATCCGGAATTACTATTATGTTAATTTTGGTGATTGCCTTTATTGTCTCTACATGAAGGGAGAAAAGGACCAGAAGGAGCGGGTGGTTTGCGAAAATGAGCATTTTCTCGCCTTTGTCCCCTACGCGGCACTTTCGCCATTCCATGTCTGGATCTTTCCAAAGCGGCACAATGCGTGTTATGGGCTTATAACCGATGAGGAGATCGGAGCGCTTGCTGTCATACTTAAGGAGGTCCTTCTGAGGCTCTACATGGGTCTCGATAACCCCGATTACAATTATGTTGTCCGCTCACTGTCACCGCGCGGGTCTGACGCGAAATATTTCCACTGGTACATAGCGGTTGTCCCCAGGCTGACCAAGGCGGCCGGTTTTGAGCTCGGTACCGGGATGTTCATCAATACCTCGATGCCGGAGGAAAGCGCGAAATTCTTGAGGGAAGTGGAACTCTGATAGAAGTCGTTCTACCCGGCCGCAGTCATGAAATATTAAAAAGACTTAGTAAAGTCAAGAATTTGTACGATAATATAGTAACCATCGATCAGGGAAAGAATCGATTGTAAATTAAGCAACTCGGGTGGTGGATATGTTGACGAATTGTCCCAGGTGCGAGTTCATATTTGACCATTCTCTTTCAAAGGGTAAATGTCCTCGATGCGGAACGTCTGTCGAGCCGCCGGAAAAAGGGGCATCATCCGAGCCTCTGCGAAGACCCGTCGATGGGGTTCCTGAAAGGCCCGCATTGCCGACAGAGATCCAGATTGTGCAGGAAGGAGATCCAGCGGAAGAACCGGGAATGAGAGAAAAGCACGGTGTGACCGAAAGAGCTGTCCTTGATGAAGAAAAAGGACTGCAGACCCCGGAGGACATCGAAGAACTTCCCATGGCCCCCCTGAAAACGCGGGTACTCGTGAATATCTACGATAATCTGCAGGCTGGAATTTACATATGCGCGATCACCTTGATAACCGTCCTGTTCACGAAAATATGGTTCCACGCTTCATTTACAGAGCCCTCGACCTTCCAGGAGGCCATGCAGCAGATGGCAAGGATCAGGACTGCGACGGCGTGGATAGAATTATTTCTTTTTATTTTTATAGTCGCCGTCATATATCATTTTCAGGTCTACGTCCCGCACCAGTACGGCAGGACGCGGGGCCAGGAGAAATTCGGCATTTCCCTGGCAAAAAACGACGGGCGCTTTACTTATGGGACCTTCATCCTGCGCGCCCTTGGCCAATCATTTAACGTCACCCTGTGGATATACATCTTCACCCGTATCTTCAGGCGGGGCTCGCCGGACAATGACAATATCCGGGGTCTTGAAGATATCTTTTCGGACACAAAACAGGTCGTCACCGGCAGGACAGAAGGCAAGCCCGTGGAAAGGCTGCTGATCTTTTTCCTGGTATGCGCCGGTGTCGTGGTCCTCGTGGTCATCGTGGTCAGCCTGATGCTCGCGGGCGTTGAGAAGTCAAGGGCTGAGCAGCGTTCCAGGCTCAAGGCCTTGCAGGAAAGGAGGGCCGCGGCAAAGGGATTTGAAAATGCGAACTATTATGCGGCAAGGATTGCCGAGGTGAAAGAGCCTATTTGCGGCAATGATGCGTGCGTATCGAACTACGAGAACTATAAAGCAGTCTACCTGGGTGTCATAACCGAACTGGGAAACACGACCGAAGATATCATTATCCACTATTCACGTTCTTTTCAAAAAGGGGGGATTAACAGGTCAATGGAAAAGGCGATGAAAATGGAAAGGGAAAGAATCAGGGAAAGAATGGGGGGCAGGGAAAGCGAGAGAGAAATAGAAAGAGAAAAAGAAAGGGAAAGGGAAGCAACCTCCCGCGAAACGATCAACATCCTCTTTCTGAACGGTGTCTGTTACCGGGAAAAGCTGCTGGCCGATAAATTCATAACGGAAGACACGAAGAACCTTATCGAAAATACGATAAGAAGGGGTTTCGGCGTCAGGATCAAGGACTATGACGCGATGTGCCCGGTGAACAGCACGGACGAACTGTTCAAGCGCATGGGGCTTGAATAAGGACACTTCTGCGTCCCCAGCCCCTCCGAGGGCAACGGGCTTTCGATAGGTGCAAAACCTGTATTGGTCTCCCTGGTTTCCTGTAGTTTTCCGGTTCCATCAGGAGAAAAAGCATGAATTTTTTCTGACCATACAAACAATACAAACAATACAAACCATATAAACCGTAAACCTTCATCACCTCGTCTTTGTTGACTTATCAATGATTTGACAATATAATAGTACACTTTTTTTGAAGGGGCTTGAACGTGAGAGACGCATATTGCGGCATGATACGGAAAGAAGATACGGGCAGGACAGTGACGCTGGCAGGATGGGTTTTCAGAAGGCGCGATCACGGAGGGCTGATATTCGTCGATCTGCGTGACGTGACGGGCATTGTCCAGGTGGTGTTTTCGCCCGAGATATCGAGGCAGGCCCATGAAAGGGCCGGCGATATCCGCAGCGAATATGTTATCAAGGCAGTGGGAAAGGTCGAACGCAGGCCTTCAGAGACGGAGAACCTCAACATCCCCACCGGTGAGATAGAGGTCTATATCTCGGACTTTGAGATCCTCAACACCTGCAAGGTGCTTCCTTTCCAGCTTGAAGATGAGGAAATAGGCGAGGCCGTCAGGCTAAAGTACCGCTACCTTGATATGAGACGTCCGGAGGTCCAGAAGGTTTTCATCGAAAGGAGCAAGGCATACAGGGTCACCAGGGACTATCTCCTGTCGAAGGGTTTTTACGAGTTCGAAACACCCCTGCTCACAAAGAGCACACCCGAAGGCGCGAGGGATTTTGTCGTTCCCAGCAGGCTCAACACCGGTATGTTCTACGCTCTTCCCCAGTCGCCGCAGCTTTTCAAACAGCTTTTGATGATGAGCGGGTTTGAGCGCTACTTTCAGATCGCCCGGTGTTTCCGCGACGAGGACTTAAGGGCTGACAGACAGCCCGAATTCACCCAGATCGACATCGAGATGAGCTTTGTCGACAGGGAAGATGTGATGAGCGTCAATGAGGGGCTTATCATTGCCCTTTACGAGGCGTTAAAAGGCAAAAAACCCCCGGAGGTTCCCTTTCCGCGCATGAGCTACGCAGAAGCGATGGAGAAATATGGTTCCGACAAGCCTGACCTGCGTTTCGATCTGCCCATAGTGGACCTCACCGCCATATTCCTCAAGACCGAGCTCGGTGTATTTAAAAAGACGATCGAGACCGGAGGGGCTGTAAAATCTTTTGTGCTCAAAGGGAAGACCCTTTCACGCAAAGACCTTGATACGGCTGTAGACACGGCGAAAGACCTGGGGGCAGGAGGTCTTATCTGGATAAGAAAGGACGCGGAAGGTCTCCAGTCGCCCATTGTGAAGTTCCTCAGTGACGAAGAGAGATCTCAGATGACTTCCATCCTCGGGCTTGAACCGGGCGATGTTGTTTTTATAATGGCCGATAAACGACCGAAGGTGAGCGACCTTATGGGCCGTTTCCGCCTCCATATAGGGGAAAAGTACGATCTCATAGACAGGTCGCTTGACAAATTCCTCTGGGTGATAGATTTTCCCCTCCTTGAGTACAGCGAGGAAGAAAAACGCTACGTTGCGCGTCACCATCCCTTTACATCCCCCAAGGAAAAGCTCGCCGGTTTCGAAGGCGATCACGAATCGATCCTTGCCAACGCCTATGATCTTGTATTCAACGGTGTGGAACTGGGAGGAGGAAGCATCAGGATCCACAGGATGGAAGACCAATCGGAGATGTTCCGGCTTCTCAATATCGGCGAGGAAGAGGCCTCGGACAAATTCGGTTTCCTTCTGGAGGCGCTTGAGATGGGTGCGCCTCCTCATGGCGGCATAGCATTCGGCTTTGACCGTATCATCATGATGTTCCTGGGGCTTCCCAGTATCAGGGACGTCATCCCTTTCCCCAAGACTCAAAAAGGTTCCTGTCTGCTTACCGGAGCGCCTTCGAAAGTGGCACAAAGGCAGCTTAATGAACTGAAGATCAAGGCAATCGCAGACTGATCCAATTCCGGAGGTCGATGTGAAAAAGAAGGACAGAAAGGGATTTATATTTAAAAACATTGCCAGGACCTCCAAATATCCCCTCATAGACGTGGACCACCCGGAGCTTTTCCGGGACATCTTTCCTTATGATGAGGTCTGCAAGGTAAAATTCGACCATAAGATCGAACTCATCGACCCGCCTGACGATATTTATATCACCGACACCACCTTCAGGGACGGCCAGCAGGCAAGGCCTCCTTTCACCGCCCAGCAGATAGAGGACCTCTTCGAGTTCCTCCACCGCCTGAGCGGTCCAAACGGGGTCATAAGGCAGAGCGAGTTCTTCCTCTATTCCGACAAGGACAGGGAAGCTGTCAGGCGCTGCCGGGAAAAAGGCTACCGCTATCCCGAGATAACCGGCTGGATACGGGCAAACAAGGAAGACCTGCAGGTCGTCAAGGAAATGGAGATCAAAGAGACGGGGATACTGACGAGCGTATCTGATTATCACATATTCCTGAAATTGGGGAAGACAAGGTCACAGGTGTTCAAGGATTACGTCAGGATCGTGGAGAATGCCCTCAATCACGGCATCGCACCGCGCTGCCACTTCGAGGACGTTACCAGGGCCGATATATACGGTTTTTGTGTCCCCTTCGCCCAGGCCCTGATGAGCCTCTCAGAAGATGCGAAGATACCCGTCAAGATAAGGCTGTGCGATACCCTTGGTGTTGGCATCACGTATCCCGGTTCAGCCATGCCGAGGTCCATCGGGAAGATCATCCGCGCCATGATTGACGATGCCGGCGTGCCTTCTGACTATCTGGAATGGCACGGGCACAACGATTTCTACAAGGTACTCATCAACAGCATCAGCGCCTGGATGTACGGATGCGCATATGTGAACGGCACGTTTCTCGGGATTGGCGAGAGAACGGGCAACGCGCCGATAGAAGGGCTTGTAATGGAGTACATTTCGCTGACGGGTGAGGGCAATGGCATTGATACTTCCGTTATAACAGAGATGCGCAACTATTTCGAGCGGGAGATCGGGGACCATATCCCGAAGAACCAGCCCTTCGTTGGGCTTGATTTCAATGCCACCTCCGCCGGCGTCCACATTGACGGCATACTGAAAAATGAGGAAATATATTCGTCCTTCGATACCAACAAATTGCTGGGCAGACCGCTTGCCGTGAATATCACCGACAAGTCGGGGCTTGCGGGAATTGCCCACTGGGTCAATTCCCATTTTGCCCTGACAGGCAAAGAGAAGGTTGAGAAGACCCATCCCGGCGTTGCCAAGGTCAACAAATGGATAGCCAGACAATACGAAGAGGGAAGGGTCACATGCATGTCTGAAGATGAGATCGAACACCAGGTCAGACGCTACATACCCGAGATATTCGTTTCTGAGTTCGAATTGATGAAGAAGAGGGCCTTTGATATGGCGGCACATCTCGTGGAAGAATACATCGAAAACAACGGCATAAAGAGCATGGAGCCTAAAATGCAGGAAGAAACACTCAAGGGGCTTGTCGAAGATTATCCTTACATCCAGTTTGCCTATACGGTCAACGGCGAGGGGATAAAGATAACAAGGAACATCACGCAGGCAGTCGACAAGGCGAAATACCACAAGATAGGGCTCCACGAGGACTTTTCTGACAGGGATTGGTTCATTAAACCCATACAGGACGGAAAGATACACGCGACCAACCTGTATTCGTCAAAGATAACAGGCGCACTGTGCGTGACCGTATCGGGGCCCGTCAGGAACGATATGGGTGAGATCGTCGGTGTCCTTGGTCTTGATATCAGATTTGAAGATCTCACGAAGGCCGAGGTTTAGAATATGGGGAAGACTCTGGCCGAAAAGGTCCTTTCCGGGAATACGCGAAGCGACGTGCGGCAGGGAGATTATGCCGTTGTCAATGTCGACAGGGTATTGCTGCAGGACGGGACCGCCCCTCTGGCCATTAAAAAATTCAGAGACATGGGTTTTGACAGGCTTTTCAACGGGAAGAGGGTGACCTTTTTTATAGACCACGCGTCTCCCAGTCCCAGGATGGAGCTTTCAAACGACCATATATTGATAAGGGATTTTGCCGAAAAATACGGGGCAAATGTGAGTGATGCAGGTGAAGGCATCTGTCACCAGATAATGGCGGAGAGTATTCTTTCCCCCGGAGAGGTCCTGATAGGGGCCGATTCCCACACATGTACGGGAGGGGCGATTTGCGCCTTTGCCACAGGCATGGGTTCGACCGATGTGGCCACGGCCATGGGGCTTGGGAAGACATGGATGAGAGTGCCCGAGAGCTTTCACTTTCACATCACCGGGAGCTTCCCGAAAGGGGTGTATCCAAAGGACCTCATACTCAGGATCATAGGTATGATGGGTGCCGACGGAGCCACATATAAGGCCATGGAATTCGGAGGGGAAGCCCTGGCTGCAATGGACGTGGAGCAGAGGATGACCATTGCCAACATGGCTGTCGAAGCTGGAGCAAAATGCGGGCTTTTCCCGTCTGACGAAATGACGCGTGGTTTCCTTAAAGACCGCGGCAGGGAAGAGATGTTTTATGTGATAAAGGCCGATGAGGATGCCGTTTACGAAAAGTTTTTTGAAATAGACCTTGCATCCATGAAGCCCGTGGTCAGTTTGCCTCATACCGTTGACAATACAAGGGAGATAGACGACGAAAGCGTGCGTGAAGCCGTGATAAGACAGGTCTTTATCGGTTCATGCACGAACGGAAGGATAGGAGACCTC
>ENA-UOWG01001562-UOWG01001562.1-activated-sludge-metagenome-genome-assembly--contig:-NODE-1562-length-22196-cov-9.760173_pt1 | contig 22196 bp, 16 predicted proteins | sample MGYA00238147_ERZ761563 | MGnify/ENA primary metagenome ERZ761563 (study PRJEB28884, sample SAMN05720216) | anaerobic digester metagenome | isolation source: active sludge of municipal... | reverse complement strand
ACGCCAACACCAACCGGCTCCTTGCCGATCTCAAGATGTCGAAAGCCGACAACTCTTATCCCCGGGCCATCGCCCGTATCGCCAAACAACAACTCCTCATCCTCGATGACTTCGGTCTACAGCCGCTCGACGGGGAGGCGCGCCTGATCCTTCTCGACATCCTCGAGGACCGCCACGGCAGGCAAGCGACCATCATTACCTCTCAGTTGCCGGTCAAAGAATGGCATGAGGTCATCGGCGACCACACCATCGCCGACGCCATCCTTGACCGGCTGGTCCACTCGGCTCACCGCATCGAGATCAAGGGCGAGTCTATGCGCAAGAAGAAGGCCATCGGGAAGAAGTGAGGAACCGCCGATTTCTTCTTGCATGAAAAACTTGCTTTTCAGAGAAGAAGCATCCCTAATGTGTGAGTAGCTAGTCATACAAAGCCGAAGGGTATCTGCATGGGGATGGTGCGGGGAACAGGCTTTCCGAGGGGATGGGGCCACGGAAATTTGGGGCCGAGAAATCAAGATTCATCAATAAAAGCAAATAGCCACCATGTGCTGAAAAATTTGCGAATCTTTTTTCTTTCTCGAGGTATCATATAAAGGCAAGAGGGAAATACGCGGCTGAAACAGTCAATAGTCATCAACGACGGGGATAGAGGGAGGAGAGGAATCATGAGAAGGATTAACCAGAGCATGCATCAGATGCAAAAGTTGTTCATCAAAGAAAGGTCGTTACAACGATTGGGAAACACTCTATTGTTTCTCAGCTTATTTCTGATGGTAAGCCCGACATTGCATGGCGAACTGGTTAGAGTTGAAGATATTGCCCGAAAATATCCCTTTTCGACCACTATTGAAGCCGAACCAATACCTGAGACGCCAGAAATCGTTGCTCGCCTGTCCAATGAAATCCTCTCTCCATATTCTCTGACAGCAACCAAAGATTCCGAGACGAGAGAATTCACGATATATTCATTAACCAATTTTCCTTCCCCATCTGATAATGCTCCTGTCAATATTGTTACTTCTATCAAACAACAAATTGGGGGAACCTGTGGATCATGGGCAACGACAGCACTTTTCGAAATAATGGCCCAACAAAAAATTCTTTCAGAGCTACTTGAACAGAGGGAGTATGTAGAAGAACAGAGAAATCTGTTGCCATGTCCGGCAAAGGATTGTTTGTTTTCTCTAGAACTCAATTTGGCGGAGTCATTTGAAAACGAGGTAACAACAACTCCCAAGCCCCATTTTACGAGAGGGCTTACGATTGAAGAATTTTATCCTGCATTTCACAGTTTTAAAGCAGACCATAGAACAATGTCCTCAATTAACTTTAGGGAGGGTGATATTGAAAAATATGGTCTACCTCCTCAGCACAGCAAGGGTGGAGAAGATGGAAATGAAAATGGAGATAGGGGTTCATACAATAGTAAAATGAAAAATGAGGCATACAACTCAAACATGTTTATCTTTTCAAACCAAAAGGGGAACCGAATAGGAATTTCTGGAAACAATGTTACCGATACGGTAGAGTCTCGTATACGCGCTGGATATCCGATATATCTTCATATCGACGAATGGAAGGACTCAAACCAAGAAAAATGGCTCACATCTGATTTGGGGCCTGATTTTGATCATATTACAACCTTAGAATTTTTGAATACAGGTAGCGGCAGGCATGCTTTGGCTATAGTTGGCTATGCAGAAGAGACTGAGAAAAACGGGTCCACAACGAAGTACTGGATTGTCAAGAATTCACACGGCGACAACAATGGACTTTTATTTATTCCCTATAAGAACAGCAAGGGCAGAGTTATCCCCTCCGCCAATACTTTTTATTATTCTTATATAGATGATGTTATTATCACGCGGGGAGACCCTGCCAATAATCCCTCAGGAATTAAGACCGGCGATCAACAATTAAGAACAGATTCAGACGATGATGGCGTATGGGACATTTTCGACAACGCAACCTTCTGTGCTTATAGTGACAATACGCGATTCAATGATTATAATCCAGAGATCACCAATTGTGCAAATCCGAATCAACAAGACATAGATGAAGACAATAGCAGAGAACACGATGGATGTCCATACATGCCTGGTACTCCCTTCCAAAGAGGAAATGTTGATTGGGATGGATATAGTAATGGATGCGACCCAGATTACGATGGGGATGGAGTATCAAACGAGAACGAAGGCGGGCCGAAATATCTTTCTGACGATTTTTTGAAAGATGTTGTTGCCATGAATGACCCTCAAACATATCGCCTTTTGAATCCTTTCATCAGAATAGATTCTTACAGCAACCAAAATCCCATAGTGTCAAGTTGGATATTCTGTAATACCCTTGACTACTTTTATGATATTGACATATGGAATGTTCAGAAAAAATGGTTTACATCTCCTGAAAATGGGGAAAGAAGATTAAGGGGGGGATATATAGATTATTTTTCAGAAAGGTTGGACGATTCACAACCAACTATATTTACTGGCAAGGAAACTTGGGATAGTCCTATAGATGATGCTGTTGATGGATATATTCCTCCGGCATCAATTCTGCGATACTATATGAAGGATAATGTAAAATATTGGGGCCTTAACTGGTATTACCCGGGATTGTATGAAATGACTGCCTCGACTTGTAGCTATACGCCCAATACGCCAGTCCTTGACTTGTATGACCCCGGAGTAAGTAGCGGAACTGAAAACACTCCCCAGAGCATGTATAATTGCCAACTATACTGTTATGCGGTGAAGGGATATTATTATAAAAGGGGATTTGAAGAATATTCTCCGGAAGTATGCGCAACCGCTTGTCTTGAGGCCTATTCGGGTTGCTCGATCAGCACAGATCGTGATTGCGACACCATACCAAATGCTGTTGATAATTGTCCTGCTGTTCTCAATTTCGATCAAAAAGATAGTGATGGGGATAAAATGGGGGACGCGTGTGATCCGTGGCCGCTGGAGCCCGATCATACCCTCGATACTGATGGTGATGGAGTTCCCGATGTGTGGGATCCTTGCCGCACCATATATTCTATAAAGAATTGGTTGGGGCTATTGGATAGTGATGGCGACAATATAGCCGACATCTGTGACAATTGTCCTTATAAGGCCAACTATTATATGCAAGCACCCGATTGGAATAATGAAATAATTCAGGGTGAATGTAGGGGCAGTGTCACCAATTACCAAAATGGGTCCATGTCTATGGAATATTGCGATGATGTTGCTGATGGAGGGGCCAGATATAACCAATACGGCCTTTTATTTGGGTATGCACGATCGAAAGGAATGTCGTTTTTAAAAAATAATTACTGGTATTGGCAGCCAGATCATGATTTTGACGGCATCGGCGATGTGTGCGATATCAAAGGACAAAAGGGATGGGGCGACCGTCCCGGCGATGGCAATTACCACACATCCATCGCTCCGCGCGCGCTTACCGAAAGTGAATGTCTGCTTTTCGTTCCTGGCACCTATTGGTGTTTCGGCGCAAAATCGAACTGGATAGCGATAGATTCCTTTTCAGGAACCAGAAAAGCTGGGCTTTTCACTTTGCCCGTCGGTACAGCCGACCGTTACTGCTGGGTGCCGCAGGACCAATATTTAATTTCTTGGGGCGACAACGGTTACTGTACGACGAGCAATAGAACTACTACCTACTCACGCTATTCGAATGATTTTGCCTATAGCCATGGGAGCGATCCGTTTCCCGTCAGAAGCGGATATGGAAATGCATGGCAAGAACCGACCGCAACGGAAAAGACCAACGATATTGGGACCTATGTTCAATCGACCTTCTGGGATTGGAAAAGTGATTTGTACGACGAATACAGCGATATTTATGATGAGTATGTCACCAACGCGCCGTTGAACCCCCGACCGTTCACTCTTCTCGACCCTTTTATCCGTTATGCCGTTTCGGGCGGACCGACCGGAACGACAACTTGCACCGAAACGAACGATCTCATCGACGACGGACAGGGTGGCAAGACGCAGAATCCCGCCTGCTTCCACAACCGCGCCATTTTCACCCGCTCGACACGCGACAGCTTCGCGGGATCGCCAATCACCTACGCGAAATATTTCTGGGTTAAGCAAACGGGATACAGCGATCCCTTCGTGGTTCCCGCTCGTCTGCCTTTTGATGTTGCCCACACTCTTTCGGAAGCTCGCCCCAGCTATCCAATACAAGACAATATATTCGTTAATTGGCGTTATGATGTGGCAACGAGAAAGATAGAGAAAAGCCAACGCATTATACCTCAAGAAGATCTTAAGGTCGCGCTAAGCTATTATGACGAGACATTGTTCTTCTATGAGAATACTCGTAGCGGGACGATTGATATTAAAATCCAGACGCTCGCGCGCCCAAGCGACATGGCCTTCGCCGGTTCGTTTGCCCTTCCGCGCGGTATCGGACCGCTCACGACCGGCGCGATACTCGACGACCGGCTCTACCTCGTTATCGATGGCGGACTCTACCATGTAGCTGCTATCGACAACCCGCAATCGGGCGAACACACCCATGCCGCTACCCGGATCGGCTCCATCCCGAACACCGGCGCCGCGCGTCACCTCATCGCCGCCGCGCATCGACTCTATCTCCTCACCTACGAAAGCGACGGCCTCACGCTTTACTCCTTCAATGCGACCACCGAATCGTTCGACCTCATCGAAACAGCAACGAAACCGACCACCCGCGACTTTACCAATGTCACCGTTGGGTCCGACGGCACCATCTACTTCATCGGAGGTATGACTGTCTCCGAAGAAACAGCTACTCCTCATCATGATCTTTGGCGCTATATCCCTCTTGAAGGTTTATCAAAACTCGCGGATAATCTTCCTATAGACCTTTATACCACCTTCGCCGTTACCGAAGGCAGCATCCTCCGCTTCATCACTCAACCGCAACAGCAGACCGATAGCGCGTCCGCGGTCGTTCTCGACATCGCAACCGGCACAGTCACCACCGAAGAGGTCGCCATTGCCGAACGACCCGGCGAAATGCGGGACGGGTACTGTATCGCGCGGAACGGCAACGCCGTCACCGGCGGTATAGACCTTCTCTGGGAAGGGTGCCATCCGTTCGACGATCCGGCCTACAAGAAATACTGGTTCCTCGACTACAAACACTCGCTCGCGGGCAAGAAAGATCGTCTCTATGTCGGCGGACTCACCGGCATTCGTGTCATGAAGATCGAAGACGACGGCAATCTCACCGCCGAAAAACTTACGATCCTCGGCACGGTAAGCGACATGCTTATATGGGGAGACTATCTCTATGCCGTGACCGGCACAAAGATACATGTTCTGCGCATTGGCACCGACGGATCCCTCACGAAGCTTCGTGCCGTTTCGACCGGCGGCGCGGTGAACCTCACCCGCTACGGTCAATTCCTCATCGCGGCCGAAACGAAGGGTGCGGTATTCTACAACCTCTTCGACGACCCGACCAAGCCGGTAAAGGTGTTCACTATTCCGACCACTTATCCCGCCTTGGATGTGGCGGTCGTCGGCGACCGTCTGGCGATCTATAATGATCGTTTCTTCGCAACCGGGCGCACCGTGCTGTACGACTTGACAAACATCGAAACACCGATGAAACTGGGCGAGACGAAAAAGGAATGTGACCTCGCCCAATTCGGCGAGGATCGCGGAACGCTCTATCTCGGCTGTTGGAGCGGCGTCTATGAAGTCGGTCAGAACGCATCGCTCACCGCGCTATCGGGCGACCGGGCAATCCTTCGTGATCCCTATGAACGGAACGGCATGGTGTATCAACTCAACAATGGTTACATAACGGTGTCACGATGAGAAATCATACTCGGAAACGGGGGGAGGACATATTCCGCCCCTTCGTTGTCATCGTATTGTTTTTATTCCTTGTCGCCTGTAACCCCTCCCATCATTCCACCGATGTCGACACCATCGCACCCGACATCGAAATGCCGATGGCGGAAGACGACCTTGCCGTCCTTGACAATTCACCGGACGAGGATTCGATGCTGATAGACGATACCGCTATGCCCGACAAGGACAGCGATGGGCTGGTCGCCGCCTGCCTTGCCGACCCCGAAGGGACCGAATATATAACCAACACCCACTCAGGAAACGAAGCGTGCCCCGACCTTTCGAAAGCAGCGTTCCCCTACTACGACACCGACGGTAAGATACACTTCTGCCGGAAGTGTGACAAGGTATGGAAGAGCGACCCGCAATGCGTCCGCAACCTATGGAATGAACAGAACTGTGCTCTCTGTACCGCGATGCCCGACTACGACTGCTGCGGTTATCCCTGCACGATGGAGAAATTGACGCCCTTCTACAAAGACGAGAGGGAAGGGTATTACCTCGACGAATGCGACATGATGCTGAACCCCAACAATCCCCCAGGCTGGCAAACCGGCATGGCCACCTTCAAGCATTTCAACTTGAGCGAGGGAAAGGTGGGGATGTTCATGGACACAGCTAAAATCAGCATCGAAGATTATGCGAACGACTTCAAGGCCTTTGAGTTTGATTTGAGCACCCGCAAATACGCTGCCAAGCGAATGGGAAGCGAAACACTTTCCTACAAAAACGGAGCATTTCTTACCTCGGCACTTGAGGTAAATTCTTTTAAAAAAGGAATTGTCCGTTTTTATCTTAACTATTCTTCCAGTAGCAATACGCTTACTGTCGCCTATGGCAAGCCGATTAGTTCGGTCAGTTACAACCCAATAATCAACGAGACATGGGCATTCGCGAACATCGTGGAAAAAGACGGTGACGCCTCAAAAATGATGTACGCGAAGATCGGCGAATGGAAATGGACCAGTCTGGGCGAAGGAGCTGGAAATGAGCCGGGACTTGTAGGCAACCGTCTCGTATTTTACACCGATCAGTTCAAAGGATATATTTGCAATCTCGACAAGGCACCGAAGAGCTTGAGCGACTGCAAACTGGTGAATCAGGGAACCGATGGTGCAATGAATCTGGTTCTCGATACGGCCAACGTCAATGTTCTCTATTACGCTGATGGGTACAAAACGAAAGATTCCCTAATTCGAGTTGACCTGAGCAAAGAACCATTTGTGTACGAATACTTGAAAATGGACGGGCTCCTTGAACCGCTCATGGGCATTTATCCCGTTGCCGCTAAGGAGAATCTATTAGTCTACAACAACAACTTCTACACAAACGAGGCGAAAGACAATTGGGATATTCGCTCCTGTTATTACCGCGTCGATCTGAAAAGAAGTTACTGTTCCCTTCCTACGCCTCATCAAGATGGGAATCTTCAATATCGGCAATCGGCGTCAGAATTCGAAGGACATTGGCTGGTGTGGCAAGACGCCCAATCGCCGCTCATGAAAGCACGCGACATGGAGTGTTACTGTGATCGGCATGTTGATTTATGTCCCTTCGACGACTACACTCCCCAACCTGACAATCCGAAGGATGTGAAGACCGGCGAACGGCCTAATGGGAAAAAACGGTAGAGCTTTCATTCTCAAGAAAAATTGACTCAAGAGGCATCCCGGGGCACACTCTAATCGCTGTCCGGCTGATCTCTTCCAAGGGGTGGCCAGTTTGCCCGAAACGGGTGGCCAGTTTCACCGAATTATCCACCCCACGAGGTCCGTGTCCGCATCCGCGCCGCATCGGTCAATTTCGGCGACCTCTTGGCCCGCAAGATCGGACAGGTCACCCCGGCGCAGTTCCACATGCCCGCCTTCTTCCTGCTGTTCGCCAAGCTCTACTTCGGCATCTTCCGCCCGCGCCGCCCTATCCTCGGCAGCGAATTTGCGGGCGACATCGATGCGGTCGGCTCCGCCGTCACGCGGTTCAAGCCCGGCACGCCGGTCTTCGGTTTCCTCGGTCCCCGGATGGGCGCCTACGCCGAATATGTCTGCCTGCCCGAGAACGGAATACTGACCGAAAAACCCGCCAACCTCTCCTACGAACAGGCGGCGGTGGTCCCCTACGGCGCGATGATGGCGTGGAGGATGATCGGACGGCTCGACCTCAAACCGGGACAGAAGGTGCTCGTCAACGGCGCGAGCGCCGGGATCGGCTCGCTCGCGGTCCAGATCGCGAAGCATCTCGGCGCGGAGGTCACCGGCGTGTGCGGCACCCAGCGGATGGCATTCGTCCGCTCTCTGGGAGCCGACGCGGTGATCGACTACACCGCCGAGGACTTCACGACGCGCGACGAGCGATGGGATGTGATATTCGACATACTCGGTAAAGGATCGTTCGATAAGGCGCGCCGCGTGCTCACCACCGACGGCCGCTATGTCTATGTCAGTTTCAAGTCGAAACAACTCATGCAGATGCTCCGGACACGGCTTGCGGGCGGTCAGCGGGTCCTCTGCGCCAGCGAAACGGAACAGCTTGAGGACCTCGTCACGCTCAAGGGGCTTTTCGAATCGGGCGTGCTCACCACCCTCATCGATCGGACCTTCCCGCTGGAGCAGGCGGCCGAGGCACACCGCTATGTGGAGAGCGGCAGTAAGGCAGCGCAGGTCGCGATAACGGTCGGGACCGATATCAACAAGATCACCTGAAAAAAAGGGCGCCCCTTGCGAGGCGCCCCACAGAATGGAAGTGTTGTCGACTAGCGGACGCTGTCGCGGGCGTGGTAGTGGGTGTGGAGGAGTTCGTGCGCCTTGTGGCTGTTGGCCGAACCAAGGAACTCCTTGTATATCTGGGCCACGGCCGGAGAAAGGTGCGACTTGCGCAGTTCGCGCTGTTCGTCCTCTTTGTAGATGGCCGCCGCGCGCTCGGTCTTGATCTTCCACGAGGTCGGTCTCGGCTGACCGCCGCCGCCCACGCAGCCGCCCGGGCAGCCCATGATCTCGATGAAGTGGAACGACTTCTCGCCGCGCCGCATCGCGTCGAACAGACGACGCGCCGCGCCGGTCGAGTGGGCCACCGCCACCTTCACGGTGACGCCCTTGAGGAATTCGTAGCCCTTCGCCGTTTTCTCTATCGTGATCGCCGCTTCCTTCGCGGTGATGGTGCCGTGGTCGTCGAGCCCGAAGCCGCGGACCGGGGTGAAGTTCATGGTCGGGATCGGGTCGCCGGTGACCAGTTCGTACACGGTGCGGAGGGCCGCTTCCATGACGCCGCCGGTGTTGGCGAAGATGTCGGCCGCGCCGGTGGAGATGCCCATCGGGTCATCCCACTTCACTTCCTTGACCATGTCGAAGTTGATGCCGTGCAGTTTAATCATCCGGCCCAGTTCGCGGGTCGTAAGGACCACATCGACATCCTTGTGGCCGCTGTCGCACATCTCGGGACGGTCGCACTCGAATTTCTTCGCGGTGCAGGGCATGATCGAGATGACGCGGATCTTGGCCGGGTCGATCTTCGCCTTTTCGGCGTAGTAGGTCTTGGCAAGGGCGCCGAACATCTGCTGGGGCGATTTGCACGACGAGATATTCGGGATGAAGTCGGCTTCGAAGGTCTCCATGAACTTGATCCAGCCCGGTGAGCAGGAGGTGATGAGCGGCAGGGCGATGGATTTGTCGCCGTCCTTGACCGCTTTGGTGACGCGGGTGAGGAATTCGGTCCCTTCTTCAAGTATCGTAAGATCGGCGGTGAAGTTGGTGTCCATCACCTTGCTGAAGCCGAGCTGCTTGAGGACGCCCGCCAGTTTGCCGGCCGAAAGGTAGCCGGGCTGAAGGCCGCAGGCTTCGCCGACCGAGGCGCGGATCGCCGGGGCGGTCTGAACGACGGTGTGGATCTCGGGATCGTTGATCCATTCCCACACTTTCGCCGTGTCGTCACGCTCCATGAGGGCGCCGGTCGGACAGACGTTGATGCACTGGCCGCAGTTGATGCAGGTGGTGTCGGCAAGCGGCTTATTGGCGGTGGTCGATGCGATCTTCTCATGACCGCGGCCGTCCCAGTCGAGGGCGTAGGCGGTCTGGACCTCGTTGCAGGCGCGGATGCAGCGGCCGCAGTTGATGCACTTCGAGGTGTCGCGCACGACGACGCCGGAAGAGTCGATGGCGCGCCATTCGGGCTCGTTCTCGAAGCGGTTATTGCGCATGCCGTAGCGGTCGGCGAGGGTCTGCAGTTCGCAGTGGGTGTTGCGCTCGCAGTTGAGGCAGTCCATGTTGTGGCGGCTGAGGATGAGTTCAAGCACCATCTTGCGCGCCTTGAGCAGTTCGGGGCTGTTGACCTTCACCTTCATCCCGTCGGCGACCTTGTAGGCGCACGAAGGCTGGTAGGTGGGCTGGCCTTCGACCTCGACGACGCAGACGCGGCAGTTGCCCTCCTCGCGGAGGTCGTTGTGCCAGCAGAGCGCCGGGATCTCGATGCCGACGGTCTTGGCCGCCTGCATGATCGTGAAATCGGCCGGGACCTCTATCTGCATCCCGTCGATGGTCAGTTTCACTCTTTTATCGGTCATGTAATTCCTCCTTTAGTTGGCAAGGATCTCGCCTTTGAAGTTCTTGAGCGCGTCAAGGAACGGGTTGACGCAGGCCTGTCCGCAACCGCAGAGCGACGCCTTTTTCATGACGAGCGCAAGCTCTTCGAGCAGGTCGAGGTCGCTGATGGTCCCCTCGCCGAACTCGAACTTCTCCATGATCTGGCTGATGCGGTGCGTACCTTCGCGGCACGGGGTGCACTTGCCGCACGATTCGTGCTCGAAGAACTCGGCGACGGTCGAAAGGAACTCGACCACATTGCGGCTCTCGTTGGCGACGAATATCGAGCCGGTGCCGTAGGAGACCTTCATCTCGGCCATCCGCTCGTAGGTCATGGGGCTCTGCATCATATCGGCGGTGAAGAGGTTGCCCGACGAGCCGCCGATCTGGGCGAACTTGAAGCAGCCGTCGACGCCTTTACCGAACTTCTCGACGATATCTTTGGGGGAATGATCGAAGGTGGTCTCGACCACGCCCGGCTCATTCACATCGCCGACCAGCATGAATATCTTGGTGCCCGGCGAACCGGCCGGACCCTTCTTGGTGAACCACGCCGCGCCGTTCTTGATGATGTGCGGCACATTGGCGAGCGTCTCGACATTGTTGACGATGGTCGGTTTGCCCCACAGCCCCACCACCGGCGGGAACGGGGGTTTCATGCGCGGCTCGCCGCGCTTCCCTTCGATCGATTCGATGAGCGCCGTCTCGTCGCCGCAGACATACGCGCCGCCGCCCTCGACCACCCGCAGTTCGAAGTCGAACTTGGAGCCGAGGATGCCCTTACCGAGGAAGCCCTTCTTCTCGGCGTCGGCGATCGCTTTCTCGATGGTCTCTATCGACTTGCGGTATTCGCCGCGGATGTAGACGAAGCCCTTGGTCGCGCCGATGGCGTAGGCGCCGATCACGATCCCTTCGATCATCTGGTGCGGGTCGCCTTCCATCAGGATGCGGTCCTTCACGGTGCCCGGTTCGCCTTCGTCGGCGTTGCAGATGATGTATTTCTGGTCGGCCTTCGCGCCCGCCGTGAAGGTCCATTTACGGCCGGTCGGGAAATTGGCGCCGCCGCGGCCGCGCAGTCCCGATTCGCTCACTTCGTCGATGACCTTCTTCGGGTCCATCGCGATAGCCTTCTTGAGAGCCTCATAACCGCCCGCCTTGATGTAGGCGTCGATGCTCATCGGGTCGATCTTGCCGACATTCTTGAGGAGCACATGGTCCTTGTCGGCGGAAAGTATCTTCGCGTTGTAGTTCATTACGGTCCCCCTTACTTATACTTCTTCAGTATCTCGCCGAGCTTCTCGGGAGACACATTGGCGTGGATCTCGTCGTCGATCATGAGGGCCGGGGCCGCCGTGCAGGTGCCGAGGCAGGCGGTCTCCTCAAGGGTGAAGCGGCCGTCCTCGGTCGTTTCGCCGATCTCGATGTCAAGCTCCTTTTCCAGCAGTTCGGCCGTGGCCCAACCGCCCTTGAAGTTGCAGGGACCATCCTTGCAGATACGGATGATGTGGCGTCCCTTCGGCTCGGTCGACAGCATCGTGTAGAACGACACGAAGCCGTACAGCCGGTTCAGCGGGATGCCGGTGGTCTTGGCGACCTCTTTGAGCGTCTCGTCGGACAGGTGATTGCCGCACTCCTTCTGGAGTTTGTGCAACACCGCCATCAGGTTCCCCTTCTCAGGCGCGTAGTCCTGAAGAAGCTCCTTCACTCTGGTTGATTCAAAACTCATGAATACCTCCTCGTATATAGGTGTAAATGAAACGCACAGAACATGGAACTTATAATAAAGGGAAGAAACAATGTCAAGTATTTACGGTGTGTTAAAAAAACTGCAATACTCAAATACATATTTAGATACAAACTGGAACAAATACACTTAATGGCGTAAGCGGGAAAAACAAAGAAAAGCGCCATTATTTTATTGATGAATATCCAACAGGAGGCTATCCCGCGCCCCCCGCTCCCGGACCGTGCCAATGACAGCGGCGTGCGGGTACCCGGCCGCCTTGAGTTGCGCGACCATCCCGTCGGCCGCTCCGCCCAAGCAACTGATGAGGAGTCCACCCGAGGTCTGCGGGTCGCACAGGAGCATCTTGCGGTTGTAGTCGAGCCCCTCGGCGAACAGCGTCGCCCCCTCCACCCGTTTGAGATTATTGAAGGCGGCGCCGGGAATGCACCCCATCTCGGTAAGTCCGTGGGCGCCCGGCAGGAGCGGCACCGCCGAAGCCCGTATCTCAAGGGTGAGGCCGCTTCCCTTCGCCATCCCGAACGCATGGCCGAGTAGACCGAAGCCGGTGATGTCGGTTGCGCAGCGGACGCGGTGTTCCTGCATGATCGGCACGGCGACCCGGTTGAGTTGCATCATCGTGTCGAGCGCGGCGCGGTAGTGTTCCGGCGCCGCCTCACCGATCCGGTGTCCCGCGACAAGGGTGCCGGTCCCGATCGGTTTGGTGAGGATGAGCGCGTCACCCGGCCGCGCCGCGCAGTTGCGAATGACCCGGTCGGGATGGACCACGCCGGTCACTGCCAGCCCGTATTTAGGCGGGAAATCGTCGATGGTATGGCCGCCGCCGATCACCGCCCCCGCCGCGGCCACCGCATCGGCGCCGCCGCGCAGGATATCGCCGAGCACCGCAACGTCGATCCGCGCCGACGGGAACGACACGAGGTTGAGCGCCGTCAGCGGTCGCCCGCCCATCGCGAAGATGTCGGAAAGGGCGTTTGTAGCCGCGATCCGGCCGAATTCGTACGGATCGCCGCAGATCGGCGGAAAGAAGTCGACCGTGTGGATGATCGCCGTCTCGTCGTCCAGTTTCCAGACCGCCGCGTCGTCGGAGGTCTCGGTCCCCACGATCAGCGACTCGTGCCGCGGGAACGGTATCTCGCGGAGTATCGCGTCGAGCATCCGCGCCGGAAGTTTGGCCGAACAGCCGCCGTACTCGACGGTGGTCAGCAGGTCGAATTTCTTTTCCACGGTCACCTCACTTATTCCCGATGCCCTTCACGGGTAGATGATCTTCGATGCGCCGGTTATCGCCCCGAGGATCTCGTAGCCGTTCGATATCCGGCCGACCGCCACCTGACCCGTGATCCCGTAAAAATCGGTGCAGTTACCGCAGACGAGCAGTTCGACGCCGCGCGATCCGAGTTCTTGGAGAACCGGAAGCACCGGCGAACCGGCGACGGTCAGTTTCACCCCGCCGTTGTAGAAAGCGATGCGGCGCGGGAGCGGCTCGATCTCCTTCATGGTGTCGAGGAACCCTTTCATCAGCATCGCGCCGAGCGTGTCGTCGCCCCGCCCCATCGTCTCGCCGGTGATGCAGACCATATGCGTCCCCGTGGTCGTCGCGGGGCTGTCGGGGCAGTACCCCTCCTCGGTGGACGCGGTGACCGCTTTGCCGCTGCGCGACACGGTGAGGTGATATTCGTTCCCTTTCTGCGCGGTGCGGAACGGCACGCCGTTGTCGGCGAGGAACCGCTCGACATTCTCCCGCGCCGTCGCGTTGTCGATGAGCAGGATGAACTCCGGTCCGGTCGCCGGGTCGTTCAGCGCCTTTTTGGCGAGTATCAGCGGTTTGGGGCACAACTGGCCCCGCGCGTCGACGGTCGGCATGGTCATCTCTTCCCTCCGTTACTTCAGTTCTTCTTCGCGAGAAAGCGCAGATCGCCCTCGCGTCGGGTCAGTTTCTCGTTGTCGAAAAGCGCGAGCAAGAGGAGCGACGATTTCCGGTTCCCGCCGGTGAGATCGCGGAACCCGGCGACCGATATCCCTTCGCCGCTTTTTTCAAGGTGCGCGACCAGTTTCGCGCGGCAGGAATCGACCACCGCGCGGTCGATCACCTCGTCGCCTATGCGGCAGATCGCGCCGGTCGCGGCAAGATGCAGGAGCACCTGCACCAGTTCCTTGTCGCTCATCCGCCGTTTCGCCGCCGTCTCCTTCATCACGCTCATGAGCGGCACCTGCATGCCGCATTCCCGGATATAGCCGCCGATCGCCTCGATGTGGCCGCGCAGTTTCTCGTCGATGTCGCCCAGATCGTGCGGCGGCAGATAGGTCTTTTCCTTTTCCTTCAGTTTCCCCTTTTCGACCTGCCCGCGCAGGACGGCCCGCAGGAACGCCTCGCCGGCGGTGTCGCGGTCTATCCGGAGCGCCCCCCGTATCTCGTCGAAGTTGGCGCCGCGCACCGACAGCGGGTTCTCCTTTCTGAACTGCTGTACCGCCTTGAGCGCGCCTTTGCGCAATTCCTCCATCCCCTCTTTGGTGTAGAGGAGCAGATCGCCCTTTTCCTCCAACGAAACGATGTCGTCGGCGATCCGTTTGCCGAGGCTTTCGCGCACCGTATCGACCGTGAGATTCATCGTCCCGGCCGCCTCGGCGGCGGTCGTGGCGCGGTGGAACTTGCGTACCTGTTCCGCGATGAGGTCGGCCAGTTTCCCGGCGGTCAGTTTCCCCACCGCCGCGACCACCTCATCCTTCGGACGGCGGTGATGGAGCGGGGCGATGTCGACCACCGCGCCGCCGCCGAGCGTCCATTCGTCGGAGCTGTTGCGGATGACGAAACGGTCGCCGTGCTGGAGGATGACCGGTTCGGGCAGATGGACCTGCACCAGCGCCCGTTCTCCCGCCGTGACGGTGTCGCGGTCGATGAGGTGCATCCGCGCCTGCCGTTCGTAGGTGCCGACATGGAAACTCACCTGCGACCAGCGGCCGAGCGTCACCCCCGGCTCGTAGATCTCGAGTTCGGCGTCGATGAGATCGGTGGCGCGCAGCGGCCGGTCGGCCAGCACCATACCGCGCCGGAACCGTTCCCGGTCGAACCCGACGAGGTTGAGCGATGCGCGGTCGCCCGCCACCACCTCCGCGACCTCGGCACCGTGCCGTTCGAGCCGCCGGACGCGGAACGGATCGTCGTCCCCCGGCAGAAGATGGAGCGCGTCGCCCACCCGCGCCGTGCCGCTGACCACCGATCCGGTGGCGACCGTCCCGTGCCCGGCGACGGTGAAGAGGCGGTCGATGAAGAGCCGGAAAACGCCGCCCGCAGGACGCGGCTCGACCCGTTCGATCGCCCGGCGTATCGTATCTTTCAACAGTTCCATCCCCTCGCCCGTCTTGGCCGACACCGCGACGACGGGGGCCGATTCAAGGAAGGTCCCCTGCGCCAGCGCGGCGATATCCTCTTTCACGATCTCGCGCAGTTCCTCGTCGGCCAGATCGCTTTTGGTAAGGGCGATGATGCCGTGCCGGACCCCCAGTATCCGCATGATGTTGAGGTGCTCGCGGGTCTGCGGCATGATGCCGGCGTCGGCCGCGATGACCAGCAGGACGAGGTCTATGCCGCTCGCGCCGCCCACCATCGTGTGGATGAAATCGCGGTGCCCCGGCACATCGACCACCCCGAGCGTCTCCCCCGCCCCGAGGTCGAGGTGGGTGAAGCCGAGGTGGATGGTGATGCCGCGCTGCTGCTCCTCCTTGTGGGTGTCGCAGTCGAAGCCGGTGAGCGCCCTAATGAGCGCGGTCTTGCCGTGGTCGACATGACCGGCCGTCCCCATGATGAGGTGTTTCATGGCTCCTCCCGCAGGATGCGCGCCGTTTCGGCGGCGACATAGGGGATATCGGCCGCGTCGAGCGTCAATACATCGAAGAATATGTCGCCCTGCCGCAGGACCGCGACGATGGGCCGTTCGCACCGGTGGAGGGCGGCGAACAGGCGTTCGGCGAAAAGCGAGCGTTCCTTTTGTGTATTCTTGCCGGACAGTATCTGGACCGCGCGGCTCGGCAGTTCGAGCGACGGCAGGGTCCCGCCGCCGCAGCGGCCGACGCTCGCCACCATCTTCGCCGTCACATTCTCCGCCTGCAGCGCCTTCAACAGCGCCGCCGCCTTCTCCTGCAACCGCTCTTCCGGCTGTTCAAGCATCGCGAAAAGCGGCAGATCGCGGGTAAGCGACCGGTCGTCGAAATAACTGCGGGCGACGCTCGACAGGACCGCGAGCGTCAGTTTGTCGACCCGGAGCGCCCGCATCATCGGCGCTTCCTTCAGCCGCGCGATGAGTTCGCGCCGCCCCGCGACGATCCCCGCCTGCGGCCCCCCCAGCAGTTTGTCGCCGCTGAAGGCCACCAGATCCGCGCCGTCGGCGACGGCCGAGGCGACATCGGGCTCGCCCTCGAGCGGCAGTCCCCGCGGCCGCCGGATGAGCCCCGACCCGATATCGTAGAGGAACGGCAGGCCGTGGCGGTGGGCCAGTTCGGCAAGTTCATGCACCGGCGCCTCCTCGGTGAAGCCGATCATGTCGAAGTTGGAGCGGTGCGCCTTCATGATGAGGGCGGTGTTCGGCGTTATCGCCTTTTCAAAGTCCGAAAGCCGCGTCTTATTGGTGGTGCCCACCTCGACCATGACCGCCCCCGATGCGGCGAGTATCTCCGGTATCCGGAACGAACCGCCGATCTCGACCAGTTCGCCGCGCGAAATGATGACCTCCCGCCCCTTGGCGAGAACGGCCAGCGCGAGCATGATGCCGGCGGCGTTGTTGTTGACCACCACCGCGTCCTCGGCCTTGGTCAGGAAGGTCAGGAGCGGCACCACATGGTCGGCGCGGTGGCCTCTCTGCATCGCATCGAGATCGTATTCGAGGTTCGAGTAGCCGGTCACCACCCCGGCGATATCGGCCAGCACCTTCGGGCCGAGCGGCGCGCGGCCGAGGTTGGTGTGGATGACGATGCCGGTGGCGTTCACCACCTCCTTGAGATGCGGCCGCGTCATGCAGGCGATCGTTTCGACGCATTTCTTCACGATATCCTCCCCTTCGACCTTTCGGCCGGTCGCCACTATCTCGGTGCGCGCCCCGTCGATGACGCCGCGCACGATGAACCGCACCAGTTCCGCGCCGCAGCGCGCCGTTTCCTCTTTGATCTTGTCACTCCCCAGCACCAATTCGACGCTCGGCAGTTTCCGCAAAAGTGCGTGCAGTTCCTTTTTGTCCATGGCCCTCTCTCATACGACCGTACAAAGCCGGTAACACGCTAGCGGGGCAGGGGGAAAAGTCAATCTTACGGCCATCTGCTCACTCCGTCAGCGCGGCGCCGACCGCCCCGGTGAATTCGGGTGTCTCGCCGATGAGAAGCGGCGTTCCCAGCCGCTTGGCGAGCAGTTCGGCGAAAAGGGGGTTGCGGGCACAGCCGCCCGCCAGCATCACCGATGGTTCAACGCCGATCCGCCCGACCAGCGACGAGACCCGTTCGGCCGCCATGTCGTGCAAGGCATAGGCGATACTGCGGCGATCGGCCCCCCGTCCGATGAGCGACACCACCTCCGATTCGGCGAATACGGTGCAGAGCGACCCTATCCGGACGCGGCTTTCGTTGCGGTGAAGCGGATCGCCGAACTCCTCCATGGTCATTTCGAGCGCGCGGGCCATGATCTCGAGGAACTTGCCGGTCCCCGCCGCGCATTTGTCGTTCATCTCGAAAAGGAGCACCCGTCCCGCGCCGTCGACGCGGATCGCCTTGCTGTCCTGCCCGCCCACATCAATGACGGTGCGGACCGTCGGGTCAAAGAAGCGGGCGCCGCGGGCAAAGGCCGATATCTCGCTGACGGTAGCGCAGGAAAAGTCCTTTTCGGCCAGATGCCGCCCGTAGCCGGTCGCGGTGATCTGACCGGCGGGAAGTTCCGCGAGGAGGCGACGGCACCGCTCCATCGGATCGAAACCCGACGGCTCTTTTTTCAGCACCGTTATCCGCTCCCCGTCGAGCAGCGCGATCTTGATGTTGCGGGAACCGATGTCCAGTCCGATGCGCGGCATGGTTCCCCTCTATTTCTTGCGGTTGCGAACCATTTCGAGGAACGCCTCGATACGCGTCTTCAACTGTCCCGCGTCCTCCATGCTGTAGTCGGTCTCGACCCGCAGGAACGGGAACTCCTTCAACTCTTTGGCGACCTTGAACCCCTCGCTGGTGTAGAGGGTGCAGAACTGGAGTGCGTAGTGGACGATGCCGTCGGCTTTCAGGTCGTCGCGCATCTTCACGATGTTCTCCAGCCGCTCGTCGTTGGGGGTGAAGCAGGCGCAGTCGATGGTGAGGTAGCGCTCCGCTATCTTGGTCAGCGCATCTTCGAGTCCGTCGAATTTCTCGGGGGTCAGCGCGCGGTAGTTGCGGGCTCCGACACACGATTCCTCGCCGACGACCGCCGCACCGGAGGTCTCCAGCAGGTGGTGCAGTTTCCAGTTCGGGATGGCCATGGGCGATCCCGACACGAGGATGCGCGGGGCGTCCGCCGGAGCGACGCCGACCGTATCCTTCACCCGCTCGTCGAGTTCGTCGCACAGTTTGTTGAGCATCTCGGTGAAGCGGAGCGGATCGTCGTAAAAGGCGACCTGATTGATGAGGAGCGCGTCGAGTCCCGATATCGGCGTGGGGGCGGCGGCGCGCAGGGCGGCGAGCCGTTGGAGCGCCCGGCGCTTATCGTTCACTATCTTGGTCGCCTCGGCCAGCCGCTCGGCGGTGATCTTCACGCCGGTGACCGCTTCCAGTTTCTCTTTCAGCCGCGCCACTTCAGAACGCCACAGGGCGCGCCCTTCGGCCGACTTGGTATTGGGCAGATCCATCACATGCACCTTGCCGGTGATCTCGTTGAAGGCCTCGTATGCCTTTTTCTTGCCGTCGCAGGTGGTCTCGCCGACGATCAGATCGGTCACCTCGCCGTAGGGACAGAGGTTGGCCAGTTTGAAACCGAAGAAGGCCTTGATGAGGGCGCAGGTGTTGCGCGGCAGATACTGTTCCGCCTGCGGTGTGCCGACCTCGGCGCCGGCGCACAGGCCGATGTAGATGCCGTTGGCGGCGAGCACCAGTTCCTCGGGAACATAGACGCAGAAGGTACCGATCCCTTTCTTTCCCGCTTTACGGGCGTCGACGATCTCCTTAATGCGCAGGCCGTGCACTTCGGAGATGACGAAGTCGAAGTATGCCATCCCCGTGGGGCGATTTTTCTGCGTGAGGTAGATGCCCTGATAGGCTTCGCCGAGGAAGTTCAGCAGTCCTTCGTGGCTCGGCAGGTCGAGTCCCAGTTCTTTCCACATCTGATCGTAATTGCTCATCTGCTCCTCCAATGGATAGGGGTTGATCGGTATACTGGTGAACGCATCACACCTTCTTAAAATGTTAAACTCGGTCGCAAAAAACGCGTTAAGGGCGGGAAACGAACCCGCTTGGCGTAAGCCGACCGGCTCTCACCGGCCCGGAGCACCAGCTCCACCTTACAAAAAACAGGGAAACTCTGGCAGAGAGGGCAGGAATCGAACCTGCCACAGACGGTGTTATCCGCCCGCTACTGGTTTTGAAGACCAGCTGAGCCACCAGGCCCATCCTCTCCTCGACGGCACCGTAAACGGCGAGGGATAATAAGTCAAATTTTTGGAGGGGAAGGGCCAAGAACAGACCGTAAGGGAAAAGTAATCTTTATTGGCAACGAAGGTTGCTTTCAGGTTGAGGCGTTTTTCTCTCTAGGAAACATTCATAAAACTCATCTATAATACTTACTCCGGCTCTCAAGATTATTGTATTCCCAAAACAAGTTCAAGGCATTGTTGACGGTATCTTCCAGCGCATTTTTATTGCTGGGCCAATTTGTGACATCATCCTCAAAATACAGATTCTTCTTCTTTCCCTCAAAAGACCTGTTAACAGGGATCCATTTCTTTTCTATATTAAAATATCCCTCCCAATCTCTTCCTCCGCTGTAGAAGGGAAGCATTGAGAATCTGGGGGAAATGCTAGAGAAATTACCTGTTCGCCTAAATTCTTTGAAATGATAATTATTTAGTAGAGAGCATATTTTGAACACAAGTCTAAATTCAATCCCATCGTTTCTGAAAAATAAGCCGTATGCACTATTTAACACATGTGTTTCTGTAATACTTTGTAAAATGACTTCGTCTGGTGCGTATTTCGATGAAAAATCTTCCCTGCTTAAATCTATCGGGTATCTCCCCATCAACTTTTGCGTGTAATCCATTAGATAACTCCAGAGCCAATTATTACAATCCGTAAAAAATTCTTTGTTCATTTGATTGTATTTTTCATGATTTCTTGCACTCACACTTTCTTTCTTTTCTTTTTCAAAATGCACTTGCAGTATCCTCTCTATATTTTCTGAAGAACTTACCGCTATTTTTGCATCAGCCTTGTCCCATGCCTGCAATAAATTAATTTCATTTATGACATCTGCCATGTCATTGATTCTCTTTTTTCTTTCGCATATCATTTTGTCTAAAACATAACCGAGTTTCTGAAGCCTGCCTCCCGATTCTTGAGAAAAGATATCGTACTCGTTCTCTCTCATTCTCTCTCTTGGGAAGGTTTTTCCTCCCGAGAAAATATAATATATTATTTTTCCCAAAGAATATATATCGACAGAAGCATCGACATCTTCAATAACACCGCCACCTTCTATTTCTGGAGCTATAAAATGCCTCGGACCCACAACTTCGCCAGTATTGGTGCCTCGTTCTTGGCCCATTACTAAGCAAATTCCGAAATCAGCAAGAAGGCAGTCTGTTCCATCACCCTTAAAAAGAATATTTTCTGGCTTCACATCTCTATGGATAATCCCTTTCTTGTGGACTAGGTCTAGAGCTTCTGCAATTTGTTTTGCAATAATCAAAGTTGAATCTAATGAATTCTTAAAATTTGCCACTTTTTTTTGTTAAATTACCGCCAGTTATATACGGCATCACTATAAACATATCGTCCGGCTTCTTAAAATCGTTTTGGAGGTTCGAGTGGTCTATTATTTTTATGATATTGGGATGATCTAGCGTTTTATATGCTTTCACTTCATTAAGGAAGCGGTCACTTCTTTTGGGATTCTTTATTCTCTTCAAAACAGAATTCGCAAATTCCTTCTTTTGGTCCATCACTTCAAAAATATGCGCCTGACCACTTTCTTCAATTTGCCTTATGACTTCCCATCTGCCATTATATGATTTGGCCATGATCGCTTTTCTCCTAGTATGAATATTTCACCTTTGTTCTCTTATAATCTTGCGCAGTTCTTCTAAACTGAGCGGCGGGTCAAAGCGATGGATCATCGCATGACAATTCGGGCACAAGGGAATCAAGTCGGTCCGTGGATCTACCTTTTTCGCCTCCCCCATCGAACTCAACGGCGTCGTATGGTGGACATGAATAAAGCCACGACCGATCAAACCGTAAACTTGTTCCATATCAATCCCGCACGCCAGACATTTGGTGCCATGAAATTCCATGCAAGCCTGCCGAGCGTTGGGGGCGCGCTCATAACGGTTCACTTCGACTTTCTTGCGACCGCCCTCCTCCAGCATCTGCACCTGAGCTTCGTCAGGATAGAACTCGGTTGAAAGTGGCTGCTTGCCCTCGTCCAGTTTCCAGAGCTTCTCGAACTCGCTGTCCACCCGGCACCATCCCAAGTACGGGAAACGAGTATCGCGCGGTTTCGGGACATCAATTGGTTCGTCGGGCGATACACGGTAGGCTAGGCAAAAGCCGGAGGAAGCCGCATTGGCAAAATATGGTATGGCGCTTTCATCGTCGGGAAGTTGCAGTCTGCGGATCACCTCTTCCTTGTCATTGTAAGGGAACTTGTCGACCCAAACCACTTTGGATGACCAGCGAAGTCGCTGACGCGGAGATTCGTACCAGTAAAGTTCGTCGCCGACCGCAAGTTCAAGGTAGGGCCAGTTCCTTTGGTAACGCAACGATTTTTTCGCACATTTCCTGAGAGCATCCCCAATCCATCAT
>ENA-UOWG01001551-UOWG01001551.1-activated-sludge-metagenome-genome-assembly--contig:-NODE-1551-length-22248-cov-12.587888_pt1 | contig 22248 bp, 20 predicted proteins | sample MGYA00238147_ERZ761563 | MGnify/ENA primary metagenome ERZ761563 (study PRJEB28884, sample SAMN05720216) | anaerobic digester metagenome | isolation source: active sludge of municipal... | reverse complement strand
CCGCCCGGTCGGCCGGCCGCGGAAGGTGACCGGGAAGGCGGAATAATGGCTTCTGACCCCTTTTCTGCCCGCTGGACGTTAAACTCCTCGGTGAACTTGTAGCTCGTGCCGGCGCTGGCAAACTGCTGATACTCGTTGAGCGTCTGCCTGCCCAGGTTGTTGCGGTCCACGAAGAAGAGGATGCGCTTGGCCTTACCGTATTTGATCAGCCGGTAGCTGAAGTTGCAGGCGGTGAACGTCTTGCCCGATCCCGTGGCCATCTGGATGAGTGACCGGAGGAGACTCTGGGCCAGCGACCGCTCCAGGTTGCGGACCGCGTTGATCTGGACCTCCGAAGACACCCGGCATCCAAAGGCGGCATCTGGCGCAGGTTGGCCCTGAACTGCCGGTCGAGTTTGGCGAGACGGATCAACTCTTCCGGTCGATGGAATGAGAAGACCTCGCGGCTGCGGGCGTCCGGCTCCAGCCAGTTGGAGAACTGCGTGACCGTGCCGGTGGATTCATAGGCGAAGGGGAGGGGCAGGTGGTAGTACGGGAGCCCATCCGGCAGGCCGGTGGTGTACTTGAGTGATTGGGTCTCAACGCCGGTCAGGGTGTGGCCTTCGGGCTTGGCCTCCACCACGCCGAGGGCCTTCTGCTCGCCATAGAGCATGTAGTCCGCATGGCCGGTCTTGAGCGGGAACTCCCGAATGACCACGCCCGGTGCCACCGAGATGTTCATGTCATCGGGGTTTTGGATGATCCAACCGCTCTGCTCCAGCATGCGGTCGATCTTCTGGCGGGCCTTCTGTTCGGGTGTCAGACGGCTCATCTGGTGCTCGTTCCCGGTTTCCTGCGTCACCTGCCCGGCTCTGCTGGACGGCCGCCGAAGCCTGATGGGCCGCCCGCCGGGTGCGAAACGTGGCGACATCTCGACACAAGCCCGGCTGGACTCAAGGGTTAGCATCACCGACCGGGTCATCCGCCATTATGACGATTGCCGCTTCTGGAGTCCAGCAGCTCCTAGCGAGACTGGGGAAAACGGTTTGATGGGAATGTGTGCCTTTCGTCTGACAGGATGGGGCTAGTCACACCCTTGACCCGCACTCCCCGCAGTACTTGGCCTGTCGCGCGATGCTGCCATCACACACCGGGCACCGTCGGCCGGTCTGTCCACCAGCCGTGGTCACCTGTCGAACTGGCACCAGTAGGACGAGCAAGGCAAGGATCACAGTCAAAGCCGTGCCTGTGAGGAATTCCTGCCGAAGCCAACTCGCCCAGCCGATGGCCCCCAAACGGTCGAGCCAGTGGGCGAGCAAGAGAGCATTGGCTAGCAAGAACACTGAGGCCACCGATCCGAGCACGATCAGCTTGCGGATTCCAAGCGTCATGACAGCACCATCCTTTCCGCCATCCAGGATAGCGCGAGCCTGGCGATCGCGCAAGTCTCTTTGCGATGAAGAAAACGGGATCGCCGCAAGTGGTGCGCGGAAGCGCACTTACGGGTTGATCGCTGGCACCACGCCTACATCATCGGTCCCATCATGCCGAATGAATCTCGCATCTGCTGCATCCACTCGTCTTCCATTTGTTGGACCGGGGGCTGGCTCATCGCTGCGGCCTGTTCATTCCACGCGGAGTCCACCAGGTGCTCCAAGCCAGCCTCCTGCTCCTGTGGAGGCTCGTCGTACGAGTTGTTCGGGCAGGAGTCAATCGAATCGCCCATGACTTGCTGGTCCATCGCAGCAGAGATCTGTCGAACAGCTTCATCAGCCAGCCACTGGTCATTCACCGCATCGTCCAGAGACCTGGACATGCCCATCTCTTCTTCACCCCCCAGATCTGAATCAAGTGATGCCGACTCCGATTCCAACGAAGGGGAGGATTCACGGCCGGGGAAACCGTACAACTCCTGCATGTGTTCACTCATGAACTCGGACAGTCGGACGCCGGCTGCGTAGGTGGGAGCGTGCTCCACCGGCGGCCTCTCAATTGGATCCGGGCGCAACGGTGGGGTCGGATGACCATCCATGCTCCACTGATATCCCTCGTATTGCGACTCGTGGAACTCAGGCGAGCCAGGATCAGGTTCGTAGGCTTGAAACGACTGCGGCGAACCGCCTTGTGGTGGGCCATGAAAGGCGCCGAGGTTGTATGGGCGGTGCTGCCGATTGTACTCGATGCCCGGAACGTTACCGTCGAGCGAGAGAGACCGCCTTCGCCTGCGGCCAAGGAAATAGCCATTCACTATCATCCTCCGATTCCGCCCGGACAGGGCTGCAATGGACATGGTAGCACAAGCGAAGACTGCCACGCTGACGAGCCGGTGACGAGGAATGACTCAGGCGGCTGTTGCGCCGGGCAGAGGCATCCTCCTTCACCTCGATTCGAGATATCGCAGTTGGCCCTGGCACTCTGCCATGAGCTGGTGGATTGCCGCTGCGGCCTCCACGACGAAATCAGCCTCGTTCTCGCTCCGCTCCAGGACATCACGGACATCGGCCTCGATACTTCTGCTGCCGTGCTTGAGAGACACCAGCCAGCACAGAAGGGAGTCGCTCAGATCGTTCGGGTTCATCTTGTCACCTTGGGACATGCCTCTATCGGGCACGTCCTCGATGGAATGGGCGTGCCCGACCGCTCCGAAGACGGGCAAGTCGCTCCGGTGGCCGAGATTCGAGGCTCGTTGCCGCAAGGACAGCCGAAGCGTAGGATTGGCTTGATCGCAAAGCCACGCTGGGGGATTGCCAGCCGGCGCCGACGCGGAGGAAAAGGTGATGAGTCACGTGGGTATCGCCCCGACCACCCTCAGCGTTACCGTGTTCATGATGATGACATGCTGCCTTCCGGCCCTTGCCGGCCCGACATCCCGCCCTGCTGCCCCGAAAGGCTTTCAAGAGGGACCAGGGCTGGCGGCGAAGTACGACCATGATCGTGGGATCGAGAGAGACCCCGCAGTCCTGTTTGCTGACGGTTTCGAGTCCGGAGAATTGCGGCGATGGGATGATACAGATGGTAATAGTCCACCCGCGGTCCGCGTCGTAGATGTGCCGGGGCTGGTCCATACCGGCCGAAAGGCCGTGCAACTTGAGGTCCAACCTGGAAAAGGCGTGGGGGCCGATCTGGTGAAGCTGCTGTCACCCGGGCAGGATCGCGTCTACGCTCGCTGGTACTGCCGCTTCGCGGAATCGTTCGACCAGGGCAACCTGATGCACTTCGTCCAGTTCTGGGCCATGCGTGAGCGATGGCAGTTGGGGCGATCCGGGGAGAAGCCGGATGGGACCGATTTCTTCTGCACCTCGCTGGAGCCCTGGCGCGACTGGGGCCGCAATCCGGCCCCCGGGGCCATGGGGTTCTACACCTACTATCCCGGAATGAAGCCGGATCCGTCGGGGCCGTACTATGGCAACGAGTTTCGCCCCAAGAAACCCCCTGTCATCATCGATCGCGGGCGCTGGTACTGCATGGAGATGATGGTCAAAGCCAACCACCCCGAACAAGCCGACGGCGAGCAGGTTTTCTGGATCGACGGGAAACTCAAGGGCCGCTACACGGATATCCGCTGGCGCACGACCGAGAAGCTCAAGATCAACGGCCTGTGGCTCTTGCTGTACATCCACAACAACAAGCAGGTCAACCGCGTCTGGTTCGACGACATCGTGGTCGCCACCGAGTATATTGGGCCAATCAACCCGGATCCAGACCGCGCCCTCGACAAGGCTCCTGTGACCCGTGAAGGGGGAGCGAGATGAACCACTCGCAGTTCACGGTTCATTCTGCTGCGCCGGTGTACCTGTCGCCGGCAGTGCGGAGCAGTCTCTCCGAGCGTGTACAGGAAGCCACACGGCTGCTGAGCGACTGCCGGGCCTGCCCGCGAGCCTGCGGCGTGCATCGGCTCTCGGGCAAGACGGGGCTTTGTCGTACCGGACGGTTGGCCCGGATCAGCTCCGCTTTCGCGCACCGAGGCGAAGAGTCCTGCCTCTCGGGTAGCCGCGGCAGCGGCACCGTTTTCTTCGCTGGCTGCAATCTCCGTTGCGTGTTCTGCCAGAACTGGGAACTCAGTCAGGGCGGCGAGGGCGAGGAGTATCCACCCGAGGCCGTTGCCGACATGATGTTGGCCCTGCAGGCACAGGGTTGTCACAACATCAACCTCGTGACCCCCGAGCACGTCGTCCCCCAGGTGGTTGAGGCTCTGGTCACCGCCATCGAACATGGCCTGGGGTTGCCCGTGGTGTACAACACCAGCGCCTACGACTCGGTGGCCTCGCTCCGGCTGCTGGACGGCGTTGTCGATATCTACATGCCTGATTTCAAGCTGTGGTCTCGTCCGGCATGCACCCGCTACCTCGGAGCCGAGGACTACGCGGACTGCGCCCGAGAGGCCATACTCGAGATGTTTCGTCAGGTCGGTGACCTGGTTGTGACACCCGCAGGCCTGGCCTGCCGCGGTCTGCTCGTCAGGCACCTGGTCATGCCCGGACTCCTCGATGAGACCTCAGCGATCATGGAATGGTTGGCTGGCGAACTGTCGCGAGACACGTTCGTCAACATCATGGCCCAATATCGGCCCGATCATCGGGTAGGAATAGGCCCTCAATCAGCCGGTTCAGCCGGGTGCTGCGAGTTTCCGGAGATCAATCGGCGTGCATCAACGGATGAGATCGCGGCCGCGTATACCGCTGCTCGCCGTGCCGGCCTGTGGCGTTTTGACGAGTGATGATGACTGCTTTGTTCGAACCTGTCGAGACTACCCAAGAGTAGAGCTCTCGCTACCCCGAGGAGAGAAGCGCCCCGTAAGGCGCAGAGAAGGAGAGATGAAGGGAGGCATTCACGTCCTGGGCGACCAGAACTCCCAACCGTTGGTCACTCCCCCCCCTCGTCCGAGGTTGTGGGTCTGACGATAGTCTTCCGTGGCCTCGATGGTAGCCCGCGTCGGGGTCATGAAGACCTTGCCCGAGGCCGGGCCTCAGGTGATGAGTAGGCTCCGGCCGCTCTTGACCTGGGGATTCTCTACCACGGTGGCGGTGAAGACCTCACCGTTCATCCGGCCGACGAGTTCCGTACCCACCGGCCACCAGTCGTGCTTCTCGCGTTCGCGCCCGACGCACGCAGTCGAGATCTTCCATTCCCGGGTCCGCTGGCGTTCGTATTCGCCGCGGGGCAGGGTCGAAGCTCACGCGGAGCCAGACGTGCGGCGTCATGCCGTTGGCCCAGCCCATGCTCGGGTCGCAACCACCTCGCCGTCCTGTGTGCTAGCCACCATCGTCGCTTGCGCTGGGTCTGTCGGTCGCACTTGATCGGAGCGTCCGTGTCGCGGCGTTGGGCTCATCCGATCATCGCATTGAACCCAAAGACGAACTGGGCTCCACCTTGACAGGGCAGAAGGCGGCGTTGATGATCGGTTCATGGCCGAACGATTCCTGCGGCTTGCAGGCGATGCGGCCACTCACATGGCCGGTAGAGCCCGGAGCAATCTCATGAGACGGAATCGTGCCTTCAGTTCTCGTCGCGGTTTTCTCAAGACAGCTGCCGGAATTGCTGCCGCTTCCTCGTTGCCGGACTGGTTCATCAGGGAGTGCGCCGCCCAGCAACCGGCAACCTCGGCGAAGCCGGGCTCCGGTGAACTGCGAATCGGCCTGATCGGTTGCGGCGGCCAAGGTATGGGCGACGCTGGAAGTGCGGCCCGGTTCGGCAAAGTGGTAGCGCTGTGCGATGTGGATGCGGCCCACCTGAGCGATGCCAAGAAAAGATTCGCCGGCGCGGAGGGCTACTCCGACTTTCGCAAGCTGCTGGAGCGAAAGGACATCGACGCGATCATCTGCGGAACCGTGGATCATTGGCATGCGCTGGTGTCCATGGCCGCGATGAAGGCCGGCAAAGACGTCTACTGCGAGAAGCCTCTCACCCTCACGATCGACGAAGGCAAGCGCCTCGTGGAGGTCGAGCAACAGACCAAGCGGATCCTGCAAACCGGCACGCAACAGCGCAGCGATGCTCGCTTCCGGCTGGCCTGCGACTTGGTGCGCAACGCCCGAGTCGGAAAACTGGAACGCGTGGAGGTGTGGCTCCCGGCCGGGTTGCGACAAGGGCCCTTCAAGACATCACCTGTACCCCAGGGCTTCGACTACGATTTCTGGCTGGGCCAGACCCCCAAGGTGGACTACGTGAAGGAGCGGACCCACTTCAGCTTCCGCTACTGGTGGGAGTACTCCGGCGGCACGATGACCGACTGGGGTGCCCATCACAACGATATCGTGATCTGGGCGCTGGATCAGGAACGTTCCGGCCCCGTCAGCGTCGAGGGCAAGCAACTCGTCGACATGATCCCCGGCGGATTCACGGCGGCCAGCGAATACGAAGTGTCGTACACCTGGCCAAACGGGGTCATCCACTCCTGCCGGAGCACGACGGCCAGTGAATGGCACGGCGGCGTCAAGGACCCCAAGCGCCAGCAGCACGGCATCAAGTTCATCGGGGCTGACGGGTGGATCTGGGTCACCCGGGGGCAACTCGAGGCCAGCAACCCTGCTATCCTCAACGACAAGCTGCCTGACAACACCAGGCGGGCCTACGTCAGTAACGACCACATGGGCAACTTCATGGAATGCGTCAAGACACGAAAGGCTCCGATCTGCCCGGCAGAGGTCGGCTATCGTTCCGCCAGCGTGTGCCAACTAGGCGTTATTGCCATCCGGCTCGGTCGCAGACTCCAATGGGACCCCGTCAAGGCGCAATTCGCTAACGACGCCGAAGCGAACAAGCATGTCGCTCGCGAGATGCGCAAGGGTTACGACTACGGGATGATCTGAGCCCTGACGCGGGCCCGGGTAGTGCTTGCGGTCCTGAATGATAACCGTGCTGCTGTTTAAATGAAGGTCAGCCGGGCGTACAGTATCGCCGCAGGCCTCGGCGTTTGAGTAGTTGTACTGCTTGAACGCGAACCAACCGCGTAGCACTCGGAGCCTTGCGGGCTGATGATCCGAACCACGGGAAACTGACTCGATGACTCAAAAGATGGGTCTTAAGTTGTTGCCGGTGTTACTCGTTGCCACCGGCAGCCGTTTGCTCGTTGCACAATCGTCGCCACAGGTCGCGGCAAGTCGGCCAACGGACGATGCGGCCCTTTGCGCACGGTCGCTGGTGGATCCTGGGGACACGGCTCGGCTTCATCGCGTATTTGCCAAGGCGCACCGTGGCGGGACCGTGACCGTGGGTGTGATCGGGGGCTCGATCACCCAAGGCGCCTCGGCAACGACACCCGAGCGACGCTACGGCGATCTGGTGGCCGCCTGGTGGCGACAGCGGTTCCCCAAGGCGGAGATCCGATTCGTCAACGCCGGCATTGGCGCCACCGGGTCGAACTATGGGGCATTGCGTGTGCGGCGAGATCTTCTCGATCGGCAGCCGGACTTCATCGTGGTGGAGTACGCCGTCAATGATCCCAACACACGCGAATCCGCCGAATCGCTGGAAGGCCTTCTCCGGCAGGTCCTGCGTGCTCCCGGGCAGCCGGCCGTGGTGCTGCTCTTCACGATGCACCGTGATGGGGGCAACGCCCAGGAGTGGCAGAGCAAGGTGGGCCGACATTACAGGTTACCGATGCTCAGCTTCCGTGACGCGCTGTGGCCGGAGATCCAGACCGGCCGAATGAAGTGGGAGGACGTCGAAGCGGATGCCGTGCATCCCAACGACCGCGGGCACGCGTACGTCGCTCGCCTCATTAGGGATTACCTGTCGAACGTGCTTCGGTCGCCGTCGGCTGAGAGCCGACCTGCGTCCGTCGCTGAGCGGTTACCACCGCCGCTGATCAGCGACCTGTTCGAGCACGTGGCCTTGTATGAATCCGATACCCTCAAGCCCGTGTCAAACGAGGGATGGACTTACAACCCGCAGAACCACCGTTGGCAGACCGACAAACCAGGCAGCATCATCGAATTCGAGGTCGATGGGTCGGTGGTGCTCGCCATGCACTGGGTCATCCGCGGGCCGATGGGTCGGGCCCGAGTGACTGTCGATGGCGGTGCCCCCAAAGAGCTGGAGGGGTGGTTCGATCAGACCTGGGGCGGCTATCATCAGGCCAACGAGATCGCCCGCGGGCTGACTCCGGGCAAACACCGCATTCGTTTCGAGGCGCTCGCGGAGAAGCATCCTCAAAGCACCGGTTTTGAGTTCGGGATCTTCGGATTAGGCACGGCCGGCTCATAGGAACCGGTTGTCGAAACGGTGGCGTTAGGATGGAGTGGCTGCCGAACGACCAGAATCGCGCAAGACCGACTGACTGAGTGCCGATCTCGACGGCGACGCCGACGCGGTCTCGTTGGACCTCAGCGTCCTTGTCACTAGCAGAGGGTTCACATTCCGGGAAGGAGTCCCATGATCTCGAATCGAAACCTTGCTGCGGTCGCCGGGTGCATCGGCATGCTGGTGATGACCTGCCCGGCGTCGGCACTCGATTGGCCGCACTGGCGCGGGCCCGACTACGACGGCATCAGCCAGGACAAGGGCTTCAAGACCACCTTGTCGGAGAAGCCGAAGGTGCTCTGGGAGTATCCGGTCGGATCAGGCTTCAGTTCGTTCACGATCGCCGACGGCAGACTGTACACGTGCGGAACGAAGGCCAGGCAGCAGGCGCTGTACTGCTTTAACCCGGATACCGGCGAAGTGATCTGGGAGAAGTCGATCGAAAAGGAATACAAGGAAAAACAGGGCGGCGACGGCACGCGGGCCACGCCCACCATCGACGATGGCCGGGTGTATATCCTTGGCGCGTTGGGACGGGTGTTGTGCGTGGACGCCGCAAAGGGGGAACTGGTGTGGGACCGACAGCTTCAGGAACGGCCATGGTGGGGCTGTTCCGCGTCCGTGTTGATCGAGGGGGATTTGGCGGTGGTCTCGGCGGGCCTGGTCGACGGGAGCCTCCTGGCCCTGGATAAGAAGACCGGCAAGGAAATCTGGAAGACCGGGAACGAGATGGCCGGCTACGCGACGCCCTGCCCTTTGACCTTCAATGGCCGGCGGTACCTCATGGGGTTCCTGAGTCAATCGGCGATCATCGTCGAGCCCAAGATGGGACGAGAAGTGTGGCGAACGCCATGGACAACGCCGTTCGAGGTGAATGCCTCGGCGCCGGTGTTCCACGAGGGGTATCTCTTCCTGACCTCGGGTTATGACACCGGCTGCGGACTCTTCAAGCTGAGCGAGGACGGCGACAAGCTGGCCGGTAAGAAGATCTGGCGGAGCAAGGTGATCGTGAGCAAGTACCAGTCGTACCTCCTCAACGATGGGGCGTTGTACGGCAGCGACGACAAGGCTCTCAGGTGCGTCGATTTCCTGACCGGCAACGAATTGTGGAGCGTCCCGCGGGTGGCGAACGCGACGGTGTTGCTGGCGGACGGGCATCTCCTGGTGCTCACCGAGAAGGGCAAGCTGATGATCGCGCCGGTCAGCCGGAAGGAATTCAAGCCGACCGAGGCACAGGTGCTTGAAGGGCATTGCTGGACCATCCCGCTTCTGCACAACGGGCGCTTGTATGTGCGGAACCTGGAGAAAGCGGTTTGCCTGGATATGAAGGCGGGAGAGTGATCGCACCCCTCGCACCGCAGTCGTCACGCGGGACCCCAGGAGTTGATTCGACGCACCTTGTCAGGTACCCGGTCAGGTTGTAGCCATGAATAATCGATTGCCTCCAACCATTATCCCTATCGTTGCACTCAGCATCGCTCTCTTTGGGACCATGGCGCTTTGTGCCGAGCCCAAAGCCACGGATACAACGGCTTCCTCGCCGCATGATACCCCGGGGCGCTGGTCCGCCCAGCAGGCGCGGCACTGAATGGAGAGCCGCAAAGTACTCGGTTTCAACTATAGCGTGCGAACGGCCGTCAACGACATTGAACAGTGGCAGGCGACGACGTTTGACCTGAAGACCATCGATCAGGAGTCCGGCTGGGCCGAGAAGATCAGGTACACCAGCGTTCGGGTGTTTCTCTCTTACACCGTCTGGCTGGATGACCCGCCTGGCTTCCGTCGGCGATTAGGACAACTCCTCGATACAGCACGCCGCCATGGTCTGAACGTCATGCCGGTCCTTCTCGCGGACGGTGAGTATACCGGCCATGTTGGCCCACAACCCGATCCTGTTCCCGGTGTTCACAACAGCCGCGCGGTCGTAGCTCCAGGTGTCGATGTTGCCCTGGATCCTCAGCGGTGGCCACCGCTGAAGGCTTTCGTTCGCGACGTTGTGAGCGGCTTTGGCGACGACGATCGCATCATCGCCTGGGACGTCTACAACGAGCCCGGCAACTCGCCCGCCGGTGAGAAGGTGCTTCCTCTGGTCGATGCGGTGTTTGTGTGGGCCCGCGGGTCGCGTCCCATCCAGCCGCTTACGACTGGCCCTTGGCGAGCCTACGATAGCCCGTTCTCCCAACGACTCATCGCACTGTCGGACGTCGTCACCTTCCACAACTATGAATCGCCCGAGAAGATGAAGGAGGCGATCCACATCTGCTCCCGAGGCGGGCGTCCCATCCTCTGCACCGAATGGCTTCGTCGCCAGGTCGGCAATACCTTCTCGTCAATACTCCCAGTGTTTTCCGAGCAGCAGGTGGGCTGGTATCAGTGGGGTTTGGTCGCCGGTCGCACCCAGACGTACTACCATTGGGGCTCGAAGCCTGGCACGCCCCCGCCAACAATCTGGCAACACGACTTGCTGCGCCCGGACGGCACGCCCTACGACGGCGGCGAGGTCGAGTTGCTTCGCAAGTTGAGTCGCTGACCTGGTCTCGCGTTCGGCTCGTTAGGACAGGTACGGGCCAGGAGCTCTCGCTATCACCGAAGGAGAAGCGCCCCGAAGGGCGCGGAAGAAGAGGAGAAGATAGGGAAGGAAACGGCGGTCAGGTTCTCGGTCGCCAGAACTCCCATCCGTTCGTGACTCCACCACCTCGTCCAAGCTTGTTGGCCTGGCGGTAGTGTTCAGTCGCCTGGATCGCTGCTCGCGTCGGCGTCATGCACACCCTGCCCGATGCCGGGCCCGATGTGATCAACAGGCTCCGATTGCTCTTGATCGCAGCGTTTTCGACCACTGTCGCAGTGAGCTTCTCGGAACCGATCCGGCCGACCAGTTCGGTACCCAGCGGCCACCAGTCGTGCTTCTCACGTTCGCGGCCAACACAGGCGGTCGAGATCTTCGATTCTCGGGTCCGCTGGCGTTCGTATTCGCCAGCAGCTACCCGGGGTGACGAGGCGGCCGTACGCCCACGGTGTGTATTCCGCGGCGATTGGGACATCGGAGTCGCCGACGATGCAGAGGCCGAGGGCTGGACATCGGAGTCCACCTCTTCCTCAACATCCTCGTCAATCAACGCTGAAATCTCGCGAGCCTCGTCCGTCGCATCGACTGTTGCCGCCGGAGCAGCACCTTGAAGGTAATCGAGATCTTCCGCAGTCAACGTAGCCGCGGTTTCGAGCATCAGCTTGAACTGCCTATCCAACATGGCGTAACCCCTTCTGTAATGTGCGGCCCAGCAGCTTGCAGAGCTGGGCTGGCAAGTCCTGAAGCTCGTGAATCACGATCGTGTCCGCAACGATCGCGCACAAGCTGTCATCCTGAATACCCACACCGATCAATTCGATACCCGCCTTCCGGCACTGATCGGCCACATGCTTGGCGTGGTCGATGGCCGCGCCGTCGCCGCACTCACACCCGGCCTTGCCGTCGGTCAAGACCAGCATGATTCGCCGGGACTCGGCTCTGACGCCCAGCCGCAAGGCTCCGATCTGCATGGCTTCGCCCAGAGGCGTGAGGCCTGAGCCGCGAATGGTTGGCAATCGGCGGAGGGCTGACTTGACCGGCTCGTCAAACCGCTTGACCAGGCCGATCTCCAGATTGCCGAAGCGGCTGAATCGGGTCTGAAGCTGGGTGTGTTGTTGGCCGCTATGCTTCACGGCCTCCATCAGGTTGAACCGATCGCCGGTCGTGAACGTGAAGGCTTCGGTGGCGATCTTGAGATCGCCGAGGGCTTCGAGCAGTACCCGCATCGCCTGGCGAGCCACGTCCATTTTGCGGGTGGTCATGCTGCCCGAAGCGTCCAACACGACGCAGACGGCGGTCGATCTCCCCTGAACGGTCGATCGGACCCGGAACACGTCCAACAATTGCCGGTCGGTGCAAAGGCAGTACAGCGTACGCGGCGAGAGTGAGCCCCGGACCTGATCGTCCCGCCACCAGCGTTTCTCAGCCGATCTCAGCGCGTTGGCCAGTCCCCGGCGCAGTCGCCGTACTACATCTACACCCGTCGCCAGCAGCGCCTGAATGTCGGATTCCTTGGCCACAGCCACTTCTTCGATCCGATCGTACTGCTTGGTGAACACCCGGTACTCGGACGAGTTGTTGAGCTCTGCGACCGCATCAGCAATCGCATCGGCCACGGCCTGGCCAATCACGGTCCCGCCGTTCCGGGAGGCAACCTGCCCACCGGGAGCGCGTTTGCCGTCGACATCGGCGGGTGCGGCTTGGTCGGTCCGTTTTTTTCGACCTTTGGACGTGCCCTCGAATGGATCCGCCGCTTCAGCCGTGGATGTCGATTCTCCATGCGCGGGGTCGGATTGTGTCTCGGGCGACGAAGCTGCCGAACCGCCCTGAGATTCCGTTTGGCCTGGGGGTGGCGAACCGATCTGCGGTCCTTGCGGAGGAGGATTCGTTTCGCTTGGTGGTTGTCCGGAAGCCGAACTATTGCCATCCAGACTGCCGTCACTTGAATGACTCGCACTTGGCTGTCGACCTCGGCCAGCCGGTTGAGATGGGGATGGGTACCGACTCAGCCACCGGGCAAGAAGCTGCTCGGCCAAGTCGCTGGCGTCGTGCGTCGTCTGAACGGCCGTGAAGCGATCCAGAAGATCCTCATAGCCCGCAACTTCCCGATCGAGCCCGAGCATGTTGCCATGATGGGCCAGCTTGAGATAGACTGCGGTGGCGAACCGATCGAACGGTCCGCGCTGGGCAATCAAGTGAACAACCCGGTCGCGAACCTGGCCGAACATGGCGTCCAGATTGGCACGAACACGAGGCCAGCGTTCCATCGCTCTTCGTTCGATCAAAGCGTCCTCCACGACGTTGAGCATGCCCTCGTAACCGGGATGCTTTCTGGTGAACTGCTCGGCCACGCCGAAATCGGAGAAGGCCACGTGGGCCATCTCATGATCCAGGAACCCAAGCATCATCCTCTCCAGATCCTCGTTGAGTGGATCCGGCAGTGACGGCAGCACAATCTGCCGGCCATCGGTCCAGGCGTTGTCACCCTGGCAGATGACCTGCACACCGAACTGCTCGGTGAGTGTCCGGGCCAGCCTTTCAAGCTGGCTCTCGAATGGGTTTGTACGCATGAGTGTTTTCCTTTCTGCGATGCGCATGAAGAAAGGCCACGCTCGCCGGCATCGCGAGGGGCGGGTGTGGCCTGTGGTCAGGGTGATTCTTCTGGTGAAAACCGCGCGCGTATCGTGTACCCAGGGGCGTCGCTCCCCGATATCACCCTCTCAGGGGGGCGCATGACCGGGTTCGGCTTCGATTGGGGACCGTCAGGATCGGATTCAACCGACATCTTCGTCGTGATACCATACCCTCGGCTGCGCACGCTCGTTGAACCCGGGCAGTTGAGGACGAGCAGCGTCTGCGGTACAATTCAATGTTGTCTACAAGCACATAGGGTGGGTACTGCCCAAGCGAATCTCCCTCAAATCGCACCCGGTATTGGGAGGTGGAAGATGGCAGCGGCGATCGGGCCTCGCAAAGTGGCTATTTTATGGGTGGCGATGGCCATTGTCTTGGGCTCGGCCGCGCCGCATGTACGGGGGGCCACCTACCTGCTGATCACCAGCGACAAACTCAAGACCGCGTTCCAGCCGCTGGTGGATCGCCGGACAGCCCAAGGTTACGTCGGGGTGTTGAAAAGCGTCCAGGAAATCGATGCGGCCTATCCGGGAGCCAATACCCAAGAGAAAATCCGCAACTGCGTCAAGGCATATTACCTCCCCCAGGACGAGTGCTATCTCTGTCTTGGCGGAGACGATTCCGCGGTGCCGGTTCGATATTGCCTGGAAGACCCGGTCCCCACAGACTTATATTACGCCGACATGGATGGCGGGTCCTGGAACCAGAACGGCAATGACGTCTTTGGTGAACCGGTGGAAATCACCGTTGCGGAGCTGACACCCGAGGTCCGCTTCGGCCGCATCCCGGTCCGCACGCCTCAGCAGGCCACCGACTACATCGCCAAGCTGATCCGTTACGAGGAGGGTTGCATCACAGCCTACGCGGGTGCTTTGCTGTTGATCGGCGGCGATGAGTTGGGATCGGTGTACTATTCCGGTCTGGATCGTCCAGCCGGTTGTCTGGATCACGAACCGGTCAGCAGTAAGGAAATCGAACTTGCCCGCGACACCTACCTGCAGGAGATTCAACCCTATTGGCAGGGCTTGCCGGTGCATTTCTTCTTCGACACCAACACCTCGTGGGACAGTGAGTATTGCGGCGACTACCCGCTGAAGGTCAGCAACATGAAGGCCCGGTTGAATGAAGGATACCACTTCGTCGAATGCTGGGCGCACGGCAACAAGCACTCCTGGGCTCCGGTGGACGATGAGCTGGGACCGGCCTGGTTCCTGCAGCAAAGAGCCGCCGAACTGACCAACACCATGCCCAGCATCGTTTTCAGCCGGAGTTGCGGCACCGGCTGGTACGATCAGGATGACGTGGACCCCTGCCTGGCCGAAGCCTTCATTCGCAATCCGAACGGCGGTGCGGTCGTGTATTTCGCCTATGCCCGCGGCATCTCCGACGCACCGCAACTCCCGCAAATCATGCGCGAGATCTTCCAGAACCATCACCGGGTCGTGGGCAACGCACTGGTATCGGGCTTGTCCACGCTGGCGGCAGGTGAGCTGGACATGCCGCTGTTTCAGTACATGTTCTGTCTCTTCGGTGATCCGGCCATCCGATTGCTGGACTGGGAAGCGGGGCGTCACCTTCAACTGCTCCAGCCGAAGGGTTGCGAGCGGCTTGAGCTGGGCACGACGATTCCCATACGCTGGAACGCGATCGGCCCCGGTTTTCAGGCCGACGAGACCATTCGCCTGGAGTTCTCGACCGACAGCGGTGAATCGTGGACCACCATACCCGGCGCTGCCGGACTCACCTATAATGGACGTAGCTTCCCCTGGGACACCACCGGCCTGGAGCCCGGCGATCACTACCGCGTGCGCGTGGTCGCAAATAGCGACGAGGCGGTGCGCGATGGCTCCCAACGCGACGTGGTGATTCGCTCCCAGGCGACCATCCAGCTCTCAAGCTGGCCAATCTCCAATGTGGAAGTGACGGGCGATTTCCACAACCTCATTCGCTGCAACCTCAAACCTCCCCTCGGGCAGGCGCTCACGCTCTTCGTTCCGTCGCAGCCGGTGGGGCACTTCGACTTTGTGGGGTGGCGGAACCTGCGCGGCGAGGTAGTCTCGGCGACCGAACAGATGCTGCTGACGCCTGCTGCGGACGATACGCTGTTTGCGATGTACGACTACGTGAGCCCCACCGAGCACTACTACATCAACGATGATGTGGCCGAGGCCGGTTTTGCGACCGGTGATGACCACAACGACGGCCGCTCGCCAACCACCCCGATGCGCCACATTCAAACCCTGCTGGATGCGCATCCCGATCTCGGCTGGGATGCGGTCCTTCACGTCTCGGAGGGGATCTACCGCGAATACATTGAGCTGGGCACCGCACACGACGGCTTGGCTATTGTGGGCGCCGGGCGTGAGGCCACCCTCTTCGACGGCGGTGGCTCACAGTCCTGTTTCCGGTTGGATCGCTTGGGGAGAGTCTTCCTGGCCCACTGCACGTTCCGGAATGCCTATAGCTCTGGAAGCGGCGGCGGGATCTTCTGCACTTTCTCGAACGCGGTCATCTTCGACTGCACTTTCCGGAACAACCAAGCCGGCTACGGGGGTGGAGGCATTTACGTGTATGGCCGCTCCGAGCCGGTAATCGCCAGTTGCCGGTTCTTCGACAATGAATCGCCTCGGGGCGGAGCCTTGTGGTGCAAGGGCACGGATGGGTGCAGAAACATGTCTCTGGAGGTCAATTCCTGCCTGTTCGCAGGCAATCACTCCAAGCAGTATGGCGGAGCCATCCTCACGACCAACGGGCCCGATCTGCGCGTGGCCAACTGCACCTTCGCCCACAATTCCGCCGTGCGCAGCGGCGGAGCCATCGCCAATCGCAACGCAGCCGCGGTGAACTTGCGCAATAGCATTCTATGGCTGAACACGGGTGCCGGCGGGCAGCAGTTGGCCCTGCTGGAAGAGTCCCGGATGACCGTGGACCGCTGCACGGTGGAAGGCGATCTGGCCGGCGTTGAGGTCGGCGCCGCGGCGTCACTGATCTGGTCAACGACCAATGCCTGCGCCGACCCGCAGTTCGTTGACGCGGACGGTCCCGATGACGACGCGGAGACGACGGCAGACAACAACTATCGCTTGGCTGCCGATTCGCCCGCCGTCAACGGAGGCGACAATGCCTCGCTGCCGCGCGACGCCGGAGATATGGACGGGGACCAGGATATCTTTGAGCCGCTACCGTCGGATGCCGACGGTGCTGCGCGGCTTCAGGGCTGTACCGTGGATCAGGGGTGTTTTGAGTCTCGGCTGTGGTTTGGGCAAGGCCAGCCCGCCGATTGGAACTGCGACGGGCATGTGGATTCAGACGACATGGCCTTCTTTCTGGTCTGTTTCTCCGGTCCCTCAATCCTCGTCGCGGCCGGTTGTGAAGCCGCTGATCTCGATTTCGATCACGACGTCGACCAGTCGGACTTCGGCATCTTCCAGCGGTGCTACAGCGGGGCGAACGAGCCAGCAGATCCGGACTGCGCGAAGTAGAACCCGAAGCCGTTTGTGCTACACTCGGAGGTCGGTGAAACTGGACGCAAACAGCGGCGGGAGCAATCATAAGGACCACTCCCGCCGCAGCGTCTCCCACTTAGGGCTCAACCCGCCCCATCGGCCCCACATGATGATCGAATGTCTCGCCGATCACCTTCCGGTCCTCCGGCGGCACCTTGTTGAGCACGCAGACCGCCAGGGCACGTCGGAAGTCGCTTCCGCGTTCCAGACGGGCGCACATTGCCAACAACCGCCGAGTTGTCAGCACGGTGGTCAACTCCTCGTTGGCATGGGCCTTACGCAGGTCAGATGCCGCCTTGACCATGCCCTTGAGGAGATCCTTCTTGAGTGAAGGATGCCGGGCGAGAAGCAACTGCGCTTCATCATCGATCGGCAGGTAGTCGATGTGGACGACCACGTCCCAGCGGTCCAGCCAGCTGAAGTTCAGCACGTGCGTGCCGCTGGCATACAGGCCGGAATCGGAGCCGAATCCGAGGGTGTTGGCCGTAGCCACCAGCCGGAAGTCAGGGTGCGGGGCAATGTCTTCTCCGGTATCGGTCAGGAGCAGGTGGCCCCTTGGTTCAAGAATCTGCTGCAGAATGAAGCCGACTTCGGGCTGCATGGCGTCGACTTCGTCCATCTGCAGAATGAACCCCTCCTGCATGGCCTGGGGCAGGATGCCCTTGACGAAAACCGTTTCTTTGTTGCCGTTGACCGTCCAGTGGCCGATGAAGTCGGCCACGCTGGTCTCGCCGTTGAGCGAAACCCGGCGGACCGGCCGCTGCACCATGGCGGCAATCTGGCGAACCAGCGAGCTCTTTCCGGTGCCGCTGGGGCCGTAGAGGAAGACCCGCTCGTTGTGCTCGATGGCCTCGGCCACGTCCCGACAGGGATCGGTCCAGACGAAGCTCGGATCGGGAGCGGGGATCAGCGGGTGATCGACGCCGTACCGGGCGGTCATCGGGCAGCCGGCCACATCCAGCCGGTGGTGCAGGATCCCGTTGTGCCGCCGAACCTGGTGGTCGCGAAGGAACTCGGAGAAGCCGGCCGTGCACATCGGCTGCTCGGGAAAACGTACCCGGAACACCTCGGGTTCGATCTTGTGTTCGGTCCGCAGGTGCGGAATGAGGGTGAAGGCCACACTTTGGGCGCAGAGTGGGCAGACGATCTGGTCTGACATCTTGTTCTCCTTCTGGTAATGATGAGGATTGTTGAAGTGAGACAGGGAGACTATTGGCCGCCCTTCGCGTTCTTGAACAACTCCGGGGCGATTTCGTTCAGCGGGGTTGGACGCCAGTGCAGGTCGCGTTCGATGGGCAATCCCATCGGACCTTTGACCTTCTGGAGTTCGGACAGGCTGAAGTTGCCGAGCTCCTTCTCGTGGCCGTCGACCAGGCCGAAGCACAGGTCCTGGCCATCGTACTCGGTCACGTAGAAGCTAAAGGAGCTATCCGGCGTGAACCATTTCAAATAGGCGATGGCTTTGCCGCCAAGGCCTTCCTGGCCGTAGAGCGGCGGCAACAGCTTGCGGATTTCCTGGGTGATCAGTTTCATATGTGTACCTCCTGGGCGAGTGCTGATGACACGCCTCAACACTGGGCGTGTCATCGAAACGAAGAGACCCGGCTGTCGATCGATCACGTCCCGCGCACGCGCGCGGAATCTCCATGGCCTGGAAATCAATGCTTGTTCAGTTGTCCGGGAAGAGGGTGCTCAGGTGGGATCAGTGGGTGGAAGCGGGAGCGGGGATCGACTTCGGGGAGGGTTTGTACCAATCGGCCAGAGCCGCGGCCAGGTGGGGAAGACGCTGTTCGATCAGCTCGATGAGTCTCGACAGGAAGCCGTGGTAGTTCACGTCCTCCAGGTCCTCGAAGAGCTTGCGGATGTGCGTGGCCGCCCAACGCTTGGGCAGCACGGTGTGCCTGGCCCACATGCCTCGCAGGCAGTCGGTGTCCAGCCACTCGTCGTCGAACTCCTGGTCGTCGGCGGCCTGGTAGGCCAGCCGGTACAGCTCACGGGCGGTGGTCCCGAGGTGCTCCCGGGCCAGACAGTCCGCCAGCCACATGATGGAACCCTCGGAGGTTTCGCCGGACTCGCGCCAATAGTAGGGAGTCCCATCATCACCGCGGACATGGTGTTCGATCGGCGGGTCGTATTCCCAGAGATAGTGCCAGCCCATGCCGAGGCGATGGCGTTGGATGTTGATGCGTTTAGGTTGTGTTGGGGTGACTTGTTCGGTGGTCATCTTGTTCTCCTTGCTGACCGTGTCAGGTTGAATCTGGATACGCACCCGACACAGTCGGAGGGGTGTGCATCGGTGTAGCGGCAAACGTGCCGCTTGGCTCGTTCGGCTTGTCACAAAATCGTTGCTGGCGGGCCTCGGGGCTCGCGGATCATTGTGGAACGCCGCTCTTTCGGCGGATAGAGAATCATCTACTTCAGACTCGGGCTGGCAGATCGCCAATCCCGTCTTCTCGTCGAGGAATCGCGTGATGACCGCGCCTTGCGGCCGGTGCTGTCACGAGAGAATCCTCGGGCGAGCATGATGGTCTCGAAAGACCGCTCGCCGGTTGCACATGAAGTGCGTTGTTGTGAGGATTGGAGAGTGGTGAATGCGGTGGGATTCTTAAGCTTATCGGTTCCGCAGGCACGCAGTTCCCCAGAGGCGACGAAAGAAGTGTTCCAGAGACTCCAGGCCCGAATCCGGATGCACGACGCGCAAATCCGATAGCTTGGTAAGGCAGCAGAGGTGCCCGCGGACGCCGAGATCGCAACCCACGTGGTGACGGAACGTCTCTGCGCGATCGCCGAGTCAGGCCATGACCTTCCCAAGGTCTCGCTCCGTCGTTCTCTGGCAGCGTTCGTTGCCCAGCCGGTCGTGGACCTGGAAACGCGCGATGCGGAACTCGAAATCCGCCTGCCCGACTGGATACTGCAGGGACAGGACCTCCTGTGTCTCGATGACGGTTCACCCTGGAAATCCGGCAACGAGGCACATCATGATCCCGCCGTGATAATCCTGGCGCCTCTTCTGCTCTGGATGCTGGACCGGTACTCATACGGCGCAGTGGACTATGCCGGCGCTGCATCACACGTCCACGCAACCACCCGGTAGAGATCAGGCTCCGGCGCAGACGCCGACACCTTGGCATCTGAATCTGCAGGCGGCACGGGGACCTGGGCCTGAAAAGCCTCGGTTGAAATATCGACTTTTCGCTTGCATCCCTGCATAAGTAGAGTAGAGTGTGGTTACTGTCCAAGGACTTCCTCTGAAGGCAAGTCTGTTTTCTGACGGGGAGAGGAGCCGGTCATGCACCATTCCAGCATCGTCCGCAACGGGGCAACTTTGGCAATCGTGATCATGGGTTGGGCGGGTCTGCTGCGCGCGGGCACCGTGTCCTGGGATGCGGGGGGCGATGGCAAATCCTGGGAAGACGCGCGGAACTGGAGTAACGATACCCTGCCCGGGCCAGGCGACGATGTGACCATCGGCTCCGGATACACCGTGGAACATGGCACCGGCACACACACGGTGGCCAGCGTGACGAGTCAATCGCCCCTGACGCTTTTGAGCGGCACACTCGAGGTGACGGGCGCAGCGAGCGTGACCAACACGGTGAAGCTGCAGGGAGGAGTGCTGAAGGGCGCCACGTTGACGGCCACATCGACCCTGATTCCAGCGGGCTACAACGGCTACCTGGATGCGGTGACGCTGGGGACGAACCTGGACGTCCTGGACGGGTCTCAACTGAGCTTCCGGAACGGACTGACGCTGAGCGGGGCGACGGTGACGTTGAACACCGGGACTCTCTATAACTACTCCTACATGTTAGCAGAGAACACTCAGACACTGGGCGGCACGGGTCAGGTGGTGTTCAACGGGACAATCGACAGCGGGAATATGCTCTACGCATCGGGTGCTGGTGCGACGCTGACCATCGGGTCGGGGGTGACGGTCAAGACCGGCACGAAGGGTGGTTCGGTGGGTACTGGCGGGCGGACGGTGGTCAACCAGGGGACCATTTCGGCGGAGACGACGGGCAAGACGCTGACGATCCAGGGGAACTACACAAACGTGGGAACGTTTGCGGCGTCGGCTGGGACGCTGTCGTTGAGCGGTGTGTTCGATGCCACGGGCGGGATCGGGACGTTCAGCCACACGGGGGGCAATATTGACGTCACGGGTACGGTGAAGAACACGGGTGCGACGCTGACGCTGAACGCGAGCACGGGGGACTGGCGACTGGCGGGCGGGACGATCCAGGGCGGGACGGTGGCCTCGGTAGACGGGGCGAAGCTCATCCTGCCCTCCGGCTACAACGGCTACCTGGATGCGGTGACGCTGGGGACGAACCTGGACGTCCTGGACGGGTCTCAACTGAGCTTCCGGAACGGACTGACGCTGAGCGGGGCGACGGTGACGTTGAACACCGGGACTCTCTATAACTACTCCTACATGTTAGCAGAGAACACTCAGACACTGGGCGGCACGGGTCAGGTGGTGTTCAACGGGACAATCGACAGCGGGAATATGCTCTACGCATCGGGTGCTGGTGCGACGCTGACCATCGGGTCGGGGGTGACGGTCAAGACCGGCACGAAGGGTGGTTCGGTGGGTACTGGCGGGCGGACGGTGGTCAACCAGGGGACCATTTCGGCGGAGACGACGGGCAAGACGCTGACGATCCAGGGGAACTGGACTAACGCGGGTATGATCGAGGCGAGCAACGGCGGCATCGTGAGCGGGGAAGGCACCATCGGCAACTATGCCTCCAATACGCTGACAGGGGGCACATGGAGGGTATTCACAAGCAGCACACTTCGGTTGACCAACGCCAATATCATCACCAACGCCGCTACGATCGTGCTCGATGGGGCCTCATCGAAGATCGTCGATCAGTCGGACAACAACGCCCTGGCGAACTTCGCCACGAACGCCCCGACCGGCAGTCTGACACTCATCAACGGCCGCAGCCTGGCCACCGCGGGAACTGTCACCAACGCCGGGTCGGCGGCGATCAGCGGCGGCAGCATCCTCACCGTCGCCGGTAACTACACGCAGACCGGCGGCAGCACGACGTTGGACGGTGGGACGCTTGCGGCCGGCGGACAGGTTGACATCCAGGCCGGTGAACTGCTGGGCAATGGAACGGTGAACGGCCCGCTCGTCTCCGCCGGCACGGTCAGCCCCGGTCTGTCGCCCGGACGGATCGACGGTTCGAGCAGCTACTCCCAGAGCGCGGCCGGAGGGCTGAATATCGAGATCAGCGGCTCCGGGGCAGGGGAGTACGACTGAAGTCTCCCCCCTGATTGCCCGAGTGCAGGGAGCCCTTGGCCGATCAC
>ENA-UOWG01001548-UOWG01001548.1-activated-sludge-metagenome-genome-assembly--contig:-NODE-1548-length-22291-cov-9.557609_pt1 | contig 22291 bp, 37 predicted proteins | sample MGYA00238147_ERZ761563 | MGnify/ENA primary metagenome ERZ761563 (study PRJEB28884, sample SAMN05720216) | anaerobic digester metagenome | isolation source: active sludge of municipal... | reverse complement strand
ACGTCGGCGACGTGCTGCTCGCGGTGAAGAAAGCCATCGGCGATGCCGTGATGCCGGTCCTCACCAAGCTGGGCGAGTGGTTCACCGCTGCGGGGCCGGCGGCCGTCACCGTCATCAAGGGCGCGATCGGCGGCCTGACCGCGGTCTTCTGGGGCCTGGAGAACGCCGTCAACATCGTATGGCAGGTGCTCGACTCGTTCGTCTTCACCGTTGCCGAGCCGGTGCGCTCGCTGGCCGAGGCGCTCTACAAGCTCGTGACCGGTGACTTCAAGGGCGCTGCCGACGCGATGACGGGATGGACCGATCGCGTCAAACAGCGCTGGAGCGCCGCCTGGGACAGCATGGTCGCAAGCAGCACCGAAGCCCGCGACAAGATCTGGAACCTCTTCGCCAACCCGAGCGAGGTGCCGGCCAAGACGCCCACCGGCAAGCGCGCGACCGACGACATCGACAAGACCGACCGCCGCATGGCGCTGTGGGAGGCGCAGCTCGAGGCGCAGAAGGCCGCGCTCACGAAGGAGAACGCGCTCAACGACACGTTCTATGCCTTCGGCCTCGAGAAGGAGCGCGACTACTGGGCCAAGATCCTCGCGGGCCTCTCGGCCAACGACAAGCTGCGCAGTGAGGTCGAGCGCAAGTATTTCGCCCTCGTCGTGCAGATCGGCGAGCAAACCTTCCAGGCCCGCCAGGCCGAGACGCAGCGTGAGATCGACGACGCCAAGGGCCGCTTCGCCGAGCAGGACGCGCTGATGGCGCAGTACGTCGCCCGTGCCCGCGACCACTACGGCGAGGACAGCAAGCAGTACCAGGATGCGCTCCGGCAGCAGCAGCAGCTCGCCCGCCAGCATGCCGAAGCGCTGCAGCAGATCGCCGCCATCCGCCTGCAGCGCGCGCGCGACGACCAGCTCGAGGAGATCGCCGGCGCCGAGCGCAATGCCCAGCTCCAGCGCGACCTCGGCCTCATCACCGAGGCGCAGCTGCTGGTGATCAAGCAGGGCACGATCGCGCAGCGCGGCGCCATCGAAGAGCAGGCCAAGCTCGCCGAGATCGAGGCCATGAAGGGCAACCCCAACATGGACCCGGTCGCGCTCGAGCGCCTCGAGGCCGAGCTCGCCGCCATCCGCGCCCGCTACCGCGCCGCCGGCGACGAAAACCAGGGCCGCCAGCAGGTGGAAGGCAACAAGCGCTGGGACGCCTTCTTCGGCACCAGCCAGTCCGCGCTGGAGGAAGGCCTGCAGAGCATGGTCGAGCACATGAAGATCACGCTCAACGGACTGCGCGACGTGGCGCGCCAGGTCGGCGCCGCGTTCGTGCAGGAGCTCATCACCAAGCCGGTGGCCGAGTACGTCATCGGCCAGGCCCGGCTCGTCGCGCTCACGGCGCTGTACGGCAAGGAACGCGTCGCCAGCGAAGGGCAGACCGCGGCCCAGATCATGGCCATCCAGGCCGGCATGGCGCTGCGCAACATCGCCGCCAAGGCCGCGGAGGCGGCGGCCAACGTCTACGCCTCGATCTCGCAGATCCCGATCGTCGGCCCCTTCCTCGCGCCGGCCGCCGCCGCCGCGGCGCTGGCCGCCGTGGGCGCCTTCGCGCAGCGCATCTTCAGCGCCGAGGGCGGCTACGACATCCCGCGCGGCATGAACCCGCTGGTGCAGGCCCACAGCGGCGAAATGGTGCTGCCCGCCCGCCACGCCGACGTGATCCGCCAGCTGGCCGATTCGCAGGCCGTCAACCGCGGCGGCGGCGGCAACGTGCAGGTGAACCTCAAGGTCGACCAGGTCGTGAGGCCGGGCGTCTACGTCGTCACCAGCGAGAACCTGCACAAGGCGATCAAGGAGGCCTTGCGCAACAACGTCAGACTCGCATGGTGAGCGACGCGTGAGCAACGCCGTCTTCCCCGTGCTGCCCGGCCAGACCTGGCCGCGCGTGCGGGTGTTCCAGTGGCCGGGCACGATCAAGCGCGCCAACGGCCGGCGCTATGCGCTGAGCGCGCAGATGTACCCCACGTACCTCTACCGCATCAGCTACTCGTTCCTGCGCGATGCGGACTTCGCCGCCCTGGGCGGCTTCTGGCTCGCGCGCGGCGGCACGCTGGACACCTTCCTCTTCGACGACCGCGACGACGACACGGCCACGGACCAGCCCTTCGGCATCGGCGACGGCACCGCCACCGCCTTCCAGCTCGTGCGCTCGTTCGGCGGCTACGCCGAGCCGGTCTACGAGCCGGTGGCGCCGGTGGTCAGCGTCGACGGTGTGCCGGCGGCGAACATGCTCGCGCCCTACGGGTCGTTCGAGGTCGACTCGAACGCCGACGGCCTGGCGGACGGCTGGACGGCCTACAGCCTCGGCACAACGGGCACCGTGACCTACAGCCTGTCCAGCTCCGGCGCCGCGCCGATCCATGGCACCTGGAAACAGCGCATCGGCGCGAGCGGCCTGGGCACTGCTACCGGCGACCGCGCAGGCGTCGTCCGCGTGGTCAATGTCAATGGCGCCGTGCCCTACACGTTCTCGGCCTACATCAGCCAGGCGAGCGCCCCGGCCACGATGCTGATGCGGGTGGACTGGTACCCCAACGTCGGCGCCGGCGGCACCGTCATCTCCACCTCGGCCTCCTCGCCGATCGCGCCGCCGGCCGGCGTGCTCACGCGCTACAGCCTCACTGCCACGGCGCCGGCGAACGCGCGGTCCGCCGTGCTGTTCGTCTGGATGGCCTCCAACACGGCCGGCCCGAGCGCCGTCACCTTCGACCTCGACGCCGTGCAGTTCGAGGCCGGCAGCGCCGCCGGCGCCTTCAGCAACATGGGCTGCTCCGTCGCCAGCGGCCTCGTCACCTTCACCGCCGCGCCGCCCGCCGGCGCCGCGCTCACGTGGAGCGGCCAGTACTACTGGCGCTGCGCCTTCACGAAGGACACGCAAGAGTTCGAAGAGTTCCTGCGCCGCCTGCGCGCTACCCGCACGCTCGAGTTCGAGACCGTTCGATGATCACCGTCACGCCCCAACTCGCCAACTTCATGGACACCGGCACGGTGGCCCGGCGCTTCGACTTGCTCACGCTCACGCTCGCCTCGGGCCAGGTCCTGCGCTACACCAACGCCGACCAGGCCATCGCGCTGCCCGACGCGCGCGCCTTCGCGGTGGGCCCGCTCATCGTGCGCGGCCGCCTCGCGCTCAAGCGCGGGCTGGAGGTAGACCGGCTCAGCCTCACCCTCATCCCGCGCCCGGTGGACCAGCTCGGCGGCGTGCCGCTGCTGCAGGCCGCGCGCGCCGGCGCGCTGGCCGGCTGCCGCGTGCTGCTCGAGTGGGCCTATTTCGACGCGGCGAACGCCTACCAGGGCGTGATGCCGCGCTTCGTCGGTACCGGATCGCCGGTCGGCCTGGAGGCCGGCACCATCGAGCTGGAAGTGCGCAGTGAGCTCGAGCGCCTGCAGCAGCAGATGCCGCGCGACGTCTACCAGCCGCGCTGCCTCAACCAGGTGTTCGACGCTGGCTGCGGCAAGGACCGCACCGCCTTCCGCATCAGCGGCCTGGTGGCCGGCATCCCGGCGCCCACGCGCAGCAGCTTCGCCACCAACGTGGACACCACCGCCGGCTACTTCGAGCTCGGCGTCATCCGCTTCACCTCGGGCGCCAACGCCGGCATCTCGCGCACGGTGCGCAGCTACTCGTCCCGCGTCTTCACCTTCGCGCGGCCGTTCCCCTTCGACATCCTGCCCGCCGACGCCTTCTACGCCGAGCCCGGCTGCGACGGCACCATCTCCACCTGCACCACCCGCTACGCCAACCTGCCGCGCTTTCGCGGCCAGCCGTTCATCCCGGCGGCGGAGACCACGACGTGACCGCCCTCGAGACGACGTCCGTCGAGCAGAGGCGCGCCGCCGTGGCCGCCGAAGCGCTGAGCTGGCTGCGCACGCCGTACCACCACGGCCAGGGCGTCAAGGGCGTGGGTGTCGACTGCGCAATGCTGCTCGTGCGCACCTACGCCGCCTGCGGCCTCGTGCCGCCCGAGCTCGACCCGCGCCCCTACGCGTTCGACTGGCACCTGCACCGCAGCGACGAGGTCTTCCTCGGCTGGCTGCAGCGCCACGGCCGCGAGCTGCCGGCCGAAGGGCCCGGCGCCGCGGGCGACGTGCAGGTCTGGCGCTACGGCCGCTGCTACAGCCACGGCGCGGTGCTGCTGGGCGACGGGCGCATGGTGCACGCGCTGCGTGCGCTGGGGCAGGTCACGCTCGGCCGGCTCGACGAGGCCGACCTCGCCGGCCGGCCGGCGAAGCGCTTCCGCGTCCACGGCCTGGCCGGCGGAGGGCAGGGCTGATGGCCGGCAAGAGCACCCCCGCGGCCGCGCAGCCGCCCGCGCTGGGCACGCTGCAGGTGCAGACCAGCACCGCCGGCCTCGCCATCCCCATCGGCTGGGGCCGCTTCCGCGTCGGCGGCAACCTGCTCTGGTACGGCGACTTCAAGGCCACCGCCTACACCGAGCCGGGGCAGGGAGGCGGCAAGGGCGGCGGCGGCGGCAGCCCGGGTACCACCAAGTACCTGTACGACGCGGCGGTGATCCTGGCGCTCTGCGGCACGCAAGTGAGCGGCATCGTGAGCGCGTGGAAGGGCAAGCAGCGCTATTCCGGCAGCACGGTGCCGGGCAAGATCAGCGTCCAGCGCTACCGCGTCACCGTGCCGGCCGGCGGCGTGGTCACGGTGCCCGACGCCGCCAAGTTCAAGGCCGCGATCGCGGTGATCGACCCCGCCTACATCGACACCGGCTACCAGGGCATGGGGGGCTGATCGATGCCGCAGTCGGGCACCTACATCGAGGGCGTGGAGTACACGCGCAGCGGCGGCACCTACACCTTCGCCGCCGCGGCCGTCGGCGCCGTGGTCGAGATCCAATACCAGACCCAGGACAGCGGCGCCACCTGGCAGAGCGCGCTGGCCGAGATCGGGCTCGACCTGGCGCTCGGCGCCTACGCGCAGCCGGTGTGGAGCCACCTCTCCACCAACCATCCCTCGGAGGCCATCGGCTACAGCGGCATCGCCTACGTCTACGCCGCCTCCTACCGGCTCAACGACAGCGCCCAGGTCGAGAACCACAACTTCGAGGTCAGCACGCCCAGCGAGTTCTCGTCGACCATCCCCGACGCGGACATGTCGCTCGTGGTGCGCCAGTTCCTCACCGACGGGCAGCGCGGCGTGCAGTGGCCTGCGGCCTACCTGGCGGACCTCACGGACTACCACAACTACGTCGTCAGCCACGGCCTGTTCATGAGCCCGGTGCTCACCGAGCAGGCGGCGGCGGCCGACGTGCTGGCGCGCTGGCTGCAGCTCACCAACAGCGACGCGGTGATGAGCGGCAGCGTGCTCAAGATCGTGCCGCTGGGCGACGAGAGCAAGACGGGCAACGGCGCCACCTACACCGCCAACACCACCCCGGTGTACGACCTCGGGCCCGACGACTTCCTCAACGAGGGCCGGCCGCGCGTGCGCCAGATCCCGCGCGCCAACGAGGACCGCTACAACGTCGTCCGCGTCGAGTACCGCAACCGGGCCAACGCCTACAACGTCGACATCGCCGAGGCGCGCGACCGCGCCCACATCGACGAGTACGGCGAGCGCGTGATGGAGGTCATCCAGGCGCACGAGATCACCACCGCCGCGGTGGCCGGTTTCGCCGCGCAGATGGAGCTGCAGCGCCAGATGGCGGTGGCCAACGACTACGAGTTCTCGCTGCCGTGGACCAAGGGCCGCCTCGAGCCGCTGGACCTGGTGACGCTGACCACCGAAGACGAGCTCGGCCTCGTGCGCGTGCCGGTGCGCATCAGCACCATCACCGAGTCCGACGACGGGCAGTTCGACGTCACCGCCGAGGACGCGCCCATCGGCATGGCCAGCGCGCCGCTGTTCGGCGTGCAGGCCGGCAGCGGCTACCAGGCCGACTACAACGTCGCCCCGGGCAACGTCGACCCGCCGGCGATCTTCGAGGGGCCCGCGCCGCTGGCCGGCAACAGCGGCGTGGAGGTCTACGCCGCGGCGCGCGGCAGCGGCGGCACCTGGGGCGGCTGCACGGTCTGGTGCAGCCTGGACGGCGCCAGCTACCGCCAGATCGGCACCATCTACGGCGGTGCGCGCTACGGCACGGTGGCCAGCGCGGTGGCCGGCGGCGCGGCGACGCTGCCGGTCAACGGCCTCGCGGGCAAGCAGCTGCTCAGCGGCAGCGCGGCCGACGCGTCGCAGCTCGCCACGCTGTGCTTCGTCGGCGGCGCCAACCCCGAGTACCTGGCCTACACCAGCGCCACCCTCACCGGCCCCAGCGCCTACACCCTGGGCGGCCTGGTGCACGCGGCCTACGGCACGCCGGCCAACGCGCACGCCGCCGGCGACCTCTTCGTGCGCGTGGACGACGCGGTGGCGCGCAGCGGCGAGCTCGAGCGCGCCTACATCGGCAAGACCATCCACCTCAAGTTCTGCAGCTTCAACGTCTACGGCGGCGGCCTGCAGGACCTCTCGGAGGTCACCGACTACCCCTACACCATCACCGGCGCGATGTCGGCCTACAGCCCGAGCGCGGCGGTCAACTTCAACAGCCGCAACGACCGCAACGGCGCGGCCGTCGTCGCGCCCACGATCGCGACCGACGGCTCCGCGGTGGACCACGTCGTCAAGCCCAACGGCAGCGCCGACGTGAGCTTCGAGTGGCTCTGGTCGGGCACCGAGGCCGACATCGACGGCTTCGAGATCCTGCTGTACGCCAGCACCAGCGCCAGTGCCTACACGCTGGGCTCCAGCCCGGCCGACGAGCAGGTGGTGCAGGTGCCGGCCAACAAGCGCGCGATGCTGGCCTACGGGCTCAACGCGAGCTCGTACCTCACCTGGGCGGTGCGCGCCTACCGCGTCGTCGACCCCGATGTCAACGCCGCGGGCATCCTGCGCAGCGCCTGGGTCAAGCCCTCGCGCAGCGACGAGAACCCCTACCGCCCCGCGAGCAACGTCGCCTTCGCCGGCGACCTCACCGGCACCATCGCCGGCATCGCGGCGTCGACGGCGAGCACCTGGAACACCGTCGCCGCCAACTTCAACAGCCGCAACGACCGCAACGGCGCGGCCGTCGTCGCGCCCACGATCGCGACCGACGGCTCCGCGGTGGACCACGTCGTCAAGCCCAACGGCAGCGCCGACGTGAGCTTCGAGTGGCTCTGGTCGGGCACCGAGGCCGACATCGACGGCTTCGAGATCCTGCTGTACGCCAGCACCAGCGCCAGTGCCTACACGCTGGGCTCCAGCCCGGCCGACGAGCAGGTGGTGCAGGTGCCGGCCAACAAGCGCGCGATGCTGGCCTACGGGCTCAACGCGAGCTCGTACCTCACCTGGGCGGTGCGCGCCTACCGCGTCGTCGACCCCGATGTCAACGCCGCGGGCATCCTGCGCAGCGCCTGGGTCAAGCCCTCGCGCAGCGACGAGAACCCCTACCGCCCCGCGAGCAACGTCGCCTTCGCCGGCGACGTGACGGGCACAGTGAACGGCATCCCGGCTGCGAACGTGAACGTGTGGAGCGCGATCAGCGGCATCAACGTCACGACCGGGCAGATCGCGGCCGGCGCGGCGACGGCCGTCTACACGGCGACGTACGTCGCCGGCCCCGTCACGCGCACCAACATCGCCTGAGGACCATTACATGCCAAGCGGAAGCGGCGTCGTGCACAGCATGACGTTCACGCCGACGGACGCGGGAACGCTCATCGTGACGGCGGCCTATTCGTGCGTCGGAAGTGCGGGCGACAACTGGGGCTCGGACTACACCACGAAGCTGTACGTCACGCAAGACGGTGTCACGACCTACAGCGATGCATTGCCAATGGGCAATACGCGTATCTCGCAGATGGCGCGCAAGGTCTTCTCCGTCGCAGCCGGTCTGCCGGTCGAATGCGGCATCTACGGCTCGATCAGCGGCGCCGTTGCGGCGAGCTGGTACGACATCTCCCTCACAGCCGAACTCATCAAGCGATGAACATGAACGGAATCGATCTCATCAACGCCGAACGGCTGCGCCAGCAGGCGCCCATCGAAGAAGGGGGCGAAGGCTTCGACGCCCCGCACGACGCCGGGCACTGGGTGCGCCATCTCGCCGCCGCCGCCGCCTGCTACGAGGCCGCCGAGGGCCCCGACCTTCCGCTGCCCGAGACCTGGCCATGGGGCGCCGGCTGGTGGAAGCCGCGGTCGCGCCGGCGCAACCTCGAGCGCGCCGGCGCGCTCTACCTCGCCGCCGCCGAGGCCTTCGCGCGCCGCAAGCCCGCGATTGCCTCCGACCCCACCGGCTACGGCGCCCAGCTCCGCGCCCGCGCCGATGCCTGCGCGGCCGCGATCGACGCACTGCCCGCCGAGGGATAGCCCGATGTCCGACGACACCGACAGCATGCCCCTGGACGGCGACGCCGACCTCACCGCGGCCGAGCGCCTGCAGCTGCGCCGCATGATCCGCGACGATGAGCGCGCGAGTTGGGCGCGGCGCAAGCTGCGCGTCATCGTGCCCGCCGTCGTCGCCGTCGTCACGGTCTGCTACCAGGCCTGGGATTGGGCGATCAAGCACATCCGGGTGGCGCCATGACGTTCGACGAGGCGTTCGAGGCGCTGATCGGCCACGAGGGCGGCTACGTCAACGATCCGCGCGACCCGGGCGGCGAGACCAAGTACGGCATCAGCCGCCGCGCCTACCCGGGCGAAGACATCGCCCATCTCACGCTCGAGCGCGCCAAGCAGATCTACCTGCGCGACTACTGGGCACCAGCGGGCTGCGATGCGGTGCCCGACGCGCTGCGCATGGATCTCTTCGACATGGCAGTCAACTCGGGCGTCAAGCCAGCCATCCGCTGCCTGCAATCGGCCTGCGGCGAGACGCAGGACGGCGTCCTCGGCCCGCGGACCATTCAGGCCGCCAGCAGCATGCCGCCGGCGCGCTTGCTGGCGCGCTTCAACGGCCGGCGCCTGGCGATGCTGACCGACCTGCCGACCTGGCCGGCCTTCGGCAAGGGCTGGGCCCGGCGCATCGCCGACAACCTTACGAGGGCATGATGGCAGCAGCAGACCCCGTCACCGCCGTCGCCGACTTGGCGACGACGATCATCGGCCGCCTGTGGCCGGACAAGACCGAGCGGGAACGCGCGCAGATGGCAGCCGCGCTGATGGTGGTGCAGGGCCAGCTCGATGCGAACAGGGCCGAGGCCGCCAGCCCGAGCGCCTTCACCTCCGGCTGGCGGCCCGGCATCGGCTGGGTGTGCGCGCTGGCGCTGGCCTGCCAGTACATCGCGCGGCCGGTGCTGCAGTGGATCGGCATCGTCACCGGCCACCCGCTGCCGCCGCTGCCCGGCATCGACGAGCAGCTCTGGGAGCTGATGCTCGGCATGCTGGGGCTCGGCGGGCTGCGGACGGTCGAGAAAATCAAGGGCGCCGAGGGCAACCGCTGAGCGCGCGATGGCGGGCGAGCCGTTCGACCCGTGCCTCTGGGAGGCGGACCCCGTGCTCGTCGACCTGCAGCTGCGCGCCTGGATCCTGCGCCAGGCGCTGCTGGCGGTGATCGCGGAGCTGCGCCGCCTGGTCGACCGGCAGTCGCCGTGCTGCTTGACGTGTGAGGACTACGAGCGGGCGCGCCGCGTCATCGCGGATGCCGAGCACGATCTCCGGCGCACCGCAGAGCACCCCGCCGAGGCCTCAAATCGGACCGCCAAGGCGCGATCAGGCCTCGGGCGGTAGGGTCGTAGCCACGGCGCCCTCCGGCGCCGCCTTGGGCCGCCTGCCGCGCGGCAGCACCAGCCCGGCGCGCTGGCAGGCGCGGACCAGCGCCGACACGCTGCGACGGTAGACCCGCGACGCCTCGCGCAGCGGCATGCCGGCGGCGATGGCCTGCACGGCCACGGTGGTCAGCTCGGATTCGGTGCGGGCCACTATTCGTCCTTCTGTTGGCTGTTCCCTTGACCGCCCGCGCCGCCCGGACCGTAGAGCTGCTTCGTGCGCTCGCGCCGCGCCGCGGTGAGAGCATGGTGCACGCACCACTCGATGACCTGCCAGGGGTCCAAAGTGCGCACCGGTAGGCCCTGGGCGCGGAACCGCTCGGCGAGCAGCGGCGCGAGCTCGTCGAGCTTGGCGCGCAATGCGTCGTCGACCGGGATCATGCGACACCTCATCCCCGCCCGCGATTCCTTTCCTCTCTGGTGTGTGCGTGGCGGAATGCCCATCATCGTCCTCCGCGTAAAGACCGTCTTCCGCGTCACGCCGAGGAGCGTGGCGACCTCGCCATCGCTCATTGTCCCGAGCAGCGCATCATCCTCTGCGGTCCAGCGATGATCGACGCCTCTCACGCTCATGGCTGCACCGGCCTGATGACTGAGGGCAGATCGTCGACGGCCGCGAGGTTGACTGGGATCGGCGGTAGCCAGCGCAGGTCACGCCTGCGCTGATGCAGCGGCACTTCGCTGCCGTCGGAGCGCAGGCGCGCCCCGCTGACGAAGGTATGCCAGTGCGCGCGCCGGATGTGCGCTCTCGGCCCGGCGTGCGTATCGCCCCCCTGGCCGGTCTGCTCGGCATGGTAGGCGCGCCGGAGCGCCGCGCCGAGGCGCACGCCGACGTCCCAGGTGCGCGAGCCGTCGGCCGGGAACAGGCGCCAGCCGTCGCGCCGGGTGCGCTTGGGCTGCGGCAGCTCGGGCCGGGCCGGCTGGCCGCGCAGCGTGATGTCCGGCGCGTCGCTGCACAGGTACAGCAGGAGCGACAGCGCCGGCGGCAGCGTGGCGCGGTACGCCTCCACCAGCGCCTCGGCCGGCGGCATGTCCGTCGCCGCGCCGTCGGCAATCGCCTCGCGCCAGTCGTCGACCACGCGCTCGGCGCTCTCGGTGAGGGTGCCCACCAGCGGCACCGCCGTGAGCGCGATCACCTCGGGCTCGATGTCCCAGCCGATCCACAGCACGTCGTGCCCGGCGCGCTCGTCGTGGTCCAGCCAGCCATAGATGCCCCGCGTCGTCATCGGCTCCAGGCCCAGGCGCGGCACGGGCAGCGTGCACTCGACGTAGACGCACCACTCCGGCAGCCGGCGCAGCATGTCGGCAGGCACGTCGCCGGTGAGGGGCGTGTCGACGATCGCCTCGTACAGCGCGGGGTCGTAGCGGTAGATGCCCTGCGTCATGCGCCACGAGGCGAGGCACGCGAGCTCGGCGGCGTCGCCGGCCTGCGCTCCGACCATGCCGCCCGGTTCCTGGGCGATACCGATGCGGGCGCGGTGCGCGGTGAGGACGCCGGAGGCGGCGGTCAGCGGCAGGTAGACGTACGGCGGCCACGACCGGGCCTGCTGCTCGCGCATCGCGTCGACGAGCGACCAGACGCCAGGCCAGCGCCGGCCCGCGGCCTCCAGACGGTCTCGGGCGGGGTGCGTACGACGAAGGAATTGCGGGAGCATGTCGGGCCTCAGCTCGGGGTCCAGGCGAACAGGCCGACCGCGGGCATCGCATTGACAGCCGCGATTGCCGCGGGGTCCTGGCCGTCATCCGCATCGAAGCCGGCCGGCGCGAGGCGCACGTCATATGCGTCGCGCGAAGGGTCGAGGTCGCCGATCGGCTCGTATGCACCTTCGTCGGGCCGTCCGCCGATTTTTCGGTCTAGGACACTGCAGGCCTCGATGGCCGATTCGGCGTCGACGACTCCCCAGACATAGCCGCTGTTGGGTTCCAGGATCGCGAATCTCGTGGTCTTGCCCATTTCCATACTCCTCGCGGCTGTTGCCGCACGACTTGGATCGCCTCGTCGCAGATGTCGCATCCCTGCAGGCCGGCGGTCAGCTCGTTGCCGTCCAGGGTGTAGATGCTTGCCATGTCGTCTCCGCTTGAGCGGGGCCGCCGCGGCGGCCCCTGGTCACCTCGTCAGATCTCGACGGCGTAGCCGTACTGCTCGAGGTCGCGCTCGGTCGCCGGCCTCACGATGACAGTCCAGTCGCCGTCATCCCAGCTCTTGGCGTTCGCGCGGTCCATGATGACGCGTTGGGCCCCGTTGTGCGGGTACTCGCCGCGGTTGCGGGCCGCCTCGTGGCTCGCGCGGAGATGCTCGGGCATCGTCTCGAGCACGACCAGGTCGTGCGCGCCGTCGGCGATGGTGGCGAGGGTGTCGTCATCCTCGTCGAGGATGGTGACGCCGAAGGCCGGCTGCAATTCGGCTTCCATCGCCAGCGCGGCGGCGACCGCCTGGGCCAGCGTTCCGTCGACCTGCTGTTGGCCCTTGGTGCTGTGGAGGGTGTAGATCATGATGCTCTCCTATCGAGGCTTCTCCGGCTATTCACCGCCGGCGGGTGGTCGCAGCACCGTGCTGCGATGGAATTAATGTAGTCGTTATCGCCGCATAACGCAAACATTAATTTGCGCTACCACCCCCCGCGTTCGCGGGGGTGTCATCATCTGGCAGCGCGCTCCGCAAGCAGGTCCAGCCACGCCCACGCGAGGCAGCGTTCGAAATCGCCGAGCCACTCGGCAGAGCCGAGCATGTACCCGATGCCCGGCTCGAGCCGAGCCGCGCACCACGGCTCCTGCGGCGGCCGATCCGGATCGAGGCGATGCCCCGCCGTCGTGATCGCGCCCTCGCAGAGCAGGCGCCAGAGCTGGGCGCCGCCGCGGCTGTGCGCCGCGACGCCGAAGGTCACCAGCGGCAGATCCTCGCCATGCATCACGGTGACGAGCAGACAACGCCCCGAGCGCGTCACGCGCATCCAGTGGCCGGCCGTCTCGGCAGGCACGTCCACGCGGCCCGCCTCGAGGCCACGCACCAGCAACTCGCGCGTGAGGGCGAGCACATCCGGCTCGATCTCGTGGCGCCAGGACCGCCGGCTGTGGCCGGTGGTGATCGTGAGGTGGTGGATGTGGCGGGTCACTTCAGGCCGTGACCGCCGACGGCCTCACCGTGGCGGTTGCAGTATGAGGCGGTGCGGCCGTCCGACAGCTCGACGGTGGCCCAGGTGCCATTGCGGTAGCCGCTCTCGACCAGCTGCTTGATCTCGGCGATCGCCTCGGCATCGGTGGTCGCGTCGAGCTCGAGCGAGCCGGGCATGTCGGTGTCGGCGTGCGCGTAGACGGCGATGTAGGTCATTTAAATCTCCTGCCCCACTGCCGGGAGGCGCCGGTATCGCGTCTGCGATGGGATTAATGTAGGCGTTATGTGGGTATAACGCAAGCTTTATTTGCGCACTACCCCCCCGCGTTCGCGGGGTGTCATCATCTGGCAGCGCGTTGCCTGGCCGGCCCCGCCTGGTGTACGGCCTGGTGTACGGCCTGGTGAAAATCATGGTCTGCACCGGACCGCCCGGAGCTGCCACTGTCCTAGGTGAGCGAGTCCCCGAATGGCGGACAAAGTGCCTTCACACGGCAGGATGAAACCTAGATCTGACAACGACTTAGCGCGGCTGGTGTAAGAGACTGGTGTAAATCTGGGCAGTTAACTCAGCGGTAGAGTGCCACCTTCACACGGTGGAAGTCGCAGGTTCGATCCCTGCACTGCCCACCACTTCGGCGACGAAGTGGTTGCCTTTCCGGCGGTTCTCGTCCCGCGCGATGACGCGAAGATTCGCCGCCACATGAAGGCCTGAGACATTCCGGCCCACGAGAGGGATGATGTGGTCCACCTCGTGCGGCACACCGGTCATGCGCGAGAGTCGTGCGGCCTCGCGATAGAACGCAGCAACGGCCGCCATGTCGGCCCAACTCGGTATACGCGCCAGGCGTTTCGCCCGCTGCTTCGCTCGGCGGGGACGTCCGGCTTCTCGCCGTCGCGCCTGACGTAATTCCCGCCGATGCTTCGCGATCGCCTCGGCGTCTCGGACGATCAGCAGCACCTCGTCCAAGCGCATCAGTTCGCCGGGCGTCAGGCTTTTTTTCGCAGCATCGCCCTATGCAGGGTGTCGAGCGTCCGCATGCTGTCCCGGAGCTGGCTGCCAGCGAGGTGCGCGTAGACGCGCTCGGTCACCTGCGTCGAGGTGTGGCCCAGGATCTGGCTCACGTGGTGCAGCGGCACGCCCGACTGGATGAGCAGCGTGCCCGTGCTGCGGCGCAGGTCGCGGAACTGCACCTCGGGCATCCCGGCGGCCTCGCGCGCGCGGACGAAGCCGCTCTTGAGGCCCTCGAAATTGATCCCCAGCCCCTCCTCGCCGATGTAGCGCAGCCAGGGGCGCAGCGGGGCGATGATGGGCACGGTGCGCGTGCGCAGCGTCTTGGTCGCGCCGGCCGGCAGCGTGATGTGGTCGCGGCCGATCATCTCGGGGCGCAGCGACAGCGCCTCGCCGCGCCGGCAGCCGGTGAGCACGCTGATCCAGATGGCTGCGCGCACCGCATCGCTGGCGTGGTTGGCCAGCCGCTTGACCTGGTCGAGGTCGAGCCAGGTGTGGCGGGCATTGTGTTCCGGCCGGCGCTTGATCTGGCCGCTGTAGTCGACGGCGATGCGGCCTCGCTCCCACGCCATGCGCAGGGCCAGCGAGAGCGCACTGAGGCTGCGGTTGATCGTCGCCGCGGCGTAGTGGCCGGTCATGTCCTGCACGATCGCGGCGGCCACCTGGCGCGCCTCGCTGGCGCGCCGGCCCTCGCACCAGGGGCCGATGCGCAGCGCGTGGTAGCGCGCAGTCTGCGGGCTGCGCAGCGTATGCACGTGGCGCTCGGTGTAGTCGGCGAGCAGCTCGGTGAGCGGCGGGTCGCCGGGGATCGCGACGACGCGCGGCGCCTGCGGCTGGTGCAGCGCGCGGATCAGCTCGGCTTCGACCCGCTTGGCATCACCCGCAGTTGCACCCGCCGGCAGGCGGCGGTGAAGGCGGCGACGCTGGACGCAGACGGAGACCTCGTAGCGGCCTCGGTCGTTGAGGTGGTAGGGCATGTGGTCTCCGCGCGTGATTGCATCCAGGCCGTGACGGCGGCGAGATCGTAGCGGCGGCGGCGGCCGACGAGCAGCGAGGGGCAGCCCTCGGTCGTCATCCGCGCGACGGTGCGCTCACTGACGCGCAGGTGGGCCGCGAGCTCGGCGGGGGTGAGCAGCGCGGCGCTCATGGCGTCTGCGCCTCGCAGGCGCGTTCGGCCGCCGCCGTCATCCGCGCGACGCGCGCCTCCGCCCACTCGGCGGCCGCGATCGCGGTGGGCCGGTCGACGATCTCGGCCAGCAGGTCCATCGTGACGATGCCCTGCCGGGCGAGCTGATACTCGGGGCCGGTGAAGAGGATCCTGCCGGTCGCGCCATGGCGCGCCACCAGGCGCATCATGAGGTCGTGCTGGGCCTGCATCTCCTGCAGCCCGCGGCCGAGCACCTCGGCCACGCGCAGCCAGCACAACACGCCGCCCACCGTCTGCCACAGGACCTCGGCGCCGGCGCGGCCGCGCGCAATGTCGTCGAGGTTGACCACGTGGGCCATGGCCAGGTCGCGCACCTGGTCGGGCAGCAGCCGCGGCCGCAGGCCGCGCGGCGGCAGCGGCGCGACGGCCTTGCGGCGGCAGCGCTTGCGGCTCACGTCGCGGCCCTCTTCGGCCGCCGATCGTCGGTCAGCATCCGTCGAGCCTCCCGTCGCCCTCGACGCCCAGCGCCACCGGCGGATGCGCGTGATGGGCAGTGCGCTGCACTGGTCGACCGTCGCGCCCTGGGGCGGGCCCAGCACGTCGTTGTTGGTGTGGTGCTGGATGGGGGGATCATGCGCCGGGGACTCCTGAGGGGACTTGGAAAACGCCGGCAGGCGTCGGCGGGCGGAAAGCACTGCGGTGCCAGGCCGGCTCGCGGGCCAGCCAGGCGGGGATGACGATGTCGTCGCCGGCGGCGGCCGGGAGGGCGACGTACTCGACGGGGCCAGGGATCACGGCCGGCGGCCGCGCAGGGCGCGCGCGATGGCGCGGTCCTCGCTGTCCTCGTGGTACTGGCCGGGGCGCATGCCGCTGAAAACGGGTGGCACGTCGCTGCGGGGCGCCGGCGGTATGGCAGGGGCGGCGCTGGCCACGGTGCGCCGCTTCGCCGGCGCGGTTGGGGCGCCCAGCAGATGCCGTCGCCTGACACCGCGCCGGCCCGCCGCACCCATGGCGACGGCGCATTCGACGTCGCCGAGCTCCAGGCGGCGGTGCATGCAGCTGCGGCTGCACCCCGCCAGCTCGGCCAGCTCGGTGACGGTGAGCTGCCGGCCGCGGTAGGCGTATCGCAGGACAGGCATCACGCCTCCGGGCCGACGTAGCGCACCAAGTGCGCGTGCACCGGGTGCGGCCGAGTCAGGCCCATTTGGCGCGCGTAGTCCAGCAGGGCGGCATGCAGGTCCCGGCTGCGGGCGCTCTGCTCGGCCGGGTGCAGCAGCGGGCGCACGTCGTACCACGTGCGCCCGCCGGCATCGGTCTCGCGGACGCATTCGCCGCACAGGACCTGGCGCACCAGCTCGTTGGCCAGCAGCATCGACAGGCGCAGCGATTCGACCACGGCGGCATCAGCCATCCTCGCCCTCGCCCTCACGCACATCCTCCATCAGCGCGCGCTGATGTCGCGGCCTGACCTTCCGCGGCCGAGTACCATCCGACCGCGATGATCAGGCGCGCTTCCTGGGCCGTCGGCATCGACAAGCCCGCGTCTTCGGAGATGGCGAGTCGGCAAATTGAGTGGTGTCGGTCGGGCATCAGTCGACCTCCTCGAACAGGCCGCCCCGCGCGCGCTGCAGCGCCGCCGAGCAGGCAGGGTTGAGCCAGACGCCAGGCCACCGTCGCGCATCACGATCGATATCCCATACGTCGCAGCCTGCGATCGTCCGGTAGATACTGTCCCGGCGCGCGAAGAGGATGGCGATCGGTCTGTTCATCGTCACCGGCAGGCCTCCGGCCTCGCATCGCGATCGCGATCGCAGTTCTGGGTCGCATTGCCGCATCCGAGACACACGAATGCGCCCAGCCCGCGGATGCGCCGGCGGGTGCGGCCCTTCATCGGCCGCGGCTGGCGGCAGGCCGGGCACAGGAAGTAGGGCGCTTCGCCGGGGCCGACGCCTCGCGGCGTGATCATGCGGACCGCTCCATCTCCTCGATCGCGCGTCGCAGATAGATGGCCTGGTCGAGCGCCTCCTCGTATGCGTGCTGCAGCCAGGCCTTGAGCGTCAGCGGGTTGGCCTCGACGGTGATGCCGTACTTGGCGACGCCGAGCTGCTGCCGGCGCGCGATGTCGGCACACACGCGGGCTTCGGTGCCGGTGGGCTCGCTCATTCGAACAGCCCCTTCTGGCCCGGCTGCGGCGCGGGCACGGTGCGCAGGATCACCCCCGCTTCGTCATCGGGGACGCGGAAGAAGCCCAGCGCGCCGGGCCAGCGGCGGAACGGCAGCGGGCGCGCGTGCATGCAGACGAAGCCGTAGGGGCCGGTGAACCAGCGGCTCTCGTGCCGCTTCACGCAGTTGACGACGTTGACGATGCCGACGATGCCGCCCAGCTCGTACTGCTGCGGCAGGCGGTCGCGCAGCTCGGGGAAGACGCGCAGGATCTGGGCCGCGGCCTGGGGCTCGAAGACCAGGCCGGCGTGGATGAGCGTGGGCCCGCGGTGGCGCGTGGGCCAGGTGCGGTTCTCCACCGGCTTGATGCCGTTGGCGACGAGCCAGGCCCAGGGTTGGCGGATGCTGAGCGCCATCACCATGGCGCATCACCCTGCGCATCGCCCTCGAGCAGCAGCCGCCGGTCGCCCAGCGGCATCGCTTCCAGCGCGGCGCGCAGCTCGAAGCGGCCCAGCGGCACGTCCATGATCTGGTGCGCGACGAGCAGCGCAGTGGCCTCGTCGCACCACTTGATGGAGTAGATCGCGCCGGGACCATAGCTGCACGAGTGAGCGGGCACGCGGCGCTGCACCTTGCGCGGCTCGCCCTGCTCGTACTCGGTGCCCTCGTAGACGATCTCCGGCACGTCCACGCGCACGAAGGTCGCGCCGCCGAAGGTCTGCTCGCTCACGGCACCGGCGATGCGCTGGCGACCGAAGATCTCGATCACGGCCCATTGCTGGGGCCGCTGCGGCGCCGCCGCGGGCGCGGTGTCCTGGGTCATGGGGGAGTCCAGTGGTTTGAGGTAGGCGGGGATGGGCACGTCGAGCAACGGGCCCGGCTCGGTGACGAACTCGCGCGGGCCGCTGCTCACGGCGTGCTCCCGTGCGCTTCAATGAAGGCTTCGGTGGCGCCGAGGGCGTCGGCCTGCAGTTCGCGGCGCGCCTCGGCTTCGGCCTCGTCGCGCAGCTCGCCGATGTCCAGTCCGCAGCTCAGCGCCAGATCGAGCACGCCGCTGTCCTCCAGCTCGGCGGGCAGCGTGAGCGGCGTGGTCAGCTCGTCGATGACCGCGGCCTCCACCAGCAGCAGGCCGAGCAGGCCGGCGTCGGCCTGGGCGATGCGCCGGCGCAGGTCGTCGTCGACGTTGGCCGGGAAGGGCCAGCCGTGCGCTTCGTACAGCAGCTGCGCGGCCTCGGCCGAGCCGCCGCTGTTCATGAAACCGCAGGCCAGGCGCAGGCCCTGCAGCGGCAGCTCGCCGCCCTGGCACATGGCCTCGTGCAACGCGATGAAGAGGCGGCGGCCGAAGAGCTCGCCGGTGCGCGTGGCAACTTCGGCCTCGAGCAGCGCCTCGGTGCGCGCCTTCGGTGCCGGGGCCGGCGTGCCCGCCGGCGCGGCTGGCACCCGCGACGTGTCCTCGTCGGGCTCGGCCGCGGCGGCGCGCGGCTTGTCGGCGCGCAGCAGGCTCTTGGCCTTGAGCGCGCGCTTCACGCGCTCGTCGGGAACGACGGCGATCGCGGTCTCGGTGACCGGGTGGTCGAGCACGACCACGCCGCGGAAGTTCAGCCCCAGCAGTTCGCGCAGCGACTTCGTGCTGTCGGTGAACGCGGGGCAGGGCCGGTCCCAGAACTGGTGCCCCACGGGCTGGCCGCCGGGCACCGGCAGGATGGCGCGCGCTTCGTCGCCGCCCACGACCTTGTGCCCGGCGGCGCGTGCGTCTTCCAGCGCGCGCTGGTGCGCGGCCTCGGTCTTGAGCTCGAAGCACTTGCGGTCCTGGCAGTGGTCGGCGCCGCTCACTTCGCCGAACAGTTCCATGTTGGCGCCGGTGCGCTTGTGGCAGGCGCCACAGGGGCCGAGGCCGGCGTAGGTGGCCGTCACGTCGAACGGCGCCTTGTCCAGCCGCAGCATGAAGGTCTTCTGCAGGTAGTCCAGCGCGTTGCGGTGGGTGTAGGGCTCGCCGCCCCAGCCCTGCACGACGTGCGCCACCGCCTCGGCTTGGTCCTGCGGGCTGGCCAGGCGCGCGATGGCGACGGCGATGCTGGCCTTGAGCATGCCGGCCAGCATCGCTTCCTTGCCGGCCTCGCACAGATCGAGCAGCTTCAGCCGCTGGTAGACGTGGCTCTTGCTCAGGCCGACACGCTGCGCGAGCTCGTCGACGCTGGTGTAGCCCTGGCCGTAGGGCAGGCCCAGCAGCTCGGCGTAGGCCTGGGCCTCGTCCAGCGGGTTGAGGTCTTCGCGATGCACGTTCTCCACCAGCACCAGCTCGATGACCTGGGGGTCGGTGTAGTCGCGCAGCCAGGCCGGCACGCTGGCCCGACCGGCGGCCTGGCTGGCGCGCCAGCGCCGTTCGCCGGCGACGATCTCGTACTGCGGCTGGCCGGCCGGCGCGCCGGGCAGCGGGCGCACGACGATCGGCTGCACGACGCCGTGCGCCTTCACGCTCTCCACCAGCTCATCGAAGCGCTTGCTGTCGAAGTGCTTGCGGTTCCAGCGGTTGGGGCGCAGCAGCGCCAGCGGCAGCCAGGTCGCCTGCAGAGGCGGCTGGTCGGGCGAGGTCAGTGCGGCCGGGTCGTCGGCGACGGCGTTCATCGAAGGGTCTCCAGGCTGGGGGTGGGGCAGGCGAAGCGCACGAGGTAGGCGTGCCGCGGGTGCGGCTGCAGCAGCCCGCGCAGGCGGGCGTAGTCGACCGAGAGGCGCGCGAGGTCGGTGAAGGCCGGCGAGTGCTCGCGCAGGTCGGTCATCGGCCGCGTGTCGCGCCAGGTGGTACCGTCGAGGTACTCGCTGGCGCTGTAGGCGGCGATGTGCGTGAGCGCGCTGCGGTCGGCCAGGATCACGGCCGCGCGCACGATCTCGGCGTACGCCATGGCGTCACTCGTCGTCGAGGTCATTGGCGGCGGCCCGGCGGGCGTCGAAGGTGGGCTTGGCGGTGCGGCGCTGCGGCGGCGCGGCGGGGGTGGGCGGCACGGACGCCTCGCTGCGCCGCCAGGCGGGCGGCACCGCGGGCAGCGGCAGGCCGCCGCGGTGCAGGTTGATGGCGACGGCGCGCACCGCCACGCTGTAGACGGGGTGGGCCATCGCCAGCTCCAGCGTGGCCGGCCAGTGCGGGCCGCGGCGCAACTGGCGGAAGGCGAGGCGAAGCTGCTCCTCGCTGGGCTCGTCGACGACGGCGGCGCGGTTCACCGCTGCGCTCCGATGCGCGGCCACAGCATGTGTGCGGCGTCGGGGCCGCACAGGCCGTCGCGGCGGCGCGCCTGTTCCACCGGCACCACGGCGCCGGCGCAGCCGCAGCCCAGGCCGCCGGCGGCGCCGGGCAGCGGCACGCGGTGCGCGCAGAGCTCGCAGGCGCGGTAAGGCGGCACCGTGGGCAGCGGCAGCCGCAGGCTCGGCATGGAGACGGTGGCGGCGTGCACGGCTACAGCCCCGCCATCCAGGTCAGCAGGCGCGAGACGGCCCATGCGGCGGCGAAGAAGCCGATCAGCACGACGACCGCGCCCACCAGCACCGAGGCGATGCGCTCGTGCGGCCAGGGCCCGAGCTCGCGTGCCGGCTCGGGCTCGTGGTCGTCGAGGCGGTCGGCGGCGGCGAGCGCGTAGCGGCGGTCGCTGCGCGCCAGGCGCCCCTGCTGGTCGAGGCCGGCGGCGATGTAGGGCTGTCTGGCGCTGTAGCTGCGCTGCAGCGCGGCGGCTGCGGCGACGGCGGTCTCCGGCGGCGCGTCCAGCACCAGCGGGCGGCGCGTGCGCAGCTCGACGACCCGGCCGCAGGCCTTGTAGCGCGGGGGCGGCAGGTGGCGAACGAAGTCGGGCGTGGTGTCGGCGAAATCCTTCATTGCGGGTAGCCCTCCATGGCCGCCCAGGCGAAGAGCAGGGCGGTGCAGATGCCGATCAGCACCGCGAGCGCGATGCCGGCGTAGCGGTCGAGGCGCGAGACGGCGGCCGGCCGCTCGAGGGCGGCCGCGCGCACATCCGGGAAGGCCTCGGCCAGCGTGCGGGGGTAGCGGCGGGTGGTGGGGCAGCTCATCGCGCTCACGTGCACGCCCCCGAGGCCTCGCACGCCGGCGGGTCGATCGTCTCGTCCGGCGCGCACGCGCCATGGTCGATCGGCGCCGTGGCCGGACACGCCGGCTCGTCGCCGCCGCCGCAGCCGGCCAGCGTCAGCAGCGCGAGGACGAGCACGAGCATCGCGGCCAGCAGCAGGGCGCGCGCGCTCATTCGACCCTCCAGCAGTCGACGCAGCCGTGGAACTGGTCGCCCGGCTCGCACTCGGCCAGCCACTCGCGCAGCGCCGGGTCGCTGCCGTACTGCGCGCGCAGTTCGTCCCCGGTGATGGTGCAGCCGCCCAGGTCGAACAGCGCGGGGAGGACGCTGCTCTCGATGGCGTCGCGGGTCGCCTCGCGCATCAGCTCGGGCGTGACTTCGATGACCCGCAGCGGCGGTGCCTCGGGCTGGTGCGGCAGCGCGCGCACCTGCTCGGCGGTGAGCGAGGTCAGCGCGTAGGCGCCGTCGTAGATGCCGCCGAGCGGGCGCGTGCCGTCCCAGTCGAGCACCGGGTCATCGGTCAGGCCGTGGTGCCAGCCCAGCGCCTGGGCCGCGCGCACGCGCACGTTGCCGACCAGGCCGGGGCCGGTGAAGACCGTGGGCAGCTGCGTCCAGCCGCCGGTGACGCCGTAGACCGAGACGTGGTCCTCGGCGAGGTAGTACTCGCGGAACCTGCCGCCGTCGAGCAGGCGCGCGGCGGCGGTGCCCGGTTCGGTGATCGCCGCCGCGATGGCCTGCAGGATTGCGGCGGCCTGGGCCTCGGAGGCAACCTCGTCGATCGGCTCGGGGCGCTGCATGCGGTGGCCGCAGAGCCACCGGAAGAACTCGAGCTTCACTGGAACGCCTTCGGCACGACGACGAGGTCGCCGAAGTCGTCGACGATGGCGTCGAGGTACACGTCGGCGAGGCGGGCGCGGCCCTCGGCGTAGCGCAGGCCGGCGCTGATGCAGATGCGCCAGCAGTCGGCGCGCGAGATGCCGCGCTCGCTCTCGCGCTGGCGGTACCAGTAGGCCG
>ENA-UOWG01001541-UOWG01001541.1-activated-sludge-metagenome-genome-assembly--contig:-NODE-1541-length-22339-cov-6.335353_pt1 | contig 22339 bp, 20 predicted proteins | sample MGYA00238147_ERZ761563 | MGnify/ENA primary metagenome ERZ761563 (study PRJEB28884, sample SAMN05720216) | anaerobic digester metagenome | isolation source: active sludge of municipal... | reverse complement strand
CCGCGCAGCGGCCTTCGGCCGTTCGGGCAAATCGACGAGCGGAAGCTCGTCGCCGCAGGGCCGCGCAGCGGCCCTCGGCCGTTCGTGTGAATCGACGAGCGCAAGCTCGTCGCCACGAGGCCGCGCAGCGGCCTTCGGCCGTTCGGGCAAATCGACGAGCGGAAGCTCGTCGCCGGGCTGTCCAAAAAGCTCGGATAGCTTTTTGGACAGCTGGTATTAGTGTAGCAGTTTCTAACGTTCTCAAGAGAACGTTAGAAACTGCAAGGGGTGTCCAATAAGTAACCGACTTATTGGACACCCCGGCTAGGGCTTCATCATCCGGGCCAGGGTGTCCGGGTCCAGGCGGAAGGGGCTTCCCAAGCCCTGGCAGAAATGGTGGACCCGGAGGAGATGGATGGACAAGTCCGAATAGATGACGAGGTCGCCGTTCCGGGGGTCCGTCACGTCCACCGAGTTCTTGTGGTAGACCCCGTCCTCCCAGGGGCAGGGAAGCACTCCCCGGGCGTCCCCGGTCCGGACGAGCCACCGGCCTTCCACGGTGATGGGCTCCCCGAGGCCCCGGGTGCCGCCCTCCTTCCAGGCTTCCAGGCGGTCCGCCACGGCGCCGAACTCCAGACCCAGGCGGCGGAAGGACTCCTCGTCGGCCTGGATGATGTCCCCCAGGGCCCGTTCGTCCCGTCCCAGGAAGCCCCGGGCGGTGATGACCCCGGGTTTCATCCTCTCCCGGGCGTCCCGTTCCAGCTGCGTATTCTTCATCGGGTGCCTCCTGGCGCGGCCCGGACGGCGGGCCTACGCGAACTTGTCATAGTAGATGCCGCCTTCCGGAATGGAATTCTTGGTCATGACGGTGATGCAGGCGTTGATCATGCCGGGGCTGCCGCAGAGGTAGCCCTCCTTGGGCCTGGACGGATCGATCTTTTCCTTCAGGTACCGGTCCAGGACGTCCGTGATCAGCCCAGTGTCCCCGGTCCAGTTCTCCTCGGGTTTGGGTTCCGAGAGGGCCGGTACGAAGTGGAAGCGGGGCATCTCCTTCTCCAGGGCGCGGAGCTCGTCCAGCAGGAACATGTCCCGGGTTGTACGGGCGCCGAAGAAGTACCAGATCTCCTTGTCCGGGAAGGTGTTCTTCTCCTTCATGTCCCGGAACATGCTCCAGAAGGGGGCCATGCCGGAGCCCCCGGCCACGCAGATCATGGCGGCCGGGGTGTCGTGGACCCGGAACTCCCCGAAGGGCCCCACGAGCTCGACGTCCATGCCGACCTTCAGGTATTTGAAGACCCAGGAGGTCGCGATGCCTCCGGGCACGAGGCGGATGAGGAACTCCACGTGGTCCGGCTCCCCGGGGCGGGAGGACATGGAGTAGGCCCGCTGGACGCTCTCGGGGATGTCGTCGTAGGGAGGGACCACGAGCTGGGCGTACTGGCCCGGGACGTATTCGATGGCCGCCGGATTCTTCAGCAGGACCCGGACCTCCTTGATGTCGTAGGTCAGGTCCCGGATGGATTCCACCTTGGCGGCGAACTTCTTCACGTAGAAGAGTTCGTCGGGGATCTCGATCCGGATGTCTTTCTTGAGCTTGATCTGGCATGAGAGCCGGACGTTCTGGGACAGCTCCTCGGGGTTGAGGTAGGGGGTCTCCGTGGGCAGGTGGGGCCCCACGTCCGAGAGGACCCGGACCTTGCAGGCCCCGCAGGACCCGCGGCCGCCGCAGGCGGAGGGCACGAAGATGCTCTCCGCGGCCAGGGTTCCCAAAAGGGGGGATCCCCCCTTCACTTTCAGGGACTTCTTCCCGCCGTTGATGTCCACGGTCACCTCGCCGTAGTTGTTCACGACGCGGTCCGTCAGTGCGATGACCAGGGCCAGGAGGCCTGAAATCGCGCCGGTGGCCAGGGGGCCGATCAGGAGGGGGCTCATGGTTCCTCCTACTGTACGGCGATCATGCCGGAAAAGCCGATGAAGGCCATGGCCATGAAGCCGATGGTCACCATGGTGATGCCCGCCCCCTTGAGACCCGCGGGCACGGGATTGTTCTCGATCCGCTTCCTAATGCTCGCCAGGAGCATGATGGCCAGCCACCAGCCCATGCCGGAGCCCGCCCCGAAGGCCACGGCCTGGAGGAATCCGTAGCTGCGGATCTGCATGAACAGGATGGCTCCCAGGATGGCGCAGTTCACCGTGATCAGGGGCAGGAAGATCCCCAGGGACATGTAGAGGGCGGGGGACACCCGGTCGATGATCATCTCCAGCATCTGCACCACCGCGGCGATCACGATGATGAAGATGATGAACGAGAGGTACTCGATGTCCAGGGGCAGGATGAGGTACCGCAGGACCAGCCAGCTGACCGCGGCGCAGATGGTCATCACCACCGTCACGGCCAGCCCGAGGCCGTAGGCGCTGGTCTTGTCCTTGGAGATCGAGATGAAGGAGCACATCCCCAGGAAGTTGGATAAAAGGATGTTGCTGGTGAAAATGGAGGCGAAGAAGAGGACGACGGGGTTCACGAGGGGTTCGGCGTTCACGGTATCCTCCTTACGCCTTGGCCGGGACGGGCCGGGGGGCCGACTTGGCCGCCGCGGCCTTGGCCGCCGCCCGGGCCTGCACGGTCTTGGCCCACCACATCACGAAGGCCACCAGGAAGAAGGCGCTGGGCGCCATGATCATGATGGTCCAGGGCTCGAAGCCCGCGGGCATCACCCGGAAGCCCAGGAGGGTGCCGAAGCCCAGGATCTCCCGGACTACGGCGATGGCGACCAGGACGGCCATGTATCCCAGCCCGCTGGTCAGCCCGTCCCAGAAGGACAGGACCGGCTTGTTGGCCGCCGCGAAGGCTTCCGCCCGGCCCATGATGATGCAGTTCGTGATGATGAGCCCCACGTAGGGTCCCAGCTGCTTGGATACCTCGGGCAGGTAGGCCCGAAGGATGATGTCGATGATGATCACGTAGAAGGAGATCACCAGGACCTGGACGATCATCCGCACCTTCCGGGGGATGGTCGCCTGCATGGCCGACAGGGTCCAGCTGGAGAAGGCGGTGGAGAGGCTCACGCCCACGGTCATGATCAGGGTGTTCCGCACCGAGTTCGTGACCGCCAGGGTGGAGCAGATTCCCAGGATCTGTATGAAGATGGGATTGTTCGTCCAGAGGTTGTCCCAAAGGATCTTTCCGGCTTTTCCGCTCATCGCGCGCCTCCCGCTATCGCCCGCAGGGCCCGGATTCCGCCGTTCACGATGGCCTCCATGGACTGGCTGGTGCGGCTGGCCCCGGACACCCCGTCCAGAAGCCCGTTGTCCGGGTCCGGATCCCCCGTGCCCCGGGACTCGGCGCCCGTCGCGACGCGGATGCCCTCCGGGCCGATCCGCTCGCCCCGGAACTGGCCCCGGAACCAGGCCTCGTCGATGCGGCCTCCCAGGCCGGGGGTCTCGTTCTGGGCCACGATCTGGAGGCCCGTGAGCCGCTCGACCCCGGCGTCCGCCCCCAGGATGATGGAGATGGAACCCCAGAGGCCCGCCCCGGTGACCCGGGCGGCGAAGAAGGTCTTCCCGTCCGCCTCGTAGCGGTAGGCCTTTTCCGCCCCGGCGCCCTCCGGCACGGGCTGGTCCTTGACGAACCGCTCGTACTTTTCCAGGGCCTCCGGCGGGGCGGAGTACTCGATGCCGAAGGCGTCCAGGACCGCCGCCCGCTCCGCGAAGAGCCGGTTGGCCGCCACCCGGTCCTTCGTGGCCTCGTTGGCCAGGGCCAGGAAGAAGACGAAGGCCGCGCACACGACGAAGGTGAAGACCACCACGTAGACGATTGAGTCCTTCTTCATTTCGCGGCCTCCTTGCCGGCCCCGGCCTCCGGGGCTGCGCCCGATCCCGTCCCGCCCGCCGCGGCCTTGGCCTCGGCCCGGGCCTTCCGGGCGTTCATGCGGCCGACCACGATGTCGTCGATCATGCTGGCGAAGGTGTTGCCCACGAAGACCGCGAAGCTGGTGCCCTCCGGGAAGGCGCTGAAGGTCCGGATGACGATGGCGGTGATCCCGATCAGGGCCCCGTAGATCCAGTGGGAGGCGGGTTTCTTGGGGGCCGACACGGGGTCCGTGCCCATGAAGACCGCCACGAACAAGAAGCTTCCCGCCAGGAGGGAGGCCGGGGGCAGGGCCGCCTTAACCCCCGCGAAGTGGAGGGCCAGGGCGAGGGCCCCGCCCGCGGCCACCTCGGACACGATGATCCGCCAGCTGGCGGTCTTGGTCCAGATCAGGAAGACCGCCGCCGCGGCGATCAGGAGGGCCGAGGATTCCCCGGCAGAGCCGTCCCGGAGCCCCGTGAGGAGGTTCAGGACGGGGACGTTCCCGCCGGAGCGCCAGACCGCCAGGGGTGTGGCGGCGGAGAGGACCTCCGGGCGGCCCAGAAGGGTTCCGGCGCCGAGCCCGAAGTTACCGTGGGGCGTGAAGGACCGCCCCAGTACGGTGGCGAAGGAGATGTAGACGAACAGCCGCCCCGCGATGGCGGGGTTGTAGATGTTCCGTCCGAAGCCCCCGTAGATCATCTTGGCGGTGAACACCGCGAAGACGATGCCCGCCGCCGCGATCCAGACCGGCGCCGCGGGAGGCAGGGACAGGGCGAAGAGGGTCGCGGTGACCAGGACGGCCTCGCTGACCTTCCCGTTCCGGCGCTTCTCGTACAGGTATTCCGTGAGGACCCCCAGGGCCAGGCTCACGGCGGTCAGGACGACGACGCGGGGTCCGTACAGCCACACCGAAAGGGCCCAGACGGGCGCCAGGCTGTAGAGCACGCGTCGCATGATGATCTGTTTCTGGAACACGCGGATCTCCTTTTTTTCCACCCGATGCGACGACCTAAGTATAGGAAACACTACTGGGACGGGCAAGCCCGGCGCGCGCCGCGGGCTTCGGGAACGAGGAAATCTTTCTCATTGACGGATCCGCCCGGAGCCGGGAGAATGGAGCCGCGTCCCCCGGGCCGATTCTTTCCGTTATCCGGAGAGGCGGCCGGGAACGGGCGCGGGAGGTGGACACCGTGGCGATCGCGCGAGGCATTCGGGAAAACCTGGGACGGGCGTCCTGGATACGCAGGACCTTCGAGGAGGGGCGCCGACTCAAGGAGAAGTTCGGGACGGACGCGGTCTTCGACTTTTCCCTGGGGAACCCCGACGTGGAGCCGCCTCCGGAGTTCCACGAGACGATCCTCCGGGTCCTCCGGGAGGGGGGCAAGGGACTGCACGCCTACATGCCCAACGCGGGCTACCCCTTCGCCCGGGAGGCGGTGGCGCGCAAGGTGTCCCGGGAGCACGAATGCCCGGTGTCCCCGGACCACGTGATCCTGACCGTGGGAGCCGCCGGGGCCCTCAACGTCCTTTTTCACACGATCCTGGATCCCGGGGACGAGGTGGTGGTCCCCCGGCCCTACTTCGGGGAGTACTACTTCTACACCCTGAACCACGGCGGAAAGATGGTGACCGTGGACTGCCGGCCCGACTTCGAGCTGGATCCCCAGCGGATCGCAGCGGCCCTCGGCCCCCGCACCGCGGCCCTGATCGTGAACACCCCCAACAACCCCACCGGCCGCATCTACCGGAAGGAGACCCTGGCGGAGCTCGCCGCAGTCCTGGAGGAGCACGGCCGCCGCGTCGGGCGCCTCCCCCTCCTGGTGGTGGACGAGCCCTACCGGGACATCGTATACGACGAACGGAAGGCCCCTCCCATCCTCGGGCTCTACCCCGAGACGGCGGTCGTATCCTCCTGGTCCAAGACCCTGTCCATCCCCGGGGAGCGCATAGGCTACCTGGCCCTGTCAGATTCCTGCTCCGGGATCGACGAGATGATGGACGGCCTGGTTATGAGCAACCGGACCCTGGGCTTCGTCAACGCCCCGGCCCTGCTCCAGAGGGCGGTGGCCCCCCTTGAGGCGAAGACCGCGGACCTCTCCCGGTACGCGGAGCGCCGGAAGGCCCTGGCGGCCATCCTGGACGCCGCGGGCATCCCCTACGCCGAGCCCGAGGGGGCCTTCTACTTCTTCTGCCGGGTCCCGGAAGGCGGCCCCTCGGGTTCGGAGGCGGAGCGGGAGCGGGCCTTCAACCAGTGCCTCCGGAACGAGAACATCCTGGCCGTGCCGGGGGTGGGTTTCGACTATCCGGGCTGGTTCCGCCTCTCGTACTGCGTGCCCGAGGCGACCATCGCGGGCTCCGAGGCGGCCTGGAAGCGGGCCCTCCTGGAGTGGAACCGGTAGGGGTCCCCGGTTTCGCGGACACGGCGGCGGCCCTCGCTTTTTCCGGCCGCCGGCCTATACTTGGAGCATGGCGTTTACCTTCGTTCCCATCGTCCTCTTTTTCATCGTCTCCATAGCCGTGACGGTCCTGCTGATCCCGAAGATGCTGCAGGGCATGCGGCGCGGCCGGGAGGAGGCCCGGGACCAGGCAGGCCGGCTCGGCCTGGAGTACGTGGACGGGATCGACGCCCTGCGCCGGTCCTACATAGATTCGGGGCAGACCAAGGCCCTGGAGGCCTTCGATCGGATGCCCGCCTTCCTCCGCTCCTTCGCCCAGTCCGCGGCGCCCTGGCGCATGGAGGGAACCCGGAAGGGAGTCCGCGTCTCGGTCTACCGGGAGACCCGGTCCAGCGGCAAGAGCTCCCGGACCTACGTCGTCGCCAAGGCCTTCTACCCCGCGCCCCTGCCCTTCAAGTTCCGGGCGGCCCGGGAGGGGACGATGGCCAAGATCGGGAAGGCTCTCTTCGGGCTAAGGGACGTGCAGATCGGGGACCCGGACTTCGATCCCAAGGTGAGGATCCGGGCGGAGGACGAGGCGGCCGCGGCCTCCCTCTTCTTCCGGGAAGCCGCGGCGTCGTCCTTCCTGGCCCTCCTGGAGAGATTCCCGGACGCCGTCGCGGATTCCTCCTGCGTCACCCGGGAACGCCAGGCCTCCCTGCTCCCGGACGGGGAGCTGAGGGAGGTCCTGGACCTGCTGGCGGCCTTCGCGGCGGAGGCGAAGGTCTAACAGGGTGTTGAAAAAGGCTATAGAGCCTTTTTCAACACTACCTTACTGTCGCAATTGCGCAGAGAACCGTAAGGTTCCCGAGCAATTGCATAGCAGGTTGTTGAAATGCCTCGTGCATTTCAACAACCTGCTAGAACCCGAAGAGCCTCGGCAGGAAGAGCGAGATCTCCGGGACGTAGGCCACGATGAACAGGGCCAGTACCTCCATGATGATGTAGGGCCAGATGGCCTTGGACAGCTGCCAGAGGGACAGCTTGGAGATCGAGCAGGCCACGAAGAGGCAGGCCCCCACGGGGGGTGTCATCAGGGCTATGTTCAGGGACAGGACCATGACGATCCCGAAGTGGATGGGCGCCATTCCGATGGACATCGCGATGGGGTGCAGGATCGGCCCCAGGATGATCAGGGCCGCCGCGATGTCCATGAACATCCCCACGATCAGCATCAGGATCAGGATCAGAAGCAGGATGATCTTGGGATTCCCCGTGGTCTCCAAGAGGAAGGCCGCGATGGCCTGGGGCACCTGGTTGATCGCCAGGACCCAGGACAGGATGCCCGCCGCCCCGATGATCAGGAATACGGATCCCGTGATCCGGGCGGTCTTGATCAGCATGGGGACCAGGTCCTTCGGGGTGATGGTCTTAAGCACGAAGAACCCGACGATCATGGCGTAGAACACCGCCACGGCGGCGGCCTCGGTGGGGGTGAAGATCCCGGAGAGGATCCCGCCCAGGATGATGACCGGCATCAGGAGGGGGATGATCGCGTCCTTGAAGCCCAGGATCTTCTCCTTGAAGGTGGTCTTCAAGCCCTTGGGATAGCCGCGTTTCCACGAGAGATAGGCGGTCATGACCATGAGGAGGGCCGCCAGGACCAGGCCCGGCAGGAATCCCGCAGCGAAGAGCCCCGCGATGGACACGTTCATGAGGGATCCGTAGATGACCATCATGTTCGAGGGCGGGATCGTGGGGCCGATGATGGAGGACGCGGCGGTGACGGCCGCGGAGAAGTCCAGGTCGTAGCCGTCGTCCTTCATGGCCGGGATCAGCATGGTGCCGATGGCGGCGGTGTCGGACACGGCGGCCCCGGTCATCCCGGCGAAGAAGACGCTGGCTATGATGTTGGCGTGGGCCAGTCCGCCCCGGATGTTGCCGGCCAGGATGTTCGAGAAGCGCACCAGCCTCTGGGTGATGCCGCCCTTGTTCATTATCTCGCCGGCGAAGATGAAGAAGGGCATGGCCATGAGGGTGAACATGTCCAGGCCGGAGAAGTACTGCAGGGGCGCCATGGAGAAGAGGGTGACCCCCGATCCCATGAGGTAGAGCCCGAGGATGCCCGAGAGGCCCAGGGTGAACCCGATGGGCACCCCGATGGCCAGGAGGGCGAAGAACACGATGACGATGGATAGGAACATATCCGCCCTCCTAGATGTCGAGGATCTTCAGGTCCCGGTGCTGCTGGTCCCCCCGGACGGCCTTGAGGCCGTACATGAGGGCGAGCTGGACCGCCGCCAGGGCCGAGGAGACGGGAACGGCCGCGTAGGCCACGTACATCGGAACTCCCAGGGCCTGGGTCTGCATGTACCGGGCGTCCAGGGCCATGCGGACGGAGTAGAGGAAGAGGATCCCCAGGAACCCGAGGACCAGGATGAAGATGACCGTATGGAACACCATGCGGACGGCCCGGGACTTGATGGAGTCCAGCAGGATGGTGAGCCCCACGTGCTCGTCCGCACGGATCCCCAGGGAGATCCCCACCGAGGCGCCCCAGATCATGAGGTAGCGGCTGACCTCCTCGGTCCAGGACAGGGGGGAATTCAGGATGTACCGGAAGAACACCCCCGTGAGCACCGCCGCCGTCATGGCGCCGAAGAAGACCGCGCAGATCGCGCTGGCCAGGGCGTCCACCCCCCGGGAGATCCGTTCCAGGGCGGCTCCCGGTCCGCCGGAGTCAGAGTTCATCGCGCTTCCTTTCCGGGCCCCGGGCCCGGCCGTACAAGACAAGGGACGGCACCCGAAGTCCGGGCGCCGTCCCTTTTTTAATTCGTAGGATCAGGGCCCGGGTCACTTCCCGGCCAGCTCCTTCTCCGCCTGCTCGATGGCCTTGTAGAACTGGTCCACCCAGTTCTCGCCTTCCTTTTTGTACTTGTCCGACATGAACTTGCGGGCCGCGGGCATGGTGGCGTCCCGGAACTGCTTCATCTCGGCGGTGGTGGGGACGTAGACCTCCATCTTGGTGGCCAGGGTCGGGAGTCCCTTGTCGCTGGCGTCGATGATGCGGGACAGGCCCCGGCCGGCCAGGAGGCCCGTGCGGGCGGCGTCGGTCACGACGGCCTTGAGGTCCGCGGGGAGGTCGTTGAAGAACTTGGGGTTGATGACCCAGACGTAGGGGGCGTAGAGGTGGTTCGTCAGGGTGATGTACTTCTGGACTTCCTGGAACTTGGCCATGGCGATGATGGAGATGGGGTTCATCTGGCCGTCCACGACTCCGGTCTGCAGGGAGGTGTAGACCTCGGCCCAGGCCACGGTGGTCGGGGAGGCGCCCAGGGCCTTCACGATCTCCTGGTGCAGGGGCAGGGCCATGGTGCGGAGCTTGATGCCCCGCATGTCCGCCGGGCTCTTGATCGGCTTCTTGGAGTTGGTGATGGCGAAGAAGCCGCCGGATTCCCCGAAGCCCAGGACCTTGAAGCCCGCCTTGGCCTCGATGTCCTTGGCCAGGGCCTGGCCGAAGGCGCCGTCGTAGACCTTGTAGCCCACGTTGTAGCTGGAGAAGGCGAAGGGCATGTTGGTCACGTCGATGAGGGGATAGAACTGGGCGATGCCTCCGGAGGAGGAGATGTAGGACTGGACGACCCCGGACTTGACCTGGATCATGGTCTCGGGTTCCTTGCCCAGGACGCCGTTGGGATAGAGTTCGACCTTGATCCGGCCGTTGGAGTTGGCTTCGACTTCGCTCTTGAAGACCTCGGCCATGGCCGCGGAAGCCACCTCGAAGGGATTCTGCGGATTCAGGTGCGCGAGCTTGAGGGTGTAGGTCTGCCCGAAGGCCAGGGACGGGAGAAGTACGAGGGCCGCGACGATGGCGGTCAGGGTTCTGCGAGACATGAGTACCTCCTGGTAACGTGAAGACATTGAGTATATGTCCTGATTTCCGATCCGTCAATTATCGATTTTGTCAGAAAATGTATGCAGAATTCTACGGGCCTTGCCTCGAGGTCGGTTCCTGAGGATCGCGGAAGCGAAGCTTCCGTGCCGTCCGGCGGGCAGAAGCCCGCCGGACGCTTAGCCGTAACTGTGCAGGCCGGGCAGGAGGTAGTTCACCCCGAAGAAGGTGAACACCGTGCACAGGAACCCGGCCACCGCCAGGATGGAAGGCCAGGAGTCCTTGCGCTTCAGGATGAGGCGGACGTGCAGGTAGATCGTGTAGACCAGCCAGGTCACCAGGGCCCAGGTCTCCTTGGGATCCCAGCTCCACCACCGTCCCCAGGCCTGCTCGGCCCAGATGGCCCCGAAGGCCAGGGCTCCCGCCGTGAAGATCGGGTACCCCACGGCTATGGCCGTGTAGGTGATCCGGTCCAGGTCCAGGCGCCGGGCCTCGTCCTTGGTGAACAGGAAGGCCAGGGCGGACACGAAGCTGGCCGCGAAGAAGGCCTCCCCGATGAAGGAGAAGGACACGTGCAGCAGCAGCCACCCCGACTGGAGGGCCGGGATGGGGGGAAGGGCCGCCTTGGGGATCAGGGGGGAGGAGGCGACGGCCAGGAGGATGATCGCCGTGAAGGTGGAACCGAAGGCCACCAGGGGCCGGTAGCTCAGCTTCCTCTGGATACGGTACGCGAAGAGCATCAGGGCTATCGCCGCCGCGTAGAAGAGCAGGGACTCGTAGGTGCTGGTCAGGGCCACGAAGCGGGTTTCCAGGGAGCGGACGACCAGGTCGGCTACAAGGATCAGAGCGGCGGCCAGGAGGGTCCAATGGGAAACCGGATCGGGCTTCCCGTCCCTGCGGAACAGCCAGACCGTCTGTACCGCCGCGGCCGCCAGGAACAGGATGAACGCCGTCGTACCCAGGATGCCCGCGAAAGTCATACTCCCTCCTTGATCTTCCGGATGAACGTGAGGGCCGTGCCCAGGGCTACCAGGATCATGGCCGGGAGGACCAGGGCGTAGCCCGGATCCCGGACCGCCTGGATCCCCGTGGCCAGCTCCTCCTTGAACCCGGCCACTTCCAGGTCCCCGGCCCGGTCCCCGGGGGCCGCCCGCAGGACCGCGGGCGCCCGGCCGTCGTCCACCCGGATCACCGCCCGGGTGTCCGCCGCCCGGGGTTCCCCGGTCAGGGCCATGAAATAGTACGTCGTGTCCCCCAGCTCGATCTCCTCCCCGGGATAGAGCTCCACGCCCCGGCCGTCCCGGCTCCGGAGCTCCAGGACCGGGTAGGGGGTGTAGGACGCCTGGTAGAAGGTGAAGCCCCCGTACCGGAGGGGGGTGTTCACCCTAAGTTCGAACTTTTCCTTGATCGGCTTCCCGTCCTTGTCCGCGAGGTCGAGGACGCTGGTCCAGGCCTTGGGGCGTCCGTCCTCGTACCGTTCGAACCGGAAGTCCGTAAGGGAGAGCACCGCCCCGTCGGGGAGGTTGACCCGGCTGCCCGGCACCAGGGTCATGGTCTCCTCCCGGTGCAGGGAGGCCGAGAGGACGGCCCCCACGGCCAGGAGCATGAGCCCCAGGTGTAGGACGTCCGGACCGTGCCGGCGGGGACCCTTCTTCCGGATCTCCCGGACGAATCGGTCCACCGTGCAGGCCGAGAGGTTGGCGAAGAAGAGGAACGCCGGAAGGAGGAAGAGCAGGATCGAAGTGAAAAATCGGTCGAAGCCGGTCTGGAGGATCAGGTCCGCCAGGGGGCCGGGGTAGAGGGACCGGTATTCCTCCGGGGCGGCGCCCTGGGGCACCAGGGTGGCCAGGATGCTCGCGACGGTTAGGTAGGCGATCAGTCCGATGGCCAGGCGGACGGACTTGAGGCGTCGGAATAGGTCGTTCACGGGGCGGTTCCTCCGGAAGGACCCCAGGATAGAGGGCGCCCGGAGGGCTGTCAAGAGAAAGCGATTTAGTAATATATATAAAAATATATTTTTATATCTTTACTCAATTCCCCCCTGCGACTATAATCTATTCGCCGGGGTTTCCCGGGCGCGCGGATGCGTCGTCCCGGGCCCCGAGACGAAGGAAAGGAGGTTCCATGGCGAATAATTCGACCTCCGCACGGGCCCTGCTCCTGGTCGCGTTCTTCGGCGCGGGCGCCCTTTGCGCGCACGCGGCGTCGAGCTGCGTGGATTGCCACGGCGATCCCGCGACCATGCAGAAGCTCGTCGCGCCGCCAAAGATCGGCGGGGCCGAAGAAGGGGAAGGGTGAGCGGGTCCCCCTCCCCCGGTTCGGGCGGATTATTACATGGGCTTCGTGGTCTCTAAGGACCTCATAGCCCGGGACCCTCATTTACAAAACGAATGCACCTCCTGCCACAAGGGCAACGCCGCGGCGAAGGACCAGAAGGCCGCCCATGCGGGCCTGATCGACCGCCCGTCGGACGATCCTGAGGCCGCCTGCGGAACCTGTCACCCCGAGATCGCCAAGAACTACACCCTTTCGCTGCATTACACGGCGGCGGGGATGAAGCACGGCGTATCGGGACGGTTCTCGGAGGCGGAGAAGAAGACCTTCGACGCCAAGGTCTTCGAGCAGTCCTGCCGGAGCTGCCACGCCTCCTGCGGGGACTGCCACGTGAAGAGCCCCGTCGTGTCGGGGGTGAACCTCGGTCTCATGAACGGCCACCAGTTCGCGCGGAAGGACGAGAGCAAGACCTGCGCCCTCTGCCACGGCGGCCGGGTCTATCCCGAGTTCACCGGCGAGTACGGCGGAACCCCGGACGTGCACTACCGCAAGGGCATGACCTGCGCGGATTGCCACCCGGCGGAGCAGTTCCACGGGGACGGGAAGGCCTATCCGGACAGGACTAAAGTCGCCGTCAAGCCTTCCTGCGTGACCTGCCATCCCCTGGAGTACCTGGGCAAGGACAGTACCAAGCAGACCCACGAGACTCACGACGGCCGCGTGTCCTGCTCGGCCTGCCACACCGCCAGCTCCTACCGGCAGTGCTCGTCCTGCCACCTCGGGGAAGGGGCCCGTTCCAGCCCGGCCATCGTGCTGGGAAAGAATCCCCGGAACCTGAAGGAGCTGACGACCCTCCGCTTGATCCCCACCGTGCGGGACACCTTCCAGAAGGCGGGCATCGCCCAGGCCAACTTCGACGCCCTGCCCAACTACTGGAACACCGTGCCCCACAACATCGCCAAGCGGACGGACCGCACCCGGGACTGCAACACCTGCCACCAGGAAGGCTTGTACTACCTGGAGGCCAAGATGCTTCCCCCGGGGAGCAGCAAGAAGAACCTGGACCTCATCCCCTGAGGATAGGGGGTTCCGGGAGCCGGCGGCTTCGAGCCGCCGGCGGACCCGGGAACGCAATCGATCGCAAGGAGATTATCGTATGAAGAAAGCCGTGCTCATCCTGCTTGTCCTGGCCCTGACCGTCCCGGCCTTCGCCCGGGGCATCGACGCCGTAGTGTCCGCGGACTGGTTGGCGGCCAACCTCTCCAAGGTCGTCGTCGTCGACATGCGCAAGCTGGACGAATACCGGGCCGGTCACATCCCCGGCGCCGTCAGCCTCCAGGGGCTCTACGTTGCCAAGGACAACCTGTCCAACGAGGTCCCCGCCGCGGACGAGCTCGCCGAGCTGATCGCCGAGGCGGGCATTTCCGCGGACTCCAAGGTCGTCGTGGTGGAGACCGACGGCTCCCGCTTCGCCTGGGTCACCCGGGCCGCCTGGACCCTGGTCTACGCGGGCGTCGCCGACGTCGCGGTCCTGGACGGGGGCTACGCCGCCTGGACCAAGGCCGGCAAGCCGACCGCCACGGGCATGGAGTTCCGGGACGAGACCAAGTTCGAGGTCAAGTTCAATCCCGCCTACATCGCCACCAAGGCCGAGGTCCTGGCCGGCCTCAAGAAGGCCCAGATCCTGGATACCCGCGCCTACGACACCTACTTCGGCCTTTCCAAGCAGGCCTTCGTGGACCAGTTCGGCCACATCCCCGGCGCCTACTCCCTGCCTTCCGCCTGGATCACCAAGGACGGCATGGTCCGGCCCAAGGCCGAGCTGGAGGAGATGGTCGCGGCCCTCAAGCTCAGCCCCAAGAAGCCCATGATCATCCACTGCGATTCCGGCGTCCTGTGCACCGCCTGGTGGTGGATCCTGACCCAGCAGATGGGCTGGACCAACGTGAAGAGCTACGACGGCTCGGCCCAGGAGATCTCCAAGGAGCCCACCGTCAAGTTCGTGAAGTACGTATGGAAGTGAGCTGTTAACGGTAAACAGTGAACGGAAGGACAAGAAAAGGACGCCCGGGGCCGGTTTCGGCCCCGGGCGTTTTTTGCGCGGACGCCGGACCGGACGAATCACAAGCTTCGAGACAAAAAGCTTGGCACCACCCGGGTCGGCGTCCGCCCCGCGTCCCCTGTTTCCGCTCCTGATCCTGCAAATCCTAGCAGGTTGGTGAAATTCCTAGTGTATTTCAATAACCTGCTAGAGATCCTGTTATCCTGTCGAGATTTGCGCGGATCGTCCGTCAACTTGACGCGGCAGTTCCCGGTCTCTAGTATTGATGGGACGGCGCCGGGCGCCGGGGAAGCTGATGGGGTCTGGCGGCTCCCGCGGTCTTCAAAACCGTCGGCCGCGTTTCCGCGCGGCGGCAGGTTCGATTCCTGCCTCTTCCGTACATGAAAACCAACGAACGTTTTTCCCGGCTCCCCCAGGTGGAGCGGCTCCTGGCCCGGCCCGAGGTGGCGGGGTACTTCGGCCAAATCTCCCGGCCCCTGTGCGCCCGGGCCGCCTCCCGGGCGGTGGCCGTCCTCCGGGAGCGCCTGGCCTCGGACCCCGCCTACCCCTCCGACGAGGAAACCCTCCTGGACGGTGCCCTGGAGCTGCTCCGGGCCGAATTGGATGCCCTGGACCGCAGGAGGATCCGTCCCGTCCTGAACGGGACGGGAATCTTGCTCAACACGAACCTGGGACGGAGCCCCGTCCCGGGGGAGGACTGGGACGCGGTCCGGGAGACCAACACGGGGTACTCCAACCTGGAGTACGACCTGGCCGAGGGCCGCCGGGGCGGCCGGGGCGGCCTGGTACCGGACCTGGCCGCGGAGCTCTGCGGGGCCGAGGCCGCCCTGGCGGTGAACAACAACGCCGCCGGGGTCCTTTTAATGCTGACCGCCCTGGCCAAGGGCCGGGAGGTGATCGTCTCCCGGGGGGAGCAGGTCCAGATCGGCGGGGGCTTCCGGGTCCCCGACATCCTGGCCCTCTCGGGGGCCCGCCTGGTCGAGGTCGGCACGACGAACGTCACCACCCGGGAGGACTACCTCCGGGCGGTCGGATCCGACACGGCCCTGGTCCTCCTGGTTCACGCCTCCAACTTCGCCCTCCGGGGCTTCTCCTCCAGCCCCGGGATCCGGGAGCTCGCGGATGCCCTGCCCGAGGGGGTGATCCTGGCGGCGGACCAGGGCTCCGGCTGCACCGGGGATTCCATGGCCGGAGAACTTCCCGCCCGCAAGTACCTGGAGCGGGGCTGCCGCCTGGTCGCCTTTTCCGCGGACAAGCTCCTGGGAGGACCCCAGGCGGGGATCGTGGCCGGGGACCGGGACCTGATCGAAGCCCTCGGCCGGCACCCCCTGTACCGGGCCTTCCGGCCGGGCAAGACGATACTTACCCTCCTGGAACGGCGCCTGGCCGCCCGGCTCAACGGAGAACCCTCCCGGGCCGAGGAGGCCCGGGACCGGGATCCGAAGGAGCTCCGCCGCTACGGCCGCCGGATCCTGTCCCGGCTCCCCCGGGGCCGGGCCCGGCTCGTCCCCTCCCGGGCCGCCTGGGGCGGGGGCTCCACCCCGGACGAGACCTTCCCCTCCCTGGCCCTGGAACTGGGCCCCGCGGGCCCGCCGGAGCGCCTCCTGACCGCCCTGCGGGAAGCCCCGGTTCCGGTCGTCGGCCTGATCCGGGACGACCGGGTCCTCCTGGACCTCTCCACCCTCTGGGGGACGGAGCCCGCTCTGGCCGCGGCCTCGGTGTCGGACGCCCTGGCCCGGGACGAGCTGGCCGCCCAGGAAACCGGCCGGGTCCGCTAGATGTTCGTCGTCGGCACCGCCGGGCACGTCGACCACGGCAAGACGGCCCTGATCCGGGCCCTGACGGGCATCGATCCGGACCGCCTGCCCGAGGAGAAGGCCCGGGGCATGACCACGGACCTGGGCTTCGCCTATTTCGAGGGCCCCGGGGGCGAGTGCGTGGGGGTAGTCGATGTGCCCGGCCACGAGCGCTTCCTGCGGAACATGGCAGCCGGGGCCTGGGGCCTCGACCTGGCCCTCCTGGTGGTGGCAGCGGACGATGGTTGGATGGCCCAGAGCCGGACCCACGCCCGCATCCTGGCCAGCCTGTCCGCTCCGGACGTCCTGCTGGCGATCAACAAGATCGACGCCGTCGGCCCGGAGCGGGCCGAGGAGGTCGCCCGGGACGCCGCCGAAAAGGCCGCGGCCCTTCTGGGCTTCCGCCCCGACGCCCGGTTCGTCTCCGCCCGGACGGGGGAGGGGGTCCCGGAGCTGAAAGGCGCGATCCTTGAACGTCTTTTCCCGGACCGGAGGCGCCTTTCCGGGAAGCCCTACCTCTTCGTCGACCGGGTTTTCACGCTGAGCGGCGCGGGGACCGTGGCCGCGGGCACCCTGCGGGGCGGCCCCCTCTCGGTCAAGGACGAGCTGGTCCTCTGGCCCGCGGGCGAGAAGGTCCGCGTGCGCTCCCTCCAGACCTACAAGGCCGGCACGGAGCTCGCCCTCCCCGTGTCCCGGACGGCTTTGGCCCTGCCCAAGCCCCGGAGCGAGCTCCGCCGGGGGGACCTCCTGGCCGGCTCCGGGATGGAGGTCCTTTCGGGCCGGGAGTTCCTCTGCCTCCTTGAGCCCCTGCCCGGGGATACCGAGCTCTGTCCCCGGGACGAGAAGGGCCGGCTCCTCCTGCGGCCGGGCCTGGAAGCGGAACTGGTCCTGGGCAGCGCCCGGCGGGACGCGGTCGTCTCCCCCTACCGGACCCCGGGCTGGCTTCGGGTCGTATCCTCCGAGCCCCTGGCCTGCCCCCCCGGACAGCCCTTCGCCCTGCTCCGCCGGGGAGGGACGGAGCTCCTGGCCCGGGGCCGGGTAATGGCCGAGGGAGCCACGGACATCCGGGCGCGCCGGACCCTGGACGCCGTCCTGCCCGGGGTTCCGGCCCTGGCGGCCGGGCTCGGATCAGCCCGAGGTTCCGCGGCCGGCGGAGAGCCCGGCGCCGACGCGGGACGGAGGATTCCCGGGGAGGATGACGGGGCCGTCCCGGTCCGCCGGGCCTTGGAGATCCTGTCCCGGGGCTGGACCCTGTTCGAGCCGGGGGCGGACCGGCCGTCAGACCCGGCAGCGCCGCAGAATCTCCGCGTCCTTACGGGGCAGGAGGGTCGGTTCTTCTTTTCGGCGGAGTCCTTCGACCGCTTCCGGGTCCGCCTCCTGGAGACGGCCGGCAAGCCCGGGGGAGCCGTCCGTGCGGAACTGGAGAGCGCCTCGGGCCTGGACACCGGGGCCTGCTCGGCCCTTCTGGGCGCCCTGGAGGCCGAGAAGGCCCTGGAGCGCTCGGGGCCCCGGTGGAACGTGCCGGGGCCCGGACCGAAGCTCGGCAAGGAGGAAGCCCGCCTGGAGGCCCTCCTGATCCGGGCCGATGCCGAGGGCGTAGAGCCGGGCCGGAACGTTCCTCAACAGGACGGGCGGACCCTCAAGGCCCTCTGCGCCCTGGGCCGGGCGCTCGCCCTGGATACCGGGGTCTTCTGGCACCTCTCCGTCTACGAACGCCTCTCGGCGGCCGTCCTCGCGGGCCGCGCCGCGGGAGAACGGTTTTCCGTGGGCCAGGCCAAGGACCGCACGGGGCTCTCCCGGAAGTACATCCTGCCCCTCCTCAACCGCATGGAGGACGAGGACCTCGTGAAGCGGGAGGGGGACGTCCGGGTGGTTTTACCGAAAGGCGCGCGGGATTAGGGTTCCCGGATAGTTCCAACAAGACGAACGTGATTAAGAAAGATTTACAAGATAAAAAATTAAGAGAGTGATGAAAAGATAGGGAACGACGGCGGCGACTATGGGATAACCATGACCGCCGCCCCTCAGCAGGACACTCGTTCCTCGACTTCTCTCTTCTCCGTGCTCTCCGTGCTCTCCGTGGTTAAGTCCAGAAAACTGAGAGAACCTGCGCTAATCGACCGTGATCGACTTGGACACGTTCTTGGGCACGTCCGGGTGGACCCCGTGGTCCTGGACCCCCAGTCCGTCCAGGTAGGCCCCCTTCCGGACGGACATCCGGAAGGCCAGCCACTGCAGGACCAGGGTCGCGGAGAAGACGAAGAGGTCCCGGTCCCCGGTGGAGGGGATCTCGAGGTACAGGGACCGGTAGTTCGGGTCGTTCGCGGGTTTGCCCTCCACCGCCAGGGCCAGCTCGGGCCGCTTCTCCGCCACCAGGAGGATGTCCGCGCCGCGGATCTTGTGGGTGTGGATCTGGCTGATGGTGATGCGGATGTCCCGCTCGTCCGGGGGGCAGACGAAGACCAGGGGGTAGTTGCCGAACCCGGCCTCCAGGATCCCGGGATTCTTCGCCAGGACCGCCGAGGGGGCCGCGGCCAGCAGGGCCTTACGTTCGGCCTCCGGCGCGTCCCGGAGCACCCCGGCATAGGCCGAGAGCACCGCCTCCAGGGACTGAAGGCCGAAGACGGTGTTCTTGCCCAAAATGGTGTTGGGGCCGTGCTTGAACTCCGCCGCGTCGTAGCCTTCGCTGTGGTTCAGGACCACTTCCCGGATCTTGAGGGCCCCCTCCCGGGCCAGGCCGATGAGTCCCGTGCCCAGGATGTGCATCGAGGGCTCCCGGAAGAGGCGCTCCGCTGCCCTGTCCGCCTCCGGGAGGGTCAGCCGCAGGGTGTCCTCCAGGAGGCCCCGGATGCGGGTGACTTTCTTGCGGACTTCGACCTCGGGCATGCGGAAGCCCGCGGCCAGGAGGTAGAGGATGACGATCTGGTTCAGGAAGCTCTTGGTGGCGGCCACCGCGATCTCGGGTCCGCAGAGCAGGGGCAGGTAGAAGTCCGAGAGCTCCTGGGGGATGCGGCTGTTCTCGTTGTTCACCAGGCTCACCCTGCGGAGCCCCGGGGCCTTGTCCCGGGCGTCCTGGAGGATGTCCACCAGGTCCTTGGTCTCCCCGGACTGGGTGATCCCCAGGATCAGGTCCCGGTCCTCCAGGGTGTCCAGGTAGAGGGACCGGAACATGCCGGGATTGCACGGGTAGACGGGAAGCCCCGCCAGGTGGTCGAAGAAGTAAGCCGCGGTCAGGGCGGCGTGGTAGGAGGTGCCCGAGGCGACCAGGTAGACCCGTCCGCCCGCCTTCACGGTCTCCCGGACCGCCTGGGAAAGCTCCCCGACCCGGCGGACCACGGCCCGCCGCTTGCGCCAGACCAGGGCCGAGTCCGCCAGGGCCAGGTCCGATAGGCGGCCCGGAAGGAGCTTCGCCAGCTCCGCGAGGAAGGCACGCTCGTCGCCCCTGTACGCGCTTTCGGGCCGGGGGGCGTAGTCCTTGACCCGGGCGGCCAGCTCCCGCCAGGCCGGGTCGGAGAAGACCGACTCGGCGTCCGCGCGCAGCCTGTCCTCGTCCAGCTCCTCCGTCAAGGCCAGGAGGCGGTCCAGGCTCTCCTTGGCGATCAGGCGCTTGTCCTCCAGGCCCGCCTCCAGGGCCGCGGCCCCGGGATCCCGGAAGTAGTACCGCAGGATCTCCTCGATGTTGGAGGGGCTCGAGGAGATCTCCTGCTCCATGTAGTAGGAATACCTGGGGTCCAGGGCCGTGTCCTGGACGTTCAGCTTGGACCGCTTGGGCCGTGGCCGGGAGTAGACGGGCTCCCCGGCCAGGGAGAACACCAGGTACCGGTCGTGGGTAAACCACAGGCCCTCCCCCTCGGCCAGGGGGATCAGGGTCCGGGTCTTGGAAAGGACGCTGGTGAGGTCGCTGGACACCACGACGAAGCTTCCCCGTTCGTCGGCTCCGATGCCGGCGTACAGGGAGGACCCGGACTTGACGGCGAAAACCCCCGGAACCGTCGGGTCCGAGACGGCCGCCGCATAGGACCCTTCCGTCCGGGACTCGGCCCGGCGGACCGCGTCCACCATGAGGAGGACCTCGTCGGGGACGTCGGAAAGGCTGCAGGCCGAAAGTGCCCGCTTCTGGGCCGCCAGGGCGGGCCCGGGGTTGCGGCGGTTCTCCGCCCAGGCGTCCTCCACCAGGTGGACCACGATCTCCCCGTCGTTCTCCGACACGACCCGGTGCCCCTGTGCGGTCAGCTCGGCCTTGAGGCTGTCGGTGTTGGAGATGTTGCCGTTGTGGGCCCCGACCATCTCCACCTTGCAGCGAACGTGGTGGGGCTGGCTGTTGGCGTCCGTCACGGCCCCGTAGGTGGCCCAGCGGACCTGGCCGATGAAGCGCTGTCCCGGGAACTTGTCGATCCCCAGGTCCCGGCAGACCCGGGAGGGAGCGCCGACGCTCTTCACGAGGACGATTTTACGGGCCGCGTCGATGAAGGAGGCCCCGGTGGAGTCGTAACCGCGGTACTCCAGGCGCCTGAGCAGGGCAGCCGCCTCGATGCCCATTCCGGCCTCCTCGTCCTCGTAGCACAGGGAAACGATTCCGCACATGGTGTCCACCTCTCCTATTGGTTGTATCGAATCCGAAGTCCGGGCCGGCGGGCATCGAGTCAATCGGCGCCCCGCCGCCGGTCCGACGTATCCTTGCTTCCCCTGCCGAACCTGCCCAGTACCCGGCCGAGTATATTGGGCGGTTTGGCGGCCGCGGGCTCGGGAGCCTGTTTCCGCTCCCCCAGGCCGCCCAGGAAGTCCCGGATCCCCGTACGTCCCAAATCGGCAAGGAAGCAGGCGATCTGCCCGCGGGTGGAGTATACCGGATGGAAGGTCAGGTGTCCCGGAAGTTCCACCGCCTGGTGGGTGCGGTCCGCCTCCCGGAGCACCGCCCTCATCTGTGCCTCCGGCAAGATATCCTCCACCCGGGTCTTTCCCGTTTCCAGGCCCGAAAGCCGGGAATCCTCTCGGGCTCCCTTGCTGGCTTCCTGCACCAGCCCGTCCGGCGATACCACCAGGACGGGGGTTTCCACCAGGGCCAGGGACGCCCGCAGGAGGCCCGTCAGGGAGGCGATCCGTTCGCTCTTGCGCTCCCCCGCGTCGGACAGGTCCTTGAGGATCCTGCGTATGCTGTCCCCCAAGGGACCGAATCGGTCCAGGCGCTCCGCGGGAAGGATCCCTCCGTACCGTACCGCGCCCGCGATGGAGTCCAGCTCCCGGCGTTTCCTGCGGGCCTGGCGGAACAGCTCCGCGGCGGCCAGGATCTGGACCGCCGCTGCGCAGAGGGCCAGGAAGAGCGAGGTTTCCGCGGGTCCCTTCATGCCCGCGGCGGCGGCGACCGAATAGGACCAGACCCCCGCCCCGACCGTGGCCCCCAGAGATATGGCGAGCAGGAAGACCGAATACCGGACCCGTACGAGGATCATGCGGTCCCCCTAGATTTTCCGGAACTCGTCCAGGTCCGAGTTCCTGCCCAGGACGAAGAGGCGGTCCCCCTCCTCGAATGCGTCCCCGGGTTCCGGGAACAGGAGGTCCTCCCGGCGTACCGTGTTGCCCGCGTCGTCCAGGTCCATCCGCGAGCGCAGGACCCCCACGACCCGGAGGTGCAGCTTTCCCTCCAGGTCCAGGTCCCCCGCCGACTTGCCCGCGAAGTATTCCGGCGCCAGCATCTCCGTCAGGGACACCTCCGCGGAAAGGGGCACCGAGTCCAGGACATCCGGAGCCACCAGGCGTCGTGCGGTGCGCGTCCCCATGTCGACCTCGGCGTTGATCACCTCGTTGGCCCCCACCCGCCGGAGTACGGTCCCGTGGATGGCGGAGACCGCCCGGGCCGCGATGTAGGGCACCCCCTGCTGGCGGAGCAGGGCGGTTGTCAGGATGCTGGCCTCCAGGTCATCCCCGATGGCCACGATGGCCACGTCCACGTCCTGGAGGGGGGCCTTGAGCAGGGCGTCCTCGTCGGTGGAATCCAGGAGGACCGCCGCGGAAACCAGGCCTTTTATCCTCTCCACCGACGCGGGATCCCGGTCCAGGGCGATCACGGAGGCGCCTTTTTCCGCCAGAGTCTCGCACACCGCGGCCCCGAAG
>ENA-UOWG01001540-UOWG01001540.1-activated-sludge-metagenome-genome-assembly--contig:-NODE-1540-length-22343-cov-4.313308_pt1 | contig 22343 bp, 11 predicted proteins | sample MGYA00238147_ERZ761563 | MGnify/ENA primary metagenome ERZ761563 (study PRJEB28884, sample SAMN05720216) | anaerobic digester metagenome | isolation source: active sludge of municipal... | reverse complement strand
CTCGGAACAGAGCGGCGAAGAGGCCGGGGAACATTTCACCCCGCGTGAGGTGATCCGCCTGATGGTCGAACTGCTGCAGATCCTGATCCCGGAACGCCATGTCGCCATCTACGACCCGGCCTGCGGAACCGGCGGCATGCTGTCCGTGGCGAAGGAACATTTGCTGGATCGCGCTGCCGACGACGATGAGCGCAGCCGTGTCGAGCGCTTTGTCACCGTCCATGGACAGGAACTGCAATCTGCCAACTACGCCATCTGCCGGGCCGACCTGCTGATCAAGAACGATGCCCAAGCCAAGGTCTATCTCGGCAACTCGCTCATTCCGCACGTGCAAGGCAGCCGCGAGCCGGGCGACCAACTAGCCGGCAAGGATGATCGCTTCGATTTCATGCTGAGCAACCCACCCTTCGGCGTCACTTGGGGCGGCAAGGATGGCTACGAAACCGAAGCCCGTCGCTTCGAGGCCACACGCTACCAGGCCGGTATGCCGCGCACCACTGATGGCGCACTGCTGTTCCTGCAAACCATGCTGGCCAAGATGAAGCCTGCCGAAAAAGGCGGCAGCCGCATCGCCATCATCTTCAATGGCTCGCCGCTTTCGAATGGCGATTGCGGTTCCGGCGAAAGCGAAATTCGCCGTTGGATACTCGAAAACGACTGGCTCGACTGCATCGTCATGCTGCCGGACCAGCTTTTCTACAATACCGGCATCTTTACCTACGTCTGGCTGCTGCGCAACGAAAAGCCGGAAAGCCATCGCGGTAAGGTGATGATCATCGATGCCCGCAAGCAGTTCGAGAAAGAACCCAAGTCCTTCGGCAACAAGCGCAACCGCATCGCCGACATCCATCGCCAGTGGATCGAGACCCATTACCGTAATGGCTGGCGCGACGATTACAACTGCGATGAGGTCAAGCTGTTCCGCACCACCGATTTCGCCTTCCATAGAGTCAGCGTGGTGTTCTGGCAGTTCGATGAACACGACCGGCCGGCAACGATTACCGAGCCCTACGAAAAGGCGTTCACTGCCGCCAACCTGAAAAAGGAACAGGCATTCTTCGAAAGCGACCTCGTTTTCGACATCCGGGCAAAAGTCGGCGCTGGCGAGACGGCACTACGGCTGGAACTGGCCCCGGAAGACAATGCCGCCAAGAAGCTCAAGGCCCTGCTGCCCGAAGGTGCCGATGTGTTGTCCGTGCAATGGACGCACCGGCATTACGTTCAGGACGACGAATACATCCCCTTCGATGTGGATGGCCGGCCAGAGGAATACATTCCGGCGTTTCTGGAGCGCGAGATCGGCAAGCCGATCATTCGTTGGAAAGATGGAGACCAACTGGGCTACGAGATTTTGCCGAACAAGTATTTTTACCGTTATCAACCACCGCAGCCCGCCAGCGCGCTACTGGCTCAGTTTTGGGACATGGAGAAAGAAGCAGAGAGGCTGTTGTCCCAGCTTGAGCGAGGAGCGGCATAGTTATGCCAGACGTTCACTCAGTCAGCGTGTTTGATCGCCTCAAGGATATAGCGAGCATCAATGCAGCTTCGTTGCCTGCCTCTACACATTTGGATTACGAGTTCGACTACCTTGAAATATCAAATGTGGATTACCACGGTATCGTTGATGTTGCTGCAATCGAACGACTGAGTTTTGAGGCTGCCCCTTCACGTGCGCGTCGAGTAGTTCGTGATGGCTGCACGATTATTTCTTCGGTACGTCCCAATTTGCAGGCCGTGGCGCACATTGAGACTGAGCAGACCGACTTGGTTTGCTCTACGGGCTTTAACGTGGTCCAGCCGCTACTGAATAAATTGCATCCCCGGTATGCCTACTACGTTTTGATTTCCGAAGAAGCACGCCAGTATTTCGAGTCTGTAGCCACCGGTGTTGGCTACCCTGCTGTTGCTGACAAAGATTTCGGTAGCCTTCGGCTGTACATACCAAAATTGGCTGAGCAGCAGAAAATGACTGCTTTTCTTGATCTAAGTTGCGCTGCAATTGACTCCGCTGTAGCAGCGAAGCGTAAGCAGATTGATGCTCTGTTTGGTATTAGGAAATCACTCCTTCAGCGTGTCGTAACTCGTGGCATTCATGCTGATCCAAAGCTGATTGACACAGGAAACACCTGGCTGGAGCAGATCCCCGAAGGCTGGTCCCTTGTAATGCTCAAACGTCTGGCTGATATCCAATCCGGCCTGACCCTCGGCAAGGTTTATGAGGACGAAGACCTCGTCGAGTATCCATATTTGCGCGTTGCTAATGTGCAGGACGGCTATGTCGATCTGGCTGATGTCAGCACCCTTGAAGTTCCTGCTGCATTTGCTGCCGGCGTAATGCTGCGTGCCGGCGACGTGCTGATGACGGAGGGTGGCGACCTCGACAAGCTTGGGCGCGGCACGGTGTGGGAAGGCCAGATCGAGCCTTGCCTGCACCAGAACCACGTGTTTGCCGTACGCTGCCATGCGCACAAGCTGCTGCCGCAGTTTCTCGCCTATGTCACCGCAGCCCAATACGGCCGGGATTACTTCGAGGCGACCGGCAAGCGCACCACGAATCTGGCCGCAACCAATTCGACCAAGGTCGGCATGTTCTACATTCCGCTGCCACCCCTGGAGGAACAACGCGAACTGGTCCGCTATCTCGATACCGAACTGGGGCGACTGGCGGCCATTGAGGCCAACATCGGCAAGCAGATCGACACGCTGCTGGCCTACCGGAAATCGTTGATACACGAATGCGTCACCGGCAAGCGCCGTGTCACCAGCGCCGACTTTTCGGAGACTGCTGCTCATGCCTGAATTGACGCCGGAACTGAAATTCCAGAATCACATCGCCCGGTTCCTGGTGAAGGAACAAGGCTATGGCCAACTGGAACAGTCCGACATCACCGATACCGAATATGCACTGGCAGAGGATCACACCTGGGCATTCATTCAGGCCACGCAAGCGGAGACCGTCAAGAAACTGACCGAGCGCTATGGCACGGATGCCCGGGACGAAGTATTTCGCGCCCTCAAGGATGAGCTGAACCGTTCGCCGCTGTGGATGATTCTGCGCCATGGCCTGACGGTGCGTGGGCTAAATTTCCGGCTGTTCTTCCCCAAGCCGCGTTCTGCGCAGAGCGAAGCCAATCGCTTCTACGGCGAAAACCGTCTGACGGTCCGGCCACATTTCTATTTCGGGCCGACCGGCAAGGAAATCGACCTGGTGTTGTTCCTCAATGGACTGCCGGTGGTGACGGTGGAGCTCAAGCACGAAGCAGGATCGCAGGGCTGGAACATTCATAACGCCGTCGAGCAATACACCTTGCGTGATCACAGCAACCGGGTTTTTCAGCTGCCGTTTCTGTATTTTGCGGCGGATACGTCGGATGTCATGGTGGCCACCGATCCACGCCGCGAGCAGAATTTCCGCTGGTTCAATACCGGCCTGAGCAATGCGCCGATCACCGAAGGGGAATATCCCATCGAGTTCCTCTACCGCGAGGTGCTGGCGAAAGATAACTTGCTGGAGGCGATCTCCTTCTTCCTGGTCTATGTGCCGAAGCGTGAGGCCGAGGGGGACAAGCCGGAACGCCCGGCCTTTTCTCTATTCCCCCGCTATCACCAGAGCCGGATGGTGCGCAAGGTGGCGGCCGCGGCGATGGATCATTTGGTCACCACTGGCAATATCGGGCGTAAGTTCCTGATCAATCATTCCGCGGGCAGTGGCAAAACGCTATCCATCTGCTGGCTCGCCGATCGCCTGCACAGCCTGTTCAAGCCGGGCACCAGCGAGAAGCTGGTGGATCGGGTCATCATCCTGACCGACCGCAAATCGCTGGACAAGAATATCCGTGATGAGATCGTTAATTTCGGCCACTTATCCGATGTGATCGGACTGGCGCGATCCTCCGGCGATCTGGAGCGTTTCCTGCGCGATCGAACCTCGATCATCGTCTCGACCCAGCAGAAATTCGCCTGGTTGCTGGAAAAGATCGAGAACGATCCGGTACTCAAGCAGCAGCGGGTCGCTTTCCTGATCGACGAGGCGCACCGTTCCCAAGAGGGGCAAATGGGTGCTGCCATCCGTTTGCCTTTCCGCAACAGCGAGGAACCAGACGCCGAGGATGCCCAGGAGGACAAGGAAGACGAAGAGGAAAACATCGCCCGCATCATCCGCGAGCATGACCTGAATCAGTTGTTCGTTGCGTTTACCGCGACGCCTGCCCCCGCCACGGTTCAACTCTTCGGCGAGGCATTCGATACTTATACCGAAGCGGAGGCCATCGAGGAGGGCTACATCGTCGATGTGGCCAGCAGCATCCTGTCGTACAAGACGCTGTTCAACCTGCATTGCCCGATTGCCATCCCGGACCTTGAGTTTCCCAAGGGGATCATCGCCAAGGCGCTGAAGAATGTCGCGTTTCAGGACGAGGGCCTGATCCAGTACAAGGCGGAAGTGATGCTGCGTCTGTTCGACGAGAGGGTGAAGCATTTGATCGGCGGTCGCGCCAAGGCCATGATCGTGGCAACCTCGCGCCTGGCTGGATTGCGTTATTTTGAGATCATCCGGGAAAAGCTGCGCGAACGAGGGGCTGGCTATCAGGTGCTCTATGCCTTCACCGACTTTGTGCACCCGACCACCAATGCGCTGATCACCGAGCACGAGATCAATAAGCTGAATTCAGGCGAGTTGATCGAAGACCGCTTCGAGGGTGATGGCTATCGTCTGCTGATTGTCGCCAACAAGTTCCAGACCGGGTTCGATCAACCCTTGCTGGCCGGCATGTTTCTCGACAAGTCCGTGGTCGACCGCAACGCCGTGCAAACCATTTCGCGGCTGAATCGCAGCCATGACGACAAGGAAGATGTGGTCGTGGTCGATTTCACCAACAATGCACAGGCGATCATGCGAGCCTTCGCCAAGTATCGGCAAGGCACGCCATATACTCCGGATGAACCGGACGAGCAGCGCTGTGTGGAGCTTTACCAGGAAATTCTGACCGTTGGCGTGTTCACGCAAGACGACGCGCGGGAGTGGGCCTTGGTCAGCGAGACCAAGGATGATGCGCAAATGCAGTCGGTGGTGTCGCAATTGCGGCAGCGTTTGACGGCGCAAATCACTGACCATGAGCAAAAGCGGGCTTATGTGCACTTGCTGGCCAAGTTTGTCCGCAGCTATCGCTTTCTCACGAATTTCTTTTCCTACGACTACGCAGTCAAGGAGTTCGCCGAATTTGCGGAGGCCGTCGGCCCCCAAATGATCAAGGCGGGTACGGTGTCGGACATGATGAAACTGGTGCGGGCCACGCAGGTGATCCGGGCGGCCGTGCAGGACCAAGGCGAGGTCTACGGTGGTGGCACGCGCAAGCCAAAGCCGGGCAAAGGCGGTGGCAACGGCGGGCCTCCCCCGCTCAAGAAGGTCTCCATCGCCGACATGATTGAGGAGATCCGGACTCAGTTCGAGATCACCGAGGAAGAGGCGCTGTATATCAAGGAAGTCACGGAGGAGAAGGCCGCTGACGCACAGATTCGCTCGACCGTGATCGATCACCGCGAGGATGGCATCTATCTGAGCGGCACCTTTCGCGAGCAAATCAACCAGGGGATTCAGGATCGTTACGGCACGCTGGGGCGGTATGAGGAGCTGGCCGATCCAAAATACACCGATGAGGGGGCGATTTTCGACATCATGGCGATGACAGTTATCAGCACCCATCTGGAACAGGCAACGTCGCAGTGAGAGTGAGCGGAGAGCGGTATGGCCAAGGCTGAAGCCAGCGTAGAAGAACTGGTCGGCATGATCCAGCGGGGTGAGTTGCGCCTGCCGGAAATGCAGCGGCAGTATGTGTGGCGTTCCACACGGGTGCGGGATCTACTGGATTCGCTCTACCGGGGCTACCCTTCAGGCGCGATCTTGCTTTGGGAAACGGATGAGGATGTGCCACTGCAGGACATGGCGGTGGCGCAACAGCACAATCCCTATCAATCCACCCGCTTGTTGCTGGATGGTCAGCAACGGCTGACGTCTCTTTCCGCCGTGATTCGCGGCGAACCGGTACAAGTCAGGGGCCGCAGGCGTCCCATCGAGCTACTGTTCAACCTGGAACATCCCGATCAGCTGACTACCGTCACCGAAGTTGACGAGAACGCCGATGACGACGATGAACTGAGCGAAGACGAAGCCGATGCAAACGAGGATGAACTCCTGCAGCGCTTCAACCAGATGACCTTTGTGGTGGCGACGCGCAAGCTTGAGCAGTTGCCACAGTGGGTCAAGGTATCGGACGTTTTCAAGAGCACCAGCAACAATGCTTTTCTCAAGCGGGCGGGCATTACGTCGTTTGACGATCCCCGTTCAGATAAGTACAGCCAGCGTCTCGATCGTCTGCGCGGCATCCGGCGCTACGTCTATCGGATGGATATTCTGGAGCGCACCTTGTCCTATGACGAGGTGACTGAAATCTTTGTGCGGGTGAATTCCCTGGGCGCAAAGCTTAGGAGCTCCGATCTGGCGCTGGCGCAAATCACAGCCAAATGGCGGCATTCTCTGGAAATCTTCCAGAAATTCCAGGAAGACTGCGCCAAGACTGGTTTTGATCTTGAGCTGGGCCTGTACCTCAAAAATCTGATCGCGTTCGCCACCGGCCAATCCCGTTTCAAGACGGTAAACACCTTGTCGCTGGAAACGCTTCAGTCCTCCTGGAAGCAGTCCTGCCAGGGGATGGAATTTGCGATGAATTTCCTGCGCAGCAACGCCGGCATCGAAAGCCTGGCGCTGATGTCGTCTCCATTTTTACTGGTCGCAGTGGCCTACTACTGTCATTCGCGCGACTATGCATTGTCAGTGGATGAATCGGCACAGTTACGCTATTGGGCGCTGGCGACCAATGCCAAGGGGCGCTATTCACGCGGTTCAAGCGAAACCATCCTCGACCAAGACTTGGCGACGATTCGGCAAGGAGGTACGGTTCAGGATCTGATCGACCGGTTGCGGCAGCAGGTTGGCCGACTGGACATCACGCCCGACGAACTGGAAGGCCGCAATCAGCGTAGCGCACTTTTCAAGACGATGTTTCTGGCCTTCAGGGCAGCCGGCGCCAAGGACTGGCGATCAAACTTGGCAATCGCGCTCGATCACTCCGGCGTACAACATCGCTTGCAGTTCCATCACATCTTCCCCAAGGCGCTATTGAAGAGCTTGGTTACGTCACGGGAGGCTGACGACATTGCTAACCTGGCCTTCATTGGTGGGAAAACGAATCGAGCGATTAGCGACAAACCGCCAGCGTCATATTTGCCGCCTTTAGTCGATCAGCTAGGCCAGGCGACATTCGATGCGCAGGCAATTCCAGTTGATGCGGAGTTTCTTGACCTGACCGCCTATAAGACATTTTTGGCGGAGCGTCGCAGCAGAATTGCTGCGGTACTAAATACATTTCTCGGGTCTTACGTTTGAGGTACGCATCAACTAACTAACCGGACGTGCGGGGAGCAGCCGAGCTAGTCGTTACGAATCTCATAAAAGTCATTGAATCTCCGGTCCGAGATATTCAATTTCCGGGATAACCACTTCCCAGTTTTTGCACCTTACGGCTTCTGCCTCAGTCGGCCTGGCTGACCTGGCCAGAATGGCTGCAACTCTGATCGAAACAATCTCTCCAGTAGGTGGTGCGAATTTCTTAGCCATACGGGCAACAGCTTGGCCTTTCGTGTTGTGCAGCTCCCAGCCAGGCTTGCCGTCGCCGCGCGCACTGATTGCTAACGCATCTCCTACTTCGAGTTTGCTAATCGTTCGGTGAATTGGGGCATTGGGGGCAAAAAAACCAGGCCACGAAAGTACGACGTGCTCCGGGTCGCCTGTCCATAAGCGATGCGTTAGTCGCTTATCAGGTTCTCCGGAAGCGGGCGCTGTGCGAATACACATGGGGACACAGTCTTCGACAAATCGATGCCCGCTTCCTGCTTGTCGGCTAAGCGTCAGCGTCTTTCTGGCGCGAGTGATTGCCACATAAAACAGACGCCGTTCCTCATCACCACCATCGCCCCAGCCTCGTCCATCCAAAACTACAACGTGGTCGAATTCGAGCCCTTTTGCCCGATGAGCGGTGAGTAGTGATACAGGACTGTTTTGTGCCGAATTGATCGAACCCCTGCTTCCGGAACCATATTCGTACAGAGACTCAATAAGTTCAGTAACGGTGCGGTCTGCGCCGGGCGCTTCGGCATCGAGTTCACAAATAAACTGTGCCAGCATGGCGCGATACGGGTGTCCGATCAGAGAGTCTGTTCTACAGCCATACTTCAATCGGAACCAACGGGCGAGGACTCCTGCGCGAATAATTACTCGCTGTTTCTTCAGTGACCTGCGGTGCCCTTTTAGCAACGACAGCAATCCAAAACCTTCACGCGTCGTGTGAAGATCCAGCATGTGGTTATCACGAAGTAACCTGAATGGAATGCCATTTAGTTTGCAAATGGCTGCCATCGGTTCCAGATGCTCCCACCTGCGTGCGATGACAGCGAATCTGCCCCACTGCGACAACGAACTTTGCGGTCCAAGGGCCGCCAGGCGCTGAATTTCTTTAAACGCGTTCTGTACCTCAATAAGCAGATTCGCCGGCGATTCAAGAAGATGTACTTGTCCCTGGATCAGGGTGTCTAAGCGAGAGTACTCTCCACCATCCGGTTCGCCTTTTCGAGCAAAGTCGATCCGGATTTCGTGATCGCTTTTCATCCGCTCCTTGGACTTTGCGATGACCCTGTTGGCACAGTTGATGATGTGGTGCGTAGAGCGATAGTTCTCGATGAGGTGAAACCTTCTCGCCGCATACTCAGATTCGAAGCGGCGGATATATTCGACACTGGCACCGCCGAAGGCGTAGATGTTCTGGTCATCATCACCTACGACCATTAGCGATATCTTGTCCTCGTCAGCGTTGAGCGTTCTGCCCGCAACTGCGCTGATTAGCTCGTAATGCTCGCCGTTGATGTCCTGATACTCGTCTACCAGCAAGTAACGAAGACCTCCGAGAACTTTGTCTCGTGTTACTGATGCGCCTAGATCCTCGCCGGCTTCAGCGCGACGTAGATAGGCCGTTGCGTCCTTGATCACCGAGCTGAAATTGATCGCTTCACCGTGCTCGGCCGCAACTGCGTAGCTTGTTCCTGTTAGCCGCATCGCCAATCCATGCAAGGTCTGGATGGCCACACCTGCCGAGTCCGGTCCAACGAGTTCCCACAATCGACAGCGAACCTCAAGCGCCGCAGATCGGTTATAGGTGAGGACCATAATCTCTTCGGGCAGAGCCAGACTCTCCCGGAGCAGCCAGGCGACACGATGAACGATGACCCGCGTCTTTCCAGCGCCGGGGCCTGCAAGAACGAGATAATTACCTTCCAGGGGTGCCGCAACAATTGCCTGCTGATCTGGATTCTTTAGTTCGGTGAGAATCTTCCTGTGCGCCGCCTCGGTCGTCGCCATCTCGAGGACTTCCTTGCGCCCAGAAAAATAGCGACTGACGAAATCCTCGCGATCAAGGCTGAAGTAATCCAGGATGAAGGACATCGCAGCCGAGATCTTTCCGAGTGCCAACTTCGCGTACTCTGCCATTACATGAACTTGGATAATCTTGTCCTGATAGTGCAGGGCGAGCTCGGCGTAATCGGATTTCTTGAATTGGCGGCGGCGTGCCTCTGCATTGAGCGCAATGGACATTGCCGATCGAAAGATGGCTTTCCCTCGAGAAAGGTGAAGAACTTCATTCGTGTCGAGGTAAAGCAACGCCGCAGCGAGTGCCGTACTCCAATCTCGGATCTCGAGATCGGAAAGCGTGATGTCGGATTGAAGGAATACTTCGAGATCACCTTGCTTGCAAGTTACAAGCAGGTTGTTTCCCTGACGGTTTGATTCGAAAAACGTGAGTAGCGACTGGGCGAGCCGCATACGCTTTTGCCGAATCTGATCGATCTCATGCCATGACCGAAGAAGTTTGACGTACCTGCTGTCCGTGTTGAGCGGCCTTAATGCAAATAGTCCCCGCTGCCCGACGCTATTTCCAAATGACTCGGCAAAAGATTTCAGCAAGCGAGAGAGCATCTGCGGATCGAGATCGACGCGGGCCTCTCGGCGAAGTGCATCGCATAGCATGCGAAGATTCAGTGGTTGCCAGGAATCCTCATCCGCGTCGGGGGCTGCCTCGCGTAGCTGCTGGATCAGAGCATCTTCGAGCAGCCTGAGCGATTCAATTCGATTTGCGCTATCTGGATCTCGGTAGAGTGTGACGCCAATTTCCGTGTCGTTCGATACTAGGCGAAAGCGATCGAGATCTCTCAAGTAAGACTGCAGTGTCTTGGAGTCCAACCCTGTGGCAATCATCAGCTCGTCAGTACTGATCCCTTCATCGTCTTGTGCCTGGATTAGTAGCGAAAGTATCTGGAGATAGGGATCGATGGGGGTTTGTTGCCCCAGCTTCTTCTCAAGAATGGCTCGCGCATCGTCGAGGTTGGCAACCAGCAAACTCCCGGGAAAGACCCGGGTGTGGTTTTCATGACGCTCTAGGAGCCTTGCTTCCTCTAACCAAGCGACGGCAATTCTCACCTTGGTATCGGCGTCACTCGAGTCTGGGTCGATACGTTTCTCCGGGATCTCCAGGAGAATTTCGCCGCTTGTCACTACCACCGAACCTTCGCTCCGATCCTTCCGCTCGATTGCACGCAAGGCTTTAAGGATGGAGTGAATGTCGTGTTGGCTGAGGCGTGAATTGCGTAGCAGTCGAAACTGAACATCTAGGTCGGCTTCGTCATAAAGCAGAATGCAGCGCGCTGGATCTTGGTCTCGACCGGCTCGACCGGCTTCTTGCAGGTAGTTTTCTAGGGAGCCGGGGGTATCAAGGTGAATGACCAGACGAACGTCGGGTTTGTCCACGCCCATTCCGAACGCGTTTGTCGCTGCAATGACGCGAAGCTCTCCTTTAATGAATGCTTCCTGGATGGCGCGCTTTTCCGGCGGCTGCATCCCGCCATGGAAATAGCCGCAGTCCACTCCGCCTTGCTTGAGAAACTCGGACATCTCCTCGACGGTCTTCTGGCGAGCGCAGAAGATAATTGCGCCGCCCTCTTCTTTTAGCGCCTCCTGAACAAGCCGGAGAACTTCGGAGAACTTAGCCTGCGCAGGAACGGCTCTGACCTCATAGGCCAAGTTGTCCCGCCCAACGCCACCTTCAAGAACGTCGAGCGTAATCCCCAAATTTTTCTCAAAGTGTTCTTGAATGTCCGCTACTACGTCAGGTTTCGCTGTGGCCGTGAAGCAGTGGATTGGTGATGGCGAATCTTTTTGTCTGTTCTTGATGAACCGGGATACGTAGAGGTAGTCGGGACGGAAGTCGTGTCCCCACTTCGATAGGCAGTGCGCCTCGTCAAATACCCAGGAACCAATTTCTCGATACATGAGCGCATTTGTAAACGCGATGCTGCGAAACTGCTCTGGCGCGACGAATATCAAGCCAATGTCGCCAAGGCGGAGCTTGTCGAGAACCGCTTTGCGCTCAAGCGGATTCAACAGACTGTTCAGGTATCCGGCACAAGTGATTCCTCGAGACTCAAGGTTATCTACCTGATCCTTCATCAACGACTGAAGCGGTGAAACCACGACTGTTAAGCTGCCGTTTCGATAATAGCGAGCAAGCGCTGGTAGCTGGTAGCAAAGGGACTTGCCACCTCCTGTAGGCAGAATTGCTAGCGTTGGCGTGTCGCGGAATCCGTTCTCTACGATCGCTTGTTGTAGCGATCGTCCATCGGGGGTTGAAGGCGTTGATCGGAAGGATGTAATGCCCGGAAAATACTTTGGAAGCAGTTTGAGTAGATCGTGCTGCTCCGAGCACCATTTACATTCAGGTTTGCCGCAAGGCACGTCCCGGAGCGTTTTGATAACTTCCCGTGTGCGTGGAAACTGCTGTGCTACCCATGGGGGTAAGACGGAATTTCCTCCAGCGACGCGGAGCCACGCAAGCGCATAGGCGAGTGCCTTGTGCCAAGTCGGGTCCGGAAACCATTCGTCCGCAACGCGTTGAAGCGCAGTGGTACATGCTTTGCCGCTGGCTACCCTGAGCCACGCCGCCACCGTATCAGGCAGAGTGGGTCGAAGGGTTCGCCGGATCGTCGCGAAAAAGTTGGCTACGCCCTTCCCGTTTTCTGGCGCTAGCAGGTAATGCAGGCAAAGGGTTTCATCAGGATGTTGATCAGCGCGAGTCCTTAACGCCTCGCCTTGATCGAGAAAAAGCTCGTATGCCAATTCTGCATCCCGTACCGGGTCATTACGGGTGGTTGTGCAGAGCTTGTAGTCTTTGACGAGGCGGTGATACGGATTCTGGGGGAAGGCGATCGGCGAAAGCTCCAATGTGTCTACTAAAGGGAGCTGATGGAGCTTTAATCTTGGATGCAATAAGGCAAGCGCCGGTTGATCGAACGCCACGACGTTGTGGCCGAGGACGAAGGTAGCTCCATCAGAGAGCTTGTCGATCCGCGACTCAAGATCCTTGGCTTTCCCGGAAATTTTTTCCCGGGCATCAATGTCGGGGCGAAAGAGTCCTACTTCGCGCAAAATCATCTGATTTTGGCGCGCCGTCTCGATATCAATGCATAGGCACTTGGCCTTAGGCTTTTCTGACAAAGAAGCCATTCATGTTCTGTTACAGAACCTCCCCGATAGAAGATTCTAATGGCATTCTATGTGCTGGGATATACCTACCAAGGTGACTTGCCATCGACCTCTCTAGCTATGAGGGGGCATGCATACTTTATTAGAGTCTCCCCCATTGGCAGCAGCGTATCCGAGCAGAGATGTTATCTACATTAGATAGACATCACCCGTGGGATTTTTGGCAAAAAACGCTTCAGCCTCCTTCCGCATCCGCCGGTATCCCTCTTCTCCTCCGTAGAGTTCGCGTTCTTCAGCGAGACTTTCGTAGAATGCATCTAAGACACGGTTTTCACCACGAGGCTTCAGATCGAAGCCGAAGATCAGTAACTGCTTCAGCATGACCCAGCGATGTTCGCCCCCGCACAACGGACACTTGGGAATCGCATTCCCTGGATAAACCTTTAGTCGCACGAGACCCACTAACAGGTGATCGATCGACGCGAAGAGAGGGCACCCCGGTGGACTTTCTTTCGTAGGATTGTTCCAGTAATCCCGGATGGCCAAAGCAGCATTCCAATCTTCCCTGCGCATAGCGACCTCCTAATTTTTAACGCCAGTTTGGAGCTACTATCTCATCATGCAGGCTCAGTACGCGAGCCTGTCACCACGGGTCAAAGTGAGACAGTAGAAGGCTGATGAATAGGCAGCCTCCTGCAAGCGAAGCAATGAACAGCAGAATTCCTGCTGCGGTGCCCAGACAGGCAAGCATGGAGGGCGGGTCCTCTACCAGTGCCTGTGCCGCTGCGATGCCAAATGCAGGATAGGCACCATTCCTGATCAGTGAGACGCCCAACCGGAAGAACTTCCTCGATAGATATTCGCTCGGTTCCACAATAGATTCCTTTCCTCATTTCCGAGGACCAATCTACCGAGTGGTGCCATGCATTTTTGGAAAATCTTGGGGTCGCTACTGTTCGTTTAAGAACTTCGTGGTAACAGCTTCGCTACATTCATGTGGGGGCTGTTACCGCTTCCTGAAAATCGCCTGTCTGATCCAGTAATCAGAGCTGCTCTTCAATTGGGCTGGCGATGAATTGAATGAATGGGAAGCCGGGAGCTGAACCTCGTCCCTTGATGCATAGCTGGTGGGGGTACCATCGATTCGACGAAGCACCGGATCGATTTCTTCTGCTGTCTGCAATGCCCAGTCGCGCCACGAAAGCAATTCGTCAGATACGCTGTCTCCCGTGCTGCTCATAACTGCTGCGACATAGCTCCGGACCTGCGATGCGAGTTGCCACGCCGATGATTCGTAGGCGAGGTTCAATCGGAGGAGATTTTCTTCCGCCAGCCGGCGTTCTTCTTCCCGACGACGCTTCTCGTCAGCTTCACGTTGGATTCTCGCTGCTTCCCGTACCCGCTCTTCCTCGGCCCGCTCGCGTGCCCGTTTCCGACAGCCGACCACTGCCCGGTATATCCTCACAAAAACCTCGTTGATGCGCGTTTCCAGCGGACGGCCTGTCTCGTCTCTGATTTCAGGGTTTCCGGTTCCCCATCCCTCTATGTAGATACGAAGAATTCCTGAAGGTGCGCGTACGCGCTCCTGTCTTTCGCCACTGCCGTATCGATTCGGAACCGATTTCATCTGTTCGAACATTCGCTCGGAAATCCTGATCGTGAACGACGCATCATGCCCGTCGAGTGTGATCCCCTCCCACCTCTCCCGAATCGATGCCTTGAACCCGCGCTTTTCCGCCTCAACCAGTATTGAGTTGAAAATGGCCAAGGCCCGCTGATACGTTTCGAGCGATACCCGGAGCGGCGCGATCTTGTGCGTGTCGATGAGCAGTTGTCCCCGTTGGATGAAGATTTCCCATCTCCAACTGGCGTTTCGGGCGGTTTCCGGCCATCGGGCCTCCGGTTTTCCCGCCTGCCTCTCCATTATGGCCTTGTATCCCTCATGCTCCTGTGCAGCCTCGACCAGTTGCTTGCGGATCGGTGCAAGCGAGGGGTGCCAGCGTGTGGGGGCTGGATCCACCGCGATCTGCATGTCCGGCTGTTGATCTCGCTCTTCCTGTTCCCGGCACCAGCGGCGGTCGTCATTCAACTCCGGCGTTTTTACCTCTGGTGTCGGTGGCCGGCAGACAAACGTCGTTCGTTCAGCATTCTTGGGCAATGGTGTCTTCGGGACTCTGTGGCCTGCGGCGATCTTGGCCCAGTGTCCTACCTTCGGCAGCGGGATGTTCATTGCCTTACAGATCTTGCGCAGACCGTTGTCGCTCACCCCGTATTTTTTGCCGAGTTTGGTCAAGGGCGCTGCCCACACTTCCTCGTAAAGGGCTGTTCGTTCGAACTTGATCATTTGCCGTTCCTTGAGATGCAGAATTGATATCTTGGACAGCGAATCTGACATAGATTTACATTAGAATCGTTCCGATCTGTTCCTATTCCGCCATTCAAGTGTTGCCCGAAAAATCACATCGAGATCATCGAACGATTCGCCAGTTTGGCCTCGAAATGTCGATCCTGTTTCTGGCGTGCATTTCGCCATCAAAGCTTTTCCCTACCCAGATGCTCGCTGATCTGCGATCAGCACTTCATTCCTCAGGGGAGCGCCGGAAATTTATTACGAGTTTTGGCTTTCTGGCGTTGATCCTTGGGTATTTCCCGCTATTGCTGCTCCTGAATTATGGCTTTGACATGCCCAGTGACACGCTCGTGATGTCATTGCAGTTGCTTGGAGCCGCAGTACTGTTTTTCCTGACATCAAGTTCGAGGCAGAAAATTTCCGAAGCGCTTGATGAAAGTTCTGTATGCCACGCTGTCCCAGTCATGACGATTGGTTTCGTCGTCGAGGGATTCAGCGATTTCCTTCCGGCAATTCTTACCCCACCTCCAAATCTGCAAACGCGTTCCTGAGCCTCAAACAGAACCGTTTTGTCGGAACGATCCGACGCAATCCGCTGCGCGAATTAGCAGCGGCAGATTAGGAGTGTCAAATGAAAGCAGTTGCCGATTCCATGCCCTCGCTCGGTGTGGAAGATTGTCATGCGCACAATTTCAAGATGCCCGTTGTGTGCCTTGAGCATGTACGCCCGTTGTTGTTTCAAACAATTAATGATCCCGATTTTCAGCTGGGTGCGTTGCACTCGATCGATTGGGCGCCATCGCTGGATTTTCTTACGTACCTTCTCAAGCTCGTGTGCAGCATCACCGGTCTCGACGAAAGCAATTTCACCGTGACGCCGCTTTTTCGATACCAGGATAGCCGCCATGTTGCAAAGCCCGGAGTAGGAATTTTTGCGAACAACGGTGTGCCCATCGACGATGAGCATTTGCTTGCGATCGACAACGCGCTGACTTCATTCTGTCGTTCGGTATTGGCCGGTCAAGAAATTGATGGGCAAGGTCAATTTTTCCCCGTCGACAGGCCCGAAGGCAGCGCAGAAATTGTCGCAAATATGATTGACGATTTCCTCGTTACCCATAGTGGAAAGAAAGTCGGCGAAACTCGTATTCTCAAAACCAGAAGCCAAGAAATGCTGCTTGCCGGAATCTATCGCTCAATGAGAGATGAGCCCTTGCCCGCACCGGTGAAGTGGACGGTGACGGGTGAGATTGATGGTCTTCGGGGTAAATCGCGAACTCTCTACATCAATCTCACTGAACGGAAGACTATCGCAGTCTTGTTCGACGAGGAGCGTTTCAAGGAATCGCTTCGCTGTCGGATTCTCGATGATCGTCTCTATGATTTTGAGATAGAGACTGAATGGATCGCGCGGGATAAAACCGTCGATAGCCTGATTTCCTTCAGTCGGTCCGATAGCGACGAGAGTGTATTGACGTAGACGATACGACGCGGGGTGCCATTCCATAGGCACTCCGCTCGCACATTCAGGGACAGTCGTGTCGACTTGCCTTGATCATGATCATCATTTGTGCGGAGCTGGCCCAAATACCTTGATAAAGGTGCTGTGCTTTGCTTCAAGCCAGGTTTTGGTCAAATCGCGGTTCGCCTCGAGTGCCGCATAGATGTCGCGAATGAGATTCGAATCTACGATCTTCGCCGAGCGCATTTTCGAGAGCAATTCCCAGCCATGCCAGATAGGGATGTCGAAGTCGTTCGCCAACTGATGCATCCCCAAATCGTCAGTAACGACTATGGCTGAACGTATCTGTCCAAAGGCCAAAACACGGCAGTCGGTTTCCGCGGGAGGCGACCGACCTTTTGTCATGTAACTATCCACGTTGGCCAAGACCCAGCCTTGCAACAGACTAATAGCGGCGTCCAGTCGCTCCTTCTCGTCCTTGCTCAGTACTATCCGAGCTGCCAGACGTTCCGCACGAAGTTCTTCGCCGTCGAACCAAGGGTACTTTGCGCGCAGCGTAGGATTGCGATGGACCTCGGTTTCAACTTCCTTGAGGACCGTGAGGACATATTCCTTGTTTCCGAACGCGATGCCAAGCATCGGCCGGACGCGCTTGGCTAGGCGCAGGTAAGCGTTTGTATCGAGCAGTACAAGAGTCAACGCGCCAACTCTGCATGTAGCGCCGCAGCGTCGTGAATGGATACGTTGAGCACTTGCTGAATGTATCCAGCCCCGGTTTCCCGTTCATGCAACATTTTCTGGAGCGAAGGGAAGAAGTCGGAAAGGAAGATCGTACTGGATGCTGCGATAAGGGCTTTGGGGTCTGGCGGCAATGGCTTGAATAGGCTCTCGCTGATCAATGCACCGCGAGTCATGCTCCGCAGTGCATGGATGTCCGATTCTTGAACCTTGAGCGGCGCCACGCCGGTCGCCTGTGCGTACTTCCGTACTTCACAGAAGACGCTGAACAGCGAAATGTGGTGGTGTGCGGCGATGCGGCGGAGCACTTCCGTCTGCGAGGTCTTCGCACGCTGCTTCACCGCCTCGGCATAGGCTGCATGTGCCAACTCTCTTGGGAAGAGCAATGCACCGGCAAACGCATCTGCGAAGTCTTCACCCTCATTCTTTCCCGCAATCTCCGGGGTATAGACATGAGCCAACTCATGGGCCATCCAGAATTTGAAATCTTCCTGGTGGGTATCAAGATTCAGGTAGACAAACGTTACCTGCTCGTCAGGGAGCAAGATATGCAGCGCGTTCTCGTGGTTGCGCTTCTGGCCCCACATGATCGGAACAATTACTGCGTCATTCGCGCGAAATTCACCGATCAGTTGCTGATAAGTCAGAGCAGCCTGCATCCCGATGCCGATTTTTTCGCGCACGGCTGCTACCGCATTTTGCAGGGTCTCGTAGTCGGTCGTCGGAGAGGGTATCTGAGTACGTAAAGCCTTTCGCGGCGGCAGGTAGGACACCAGCGGTTTAAGCAGCGCACCCATAACCTCAGCCCGGCGGATGTGCTCATCCGTTGTCTTCGCGCCAGCTTTCTTGCGGAAGGCTATAACAGGCTTCGAAGCTTCAGACTCAACCAGCGCATCAAATCCTAGCTTGAGAGTCGTTGCCAACTTGAGCAACTTGTCCGGGCGCGGGAAATCGACGCCTTTCAGCCAATTGGTGACAGCCTGCGAAGTGACCCCGATTTCGTCCGCAAGTCTCTTCTGCGTCCAACCCAGGTTGTCCAATGCAGTTTTGACCGACTGACTGTGTAGTACTTTGCTCATAGCCTTGGGATTATAGATGAATGCCCCATCAAATCAAGTTTAATCAAGTTTGACGGCTTGCTCATGAATCCCGGTCAACTCTTCCCCTTTGATGGGGCCTTCTCTGTTGTGACTATGTCGTCAGTGCAACTGACCGACAGAAGAGCTGCGATCAGCTCGAATCTATTCCGGATCGTGGAGTCGTCACTGTCTTTGAGGCACAACGCGCAGCGTGTCGCGACACGCAAGATTTTTTCATCATCATCGAATGCAGCATCGATCTGCTGCCCTGCTGCTCTACGCCCCTGCTTCTTCGGGTCGCCCGGCTCGAAGCCAAGTTCTATTGCGATACCTTTCATCCGATCACTGTCTCCTGTCATCAGGAGAACATACTGATCTTCCCCGATGTGCCAGAGATCGCGCACGAGTGAAAGCGCGAGAAAGTGCTCGCGTCTCCAGGCCAGAAGTTGCCGGCTGCTGCCAACCATGCGTTGCGCACACGTTATTGAGACAGCGGGTAAGTTGAGTTCAGTCAGCTTCTGATCCACTTTCTCCACCAGGCGCAGCATCCGATTCCAGCCGTGGTTTCTGATCCGCTTCAGCCACTCGATGCTGGCACCAAGAGCATCGCTTTCGCCCTGCTCTTGCCGGGCGATCTTGCTATTGATTTCCTTGACCGCGGTTATCAGGCACTTTAGTTCCTTTGGGTTCCAACCCATCCAATCTGAAATTTCTTCCTCAGTCTTGCCGCGCGCAAGCAGGCGAAGAGACTTGATCACAGTCTCCGCACGAGCGTAGATCTGGGAAGAATCGGCCGGTGATGACTCAGGCTTGCTGAGAGGGAGAACCGGAAACCGTGTCAGATCGACGGCATGTTCATACTGACGGGGAGGTTCTTCAGGCAGCGCTATGCAATGCTCTGCAAGATCAGAAATGAAGTGGTAGTAGCTCTGGAATGCCGTGCGAGGACCTGCATGGCCGAGGTAGCGCGCGCTTGCCCATGACGCTCTTCGGGTAGGCCCTGTTCGGCCAAGAAGCAGTTCCTGCGTTCGGCGAGTTTCGTTTTTTCCTTCGGTGCTCGTTCTGTTCCAAGAAGGTAGATCAATGCCGGCAAGAGCGCGCATCACATCATTCGCAGCTGCGTGTCTAAGCCGGTGCAGATTGCTGTCGGGATTGCCGGAGGCTGCTTTGAGCGCGCCAAGGGCGAGTCGTCTGAGCTGTTGTTGCAGTTTCCTGTTTGCTGACGGGAACAACAGTGCGTTTCGATCATCACCCGAACGGGCTTCTGCTGTGGCAGTTGCCCAATCAATCAGAGCGACCTCCGATGGCGTGAGCGACATCAGCAAGGGCACTACGCGCCGGGACGATTTCCGTTTCAGTCTTCGGTAGCGGTTGTTCTGCACGACAACGGCAATATGGCCGCCGATGGTAATCCAGTCGGATCTGAGCAAGCCAAGGACTTCGCCGCCCCGAAGTCCAAACCGGTAGGCCACCAGTAGCAGGAGTGCTGCGTATCGGGACTTCTCCTTGTCGGCGGCTCTCCGTGCCAAAAAATTGAATGCCCGCAGATAGTCGCTCTCGACGACGATCCCGGGGTCTACGGGAACAGCGCCGTCGTGGCAGGGAAGTTCTGCCCATACGGGATCTTCCACTTCGACTTGCTCGGCAAGCCAGCGATGGAATTCTTTCAGGCGTGCAAAAACGAATTGTGGATTACGGAGTTCGCGACCGTCGATCACTTCCAAATAGAACTCGGTGATCTCGTCTTCGTCAGCGAGTTCGAGATCAATGACGTAACCGAGTTCCGCAAATGCTGGAGACAGCGCACCGAAGTATCGCTTGATGGCATTCCTCGCCAGGAATCCATCGTGGCCGGACTTCCGTTCTATCAGACTAGCGACCCATGCCCCTAGCAAAAGGCAGGCGCGCGGCGCTATGCCATCTGCTGCCGCGAGGGTTCGCCGTATTGCCGCCTTGATGTCCCTGCGGGAATTCGGGGTCAGCGACGAGGTTGTCGAATCTGGGTCGAGGTGCTTCCCGATTTCCGAGAAGAGATTCCGTGCTTCCTTCTGTAGCAGTTCGATATCCTGCACCGCCGGCATTCGGGAGGGGAGATCATCATCAGGGGAATCTGGTGGCAGATCGATGCCGGCCGAGTCGACGGCGATCCTCCGGTTCCACCGCAGCCGTGACCAGTCACGCCATTCGAGCGAGGCAGACTCCACCCGTCCGCCAAGATACCCCGCAACGACACCTGGCAAGGTCTGGATGTTGGCCTGATCGGTGGTGCTTGCCAGTGATGCAATGAACTGCGCCACCCTGGCGTTATCTCTAAGTCGGCCGACACTGACAAGACTGCTGGCGATGCCGAGGAGCGGTGCCGGGATTGGTAATTCGTCGAATGATCGTTGCTGGGAACGATCCAGCGCCATGTTGATCAGCCGCGCGGCTGCGTTGGAAATGCGATGTCTGTGAACCGGCGCAGCGGGGTCGTTTGTGGAAAGATTTATTCCGTGCTCCAGATAGAAACCTGGTCGTGCGCGAATCAGCCGGATGTTCCGGCCTGCCAGTACATCGCGGAGAAGGGCGCGGTCCGCAATCCGGCTCTGAATGATGAGGAGCGCCACCGCGATCATGGCTGCGTCCATTTTCCCCAATCGCAACTTCGTCAGTTCCGGAACGATTCTGCCGATTTGCGACTGGAGATCTGTCAGGACGCCCATCGCACCAGGCCCATCAGGCGTAAACGGGCTGGTCTCTTCCTCCAACTGCTGATAGCGATGACTGAATCGAACCTTTTTTCCGGCTTCGCGGTTCAGTTCGGTTGCCGCATTGATCAGCACTGAAAATCGCAGGGCTCCCAGTGGGTGAGGCAGTCCTGTCTCGTTTGTCAGGAGCGATCGCGCCAGAGTTTCGAGTTCTGTCTTGGAGAGTTCGTCGAGCGCTCTGCCTTTCTGATGGGCTTTGATAATGCCTTTTGCACTGGAAATCGCACCCCGTATTCTTTCTCGTCGCGCGCGAGCACGTGCCTTGGCTCCGAAATCAGGATCCGGTGTTCCGGAGTCCCATGCGACATCCAGCGCTTCAGCCGGTAATGGCCACGCCTCCGTTTTTGAGAATCCGAGTTCGTCTAGGCATGCTTCAATCGGGACCCGAAGCGAGGCCATGTCCTCCTTCCAGATGCGGAAGGAATGGTCGCCATGTGTCGATGCGCCGGATTCCGCGTGTCCAAGCAGGGCATCGATCAACTCCGGATCGACACCGTCTTGCCGCAGTCGCGTTGCCAATCGATGACGAAACAGATTCAAGGGTAACGGACAGTCAAAGAGATCGAGTTCCCGCAGATGCTTTTCGGAGGCATGGCGCCAACTGATAGTCTTTCCTGGTCCCGTGGCAAGAAGAAAGAAGAAGGGAAGCCGGCTCGATTCTTGGCCTTGAGCCAAGGAGGCCATGGCTGCCGACAGTTCCGGGGCGCTCGCCTCGAGAGCATTGGCCACACAAGAAAGGTGCTTCAGGTAGGAGTGCTGAACTTCTGCCATCAGCGACATGGGCAAAGGGGCCAACCTGCCGGTGCGAGCCTTGCGTGAATGCTTGTCGTCGATAAAAAGCGTCCCGTCGTCGAATCCAAATTGACGCGGGCTGCAGAATGGGTCGCGAAGCGGGCGAGCCCCTGTAGCCGCATAGATCGCGATCAGAAGCTTCGCAGTGACCGCATTGTGGAAGTCGATAAGCGAGCCTGACTGCCGAATTTCTTCAACTCTGGTGTTGAGTTTCGAAATGGCGCCAGCGAGCATGTGTTCCAGAACAACCAACTGGCTGCCCAGCGCATTCAGAGGGTCGCTAGCCGGCTGTGCAATATCGTCCGCGAATCCCAGCAATCCAAGAAAGCTGGCAAGCGATGTATCAACCTCCGGATGTCCCCAACTGGGGTAAGCAGTCGCTCCGGGCAGACCAGTTCTCGGATGGGAGGAAAGGAGTCGGGCAAAGACACCGTCGCCCGTCTGCATGTAGGCATGCTGTGCCAGTGCATTCCCCAGCATGGCAGGTGACAGGCGGGGAATCGTAGTCTGCATAGCCTTTTGGAAGGCTGATTCC
>ENA-UOWG01001534-UOWG01001534.1-activated-sludge-metagenome-genome-assembly--contig:-NODE-1534-length-22450-cov-6.127707_pt1 | contig 22450 bp, 20 predicted proteins | sample MGYA00238147_ERZ761563 | MGnify/ENA primary metagenome ERZ761563 (study PRJEB28884, sample SAMN05720216) | anaerobic digester metagenome | isolation source: active sludge of municipal... | reverse complement strand
GAGGATGCACCTGCTGATGCAATGCTTGTAAACAGGTACTTTCATGATGTTGAGAAGGAAGCAGCCCGCCGTCTTGTTCTTGATGAGCACAGGCGTCTTGACGGCCGCAAGCTTGATGAGATCCGTCCCATATGGTGCGAGATTGACCCGCTTCCTGCAGCTCATGGCTCAGCAATCTTCACCCGCGGCGAGACACAGTCGCTCACAACTGTCACCCTTGGTACCAAGCTTGATGAAAAGATGGTTGATGAGGTGCTCAGACAGGGTTCTGAAAAATTCACCCTTCACTATAACTTCCCGCCATTCGCCACCGGCGAAGCCAAGGCGGCCCGAGGCACCAGCCGCAGGGAGATAGGACACGGCAACCTGGCACACAGGGCTCTGAAGAACATGATGCCACCCGAGGAAACCAACCCGTATGCAATACGCGTAGTGTCGGATATACTTGAGTCAAATGGCTCATCATCAATGGCAACAGTCTGTGCCGGCACACTGGCCCTGATGGACGCAGGTATTAAAATTGCGAAACCCGTATCAGGTATTGCAATGGGTCTTATTACCGACAAGGACGGTAAAAAGTTTGCAGTCCTTTCTGATATCCTTGGCGATGAGGATCATCTTGGCGACATGGACTTCAAGGTGACCGGCACGCGTGACGGAATTACCGCAACCCAGATGGACATCAAGGTTGACGGTCTCTCATTCGAGGTTCTCAAGCAGGCTCTCGAGCAGGCACGCCGCGGAAGGATGCATATCCTCGGAATAATGGAACAGACAATTGCCGAGCCAAGACCTGAGCTCAAGCCTCATGCTCCGAGAATAGAAAAGATATATATCCCCAAGGAGATGATCGGTGCCGTTATAGGACCCGGCGGAAAGATTATCCAGGATATACAGGCTACAACGGGCGCAACTATAGTTATCGAGGAGATCAACGGCCAGGGAATGGTCGATGTCTTCGGCGAGAATTACGAAGTCATCAGGGCTGCTCTCGACCGTATAAACGCGATATGCGCCGTGCCTGAGGTAGGAAAGGTGTATACAGGCAAAGTGAAGACAATCACCCAGTTCGGTGCATTTGTTGAGATTCTGCCGAATAAGGACGGACTCCTGCACATCTCGGAGATGGACTGGAAAAAGGTCGGCACCGTCGAGGAACTCTTCAAGGAGGGCGACATAGTTGAGGTGCAGCTGATCGAGGTTGATCAGAAGACCGGAAAGCTCAGGCTATCTCGCAAGCCTCTCATCCCGAAGCCGGAAGGCTGGGTTGAGCCGCCCAAACGCGAACATACCGAGAGAAGGGAACACCAGGGATCACGTGACGGACACCGCGGTGACCGCGGTGACCGCGGAAACCGTGAGCATCGCTCTCATGACCGCCGTCGCGACAATGACCGGTAAATATATCCGGACAATCATCCAGGATCGTTTTTCACGAGGGGCTGTCTCAACTGGGGCAGCCTCTCTTTTTATGGAGTATCACACCTCTTCGTTTTATTTGCATTGTGAAGGCTAAATGTTAATTTTGATATCCGTTGCAATGCGGCATAAAGGATGGAGAACACTAAATACAACTATATTGTAATTGAGGGAAATATCGGTGCGGGCAAAACTACCCTGGCATCAATGATAGCAAGGGACTGCAATGCAAAACTTATCCTTGAGCGTTTTGCAGATAACCCCTTCCTCCCGAAATTTTACAATGACCCCTCACGCTACTCCTTTCCCCTGGAACTGTCATTCCTGGCTGACCGCTACAGGCAGCTCAAGGATGAGCTGGTAGAACCTGATCTTTTCAAAAACTTCACAGTGGCTGACTACTACTTCATGAAGTCACTTGTCTTCTCTTCCAAAACCCTGGAAAAGGATGAGTTCAGTCTCTACCGCCAGATCTTTTATATTATCTACAGCTCTCTTCCAAAGCCTGACCTTTATGTCTACCTGCACGTACCCCCTGAGAGGCTTCTGAAAAACATAGCTCTGAGGGGCAGGGAGTACGAAAAGTCAATAACAGCTGATTATCTCTCAGGAATACAGGAAAGCTACTTCAACTTCTTCAGACAGAATCCGGAGAACCGTTACCTGGTACTTGATGTTTCAAATATCGACTTTGTGGCCAGCCACACCGATTACCTGAAAGTGAAGGAAACGATATTCACCGAGCCTGTCAGCCAGGGGATCAACCTCCGGAATTTCTGAATTTTTCATGCAGGGGTTGCTGATATTGACTAAAAAATATCTTAAATTTGCAGACAAATCAGAAATATCGTATAATTGCTTTAATTAAACAGAAACTGATCGCAACTAATTAAAAAACAAATTATGAAAAATTTCACCAGACTTTTTGTCATTCTGCTTGCTGCTGTTCTTGTGTCAGGTTGCAGCAGTCTTGACAAGATGAAGAAAAATGCCAATCTCGTCAAGTACGAAGTAACTCCGAAGGTTCTTGAAACCCATGCAGGAATTGTTGCTGCACAGGTTAAAGTAACCTATCCGGAGAAGTACTTTGACAAGAATACCACGCTGAAGATCACCCCTGTCCTGTCATATGAAGGCGGTGAAACGGCATTTGATGAACTGCTCTTCGCACAGGGAGAGAAAGTTCTGGCCAACAACAAGTCGGTTGCATGGACAGGTGGAACCGTAAACTGGTCAGGTGATGTAAATTATATACCTGAGATGAAGGTATCTGAATTCCTTCTTCGCGTAGATGCTGAAAGAAAGGGCAAGACTCTCTCCTTCGATCCCATCAAGCTGGCTGACGGCGTGATAGCCACTTCAACCCTCGTTGAAGACCATGCAATGCCCATCTCGTTGAAAGACAACTACCAGCGCATTGTTCCCGAGCAGAAGATCGCTGACATCCTCTATAGCATCAACCAGTCAAATATCAGGCCTGCCGAACTCAAGGCAGCCGATATCCAGGCCCTCAAGGATTACATTGCCCTTGTGACCCAGAATGAAAGGATGGAAGTTAAAGGTGTGACCAACAGTTCATATGCTTCACCCGACGGACCTCTCACCCTTAACGAGAAGCTCTCCGAAGCCAGGGGCAAGGCTGCTGAGAAGTACCTCCAGAAGGAATATGGCAAGATGCCCGAGCTGGCTCAGCTGTTCAGCAAACAGACAACTGCTGAAGACTGGGAAGGCTTCAAAGCCCTCGTTCAGGAATCGTCAATCGCTGACAAGGAACTCATCCTGAGGGTTCTTTCGATGTACCAGGATCCTGCTGTCCGCGAAAAGGAGATCAAGAACATGTCGACTGCATACGAATCACTCGCAGAGCAGATTCTTCCGCAGCTGAGAAGGTCCAAACTGATCGTTGATGTCAACCTCATAGGTCTCAGCGATGAAGAGATTCTTACGGCTATCAAGAGTGATCCTTCAGTGCTCAGCCTCGAGCAGATGCTCTACGCTGCCACCCTGACCAGTGATCCCAAGGAGATGCTAAAGTACTACCAGCTGGCTGCCGAGAAGGAACCAAAATGCTTCAGGGCATGGAACAATATCGGCTGGGCTTATCTGCAGATGGGCAATGCTGATGACGCCATGGTGGCTCTTGAGAAAGCCAAGGCTCTCAAGAATGATGACAATGTGAAGAACAACATGGGTTTTGCCGCTCTCCTGAATGGTGATATCAAGGCAGCATCCGAGTACTTCAACTCAATGACAACCGCCACTCCCGAATCAAAATTCGGTCTCGGCACCATAGCAATTCATGAAGGCAGATATGACCAGGCAGTCAACATGCTCGGTGACACGCCCACGATGAACCTCGCACTGGCACAGCTCCTCAAGGGTGACCTCAACAAGGCCAAGACTACAATGGATGCAGTCAAACCCTGCAAATGCGGCGCACCCTCATACTTTAAGGCAGTTATCGCAGCACGCCTTGACAACAAGGATGGTGTCATCAGCGGCCTCCGCGAAGCTATTGGCTACAACAGCGACTGGAAGAACTACGCCATGACAGACCTCGAGTTTTCGAAGTACTTCACTGACGATGCATTTATCGCAGTAACGAAGTAACCAAAATCCCTGATAACAAAAAACCCCGTCCGCCATCTGGCGGGACGGGGTTTTTTAATATGTTACCCTTTGATTCTTCCGGCCAGTTCCCACAGGACTATCCCTGCGCTGACAGCCACATTGAATGAGTGCTTGGTGCCATACTGCGGAATTTCTATGCATGCGTCCGACAGGTTCACCACCTCTTCGGTCACACCTCTGATCTCATGCCCGAAGATCAGTGCATACTTCCTGCCAGACTCAGTTGCAAATCGGTCAAGTGATACCGACCCCTCAGCCTGTTCTACGGAAACAATTGTATAACCACTTTTCTTAAGCAGCCTGACTGCCTCGGCGGAACTCTCAAAGTACTTCCATTCGACCGATTCAGTGGCTCCCAGCGCTGTCTTCTGTATCTCACGGTGAGGAGGGGTGGCAGTGATGCCGCAAAGCCACACTGCCTCAACAAGAAAAGCGTCTGCCGTCCTGAAAACTGACCCCACATTGTTGAGGCTTCGCACATTGTCAAGAACGATGAGAAAGGGAGACTTCTCCGAGGCTCTGAATTCCGCAACGCTCTTCCGGTTCAGTTCATCGTTTGTCAGCTTCCTCATTGGCAAAAATTTCAGCTAAAATAATTATAAAAAAAGAGTAAATTACATACCTGTTTTGCACATGATGCCCCATTACCCATTTTCATTAACCTGAACTTGTCATGAATATCCACGAATACCAGGGAAAATCAATACTGCAGGCACATGGTGTAGCCGTGCAGGAAGGTTTTGTGGCTGAGACAGCCGGGCAGGCTGAACTGGTTGCCGAAGAGCTGCAGAAGAAATACGGTACTGAGGTCTTTGTAATCAAAGCCCAGATACACGCAGGCGGACGCGGCAAGGGTGGAGGAGTTAAGATCGCACGCTCACCGGCGGAGGCCGGAGAGGTTGCTGCCCGGATGCTCGGAATGACTCTTGTGACACCACAGACTGGGCCGGCAGGCAAAAAGGTTCACAAGGTGATCATTGCACGCGACGTTTATTACAAGGGCGAATCAGATATCAGGGAGTTTTACCTCTCGCTGCTTCTAGACCGCAGGAAATCAGCCTATGTGGTTGTCTATTCAAAGGAGGGTGGGATGGATATCGAAGAGGTGGCTGCACGAAATCCCGAGGCTCTCTTTACCGAGACTGTCGATGCAACCTGTTGCCTGCATGAGTTTCAGATGAGGACGATTGCCTCGAACCTGGGCCTCCATGGAAAGGCTTACCGTGAGATGGTAACATTCCTGAAGGGGCTGTGGGAGGCTTTCGTCAGTTCTGACGCATCACTGTTGGAAATCAATCCGCTGCTGAAGACAAGTGATGACCGGATCCTGGCGGTAGACTGCAAGGTTACTCTTGACGACAATGCCCTGTACCGTCATCCGGAGCTGGCTGCCATGCGTGACTTGAATGAAGAGGATCCCACCGAGGTGGAGGCCTCAGCAAGCAACCTCAATTATGTAAAACTCGATGGTGATGTGGGATGTATGGTCAATGGAGCCGGCCTTGCCATGGCAACCATGGACCTGATACAGCTCTCAGGCGGTAAGCCTGCCAATTTCCTGGATGTGGGCGGCGGTGCGAGTCCGAAGACTGTGGAGGCAGGATTCAGGATCATCCTCAAGGACCCGCACGTCAGAGCTATCCTTGTGAACATATTTGGCGGAATAGTGAGGTGTGACCGCGTTGCAGCAGGAATCATAGAGGCATATAAAACCATAGGCAACATAAAGGTACCGGTTATAGTCAGGCTGCAGGGCACCAATGCAACTGAAGCCAGGGAACTGATTGACAACTCCGGACTCAAAGTCATTGCAGCATCAACATTCACAGATGCTGCCGAACGGGTCAGGGCTGCCCTGAGCTGATGAGCAGACAGTTCGCCGATATTATCATCCCCGTTGCCGTCTTCGGCTCATTCACCTATGAAATTCCTGAGGGACTCTGCGGTGAAGTGCGCCGCGGAAGCCTGGTTAATGTCCCCTTCGGACAGAGCAGGAATACCTCCGGGCTGGTGATCAATGTTCATGATACTCCTCCTGCAGAGATGACTCTCAGGGAGATCACCAGTCTCCTTCCGGGCAGAGTAGCTGTCAATGACCGGCTCACCGACTTTCTTCTGTGGATCTCTGATTATTACATGGCCTATCCGGGCGAGGTGATGAAGGCTGCAATACCCTCACCTGAGGATCTTCCCGGCCGCCCGCCGAAGCGAAAGCAAAAGGAGGCTGCTCTTGTGCCGGAGGATGAGATTATCAAGCCTTCAGAGCTGAACAGGGTACAGCAGGTGGCTTATGATTCAGTCAGGCAGATGTTTGCCGACCATGAGACGGTTCTGTTGCACGGTGTCACCTCCAGCGGCAAGACTGAGATCTATATCCACCTGATGCGTGAGCAGCTTGACCAGGGAAAGCAGGTTCTGTACATGCTTCCCGAGATAGCTCTTACAACCCAGATAATTGAAAGGCTCAGAAAACATTTCGGCAGCACCATCGGGGTTTTTCACTCGCGGCTCACTCCTGCGGCACGCAGGAAAGTGTGGCAGAAGGTAAGTGACGGTAGCCTGAGGGCCGTTTTGGGAGTAAGGTCGTCACTCTTCCTTCCGTTCAGCGACCTGGGACTGATAATTGTGGATGAGGAGCATGATTCATCATATAAGCAGAATGATCCGGCTCCGAGGTACCATGCGCGTGATGCTGCGATGATGCTTGCCCGGATCCATGGCGGAAGGGCTCTTCTGGGTTCAGCAACACCCTCTCTTGAGAGCTATCACAATGCACTTTCCGGAAGGTACGGTTTTGTCGAGCTTATAACACGCTTCGGTGATGTCATGATGCCTGAAATGGTCATTGCTGATACACGCCGGGCAGGCAAAAAGAGGGGCCCGGCATCTCATTTTACCCCACGTCTCCTTGAGGCTGTAGAGGATGCGCTGAAGCGCGAAGAGCAGATAATCCTCTTTCAGAACAGGAGAGGATTCTCTCCGTTCCTGATGTGCTCTGACTGCGGCCATGTGCCAGCCTGCACCAACTGTTCGGTGAGCTATACCTACCATAAAGGCATAGGCAGACTGGTGTGCCACTACTGCGGCAAGAGCGTGAGACTGCCCTCGGAATGCCCTGAGTGCGGATCAGTGAACATATCCACGATGGGTTTCGGCACGGAAAAAATCGAAGAGGAGATAAAACTGTTGTTCCCTTCGGCACGGGTGGCGCGCATGGACCAGGACACAGTAAGGAACAGAGGCGCTGTTTCTGATATACTTGGCAGCTTCGCCGCAGGCGATACCGATATCCTTATCGGAACACAGATGATCTCCAAGGGACTTGACTTCGAGAGGCTGACAGTGGTGGGCATTCTCGATGCCGACAATATGATGCATTTCCCTGATTTCAGGGCCCACGAGCGCAGCTTCCAGCTGATGGAACAGGTTTCCGGACGGGCAGGGAGGCGAACCCGCCGGGGAAAGGTGATAATACAGACAGCTGACCCGGCAAACATAATCCTCAGGCAGGTGCTTAAACATGACTACAGGTCCATGAGCTCTGAACAGCTCGGGGAGAGAGCCCTGTTCGGCTACCCTCCATTTACAAGGATAATCAGGATTGCACTTAAACATCGTGACCTCAACGAACTGAATGCCTCGGCACAACGTCTGGCAGAGACACTCCGCAGGCATCTTGGCAACCACGTGCTGGGACCGGAATTTCCGCTTGTGATGCAGGTCCAGAAGTGGTATATCAAAACTGTGATGATAAAGATAGACAGCTCACTCTCGCCTTCGAAAGTCAAGGAACTGGTGCGGCGTGCCATGGAAAATGAACTGAAATTGCCACGGAAAGGTTTGCTGCGCATCAATGCTGATGTCGATCCTCAGTGACCACGGTTGCCCTTTAATATTAAAAGGCTATTTTTACGGTTCAAAGCTGCTTTAATGAAAATAGAGGTTTCAAACGGAGAGATTGCTGATAAGCTGACAATCATTGAACTTAAGCTGGAACGGATCACTGACCCCGATAAACTGAAGAACCTGAGAAAGGAGCATGCCATTCTTGACGAGGCACTTGCCGGCTTCATGAAGAAGAATGACCCGCTTTATCTTGAGCTCTACAGGGTCAATGCCGGATTGTGGGATATAGAGGACCGGATCAGGGATCTCGAAAGAAATAAGGATTTTGGGGAAGAATTCATCAAGACTGCCAGGTCAGTGTACTTCACTAATGACCTGCGTTCAGAGATCAAGCGGAAGATCAACATGATTACCGGTTCTGGTCTCATGGAGGAAAAATCATACGAAAAATATTGAAATGAGTCTTCTTGTGATACGCACATCATCGATGGGTGATGTGATAATGACCCTGCCCCTTCTGAGGTCTTTTGCAGTTGCGTACCCTGATGAAGAGCTGGTTTTTGTAACCAAGAAACCATTTGATTGTTTTGTTACCGGTATTCCGGGAGTGAAGGTTTTCCTTTCCGATCACCACGGCAGACACAAGGGCTTTCGCGGGCTGGTCAGGGTATGGAAGGATCTGAGGGCGTTGTACCACATCACAGCGGTGGCTGACCTGCATGACGTCATCAGGTCGAAGGTTGTGCGCCTGCTGTTTCGCCTGGGCGGCTGCCGCGTAGCTTCCATTGACAAGGAGCGAATCCGCCGGCGTAAGCTTGTGCGAGGCAGACTCACCGGTTCGCTCACCCATACAGTCGAACGCTACCGTGCCGCCTTCGCGTGTGCCGGCTACCCGCTGGAGCTCATGCCCGGCCCCTGGATGGTCCCGTCTGCTGCAGGAACAGCCATGGCCACCGTCCTCACCGATGGAATGAAAAGACCTTTCCTGGGGGTGGCGCCGCTGGCGAAGCATACTCTCAAGACCTGGCCGGCAGAGAAGATGGAGGCAATGCTCCGCCTGCTCACTTCACGGAAAGAGTGCACACTGTTCTTGTTTGGCTCACCTGATGAAGCCGCAAAGGTGGATGAGATAGCCGCCCAGGTTCCCGGAGCTGTTTCCATGGCCGGAAAGATCAGCCTTGAGGGTGAAATTGCACTTATCGCCTGCCTTGACCTAATGGTGGCAATGGACTCCTCAAACATGCACCTGGCAGCCATGCTGGGCATCGATACACTGTCAATATGGGGTGCCACACATCCCCGTGCCGGGTTCTCAGCATGGGACATGCCGGCTGAAAACCAGATTCAGATACCTGATACCGAACTTACCTGCCGCCCATGCACAATCTATGGAAAGGGAACCTGCCGGCGGGGTGACCTTGCCTGCCTGGAGTGGCTGACACCGGAGGCCGTGCTGCAAAAAATCCTGAACAAACTGAGGTGACAAATGAAAATTAAAGTAACACACTATCTTATCATTGCTCTGACATATATGATCCTTGCAGGCACCGGTTGCAGACAGGCAGCTGAAAGCCCTGTGAAAAGGACTGCTGCAGACCCGGCTGACCTTGTCAGCACACTAATGGGGACAGACTCGGAATACCTGCTTTCCCACGGTAATACATACCCGGCAGTGGCTCTGCCCTTCGGGATGAACTTCTGGACGCCTCAGACACGCGAGAACGGCAACGGCTGGGGTTATACATATGATGATCACAGGATAGTCGGCATTAAGCAGACCCATCAGCCAAGCCCCTGGATCAATGACTATGCTGCCTTCTCACTGATGGCTGTCACAGGCGGCAACCGCCTATCCGAGCAGGCTCGCGCATCATGGTTCTCACACAAGGCCGAGGTGGCAAAACCATGGTATTACAGTGTTTACCTCGCAGACTTTGACATCACTGCCGAGGTTACACCCACAGAGAGGGCTGCTCTCTTCAGGTTCACATTCCCCGGGAGTGACTCTTCCGCCGTGGTAATAGATGCCTTCGCCGGAGGATCGATGGTAAGGGTAATTCCCGGGACAAGAATGGTTACTGGTTACTGCCGGAACAACCATGGCGGTGTGCCTGAGAACTTCCATAATTATTTCGTCATTGAGTTTGACCGGCCGTTCGACTTCTGGTCGGTGGCCCTTGACGGCATTCTTCGGCCCGGCGTCACAGAGACTGAGGGCGACCGCGCCCAGGCGGTGCTGGGCTTCCGCACAAGGAGGGGTGAACAGGTCACCGCCAGGGTGGCTTCATCATTCATTTCCACTGAGCAGGCCATCCTCAATCTTGAGCGTGAGACGGGCGGGCGCGGATTTGACGCTGTCCGTGACGCCGGGCGTGACCGCTGGAACGCCGAACTGGGCCGCATAAGGGTGGAAGGCGGAACGGATGACCAGCAGCGTACATTCTATTCAACCCTCTACCGCACCCTGCTCTTCCCCCGCATGTTCTACGAGATCGACAGCACTGAAAGTATTGTTCATTACAGTCCTTACAACGGTAAGGTGCTTCCCGGCAGGCTCTTTACCGACAATGGTTTCTGGGATACATTCCGTGCCGCAATGCCGCTTATCACGCTTATGTACCCTGAGCTCAGCTCACAGATCATGGAGGGATTGGTCAATGCATACCTGGAGAGCGGCTGGCTGCCGGAATGGGCCAGTCCGGGACACCGCAACTGCATGATCGGAAGCAACTCCGCCTCCCTGATTGCCGATGCCTACCTGAAGGGAATAAGGGGATATGACATAGATACCCTCTGGAAAGCGATTGTAAAGAACACCCTCGGCCATGGCCCGGTTCATTCCGTAGGCAGGTACGGGGCAGAATATTACAACAGCCTGGGGTATGTTCCCTATGACGCCGGAATCAATGAGAACGTGGCCCGTACTCTGGAGTACGCATATGCCGACTGGTGCCTTTGGAAACTGGCACAGGAGCTTGACCGGCCGCAGGAAGAGATAGACCTGTACGGAACCCGGGCAAAGAACTACAAAAACGTCTTTGACGCTGAGAGCAGTCTGATGAGGGGTAAAAACCTCGACGGCACGTTCCAGTCACCGTTCAGCCCCTACAAATGGGGAGACGCCTTCACTGAAGGAAACAGCTGGCATTACACCTGGAGTGTCTTTCATGATGTGGCAGGCCTGGCAGAACTGATGGGTGGTGACAGTGAGATGGCGCATATGCTCGATTCCGTTTTCGTTGTGCCACCCCTGTTTGATGACTCATATTATGGTTTCCCAATTCATGAGATACGTGAGATGCAGATAATGAATATGGGCAATTATGCCCATGGCAATCAGCCGGTGCAGCATATGATATACCTCTACAACTATACGCATGAGCCGTGGAAGACCCAGATGAGGGTACGCGAGGTAATGGACAAGCTCTATAACTACACTCCTGACGGGTACTGCGGCGATGAGGATAACGGCCAGACATCAGCGTGGTATGTGTTCAGCGCAATGGGCTTCTACCCGGTGACGCCGGGAACAGGCGAGTATGTGCTCGGCTCGCCTCTGTTTACAAAGGCCACGGTCACGCTCTCTAATGGTAATAAACTGGTAATCAGCGCTCCGGAGAACAGCAGGGATAATTTCTTTGTAAAAGAAGTACGGCTGAACGGAGACAGGCTTGACTTAAACTATATAACACATAATCAGCTTACTGCAGGTGGCAGGCTCGAGTTCACCATGAGCAGCAGGCCGGAGAAGGAGAGAGGAACGGCTATTTCAGCCAGGCCTTACTCGATGAGCACACAGAACAGATGAACAGGACACTTTTAATTCAATAGCATGCCTATACTCAGCCTAAGGGGCATTTTTCCGCCCCTGCCGACATCATTTGACAGTGACGAGAGTCTGCTGCCGGAAAAGATCAGGTCAAACATTGAAAGACTGTCGCGGTATGACCTGGCCGGCTTTCTGATCCTTGGTTCGAACGGCGAGCAGGTAATGCTCTCCGAATCGGAGAAGATAAAGGCAATAGCTGCGGCCCGCGGAGCGCTTCCGGAGGGGCGTATACTCCTTGCAGGCACCGGATGCCAGAGCACCCGCGAGACAATCGCCCTTACGAGGGCTGCCGCAAATGAAGGTGTTCATGCCGTGCTGGTTATCAATCCCTCTTATTACAGGGGGAACATGAATCATGACGAGCTGGTGAAACATTATTTTGACGTGGCTGACGCTTCGCCGGTACCGGTTCTTGTTTACAACATGCCTGCCAACACCGGTGTTGACATGACGGCGGCGATGATAATCTCCATGGCGGAGCATCCGAACATCGTCGGATTGAAGGAGTCAGGAGGCAATGTGGTTAAGATGGGAGAGGTGCTCGGCAGGGTGAAATCCGGATTCCAGGTCCTTGCCGGCGGTGCCGGCTTCCTGTTGCCGGCATTGGCCACCGGTGCCGTGGGAGGCATACTGGCAAGCGCCAACATAGCTCCCGGGCATTGCCTGAGTATCTTCAGCGCTTTTGCCGCAGGAGACATGATACTTGCAAGGAAACTGCAGCACAGCATTATTCCGCTCAACTCGGCAGTTACGGCACGCTGGGGCGTGCCGGCACTCAAGGCTGCAATGGACCATCTCGGCCTGTATGGCGGACATGTCCGCAGGCCGCTGCTGCCGCTGAGGGAGGAGTACAGGAAACAACTGCTGCAGCTGATTGAAGACAAGGAACTTAATCTTTATACTGAGAAGATATAGGAGAAAATGAAAGGCAGAAAACTATTGATGATACCCGGTCCGGTAGAGTTCGAACCCGAGGTGATGATGGCTGTCGGGGCGCCCACAACGAGCCATGTGGCTCCTGATTTTATAGAGTCGTTCGGTCATGCACTGGAGATGATGAGGGAGGTCTGGTTAGCCCCTTCAGGGCAGCCTTTCATAATGGCCGGCAGCGGTACCCTGGCAATGGATATGGCCGGTGCAAACCTTGTGGAGCAGGGTGACAGGGCTCTTGTTATATCAACAGGTTACTTCGGTGACAGGTATGCCGGGCTACTGAAAAGATACGGTGCTGAAGTTAAAGTGCTGAAAGCCCCTGCGGGCGATATTGTCAGGCTGTCAGAGATTGAGGAGGAGCTTAAACGCACCCGTTATAAACTGATGACATTCACCCATGTAGACACATCCACTGCCGTGCGTGTTGATCCGGAACCAATTGGCTTGCTGGGAGAAAAATACGGCGTTATTACGGTTCTTGACGGTGTATGCTCTGTGGCGGGTGAGGTGATAAGGCAGGACGAATGGAAGATCGACGTGGTGCTCACCGCCTCTCAGAAGGCTGTCGGAGTGCCGCCAGGACTGGCTTTGCTTGTTGCGTCTCCGTTGGCAATGGAAGCGTGGAGGAGGAGAAAGAGTCCCGTCGGAAGTTATTACAGCGACTGGACGCACTGGCTGCCGGTGATGAAGGCTTACGAGGAAAGACGTCCGGCTTACTTCGGCACACCGGCGGTAAACCTGGTGTCAGCCCTCGAAGTAAGCCTGAGGCTGATTCTGAAGGAGGGGATGGAGGCCCGCTTCAGAAGGCACAAGGAAAAGGGAACCGCCTTCCGCCAGGCAATTCGCGATATGGGGCTCACTATGATACCGGTCAGTGAGGAGATTTGCGCCAATACACTCTCCGCACCATTCTACCCGGACGGAATAAAAGCAGCTGATTTCATGAAAGAAATGGCAACGTCAGACGTCATAGTGGCAGGAGGACTGCTTCCGGAAATGAAGGACAAATACTTCAGGGTGGGCCACATGGGATCGGTTACCACAGGTGATATACTGACGACTCTCGGGGCCATAAGCGGTGCACTTACGGCATGCGGCTACAGGAAATAGAGTAAATTTGTTACAGTCATACAAAATAACACTTACAGCAATGTCACTCACAGAAAAAATTGCAAAGGATCTGATGGCGGCCATGAAGGCGCAGGACAAGGGTGTACTTGAAGCTCTCAGAGCGGCCAAGACCGCGTTTATCCTTGCCAGGTCGGAGAGAGGACAGGATACAGTCCTTACTGAAGACGAAGAGGTAAAGATAATCCGGAAACTGGTGAAGCAGAGGAAGGAATCGGCTGACATATACCGTGAACAGAAGCGGCCTGACCTGTATGAGAAGGAAGAGAACGAAGCTGCTGTACTTGAAAGGTATCTGCCGGCAGCATTGACAGAGCAGCAGCTTGAGGCTGCCCTTAAGGAAATTATCAGCCGTCTGGGTGCAAAGGGCCCTTCAGACATGGGTCGTGTCATGGGTGCTGCTACGAAGGAACTGGCAGGAAAGGCTGAAGGCCGGGAGATTTCAGCAAAGGTAAAGCAATTGCTTGGTTGAGACGGGGTGGCAGGTCATGAACCGGGCGCATTTTCCGCCCTCTTGTCACACTCTAGCATTCGTAATATCCGCCGTCGCTTTGCAACAAGATCAGTAAGCTCCTTCAGCATATTTTCATTGACTCGTCTTGCCATGGGGATAACATATTTCTCCGTCTGGTCAAGATAGTCCGAAATCTTCTGTTCCGACTGTATATCACGGTGCAGGTCGGTCAGATTGCTTATTCTGTCGGCACACTTCAGCAGATGGGCATTGAATGACCCCTTTTCAAGGAGACGCTCCAGATACTGCTGCTTCGACTCACCCTTTCTCCTGGTTACTTCAAGAACCAGTTCAACAACATCGGCACCGTCACTGTCAATCCATCTTATCTCATCCACCTGCGTCTCCGGCAGGTCTTCAAGCAGGTCATGCAACAGTGACGCCTTCAGCAGTACGCTGTTATTGAAGAACTTGTAGTCAAGCAGAATGCCCAACGTTGAAAAGCTGTGCCTGAACTGGTTGCCTCCCACCTCCCTTTGCACGCTTATCAGGGCGGTGGCTTTAAGAATGTACGGCGCCAGCACCAGGTTCTTCAATGTCTCAAGTGCAGTCATCTTCATCAATGCGAAGCTTTAAAATTAACGATAACCCGTAACGGTACAGATTCTCCTGTCATATGAATTATAAACAGCCTGTTCACAATATTAACACCCATGAGGAATAGATTGTTAACAATGTTAAGATGACAGCGGTGAACATTATCACCTATATTTGCATTTCTGCAGAGGGAGGAGTGAAAGATGTCAGATAAGACAGCCAGACCGGCAGGCTCAGGATTGAAACAGATGGCAAGGCTTTACAGGTTTCTGAAGCCTTACAAGGGCAGATTCGCTCTCGGCCTTTTGTTTCTTCTTCTTTCAACTGCTGCCAGCCTTATGTTCCCCCGCCTCCTCGGTGAGATGGTTGACCAGGCTAACAACGGAGGGCTGACACGCGACATAACCCGCACCGGGCTCTTCCTGCTGGCAATACTTGTAGCCCAGTCTCTTTTTGCATATACCCGCACCCGGCTCTTTGTTGTGGTGACTGAAAAGACCCTGGCATCTATACGCCAGCATATTTACAACCACCTGATAAGGCTTCCGATGTCCTTTTTTTCATCCAGGAGGGTGGGAGAGCTTAACAGCCGGATTTCGTCTGATATTTCACTGTTGCAGGACAGCCTGACAAATACTCTGGCAGACCTGCTTTCACAGCTGCTTGTGATAACCGGGGGCATCACCCTGATGATGATCAGCTCATTGAAACTGACTCTCTTCACCCTTGCAATTGTGCCGGCCATCTCGCTGATGGCATTTTATTCCGGCAGAGCCATAAGGCGATACTCAAAGAAAGCACAGGCATTCGTGGCGGAGTCGAACACAATTGTCGAGGAAACACTGCAGGGGATCCAGAACGTCAAAGCCTTTACCAACGAGTCGTTCGAGAGCCGCCGTTACCGTGAGAAAACCGAGCAGGTAGCCAGGGCGGGAATTACCGGTGGCAGGTACCAGGCTGCTGTATCATTCATCGTGCTGGGATTCTTTGTATCAATGGCAGCCGTTATCTGGCAGGGCGCCACAATGATCGCCAGGGGTCAGATGGAAGCAGGGCAGCTCTTTACTTTTGTCATATATTCCGGGTTCATCGGAGGCAATATTGCGGGCATGGCAGGTGTTTATGCCAGGCTGCAGAAAACAATAGGCGCCTCTGAAAACCTTTTGCAATTGCTGGATGAGAAGACAGAAGAGATTGACTCTTCATATGTGCCTGAAGAAACACAAATGCTTAAGGGTGAGATAAAGTTTGAGGGTGTCGGGTTCAGGTATCCGTCCCGTGAGGAGGTGGTGGTACTCCGGGATGTCAGCTTTTCTGTGGCGCCGGGCAGGCAGGTAGCACTGGTCGGGCCCAGCGGTGCGGGCAAATCTACAATAGCATCACTGCTTCTGAGGCTTTATGACCCCACGGAAGGGAAGATACTATTCGACAACCGCGACAGCACAAGCTTCCCCCTGACGGCCCTCCGGTCACAGATGGCCGTGGTGATGCAGGATGTATTTCTCTTTGGAGGAACCATCAGGGAAAATATCGCTTACGGCAGACCTGACGCAACTGAAGATGAGGTTATTGATGCTGCCAGACAGGCAAACGCATGGGACTTCATCAGAACATTCCCCGGGCAGCTGGAGACTGTCGTGGGTGAGAGGGGCGTGCAGCTCTCGGGCGGACAGAGGCAGAGGATTGCAATCGCGCGTGCGGTGCTGAAGAACCCGCGGATACTGATCCTTGACGAAGCCACCTCGTCACTCGATTCCGAATCGGAACGGCAGGTGCAGGAGGCTCTCGAGAAGCTCATGAAGGGACGCACATCGCTGGTGATAGCCCACAGGCTGTCAACTGTTCGCAATTCGGATCACATCATAGTACTTAATGACGGCAGAATTGTTGAGCAGGGGACTCACACAGAACTGATATCCAACGGGAACGGACTTTACAAAACGCTTACAGAGCTGCAGTTCAGTCTGTAATACGAACCCGCCTGAGATGATAACCTCTATGCATTCAGGGCCTGCCTGGGGTGATTGAAACCGGACAGTAAAGAATAATATCGTGGATCAGGGATAGAGAAGCCTGATTGTCCAGCCCTCCCTGTCGCTGTTCCTCGTATAAATCAACCGGTCATGCAGGCGGTGTTCCCTTCCCTGCCAGAATTCAACATATTCAGGATCAAGACAATATCCGCCCCAGTCTTCTGGCCTTGGTATCGGCCTGTCCCTGTACCTTTCCTCAATATCTGCTGCAGTTCTGTCAAGCAATTCCCGGCTCTCAAGGTGCCGGCTCTGCTTTGATGCCAATGCACTGATCTGGCTCTCGCGGGGACGTGTGCGGAAGTAGACATCTGATTCCTCTGACGACAGTTTTGTTACCTTTCCACCCAGACGTACCTGCCTGTAAAGCTCATTCCAGAAAAAAGTCATGGCAGCGTGGCTGTTGGTTCTGAGTTCGTCTCCCTTACGGCTCCCGTAGTTCGTGAAAAATGTAAATCCCTTCGGGCTGAAATCCCTCAGAAGCACGATCCTTCCCGACGGTATCCCTGAAGCATCTGCAGTGGCCAGGTGCAAGGCGTTGGGGTCGGTCACATGATGTGACACTGCATCTTCCATCCATCGCCCGAACTGTACAACCGGATCACGTGAGAAATCAGCGAGGTTCAGCCCCTCGCCATGGTACTCATTCCTAAGAAGAGTAGTCATTCTGCGGATAGAATTCATGAGACAGTTTTTTCTTCTTTCTTAAAATAAAACAACCGGCCGCAGTTTATGTTTAGTTTTTATGACTGCTCTCAATTTAATGAAAATGTTACCTTTGTTCGTGAAAATTTAAAAAGGTATGTTTCTGACACGCGTTCTGCCAGCATTTGCACTGATAATAACCCTGGCTGTGCCCACAGTCGTCAGTGCACAGGTACCTGTGGAGGTGTCAACTGAGAAAGTGGTCTCCGGCGGAAGGGTTTATTACATGCACGAGGTTCAGAAGAACCAGACTCTCTATTCCATTGCGAAGGCTTACAGGGTGACAGTTGATGCCCTCACCCGTGAGAATGTTATTCCTCCCAACGGGATTCAGACAGGGCAGGTGCTTAAGGTCCCCGCAACGGACCAGCAGTTATCCTCCATTTCACAACCCCGTCCCCCGGCACAGCAGGCTCCTGCGGTCACACAATCCCGCCCTTCGGCCCAGCCTTCGCGCCCTGTTGCTGAAAGTGGCGTCCCGGGTATAGACATTTCAGGTGAAAAGATCGTCTCGGGTGGAAAGACTTTTTACATGCATGAGATACAGAAAGGACAGACACTTTATTCGATAGCAAAGGCCTACAGGGTTACAATTCTGGATATTGACCGTGAGAATTCAATCCCGCCGGGAGGCATACAGGCGGGCCAGGTTCTGAAGATACCCGCATCATCGGCACTTTCGGTAGTTGAAGAGCAGACACCACCTGCTGAAGCTGTTGCTGCGCCTGCCAGGAGCAATACAGCTTCGGCAGCCACATCCGGAGGAAATGCATCAGCAGGCTCAAATCTGCCAAGGCAGGAGACTCCCCGCCAGGAGACGCAGCTGCCAAGGCAGGAGACTCCCCGCCAGGAGCAGCCCGCTGCCATGCCGGCATCAGACGGTGGAAATGAAACCAAAACCACCGGGGTGAAAGAGGATGTGAAAACCCAGACCCCGGCAAAGACCCAACCTGAGACAGTTACACAACAGCAGGCCAGGCAGCAGACACCTGCGGCAGGCACAGGTGATGACAAACCAAAACCCGCCCAGCCCGAGAAGAAGAAGGTGCACAAGGTACAGAAGGGAGAGTCTCTTGCAGATATAGCTAAGAAATATGATATCACACTCCAGGAACTTAAGCAGGCCAATAAGGGAGTCATATTCGCCATGCCTGACATGAGACTGGTGATACCGGTGAAGGAAGATAAGTGATACTTTCCTGATTCAGAAAGCCTTAAAGAACACCTGCAGAAGACTTCTGAAGTCAGTGCCCGGCTTTCCTCATCCTGTTCCGCTCCTGCCACCGGAGTACAAGGTATGTTGTCAGTCCCGCAACAGATGACACGATCAGTGCCAGTACAATACTTCCGATTACGAATTGCAGCATCCCCTCAGTGATGTCCCTGAAGCCGGTGATACTGTTAAACTCAGGGGTTATGGCTCCGCTGCCAATGATAAAACCTCCCAAAAGATAGCTTCCGTAGATAATAAGTGGGATAAGCGGGGGGAGACTTATTGCGCTGGAACCGATTGTCAATATCTTATTAAGCCTGAAAAGATAACTTGCCGCAATCGCAGTTACAGTCTGAAATCCCCAAATGGGAGATAGGCCTATGAATACACCTGTAGCTACAGAGAGCGTCTTGCACCTGATTGTGCCGGAAGTTGAGAATAACTCGGCAGTTACCCTGGCCAGGTCTTCCTTAAATCTGCTCCGGTTTTGCTTTTCATTCATCCGCCGGGTACATTCGGTGCTTCTCCTGCCCATCACCAAGGCGTCAATGTGACGCTTCCGGGAAGTCGTATTATGGGTAGTTAATTCTCCTGGTTATGGTTCTCTCTTCCCTTATCAGAGTGTCGTACAAATATAGATCAATTTGAAGGTTCAGGCAATCACCTTTCTGGTGCCGGGTTCTGAACTCAAGCCAGATGACAAGACACCGGCCGTTTTCATGTACGAAAGTGTCTGACAGGTTGCAGATAATAGTGCGCGGATTGTCAGTCAGTTCCTTCAGACTTACCCTGGTCTGCGGCTGGCCTTCCTGACAGGGATTTGACAACAGTTTGCCGGTTCCTGATGACAATATCAACAGGAAAACCAATCCGGTAACTGTGATTACGACCTTCTTCACTGGCAGTAGCTTTTATCGGTTACCGGTGACAACAAACTCGCATTTATCGCTTTCCCACAGGGTGGATGCGACATTGAGCCTGAATCCTCCTTCAAGGCTTTCTGCCTGGGCCCTGACGGGATTGATACAGTAGATATTACAGGGTCTGGGAAGGCTCATCTTCTTCGCTATGGCGCAAAGAAGGCATGAATGTCCCCTGGCAGTGAGTTTATCTTCAGTCTCTTCGATATTCCATGAGATGCAGCCAAACACCTCCGAGTACATTTTAAAGATTTCGGCCGGGGTGCTGATCTGCAACTGTGCCAACTGGCCCTTTGCAGCCATCCTCTGTTCTTTTTCCTTTTGTGCTTCCACCTCGTTGAGTATGCCGGCTTCCGAGTAGCGTCTCACTGAATCTGCAAGTACTCCTGCATAGAAGAGCTGCAGCATCTTTAATCTTTTTTCCGTTTCCATGTTTTTATCGTTAAGTTTGTTTTACAAAGTTGGTGTGGCCCGGAACGCTGCCCAATAGTGATCATTCATCATTTTCATGGATATCCATTCACTGCAAAACCGTTTGAACAGGCTGCTCGACAGCAACAGTCCATCATCCGAACAAACCGATTACTCCATTCTCAACTATCATATGAGACTCCTGGGGCAACTGGCCCTTGTGGAGAACAGCTCGATGACTATTTATGATATCCTGCAGAGGAAGTACGTTTTTGTCCGGAACCGGTTCCGTGAGCTTATCGACTATGATGAGATAGCAGCTGCAGAAGAGGGGTATGCCTTTTTCTTCAGGCTGATGCATCCTGATGATGTGTTGTTTGTCCTTGACACAACCATCAGGTCTATTGAGCACATGATCAGAGTGCCACCCGCAGAGCGAAAGGATTACAAGACTGTGTTCGAGTTCAGGCTGAGAAACCGGGAAGGAAAGTATATACGGTTCATACAGCAGCTCGTCAACCTCGAGCTTGACCTGGCAGGCAATATGTGGCTGATCCTGATACTGATGGATGTAAATCCCAACCAGCAGGGCGGCAAACAGATGCTGCGCAGCACGATGAACATGAAGTCAGGTAAGGTGGTGCCGTTCAGCGAAGAAATTGAAGAGAAACAGTCGCAGCTTACAAAGAGGGAGATAGAGATCCTCGGGTTGCTTGCCAGGGGTATGGTCAGCAAGGAGATTGCCGATGAGCTTTTTATCAGTGTGAACACGGTGAATAATCATCGCCAGAGGATCATTGAAAAAATGGATGTGGCAAATACCTCGGAGGCGCTGAACTATGCAATGAGAGTAGGAATAATATAAAGAGAGATTTGAGATGAGTGATTTTCAGATGCTGATAAATGAGCTTGTCAAATTCCGTGATGACAGGCAGTGGGCGCAGTTTCACAACACGAAGGATCTTGCCCTGGCGCTTTCTATTGAGGCGGCGGAGCTGAATGAGCTATTTCTGTGGAAGCCGGTGGCGGAGTGCGAGAATGTTGACAGGGCCAGGCTAAGGGAGGAGCTTGCCGATGTATTTGCATACAGCCTGCTTCTTGCAGGTAAGCACGGACTTGACGTGAAGGAGATAGTCCTTGAAAAGATCAGGAAGAACAATGAGAAGTACCCGGTTGACAAGTCGAAGGGGACGGCAAGGAAGTACACTGAGCTTTGACTTATATCAGAAGGGCCGGAAAAACTAAAAACTTTACAAAACTGAAGATGATAAAACTGTTGCATGGCGATATCACAAAAATCGCAGTTGATGCGATTGTCAATGCGGCAAATTCGACTCTGCTGGGCGGGGGAGGGGTTGACGGGGCAATCCACAGGGCTGGAGGCAAGGCAATCTTGGATGAATGCATCAAGATCAGTGAAAGGGAGGGTGAATGCCCTGCTGGTGAGGCCGTAATTACCACGGCCGGAAAGTTGCCGGCACGGTATGTAATCCATACAGTGGGGCCGGTATGGCACGGCGGTATGAACAATGAGGACCAGCTTCTTGCAAGCGCCTATACAAAATCATTGCAGCTTGCTGTGAAGAACGGAGCAAAAAATGTAGCATTTCCCAATATCAGCACCGGAGTCTATGGCTTTCCGAAAGAAAGAGCTGCAAAGATTGCCATCGCAACGGTCAGGAAGTTTCTGGATACTTACAAATCACTGAGTGAAGTGGTGTTCGTTTGTTTTGACCGTGAGAACTATGACATATATGACAGCATACTGAATGCCTGAGTGTCGGTTTAACTGACTGTGACCACGATGAAAAATTCAAGGACATTCTGATAAAAGAAAATGAATATTTCCCACATTTGAGTTCTGATTAAAACCTTATTGCGATGCAAAGTGCAGACAGTCTCAAGAGAAGAATAGAAATGACAGAAAGAAATGTTTCGGCAAGAGAGACTCCTTCCGGAACCGCAACTATTAAAATAGGGGACGAGTCAAATTCCAGTGAGATACTTGTTTTTACTTCCCTGTGCAATTTATACAAGGTTCCAAGGAAGGAGATCCTCGACAAGGTACAGGCATTGCAGAAAGTTGACCTGGAACCAGGAGAAAGGCCGGTTTATCTTACAGGAGAGAAGAGGTACAAGGGATTTCTGCTGGTGGCATTTGAAAATGGGAAAATGGGAAAGATCTCCCTGAAAAGTTATGAAACAGAGTATGCAAGGAAAAAACTGAAGGGTGCTTTCAACGGCGAATCACGCCTGGTCTTTATAGAGCTGATTGAGCATGACATTGACCTGGTTGCGGTGAGCAGCATAAAAAAGATTGTCCTGTTCAACACC
>ENA-UOWG01001532-UOWG01001532.1-activated-sludge-metagenome-genome-assembly--contig:-NODE-1532-length-22467-cov-5.254908_pt1 | contig 22467 bp, 33 predicted proteins | sample MGYA00238147_ERZ761563 | MGnify/ENA primary metagenome ERZ761563 (study PRJEB28884, sample SAMN05720216) | anaerobic digester metagenome | isolation source: active sludge of municipal... | reverse complement strand
GACAATCCCTGCGTGCTTTATGACTAAAGGCGCCTGTTCTCGGGATGAGCCCATACCAAAGTTTTCGCCTGCCACCAAAATGGATTTTCCGGGTTTTAGCCTTTTATAGAAATTAGGCTCTACATCTTCCATAATATGTTTGGCTAGTTCGTCCATGTTGGTGACGGCAAATTTATACCTTCCGGATATAATCCAGTCCGTATTTATATTATCAGAGAACTTGTAGGCAAAACCTTTAAGCTTCATCTTATAAATGTTTGAATTCTTCGGGATTCTTCAATTTGCTTTTTGCCACGTCAAAACTGATGATCCCTGCCTGATACAGTTCTTTCAAGGATTTGTCCATCGACTTCATGCCGTATTGGCTGCCGGTCTGAATCATGGTAGGAATCTGTTCTATCTCTTGTTCGCGTATCAAGTTTCTTATGCCAGGAGTAGCAATAAGGACTTCTGTAGACAATACTCTTCCCTGCCCGCTCATGCGGGGTAAAAGCAGCTGAGAAACAATGCCCTGCAAGCAATCGGAAAGCTGTAATTTTACCTGCTGTTGCTGGTATGGAGGGAATACGTCGATGATTCTTTCGATTGTCTGCGGCGCATCGGGAGTATGCAAAGTTGCCAAAACCAAATGCCCGGTCTCGGCAGCAGTCAAGGTGGTCGATATTGTCTCTAAATCACGCATCTCTCCTACGACTATAACATCCGGGTCCTGTCTCAAGCAGTGCCTAAGCGCCTGTTCAAAAGAATTCGTATCGGCGTGCACTTCTCTTTGTTTGATAATGCTCTTTTTATTGACGTGCACAAACTCAATAGGATCCTCGATACAAATAATTAAATCCTCACGTTCATTATTGATAAGTTCAATCATTGCCGCCAAAGTAGTGGTTTTTCCCACGCCCGTAGGACCGGTGACTAAAACCAGGCCGTTAGGTTTTCTGGCTAAATCAACGCAAACTTTTGGCAAGCCTAATTCATCAATGGTAGGAACAAAGTTAGGGATTCTTCTAAAGGCTGCCTCAATTGAGCCTCTTTGGATATGAACGTTAACCCTGAATCTATCCAAACCAGGAAGAGCCAAAGAAATATCCAGCTCCTTATCTCTTTCAAACATTTCCTTCTGGATATCTGTCAACATACTGTAAATAAGGCGCTTGGTATCTTCTCTTTGTAGAGGCGAGAATTTTGTCAGCATCAATTTCCCGTCGACCCTTAATATGGGAGGCGTATTCTCGGTTAAATGCAAATCCGAAGCCTTTTTCTCAACGGTCAACATAAGCAAATCTTTTAATTCCATCAAATCCTCCTTCTAAAGATATTTTCTTGGGTCTGTAATCTTGCCTTCTATCGCCGATGCCGCAACCGTGGCCGGCGAAGCTAAATAAATAAATGCCGATGGATTTCCCATTCTGCCTTTAAAGTTTCTGTTAGCTGTAGAAATAACAACTTCATTATCGGCAGGCACTCCGTTATGAGTACCCACGCAGGGGCCGCAACCAGGATTTACTACTACCGCTCCCGCCTGAACAAAATTCTGAATATAACCTTTTTTCATAGCCTCAAGGAAAATACTGGAAGATGCCGGAGCTACAACCAATTTAGTGCTTTTGTTTATAACCTTGCCTTCTAAAATTCCGGAGGCAATGGCTAAATCTTCTAATCTGCCATTGGTGCAGGTTCCGATATATGCCTCATCGATAGGCTTGCCTTTTACTTGGTTTATCGATGACACATTATCTACCGCATGAGGCTTGGCAACCTGCGGCTTCAACTTTGAAATATCAAAACCTAATGTCTTCTGATAGACTGCGGAGCTATCCGCAACAACCGGAGAATATTTTCTATTAACATTGTGGTCGCTTAGCCATTTTTTAGTCTTGGAATCGACACTAAAAAATGCGCACTTAGCGCCCATTTCAATTACCATATTGCTCATGGTAAAGCGGCCGTCCATACTCAGACTATCAATCGCATCGCCATAAAACTCAATTGACTTATAGGTGCAGCCGTTGGCGCCTAATTTCCCGATAATAAACAGGATTATATCCTTGGCGAATACTCCCTTGGGAGCTTTGCCCGTAACTTTTATTTTAAAAGTCTGGGGTACCCTAAACCAGTTTCTTCCCGTGGATAAACTTATGGCTAAATCTGTCGAGCCCATGCCGGTGGCAAAGGCATTTAGCGCTCCGTAGGTGCAAGTATGTGAATCGGCTCCTACGATTAAATCTCCGGGCAAAACGCGTCCGGATTCGGGGATAACCTGATGGCAGACTCCGCAGCCAATATCAAAAAGATCCACATTCTGCTCTTGAGCGAATTTACGCATCTTATCGTGGACTCTTGATACGCCCATGGATGGGCTGGGCGCGCTATGGTCGATGACCATGCAAAAATTGTTATTCTTTATTTTCTTTGCCCCCAGCTCTTTGATCCTATCAATGATTATACCGCTTGTTCCGTCCTGGCCAAAGCAAAAATCTATATTACAAATCGCATAGTCTCCAGCAGAAACCTGTTTTCCTGAATGCTCGCTTAATATCTTTTCGACTATTGTCTTACCCATTGTTCGATTCTATCCATGCCTTTTTTGATACTTTCAAGATCTGTGGCGAAACTTATGCGTACAAAATCATCGCGGCCAAAATCTTTCCCCGGAATAAGCGCAACCTTGGTATCATCGAGGAGTTTCTTGGCGAACTCATGCGAACCCATTTTTATCTGGGAAATATTACAAAATAGATAAAACGCGCCTTGCGGTTTGATATAACTTAACTTCTTAATCTTATCCAACCTTTCAATCATGTAATTACGCCTTTTTTCGAACTCTTCGCGCATCTTTATAACCTGATCTTCAGGCATCTTTAACGCCGCCAAAGCCGCTGCCTGGCTAATTGATGCAGGATTGGACGTCGAGTGGTCCTGTATTCTTTTAACGGCGCTGGCTATTTCCTGCGGAGCGCCCAAATATCCGATGCGCCAACCGGTCATAGAAAATGCCTTGGACATACCATTGACTGTAATAGTCAAATCATAGATATCTTTCCCGAAAGACGCGATTGAAACATGCTTTTGGTTATCATATATCAATTTCTCATAAATCTCGTCGCTAATCACGAAGATTTTATTGGCGACGCAGATTTCTGCGATCTTTTCCAGCTCTTGACGGCTATAGACCGAACCTGTTGGGTTAGATGGAGAATTCAAAATAAATGCCTTGGTTTTTTTAGTAATCGCCTTCTCAAATTTCTTTAAATCTATCTTAAAATTATTTAATGGCTCGGTTTCCAAGAATACAGTCTTGGCCTCAACTAATTTTGCCATCTCAGGATAGCTTACCCAGAAAGGCGACGGGATAATTACCTCATCATCTCTCTCAATTAATGCCTCAACGATATTGAACAGAGAATGTTTTGCCCCGCAGGAAACAATAACCTGATTAGGGGAATAATCCAAAGAATTATCCCTCTTGAATTTTTCGCAAATTGCTTCTTTTAATTCTTGAGTGCCTGCGGAAGGGGTGTATTTGGTGAAGCCTTTGTTAATAGCGTCAATTGCAGCTTGTTTTATTTCTTTGGGGGTATCAAAATCAGGTTCGCCGGCGGTAAAGTTGATGACGTCAAAGCCTTCTTTCTTTAGCTGCTTGACCTTGGAGGTCAAAGCTAGAGTAGGAGAATCTAAGACATCTTTAACTCTTCGGGCAAGATTCATTTGAATTAGGAATTATAATGAATCTCTTTCTTTCTTGAAGAATTTGCCAAAGCCGCCGATAAATTTCTTGGGAGGCTTGGATTCTTTTATCTGTTTTTTCTCAACCTGGGGCTTGGCTTGCGCCTCTGCCTTGTCTTTCTCTTGAACAGGCTTCTCTTTAACAGGAAGCTGCTCTTTTTCCTTCTTTTCGTGGTGCTCTTCCTTAGCCTTCGGCTTATGTATTTTCTCTTTTATCTTCAACTCGGTAAGTTCTAGGATTGCGCTTTGCGCATTATCGCCACGTCTTGCGGTCCATTTTATGACGCGGGTGTATCCGCCGTTTCTATTCTTAAAACGCGGGGCAATATCGTTAAACAATAAACTCACCAAGCTGTGGTCACAAAGGACTGAATAAGCTAGGCGTTTTGCGCTCAAATCGCCTCTTTTACCCCAGCTGATGAGTCGATCCACCAAGCGCCTTGCTTCTTTTGCCTTTAATTCGGTAGTCTTTATCGACTGATGCAAAAGAACCGACTTAGCTAAATCCCTAACCGTAGCTTTTCTGAGCGAGGTGTTTCTTGCTAAACGTTTATTTGCATTTCTGTGTCGCATATTATTCTGTCTTTCTTAGCTTCTTTAAGTCTACCTTCATGCCTAACGATAGGCCCATGCCTTTAAGAAGCGCTGATATTTCACTTAAGGATTTCTTTCCGAAATTACGCACCTGTAAAAGTTCAGACTCTGATTTCCTGACCAAATCGCCAAGGGATTTGATCTTTTCCTCTCTCAAACAATTGGAGCTTCTTACTGATAGTTCCAATTCCGAGATGGGAAGTCTTAGCTTCTCGTACAGTGCTTTTTCTTCCGCTGAAATCTCCTCTATTTCCTCTTCTTCTTCGGGAAGCTGGCCAAAATTAACAAAGACATCAAGATGCCTCTGTAATATGTTTGCGGCGTATAAAAGCGCATCTTTAGGACTTACTCCGCCGTTGGTCCAGATTTCCAGAATCAACTTATCGTAATCTGTCCTCTGGCCTACGCGGGTATTCTCCACGAAGAAATTTACTTTTTTAACCGGAGTAAATATGGAATCTATGGCAATTACTCCCAAAGTCTGTTCTTCTTTTTTATTCATCTCAGCCGGTACATAGCCTCTTCCCTTGCTGACCTGCAACTCCATGTTAAATTTGATATCTTTGGTAAGAGTGGCTATATGGAGTTCGGGATTTAAAACCTCAATCGTCTCGTCTGTAATAATATCCTTGGCGGTGATTGCCCCTTTTTTGTCTGCCTTAATATAGATTGCTTTGGGCGCCTTAGAATGAGATCTCAAAACCAGATTTTTGATGTTCAATACTATATCCGTGACATCTTCCAAAACTCCCGGGATCGAAGAAAATTCATGCGATACTCCGTCAAATTTTACTGATGTAACAGCGCTGCCTTCTATCGAAGATAAAAGTACGCGCCTTAAAGAATTCCCCAACGTTACTCCGTAGCCTCTCTCAAAAGGCTCAGCCAAGAATTTTCCATAGGTATTGGTATAAGATGCCTCATCGCATTCCAGCCTCTTAGGCATCTGGAAATCTCTCCATTTAATCCCCATTCTTACCTCCTAAGAATTGTTTCTTAAACTATTTAGAATATAATTCTACGATCAATTGCTCTTTAATAGGCAAACTAATATCTGCTCTTTCAGGCAATCTCAATACCTTTGCCTTGAAATTGTTCGCATCAAACTCAAGCCAAGCCGGCATGCCGCGTTCTTTAGAAACCTCTAAATTATTCTGCAGTTTCTTGCGGAATGTCTCTTTAGCCTTTACTTCTATAGCATCGTCCTTCTTAACCAAAAAAGAAGGAACATTTACTTTATGATTATTTACGTATACATGATTATGCCTGACAATCTGGCGCGCTTCCGAACGAGATGTAGCCAAATGAAGGTGAAAAACTACATTGTCTATACGCCTTTCCAAATATTGCAATAGAGTTTCACCAGTAACACCTTTTGTCTTGGCTGCTTTTTCAAAATAATTACGGAATTGTCTCTCAAGGATACCGTAAATTCTCTTTACCTTCTGTTTTTCCCTTAACTGCTGTGCATAGTTTGATAGCTTTTGCCTAGTCTGTTTCTGTCCGTGCTGACCAGGGATGTACTGTCTTCTTGCAAAAGAACACTTTTCTGTAGTGCATCTCGTACCCTTCAAGAATAATTTCATTGCTTCCCGACGACAAAGCCTACAACTTGGTCCGATATATCTTGCCATAAAACCTCTTTCTACACCCTTCTTCTTTTTCTGGAACGGCAGCCGTTATGCGGCTGCGGAGTTATATCTCTAACATTATTAATCTTTAATCCCGATGCCTTAAGGGCTCTTACTGCCGCTTCTCTTCCTGAACCGGGGCCTTTCACTATAACATCAACTTCCTCCATGCCCATTTCTTTGGCTTTCTTTGCAGCATCTGCCGCTGCTACCTGTGCGGCAAAAGGAGTTGATTTCTTAGAACCGCTGAAGCCCACTATCCCGGGAGATGACCACGCTAAGGCATTTCCTTTTTTATCGGTAATAGTAACAATGGTATTATTGAACGTGGCGCTGACATGCACCACGCCGCTAGTTACTTTCTGTACTACTTTTTTCTTTTTTTCTTCCATAAAATATTCTTGCCTTTCGCTAAGCTGCTGCTGGTTTTTCTGCTGCAGCTTTCATGATACCGACGTTCTTCTTAGGCCCTTTGCGTGTGCGGGCATTAGTTCTGGTGCGCTGACCTCTTGCCGGAAGACCTCTTCTGTGTCTCGAGCCTCTATAGGAACCGATATCAATCAATCTCTTTACATTCTGGGCGATTTCTCTTTTTAAATCCCCTTCAACCCTGTAATTCTTCTGTATTAACGCAGCAATTTTTGAAATTTCCTCTTCCGATAAATCCTTAGCTCTCTTGTTAGGATCGATATTGGCATCCTTTAGTATCTTATTAGACAGAGTCCGTCCAATCCCGTAAAAATAAGTCAAAGATATCTCGATACGCTTGTCTTTCGGTAAGTCTAAACCTAATATTCTGGGCATAAAATTATCACCTTCTGGTTTTTAAAATCAACCTTGTCTTTGTTTATGTTTAGGGTTAAAACAAATTACCCTAATGACGCCTTTGCGCCTGATAATCTTGCATCTATCACAAATTTTCTTGACCGATGATTTTACTTTCATTTTATTTGCACCTAAAAGTTATCCTTCCCCTGCTTAAATCGTAAGGAGACAATTCCAATTTGACTCTGTCGCCCGGTAGAATCCTTATAAAATGCATCCTGATTTTTCCTGATACATGAGCCAATACCTTATGGCCGTTATCCAGCTCCACGCGGAACATCGCATTGGGTAAAGACTCTAAAATTGTTCCTTCTACCTCTATGGCTTCTTCTTTTGGCATATTTATTGCGTTAGTATCTGCGGCCCTTTTTCCGTAATCGCAACTGTGTGTTCAAAGTGCGCTGAAGGCTTTCCATCCTTGGTTACTGCTGTCCAACCATTATCTAAGATATCGACTTCCCAGGTGCCCATATTAACCATGGGTTCAATGGCTATAACCATGCCAGCCTGCAACACAGGACCGGTATGGGCCTTGCCGAAATTGGGCACTTCAGGGTCTTCGTGCATTTTCTTACCGATACCGTGGCCCACAAAATCACGCACAACAGAAAAACCATTTGCTTCGACAAAATTCTGTATGCTATAAGAAATATCAAACAGGCAATTATCTACTCTTGCCTTATTAATTCCTAGATAGAGGGCTTTCTTTGTTACATCAATCAGCTTCTTAATCCTACCATTGACTTTACCGAGCGCCATGGTAAAAGCTGAATCTGCGAAATATCCCTCGTATTTCAATCCCAGGTCTATACTGACGATGTCTTTATCTTTTAGCAGTCTATCACCGGGTATGCCGTGAACGATTTCTTCGTTTACCGAAACACATGCATGCGAGGGAAACCCTCTGTATCCTTTAAACGCCGGATACCCACCCGTTTTCTCAATCAGATCTCTTGCGAGATCATCTATTTCAGCCGTGGTAATACCCGGCCTTACTTCTTTTTCTACTCTTCTGACTACTTTTGCTAATTTCTGACCGGCGACTCTCATTAACTCGATTTCTTCTTTAGTCTTTAAAAAAATCATAACAAATGTTCGTCCTTAAAAAGTTTCATCAGGACTTTATAGACTTCTTGCGCCGAGAAATCAGCGTTGATCTTTCTGATCTTATTCTGCTTTTCGTAGTATTCAATCAAAGGAGAAATCGATTCTTCGTAAACCTTAATGCGATTTTTTATTGTCTCTTCTTTATCGTCTTGCCTCTGATAAAGCTCTCCACCGCAAAAATCGCAAATTCTGTCTTTCTTGGGCGGAACATTCTTAATATGAAAATTTGCCCCGCAGTTGCGGCAGACCAATCTTCCGCTTAATCTTTCAATAATCACTTTTAAGGTCGAGTCAAAGTACAAAACTAAATCGATTGCGCCAGCCGGATGCTTCTTTAATATCTCATCAAGCTTGATGGCCTGTTGCTTCGTCCTGGGGAATCCGTCAAGAATGAAGCCATTTTCTGTATCGGGTTGAGCTAAACGTTCCTCGATAATCTTATTTATCAAATCATCCGGAACAAGTGCTCCGGACTCCATAATTTTCTTTACCTCGAGCCCAAACTTAGTTTGTTTCTTGACCGAATCCCTCAATATATCGCCTGTTGATATATGGGGAAGTCTCAAGCCTTCATTCAATACCTTGGCCTGAGTTCCTTTCCCGGCTCCGGGAGGGCCCAAAAGCACTAAGTTCATCGTCTGCCTCGAATTTTACCGCTCTTTAAAAAACCTTCGTAATGGCGCATAATAAGATGCGATTCAATCTGTTTTACCGTATCGAGCACGACTCCAACGATGATCAGTATACCCGTGCCGCCAAAGAACGAAGCAACCAAATACGGAACTTTAAGCCAAGCCATGATAAAATCAGGGGATACCGCAATGATGCAAACAAATAAAGCTCCGGCTAAAGTTATGCGCGTCAATACAAAATCAAGAAAGGTTGCTGTGGGGTTTCCCGGTCTTATTCCAGGGATAAATCCCCCGTATTTCTTCATATTCTCAGCAACATCTATAGGATTAAATACGATTGCCGTATAAAAATAACAGAAGAAAACAATTAATACTCCGTAAAGAATATAATAAACTGGGCTGCCTCGAGTCAATGCCGCAGCAAACCTTTGAAATGCCGGGTTAGGTATAAAAGACGCCATCGTCGCTGGGAAAAGAATAATCGACTGCGCAAAGATTATAGCGATAACTCCGGAAGTATCGACCCTCAAGGGGATATAGGTGCTTTGCCCGCCGTAAACTCGCCTTCCCACAACCCGTCTTGCGTACTGAACGGGGATCTTACGCTGCCCCTGAGTAATCATGGTAACGGCAAAAATTACGCCGAACAATAAAAACAGCATTACTAAAAGCGTAAGCGGCTGAATCTGTCTTAAGCCGGGATTACTAGGAGAAAGCAAGACAAAAAGTTCATACATAGCCGTTGGAATACGCGAAATAATACCGGCGGTAATAATCAAAGATATACCTTGGCCTATTCCTCTTTCCTGTATCTGTTCTCCCAACCACATAAGGAATACCGCGCCGCAGGTAAGAGTGACCATAGTCACAAATCTAAATCCCCACCCCGGAAAAGTCACAATGTTTAGGCCTTGAAAACGAACCGGGCTCTCCAGCCAAACCGCGATAAAATAAGACTGAATTAAACAAAGAGCCACCGTGCCGTATCTGGTATACTGGTTAATCTTATGGTATCCGGCTTTACCTTCTTTGGCTAATTTCTCCAAGGCCGGTATTACCGCGGTCAATAACTGCATAATAATTGACGACGATATATAGGGCATAATACCTAATGCCATCAGCGTGGCCCTTTCCATAGCGCCACCGGAAAACATATTCATTATGCCAAAGAGCGTTCCGCCTCGGCCGGTTGTCAAGCGATTGAAGAATTCCGCCAGGGCGTGAGTATTGATACCCGGTATGGGAATAAAACATCCCAACCTATAAACTACAATCAGCGCTAGAGTAATAAGAATGCGTTTTTTTAAATCCGGAATCCTAAACGAATTTGCTAATGCACTAAGCATTTATCAGCTCTATCTTACCGCCACTGGTTTTAATTTTTTCTTCTGCGCTCTTAGAAAAACTATGTGCCTTTACAGTCAGTGGCTTATTTAATTCTGCGCCGCCCAAAATCTTAACTAAACCGTGAGGATTGTTAATCAATCCTTTTTCCTTAAGCATTTCAGGAGTTATAGGAGCATCTTCTTTAAATTTAGCGATACTCTTTAAGCTAACCAGCTGGAAGATCTTTTTTCTCTTAGAAGTAAAGCCTCTTTTAGGAATACTTTTGATTAAAGGCGACTGTCCGCCCTGGAAACCTGGACGCGTGCCGCGCCCGGAACGGGCATTCTGCCCCTTATGGCCTCGGCCCGAAGTTTTGCCGTGGCCTGAGCCGGTACCTCTTCCTACTACTTTGCGTTTTCTTATCGCTCCCTTAGGAGGCCGTATCTGGTGAATCTGCATTTTTATTCTCTTCTTTCGTCTCTTCTTTAGAATCTTCTACTATATTTGCCGCCTTAAATTTTAGATGTTTAAAACCATCTATGGTAGCCCTCATGACATTAATAGGGTTATCCGATTTCAAACATTTAGTTAGAATATCTTTGATTCCTACGCAATCACAAAGCGATCTTACCGGACCTGATGCGATAACGCCTGTTCCATGAGAAGCCGGCTTAAGCAATACCTTGGCTGCGCCGTAGCGGCCGATTATCGTATGGGTGATGGTCGAACCCTTCATGGCAACATTAAACATATCCCTTCTTGCCATGGCCAGGCCTTTTCTGATGGCATCGGCCACTTCATTAGCCTTTCCTAGCGCCATGCCGACTTTCCCATTGGCATCTCCGACGGCAACCAGGGCGCTGAAAGACATCTTCTTGCCGCCCTTGGTGACCTTGGTTACGCGGTTAATCGCGACTATCTTCTCAATAAATTCTTTTGCTTCTTGTAATCCGGGTTTATTTTCCATTAAAATTCCAATCCTGCTTTTCTTGCCGCGTCGGCGAGCGCTCTTATCCTACCGTGATAAAGGTATCCACCACGGTCAAAGCAAACTTTACTTATCCCTTTGGCCTTGGCTTTAGTGGCAACAGCTTCGCCTAAGATAGATGCGGCTTTAATGTTCCCGCCATATTTAATTTTATCCTTTAAATCTTTATCTAAAGTAGAAACCCTAAGCAATACTTTTCCTTCTATATCATCGATAAACTGCACGGAAAGATGCTTTAGGCTCCTGAATATGTTCAATCTCGGTTTTTCGGGAGTGCCGATGACTCTTGTCCTTATTCTTCTCTGCCTTATCGCTCTTGGGGTACGTCTTTTCATATTTTTTATTTGGTTACTGCTTTGCCTTGTTTTCTTCTGACAAATTCCCCGACATATCTTATGCCTTTACCCTTATATGGCTCGGGCGGGAATATCCTTCTGATCTCGGCGGCTATCTCGCCGACTTTTACCTTATCTATGCCTTCAATCCTAATACGGTTCGGATTAGGGGTCGAAATCTTTATATCTTGCGGAAACGGAAAATTAACCGGATGAGTAAAACCTAACTGCATATTCAAAGTATTTCCCTGGACCTGGGCGCGGAATCCCACACCGACTACGTCCAATTCCTTTAGATACCCTTCGACACAACCTTTAATCATATTGACGATCAAAGTTCTCGTTACTCCATGAAGCGCCTTCTGAATCTTAGTATCGGAACTACGAGATACAGAGATGCTTTTGTCTTTAACCTCGATTTTTATGCCTAGCGGAGCTCTATGCTCAAGCTTGCCTTTGGGGCCTTCGATAGTTAAGATACTGCCATCTACGCTTGCCTTAACTTTATCCGGAATATCTATTGGTTTTTTTCCTATTCTTGACATATCTACCTACCAAACGTAACAGATTACTTCGCCGCCAACATTATGTTGTCGCGCTTGGCTATCCGTCAGAATACCTTTTGAGGTCGAAAGAATCGCCAGCCCTAATCCGTTAAGAACTCTGGGGATGTTTTCTCTGTCTGCGTAGACCCTTAATCCTGGTCGAGAAATCCTCTTCAATCCGCTAATCACGGGATTGGCTTCTTCATCAAACTTAAGATATACCCTTAGGCTCCCCTGCTTCTTATCTTCCATCTTGCGGAAATTCTCGATATAACCCTGTTTTTTAAGCAAATCTACTATTGCCAGCGCCATTTTAGAAGCAGGAACATCAACAGTCTCTTTCTTACCTCTATTGGCGTTACGAATCGAAGTCAACATATTTGCAATTGGATCAGTCAATGACATTTTTGTATATTCTCCTTGATTTCTACCAGCTGGCTTTTTTTACTCCGGGGATTTCACCTTTCCAGGCTAGTTCCCTGAAGCAAATTCTGCAAAGCTGAAAGCGACTGAGATAGCCTCTTCTTCTTCCGCAGAGCGAACAACGATTATATTTGCGAGTGCTAAACTTCGGCTTTCTTTTCCAGCGGTTAATTTGAGATTTTTTTGCCATATCTTTAGTTTTTCCTAAATGGTAATCCAAAAAGCCTTAAAAGCTCTTTGGATTCCTCTTTGTTTTTCGCGGTTGTAACTATGGTTATATCCATGCCTTGAACCCTGGGAGTTTTATCCGTTTCTATCTCAGGGAAAATCGTCTGTTCACTTAAACCTAAACTGTAGTTGCCTCCTTGGTCAAATGAATCTGGCGGCACTCCACCAAAATCACGGATTCTAGGCAGCGCGACATTTACCAATCGGTCTAGAAATTCATACATCATATTCCTTCTTAATGTAACTTTGCAGCCGACGGGAAGCCCTTCTCTAATCTTAAAATTAGAAATGGCCTTTTTGGCCCGACGCAGAGTAGGCCGCTGTCCTGTTATAGTAGCGAGTTCGTCCATAGCCTGATCCATAATTTTTATATCCTGGATTGCTTCTCCTACGCCCATGTTTACGACAATCTTCACCAACCGGGGGACTTGCAGCTTATTCTTATATTTAAAGCTCTCCATCATTTTAGGAATGATTTCATTATTATATTTTTCTACTAATCTTGGTTTCATTAGATTGCCTCGCCGCATTTCTTGCATGTTCTGGTTTTAGTGTTATCTTTTAAAAGCTTAAATCCAACCCTTGTTGGCTTGCTGCAGTGTTTGCAGACAACCATTAAATTGGATACATTAATCGGGGATTCCATCTCTAGTATGCCGGCCTGGTCTTGTTCGCGTCTTTTCCTGACATGCTTCTTCATCATATTGACTCTCTCGACAAGCGCACGGTTAATTTTAGGAAAAACATGCAGAACCTTGCCTTTTTTCCCTCTGTCTTTTCCGGCAATAACCAATACTGTGTCGTCTTTGCGTATCTTAAGCATAATTAAAGCACCTCGGGTGCCAATGAAATTATTTTGGCGAAATTCTTATCGCGTAATTCCCTGGCAACGGGGCCGAATACTCTTGTGCCCTTCGGCTCTGATTGATTATCTATCAAGACAACGGCGTTTCCGTCAAATCTTAAATAAGAACCATCTGGACGGGAGATTGCTGATTTAGTCCTGACTACTACCGCCCTGGATTTTTCTCCTTTTTTCACGGTTGCATTTGCAGCTGATTCCTTAATGTTAACATTGATTATGTCGCCAACTTCGGCATACTGCCTTGTGTGCCTGCCGAGTACGCCGATCATAGAAGCTTTCTTTGCTCCTGTATTGTCCGCAACATCTAAAATTGAACGTAGAATAATCATTTTAATTCCTCTTAAGCAGCCGGCAAGACCTCAACTATTCTCCAGCGTTTATCCTTGGATAATGGACGCGTCTCAACTATCCTGACTCTGTCCCCGGTCTTGGAGGCGTTCTTCTCGTCGTGGGCTTTAAATTTATTTGCCATCTTCATGATTTTATCGTAATCACGATGGCGGGCAAGCCTTTCAACCCTTACGACGCGAGTCTTGTTCATTTTATCTGAAACTACTATGCCTATTCTTTCTTTTCTTTTTCCCAGATCGCTCATTTCTTTCTCTTTCGCTCATTTAAAATCGTATTGATTCTGGCTATGTCTTTCTTAATTAAACTAAACATGTGCGGCTTTTCTACCCTGCCTACCTTACGGTCATAATTCAAAGCGTATAGCTGCTTTTTCAAATCGTTTTTCTTCTGATTTATGTCGTCGGTTGATAGATCTCTTATTTCTTTAATCTTCATTTTATAATCTCTTTTTTAAACGTGCGCCCTGGTTATAAATTTTGTATTAAACGGCAACTTATAAGCTGCCAAACGGAAAACCTGGCGCGCCAACTCTTCAGGGATGCCGCCTAATTCAAAAAGAACTCTGCCTCTTTTTACCACGGCTACCCAATGGCTTAAATCGCCTTTGCCTTTTCCCTGACGTGTTTCTGCGGGCTTCTTAGTGACCGGCTTATCGGGAAACACTCTGATCCAAAGCTTACCACCGCGCTGTAATTTTCTAGTGATAGCCACACGGATAGACTCAATCTGGTTATTTTTCATCCAGGCATTCTCGAGAGCTTTTAAGCCGTATTCGCCGAAACTTAGCTCGCTGCCTCTGGTAGATATTCCTTTGCGGCTTCCTCTTTGTGCCTTACGATATTTTACTCTTTTGGGCATCATCGCCATCTTTTACTTCCTCTTTTGCAATAATTGCTTCTGGTGCTTGAGTTGTTTTTATTTTCTTCTCGGGCATAATATCTCCTCGATAAATCCAAACCTTTACGCCTATGAGCCCATATGTGGTGACCGCCTCGGTAAAACCATAATCAATATCGGCCCGTAATGTCTGAAGAGGAACTTTACCTCTCCTGTATGACTCTGCCCTAGACATTTCCGCGCCACCTAATCTGCCTTTACAAATTATCTTGATACCTAAGGCGCCTGCATTCATTGATTGTTCTATCGCACGCTTCATCGCCCTACGGAAAGCTACTCTTTTCTCAATCTGAAAAGCTATATTCTCGGCAACTAACTGGGCTTCCTTAAATGGCTCGGAGATTTCTTCAATTTCGATATTTATCTCTCTTTTGACGATATCGGACAAATCCGCTCTCAATTTCTCTATATCTGCGCCGTGCCTGCCGATAACAATTCCGGGTCTGGCGGTATGAATTCTGATGGTTACTCTATCGGTGTAACGCTCGATAACTATTTTCGCAATCGCCGCCTGCAAATATTTCTTCTTAATAAATTTTCTAATCTTCACGTCTTCAAGGATGTTCTTGGCGAAATCTTTCTTGGAGGCAGTCCATTTGCTGCTCCAATCCTTTATGAAGCCTATTCTCTGTATTAACGGATGAACCTTTTGTCCCATATGCTCCTTATTTAGATTTTAGATCTAACTCTATTTTTATATGCGAAGTTCTTCTTAATATCTTCGTCGCTCTTCCGAAAGCCACGGCTCTGAATCTCTTCCACATCGGGCCTTCATCTGCGGTAATCTTAGATATAAATAATTGATCCTCCTGCAGGCCTTTTTGTTTGGCATTGCTTATCGCAGATTTAAGAATCTTCTCGACGTAAGGCTTGGAGCGTTTATTTATATTGGCCAAAATCGCCAAGGCATTATTCACGCTCTGGCCCCTTAAGAGGTCAATAACCTGTCTTGTCTTTCTCGGTGATAATCTTAAAAATTTTCCTTTTGCTTGAGCTATCATATTTTTATTATTAAGTTAACTCTGCCGATTTCTTGGCTTTTACGCCGCCGTGTTTTCTGAAAATTCTTGACGGAGCAAACTCGCCGAGCTTGTGGCCTACCATATTTTCTGTGATAAATACAGGCACATGCTTTTTCCCGTCATGAATAGCAATGGTAAAACCGACAAAATCTGGAATTACTGTAGAACGCCTAGACCATGTCTTGACTGGCTGCTTCCTGCCGGAATTACGCATGCTATCAATCTTCTTTACCAAACTTTCTTCTACAAACGCGCCTTTTTTTATTGAACGTGCCATATTATCTTCTTCTCTTTACGATAAACCTGTCTGAATATTTTGTCTTTTTCCTTGTTTTATATCCCTTTGTCGGCATGCCCCAAGGTGAAACCGGATGAGGATTACCCTGGCCTGATTTTCCTTCTCCTCCGCCATGCGGATGGTCATGAGGATTCATTGCCAAGCCTCTTGAAAGAGGTCTCTTACCGTACCAGCGGGACCTGCCTGCCTTGCCTAAAGAAATGCTGCTATGTTCGATATTGCCTACCTGGCCGATTGTCGCGCGACAGTCTAAATGGAATAATCTTATTTCTCCCGACGGAAGCTGAACCTGGGCAAAATCTCCTTCCTTAGCCATAATCTGCGCGGAAGTACCGGCGCCACGGACCATCTGGGCATTACTATTTGTTTTAACTTCCAAATTATGGATAGCAATACCCAGCGGAATATTACGTAAAGGCATACAATTGCCTACCTGAATCTCTGCGCTCTGTCTTGTACTTATTATCTCATCGCCGACTTTCAAATCAAATGGAGCTAAAATATAACTCTTCTGGCCATCGCCATATTGGATAAGGGCTATACGGGCAGAACGGTTAGGATCATACTCTAGAGCCAAAACTTTTGCCGGTGCATCAAATCTATCGCGCTTAAAATCAATTACCCGGTACATGCGCTTATTACCGCCGCCGATACCCCTGGCAGTGATTCTTCCGTAGGAATTTCTGCCGCCACTTTTTCTTAAAGGCTCAAGCAGGCTCTTCTCGGGATATTTTTTGGTAATATCCTTAAAATCGCTGATAACTGTAAACCTTAAATTAGGCGTTGTGGGTTTGAATTTCTTGACTCCCAATTTATGTCACCTCAATCTTATTGCCGGCTACTAGCGTTACGACTGCTTTCTTCCAGTCAGCTGTCTTGCCTAACTCTGTACGTACTCTACGCATCTTACCTCTTATATTCATGGTGTTGACTGAAAGCACCTTTACCTTATATATGTCTTCGATGGCTTTTTTAATCTGAATCTTATTGGCTTTTTTTGCAACCGAAAAGATGTATTTTCCGTCCTGCTCTAAAACCGTACCTTTTTCTGTCCTGACTAAACTATTAACTATATCGTAAGTATCCGCCATGCTATCCTTTTAATCTACTTATGATTCCTTTTAAAGCCGATTTCGTCAAAATTAATTTCTTGGAATGCAAGACATCATAGGCAGACAAATCGCTTGAGCTGGTAGTCTGCACAGTGGGGATATTTCTTGCCGCCTGCGAAATATTCTTTTCTTTCGGGTCCAAAACTATCAAAGCCTTATCCTCAATCTTTAAATTATTTAAAATCTTGCTGACTTCTTTGGTCTTAAGATTATCCAAACTGATTTTCTCGATGATTATCAAATCTTCGGAATTCAATTTGGCGTTGATGCTGGACTTTAAAGCGCCCAATCTTATTTTCTTGGATAATGTATAATTAAATTCTCTTGGGTGCGGACCAAAGACAACGCCGCCGCCTTTCCATAGCGGAGACCTTATAGAACCGGCGCGTGCGCGTCCGGTATGTTTTTGTCTCCATGGCTTTTTCCCTCCACCGGAAACTTCACCTCTGGTTTTGGTTGAAGCCGTACCCTGGCGTTTGTTGGCGTGGTACATCTTAACCACTTGATAAAGCAAATCGGAATTAACAATCCCATCGAAGATGTTCTTGTTGAGCTCCATCTTCTCTACTTGCTTGCCTTCCTGATTGTAAACTGCGATATTGTCTGGCATAATTATTTTTTAGCCTCTTTTTTAGCTTCGGGCTTTGATTCTTTCTTTGCTTTATGCTCGGCTTCCTTCTTAGCTTCCGGTTTAGACTCTGGCGTTATTTTCTTTTTCTTGCGAGAAAGATTGATAGTAAGCAAACCATCGCGATGGCCGGGAACAGCGCCTTTAACCAACATTAAATTATTTTCTGCATCTATTTTTATTACCTTTAAATTCTTTACCGTGACTCTGTCCATACCCATATGGCCGGGAAGATGATGGCCTTTAAATACTCTGGAAGGGTCAGAACTGGAGCTGATGGATCCTATTCTTCGATGAGACATCGACCCGTGCGTCATAGGTCCGCCGTGCCAATGCCAACGCTTAACTCCGCCCTGGAAACCTTTTCCAATAGAAATTCCTGTTATATCCACGAAGTCGCCTTCGCTGAATAGATTAGCTTTTAGCTCCTGGCCTATCTGGTAGTCGGTACTGGCATCCTGGGCAAATTCCCGGATATAACGCAAGAATTTAATCTTGGACTTCTTGAAGAATTCTCTCTGGGGTTTTTTGAGCTTTGATTCTTTTACTTCCTCAAAACCCAACTGAACCTTCTTGTCGTTTTTGGCTAAGACAAAACAGGGTCCTGCCTCGATGGCCGTGACAGGAATCCTTTTGTCATCGCTAAAAACTTGCGTCATTCCAATTTTTTTACCAATCAAACCTAGTGCCATGATCCTACCTATTTTATTTCAACGTCGACGCCAGCCGGAAGGTTTAATTTCCTCAGAGCATCAATCGTTTTTGCCGTAGGCTCGATCAACTGCAAAAGCCGCTTGTGAGTAGAAATCTGGAATTGCTCCCGAGATTTCTTATCGACATGGGGCGAGCGCAATACCGTATAGACCTCTTTCTTGGTCGGTAGCGGTATGGGACCGGAAACTTTGGCTCCGGTGCGCTTCGCTGTCTCGACGATCTCTTGCGTCGACTGATCTAACAGCCTATGGTCAAAAGCTTTTAGTCTAATCCAAATTTTCTGCATTTTTGTTATCCTCTTACTGTCTAATCGAGATACTGTTATCCCAAAAGACAATAACCTTGTTTACTAAATACAAACTTAAGCAATTACCTCTGAAATTACTCCTGCGCCAACAGTATGTCCACCTTCACGGATAGCGAAACGAAGCTCTTTTTCCATAGCTACAGGAATAATCAATTCGCATTCAAACTCTACGTTATCTCCAGGCATAACCATTTCTACACCTTGAGGGAGTTTTACCGTACCGGTGACGTCTGTGGTCCTAAAATAGAACTGTGGTCTATAACCCGCAAAGAAAGGCGTATGTCTTCCGCCCTCTTCTTTTGAAAGGATATAAACCTGAGCCTTAAATTTAGTGTGCGGAGTAATTGTGCCAGGAGCGGCCAGAACCATTCCGCGCTCCAAATTCTCTTTTTCAATACCTCTTAAGAGAATTCCGACGTTATCGCCGGCTTGACCTTCATCGAGAAGCTTACGGAACATTTCGATTCCGGTAACAACTGACTTCTGGATTTCTGGCCTCAGGCCTACTATTTCGATGTTTTCGCCGACTTTAACCTTGCCGCGCTCAATTCTTCCCGTGCCTACTGTTCCTCTTCCGGAAATTGTGAACACGTCTTCAACTGCCATTGAGAAAGGCTTATCGGTCTCTCTCTTAGGCGCCGGGATAAACTCATCAACTGCCTTCATCAAATCCAATATGGCTTTGACATCGGTATTATTGGGATCTCCGCCTGCGTTCATGGCATTCAGAGCGCTTCCCTTAATAATAGGAGTCTTATCCCCAGGGAACTTATATTTGGTCAATAATTCTCTGACTTCAAGTTCTACTAAGTCTAGTAATTCCTTGTCTTCAACCATGTCGCATTTATTCAAAAACACGACGATCGCAGGGACGTTAACCTGACGAGCTAAAAGTATGTGTTCTCTGGTCTGAGGCATGGCGCCATCGGCTGCAGAAACTACTAAAATCGCTCCGTCCATCTGGGCTGCGCCGGTGATCATGTTTTTAATATAGTCAGCATGGCCTGGGCAGTCGATATGGGCGTAGTGACGGGTATCTGTCTGATACTCGATGTGAGAAATATTAATTGTGACGCCTCTTTCCTTTTCCTCGGGTGCGTTATCAATCTGATCATAAGTCTTGACTTCGGCTTTTCCCTGCTTTGCCAAAGCCATGGTTATTGCTGCTGTCAAAGTTGTTTTACCGTGGTCAACATGGCCTATGGTTCCGATGTTGACGTGCGGTTTTGTTCTTACAAACTTTTCCTTTGCCATCTTCTTCCCCCTTTTCTATTCTGGCTTCTCAGTCATTAATGGCTTTATTTCGACTGTGAAGACCTAAAAGATGTCGTTTGAACCCCGACTATCTTTTCCAATATATGTGAAGGCACCTCTTGATAACTAGAGGGTTCCATTGTATACGAAGCTCTGCCTTGTGTCAAGGAACGTAACGCGGTAGCGTAGTCAAAGACTTCTGCCAATGGAACGTTCGCCCGGATTATTCTAGCGTTTGCCCTTTTACCTATAGATACAATTTTACCTCTGCGAGAATTAAAATCGGCTATGACCTGACCCATGTATTCTTCGGGAACGACAACTTCCGTATCCATAATGGGCTCCAAAATCACCGACTTCGCTTTTTTAATTCCTTCGCTAAATGCTATAGAAGCCGCCATCTGGAATGCAATCTCGGATGAATCTACTTCATGAAAAGATCCATCGACCAAATTAACATTAACGTCTATAACCGGATAACCGGCTATTGCTCCGCTTTTTGAAGCTATCATGATGCCGTTTTTTACTGAAGGAATGTATTCTCTAGGAATAGCACCGCTTCTTATTTTGTTGGTGAATCCGATGCCTTTGCCGCGTTCCTCCGCCGGCTCAAGCTCAATAATTACATGACCATATTGGCCGCGACCGCCAGACTGCTGGATAAATTTCCCAACCGAACTGACTTTATTGGTGATAGTCTCTTTATAAGCAACCTGCGGCTTACCTACGTTTGCCTCAACATTGAATTCTCGAAGCATTCTATCGACAATTATCTGAAGATGCAGCTGACCCATTCCGGAGATAACTGTCTCGCCTGTATCAGAATTATAATTTACCCTAAATGACGGGTCTTCTTCTTTTAATTTCCCTAACGCAATAGACAGTCTTTCCTGGTCAGCTTTTGATTTTGGCTCTATTGCCATAGAGATAACCGGCTCAGGAAACTTAATGGCCTCAAGAACTATCGGCGTATCTTCCTGACAAAGCGTATCTCCGCTTTGCGTTTCCTTTAATCCGATTAAACAAGCAATATCCCCGGTATAAATCTCCTCTAGAATTTCTTGTCTGTTAGCGTGCATTCTTACGATTTTAGAAACTCTTTCTTCTTCTCTTTTGCTGGCGTTATAAAGATATTTACCAGTTGCCAAGCTTCCGGAATATACTCGAACGTAGTGTAGCCTACCGACGTAAGGATCGGTGGCAATCTTAAAACAGAGCGCGCAAAATGGCGCATCGTCAGAAGCGGTTCTTTCTTCATATTCCTCGTTCTCGGGATCGATTCCTTTGATAGGAGGCAAATCTACCGGCGATGGCAGATAATCGCAGATCGCATCGATAAGATTCTGAATACCCTTCTTCCTTAAAGACGTACCACATAATATAGGAACAAACTTTCCCTTAATAACGGTATTTCTAATAGCTGATTTTATTTCTTCTTTCGTAATCTCTTTGTTATGGATATATTTGTCCATGATATGGTCATCTACTTCAGCAAGTTTCTCTATCAGCCTGTGCTTATATTTTTCAACCTCTGCTAATAAATCCTGAGGTATCTTAGTCTTCTCAACCTCTAGCCCCAATTCATCTTTAAAACTAATCGCTTCTTCTTCGATTAAATCAATAACTCCTTTAAAATTTTCTTCAAAACCCCAAGGCAATTGGATAGGCGAAGCATTGGCTCCTAAGCGGTCATGCATCTGCTCGACGCAGCTATAAAAATCTGAGCCTACTCTATCCATTTTATTAACGAATGCTAACCTGGGGACATTGTAACGGTCAGCCTGGCGCCAAACAGTTTCTGATTGCGGTTCAACTCCTCCAACTCCGCAAAATATAACTACACAACCATCTAAAACTTTTAGCGATCTTTCCACTTCAACAGTGAAATCAACATGACCAGGAGTATCGATAATATTTATCTGATAATCCTTCCAGCTACAGTTGATACTGGCAGCAGTTATAGTAATGCCTCTTTCCTGCTCCTGGGGCATCCAGTCCATGGTAGTTGTGCCTTCATTGACTTCGCCCATTCTGTGGATTTTACCGGTATAGAATAATATTCTTTCCGTGGTCGTTGTCTTGCCTGCATCAATATGGGCTACCAAGCCGATATTCCTAATTTTCTCTAATGCTGTTTTTCTTGCCATAAAATCTAAGTTTACCATCTAAAATGCGCAAAGGCTTTGTTTGCCTCGGCCATCTTATGCGTATCGTCTCTTTTTTTAATCGCGGTGCCCTCTCCCTTATATGCCGAGACTAACTCTTCTGCCAATCTTTCTTCCATGGGCCTGCCTTTTTTACCGCGAGCGATGTCTCTTATCCAGCGTAACGCCAAGGAAGTACCGCGAGCCTGGTTTACCTCAACGGGTACCTGATAAGTCGCGCCGCCTACACGGCGAGGCTTAACTTCCAACCTTGGCCTGACATTATCTATAGCTTTATAAAAAGCTTTTAGCGCATCCTCTTCCTTAGTAGTCTGCTTCAATAAGTCGAAAGCGCTATAAACAATCTTTTCGGCGACCGATTTCTTTCCCTCGGTCATAACCATATTTATGAATTTGGCAACGACCGTGCTTTTATATTTAGGATCTGATAAAAGTTCCTGTTTTTCTGCGCGTCTTCTTCTCATGCTTTCTTTCCTGTTTCTTTAGGCCTTTTTGCT
>ENA-UOWG01001528-UOWG01001528.1-activated-sludge-metagenome-genome-assembly--contig:-NODE-1528-length-22510-cov-11.956936_pt1 | contig 22510 bp, 23 predicted proteins | sample MGYA00238147_ERZ761563 | MGnify/ENA primary metagenome ERZ761563 (study PRJEB28884, sample SAMN05720216) | anaerobic digester metagenome | isolation source: active sludge of municipal... | reverse complement strand
GAACGCTGCCAGAGCCTGGCGGAGCGGTTCAAACTTCGTCCAGTCGCCCCGACCAATCTTTAAAACAGGCCGTTCGGCTAAGAAGTCGAACGGCTTTCTCTTTGTAAGGCAAAGGCTTGTGTCGCTCAGGGTGCGGTTCAAACTCACTGCTTCCAACACCTGCCGTCTGGTAGCCGAGTTTGAACCGCGCCAGATTTCCGCCAGGTTCTGGCTGAAGTCGAAGACCGACAGGGCCAGTTTGCCGGCCTCCTCAGTCATCGCCCCGGCCCCGTCCAGTTGACGCTCCACCTCGGCCTGCTGGGCCTTCAGCTCGGCCGACTTGGCATTGAAGACCGCCTCGTCTACCGTGCCGGCCAGGAAGGCGTTGAGCAGCCGGTCCTGCATGTTGGCCAGCTCGGTCCGGCGCTTGCCCAGCAACCGGCGGCGCTCGGCCTCGGTCGTGGCCATGTCCCCGAAGGCCGCTTCCAGGGTCTGCCGAAACCATTTCTGAATGCGCGGCTCCGTGATGCGCATGGATCCAAGGTCGGCCAGGATCGCTTGCTCCAGGTCGGCCTCGCGCCAGCGGACAACAGGGTGGTCGGCCACCTTGTGGCTGCCTGAACAGCGATAGTAAACGTAGTCCTTATGGCCACCGCCGCTGAGCTTCTTGTGGATCACCTCTCCGGTCATGGCGAACCCGCAGATGGCGCAGCGCAGGATGCCGCCCGACAACATGATCTCCGGGCTGCCGGTTCGGCGGTTCCGGCCAGCGAGCAGGTCCTGGCAGGCGTCGAAGGTCTGCGGGTCGACGATGAGCTTGAACTTGCCGGGGTAGGTCTTGCCGTTGCGGACGAGCTCGCCGCGATAGAAGCGGTTCTTCAAGATGTAGGCCAGCGTCGTCCGGGTGAACTTGGGCTGGCTGGGCCGGTAGGTGTGGCCCTCGGCGGCCAGGGCGTCGACCATGGTGTCGAGGGTGTGCTGGCCCGAGGCGAAGAGGGAGAAGATGCGCACCACGGTTTTGCCCTCGACCGGATGCGGTTGGACGGGCTCGTCTTTGTTCTCCACGTTCAGGTAGCCGAACGGCGCGCGGCCGGTGGGCCAGCCTTGCTTGACCTTCTCGTCCATGCCCTTGAGGACTTCGTTGCGCAGGTTATCGCTGTAGTATTGGGCCACGGCCGCCATGATGTTGAACGAGAAGGCCCCGGCCGCGCCCGGACCGAACTGGTTCTCGACGAAGGCGAGCTGGACGCCGCACTCGTCCTCAAGCCCCTGGAGCCGGACAGCGTCGCGCATGTTCCGGCAGACGCGGTCGAGCTTGTGGGCGAGAATGGCCTTGATGCCCTCGCGCCGGGCGTTGGCCCGCACCCAGGAGAACATCTCGTTGAAGGCCAGCCGCTCCGCACCACGCTTGGCCGATTCGGCCACGACGAACTCGCGCAGGATCGTCCAGCCGTTCTTGGCCGCCCGGTCCCGCGTGGCCCGCAGTTGTGCGTCGAGGGAGTAGCCCTCCTTCTGCTCGCGGGAAGACACCCGTGCCCAGACCACAGTCTTCATTTCCGGCCCTCCATCTTCGCCCGCAAGAGCGCCTCACCCAGGCGCTTCACGCTCATTAGGATTCCCATCGCCTCCGCCTCGCCCACCGGCCGGCCGTAAGCCTCCGACCAGACCGCCACCGTCTCGGCCAGGAGCGCGTCCGAAACCCAGGCCGGGCGCAGGATGCGCTCCCGGACCGCCGGGACTTCATCTCCATGATGTGCCCCATCTCGGGCCGGAAGTCCAGACGTTTTTATAAGAATTCCGTCGGTTGCCGCTGGGTGGCGACATGGCCTGGCCGGGCCGGGGTGTCTAGGCAAGCCCGCTGGGGCCGGCGGCCGAGGCGGAGAGTCAGGCGCTCTCATTGCCCCACACCTCGAAGCCCTCAATGGGTCGCCGATTGAACATGTCCAGCCGGCGCCCACGGGTCACTCGGCGGACCATATCGTAGAACCCCTCGGGTTTCTCGCTGTGACGACCCCGGGGGGCTTCAAAGCATGCTGGGAAGCTCCTAGTATCGAAGAACGTGGGGTGCCCCCGGCGAGCATATAGAGCGAATTCACAGTTCAGTTGGGGCGTTCCCGGCAGCTGCATCCCTCCCGGCTTGTGCCAGACGAAGGTGTAGGCATAAGACAGCCCCCAGGCTTCGAGCATCTTCATGGCCAGGGGGAGGAACCCGTGGGTGGTCCACAGCCAGACATGGCAATTCGGTGCGCAGGGAAGCTTCAATTCCAGCAGCTTCGATTCAGACATGGTCGGATAGTCCAGATACTTGGTTTGATTAGGAGAGCAATCCCGTTCGAGTTTCTGCACGGGCCATGGTGGATCGGTCACCACCACGTCATAGACCCCCTGCATGACCCTGACCTTACGATTGGCGATGCTTTCTAGTTCGACAGCCTTCTTCTCGCGTATCCAATCGTGATAGGCAGCGGTCTTCGTCTTTTTGCCGTCGCGCGCCTGCTCGAAGTTCTCTTGGGGCAAGGCCGCCAGCCGTTGCGCCTCGGCCGACTCGCGCCTGGAAAGACCAAGCTCGCGGAGGGTCGGTACAGAGTCACGCAGTACGGTATAGTTACTGCGTGACCCGGCCTTTGTACCCCCGGCGGCTGCGCCCTTGGCCCGTGGGGTCCGAGCCAGCATCTGGCCCAGTTTGCGCTCGGCCTCAAAGGCATAAGCCCTGGCGCGACGGACGACTTCTTCGCCCATGCCCTTGCGCCTGGCCCAGTCGGCGGCCGTTAGCATAAGGGACTGGAGTTCCTTGGCCTCTTGGATCGTGTTGGCCCGGGCAAGCAGGCGAGCTGCTTGCTCGATGACCGCCAAGGAACCGGGCTGCGAGGTCACGGCTCTGGCCTTTGCGGTGACCGTGGAGCCGCCAGCAACACGCCATCGGTCGTGGAATCACCTGACCGTGGTCCGTCGCCATTCCCGTGGGCAAAATCGGCCGCGATCAGGCGGGCCAGGGCGTCCAGGTAGACCCGCTGGGCTTGCCGGCCGTGGCGGGCAACAGCGAGGCCGCCCAGCCCCTCGAACCGAGGAGATGAAGCTGCCGCGTCGCGTCGCCGGGTCACGGCTGCGCCTACCTTTCCCCCGCGCATGGGCGACACTGGTCGGTATTGGGTTGTCTGTTTGCCGGATACTCAGCAGCAACTTCGACCACCAGGGCCGCGCCGTGCCCTACTAGCCCTACCAAAGTCAAATTGTTCCTTCTTGCAACAATCCGCCGGCTTTGGCGTAGAGTACGACAGTCTACGGGCAGTAGGGCTACTAGGGCACGCATCGGGCCAAAGCTATATTAAGGCAAGGCGATCACGGTCCTTCCCCCTGACCGCTGATGCCCAGCCCCGGAGGCACGGCTCCTGGCTGTTTGCAGAGCCCCACGTACTGATATCCACGCTCCCCCGGGAACGTTGTTATCCGTTTCTTTTCCAAATCGCCGCCAGTTGTGCGTTTGTACCACCGCTTGAGCTCTCTCCCGAAGTGATTGGAGCTAAGCGCTTTCTGCCCGTTCTCCTTGCACCAGTCCTGGTAGCCCTTGTAAGCGTCTCCGGACGGATACACGCTTTTCGCGTCAATCCCGATCTCCTCCTCGATCCACGAAAGCACCGAGGAACTACTGCGCCGGTAGTCGTCACGGGCCGCAACCATTTCGTCGGTCTCGGCAAACCCCTTCTGGAGGCGGAGCTGCTTGAGGCCTTCCAGTGCGAAATTGAGGATGCCTGGCAACTCCTTGCTGAACTCGGCCAATAGAACCTCCATGGGGATGCGCCGGTCCTCGTCGACAACGGCGGTGAAGGGCAAGATCACGATGCGCCTCCACATGCCCTGCGTTCGGTCTTGAATATGTGGTGGCTCGTTGCTGACGATCACAAATTTGGTCGGCAGTATGGTCGAGAACGACTTCTTGAATTTGGGATTCACCTCCACAGGGTCACCACCTGAAATTGCCTTGAGTGTCCCCTCGGCCTGTGGCTCCAGGTACTTCCACTCCATCGAGAAGTTGAGCATCTTGCCGACGAGGGACGCCGTGGCGTGCTCCTTGTCTAGATGCTCCAGGGGCAGTGACGAACAGTTCGCGTCGCCAATGAGCATTTTGAGTACGCGGGCCGTGACCGTCTTGCCATTCTTGCCCTCGCCGATGAACACGAATATCTTCTGGCCATCCTGCGAGCTTTGCAGGCAGTAGCCGAACATCCTTTGCAGGAAATCGATCTTGCCCTCGTCGCCCATGAATATCTCATTCAGGAATCTCAAGAACCTGGGACAAGTAACGTCCGGATCGTAGGCGTAGGGCAGGGCGGCCAGCGTGAAGCAGTCCGGGTTGTGCGGCGCTAGTTCGTAGGTGTCGAGGTTCAGAATGCCATTCTTGACCACCACATGATTTGCGGCTGGCATTCCCGACGAGATCCAGTGGGGGATGTCGGGCTTGTAGTCGACGAGGCCGTATCCCCGAACGAGGTCGACCATGTTGCTGATGGTGTTTGACTTGGGGTTCACCGTTTCTACGGTGTAGTTTTTCCCCGAGCGCACGGTCCATTCCTTGCGTTGCTCGGCTGGTCCGGTGACAAACGAGAACATGCTGGCTCGGCACTCGGCGTCAGTCATGGGGCGATAGCACTTGCCTGTGTAGCGATACAGGATGTCGCGATAGAACACAATTCTTCGGCGGGATTCAATGTACAGGCGAACGGCGTTCTCTACGGAAAATCCCGGTGGAGACGCCGGGTCGTCGGCGTTGCTCCCGCCTTCTGGAGGCTTCTCTCCGGGCTTGCCGCATTGTTCGATCAGCTCCGGAGGCACATCGAAATCGATCTCGCCATCGTGGGCAGGGGCGTCCTCGTCCTTCGGTTGCCACGGTTCGGGATTCGCCAGGAAGCTGAAGTCTCGCGGGTTGAGTTCGCCGCGCTTGAGGGCGTCTTCAAGCGTGCGCATCGTTTTGGCGTGTTCCTCGCGTCCCTCGGATAGAAGGCCGCACCGCTCGGCGGCGGCCAACAAGTGGCTGCGGGCCGCGTCAAGCGTCCACGCCCTACCGCCGACCACCCTTCCTAGCTCGAAGGCGGATTTGTTTAAAGCGCTGTTGCGGGTGCCCTTGGGCGCGGCGGCGAGCGTGGCGCACTCCTCCTCGATGATCTTCTGAATGTAGGGGTGGTGCTCGTCAATCGAGGGCGGTGTGGTTACAACCACTGGCGGGCGGGGCGGATGATAGTCGCGTCGCAGTTGTTCGGCATACTTGTCGATGAACTCTTGCGGCAACTCCGCCATCTCCACTTGATCTGGTCCAAGCAGGAACTCGTAGAGATTCCCGGTGTCCGGGTGGACCGTTCCGACGAAGGCCGCTGCACCGTGGTAGCCCTTGACGTCCAGATGAAGGCCATTGAGCATGGTGATGTTTTTAATGTTGTCGGCCGAGGCATATCGATAGTAGTAGTGGAATCCGTTGTCTCCGGTCTTGACGGTGATGGTTTTCGGCAGCCCCAGAGACTCGAAGGCTGTAGGATCGGCCTCCTTCTCGACGTCGATGATGACCAAGTTGCTTGCGCCACCGGTGCGCACGGCGACGTAGCCGTTCGCGGCCCAGGTCAGGGCCTGATCGAGGGTCTCACGCGGGGCCTCGGTCCAGCCCTTGCGAAAAGGATGCTTGTTGATGGCTGGAGTAAACGAAACTCCCAAAGCATACATGCTTCGGATGGCCTGGAAGTACTTGGGGTCCACGTCCCTACACCTTCAAGCCAGCCTGTATGATCACGTCCGCGCCAGGCGCTGGAGGACATCCAGCGCTTGGGCCGCCTCGCTGGCCGTCACGTGCCCGGCCGCGACGGCACACTTTATCATCTTGATCGGATCGTAGTAGTGGGGGTGCCCGCCCGATCCCGGCTGTAGCGGCAGGCAAAAACCAGGCCTCGACCAAGCCCGTTTGAGCACCTTGGCCCGCTGTGGCCCGGCGACTAGCTGAGCAATGGCGGCGGCCTTCATCGGAGGAAGACGGACAGCACTCTGATCATGTTGTGGGCGCATTGAACTCTCCTCCACGCAGAAGCCGCTACGTTCGGTGCGCATCCCCGGGCCAGCACGGGGCAGCTTCTGCGATTAATCTATCCTAGAGAGGAGAGCTGTCTATAAGCGCCACATCGGCGTTTGATAGGCGCGAATTAGGCGTCCTTCAAGATGCCGCTGGCGGTCTGTCTGGCCGATAATAACCAGTGCCACGCATAGTCTTCACCTTGTTCAGTTCTTTCAGGTTAGAGCAAGCGCGGAAGATAGTGCTCGGGTGTCTCTGAAGGAGATTAGCCAATTCCTGTCCTATTAGCCCTTTCCCATCGAGCGCTTTGAGGATTTCGCGTTGCAGCTCGGTCAGTGGCGGCTGGTGCAGACCCGAACGTTTCGTCTTGCCGGTGGCCCCAGTCTTGCTCTTCTTTCCTAGCAGATTTCCCCGGCCGATCTTGCCACCGCCTACCGATTCCCTCACAACCCATGCCGGAGCCAGGCTGGAGCCCCTGGACACGGCGTCTACTGGATGCCGCTCCAGGATTCGCAGTTCACAGGCAACATTGATCACACGGCGGAACATGGGGGCGGGGGTCTTGCCGAAGTACGATTCGTAGATGTCCCGCAGGCTATCAACGGCAATCCCGTAGTTCGACCGTGCAAGCGGGCCGTTCTCCAAATCGAAGATGCTCAGCAGGACCAAGCAAGCTAGGCCGGACGCCTCTTGGCTGCTATAGTCACCCGCATCCAGTTCGGGAAACTGCCGCCTGAGATAGATAAGCATGTTAGGGCACAGTCCGACAAGCTTCCGGCGCAGCGCCTCATGCGCCCGAGTCTCGCCGTCCAGTCCGATCCAGTTTATTGGCACTGTAGCTGCCGTCCTCAAAGCGCCCGGCTCGCTCCGGTCCGAAGTCATCGGGGGCGAGTTGCCCCAGAGCGCAACCGAAGCTAACCATAACCGCGCCCCTGCCGGTTTGCCAGTTGCCTAGTTACCCAACATGTGCCATGTCCTTGGTGACGGCGGGCAACGGGCCTGCCGACAAAAGGGCTGCAAGCGAAGGAGGAGTTGCTGTGGACAAGGTGCTGACGATTCCCGAGGCGGCAAGGGAGGCTGAGGTTTCCGAGAAGACGATCCGCGAAGCAATTCGCAGCGGCGACTTGCCCGCCGAGAGAAAAGGGCAGATGTGGCTCATCGACCCCGACGACCTGGCCGAATGGCTCAAGGAGATCGCCGAGGCCGAGGAGCCGGACGGCGAGGAGGAAGATGAGGACGAAGAGTAGCCACTCGTGAAGCTCGGCGCTGGCCGGGAGTGCACCCCGGCCGGCTGCCGGGCCACGGTTACGCCTCATGGGCATGACAGCGCCACTTTTCGTCCCGCCCAGCGTGGCCGCCGGGGCCGCGCAGCGCCCCCTCGGCCGTCACGAGCCGCTGTGCAGCCTCCGCGACGCGCTTGAGCTATTTCTGAGATCACGCTCCCTCGCCCCACTCTCAAGGCAGCTTTATCGCAGAGCGATCCTGCGCTTCCTGGAGTGGTTCAAGGGCCAGAACCTGCACCCGGCCGCCGTGGGCGTAGCATATCGCGAGCATCTTGAAGCCAGCTACCCCAGCAAGAACCGAACCACGGCGACCTACATCGCGCCCGTCCGACAATTCTTCAAGTTCCTTCGCTCTCAGGGCGTGGTTACCACAGACCCCTTTGAGGCCGTCCGTGTCAAGGTGTTCAGCAACTCTTACGAGCGGCCGGTCCTGACCGAAGCGGAGGCGGCCGAACTGCTGGCCAGCCTCGACGGCGACGGGCTCGTCCTCTCCCGCGACCGGGCTCTGATCGCCTTGCTGCTGCACACCGGCCTGCGGATCGCCGAGGCTGTGTCCCTGAGCGCCGAGGACATCGCCAAGCGCGATGGTGTTCCGATCCTGATGGTCAAGGGCAAGGGCAGGACGGCCAAGGACGAGTATGTGGTCCTGGTCCCAGCCGTCCTCGACACCATCACCGGCTACCTGGTCACCACCGGCCGCAGCCTGGAGACGGCCGGACCGCTGTTCCTGGCCCACAACAGGGGCGGGCACGGCGGCCGGCTGTCGAAGATCGGGGCGCAGAAGGCCGTGGCGCGGCGGCTGGCGGCCGTTGGGCTCAAGCGTGCCGGGCTTGCGGCGCATAGTCTGCGCCACACGGCCGCGACGACGGCGCTACGGCACGGAGCCACGCCGTTTGCCGTGAGCAAAATGCTTCGCCACAGGTCGCTGGCCAGCACCCAAATATACCTGCACGACATGGAGCGCTTGACCGCCGGAGCAGAACTTAAAGTCCACTACGAGCACGCCCAACGCAACATGTCTTCACTCGACATCCGCCGAGAAGCATAGCCGAGGCGACTGAAGCGGGATTTTCTTGAATCGCCCAGCCGCGCCCTCGTCGTTGGTTTTGCAGGACCGGCACTACAGGGGCATCCCCGCGTGTGCCGTAGAAGGGAGGCAACGGGCAAGGGCTCTTGGTTACGGCGCAACACAACACGACGACCCTGAACGAAGCGCCGCAGGACATGGCAAGGCATGGAATGGCTCGGGAGTAGACCTCGGAGGGTGTTCCTCCGTGGCCGGTGGTGAACCCCAACGCCAGAAAGGAGCACGCCATGTCCGTGATTACAACCGAGATCCGTGGGCACAAGGTCGGCTTCGACAACGATGAGGAAGGTGACGTCTGCTCCTTCATCGTTGACAACGAAGGAAACGATGTGTTCAAGATAACCAAGGCCGACACACTCCAGAACTGCATTGAGGCAACAGAGGAAGTGCTCCGAAAGATAACCTGATGCAGCCTGGGTGAAGACCTAATCCACCAAGAGCCCTGCCCGCCTCCGCCAACGACCCAGCCAAACGAGGCCTGCCCTCCCTGGGCATATAACGGCAATTATATATACCTCCCGGTTATCGCGGAGCCTGCCCAGCCATCCGGACCGCCCGACGGTCCTGCTCGGCGCAATTCCGCGCCACGTGGGCCAACGGGCGGCCACTGGCGGGCTTCCTTCGGGCGCTCTCCGCCTTTGCGCGGACTGGCACGCGCTACGGCAATCCGGCAGGATGTCCGGCGGAGATGTGCCGCGAGGCAAGGACTCTATGTGTTGCGAATGAGGACTGCGCAGTGGATAGGCGTCCGAACCGACAACCCCTTCGAGCACAACCCCTGGATACCTTCGACGAGGGTTGCCAGCGGGTGCCCGCCCGCGTCGATCACGGACTTAGCTTTCTGTCCGGCCCCCACGACTTCGCCGATCCCAAGAGGCTGCACGTCCTCGATTTTCTCACGCCTAGTTGTGATGCTTGCCGATCCTGGCAGACGGTCTACCCTGTAGCAGTCCGGGATGCCCTGCGGGTCGAAGCCGCAGACAAGGCCGTAAACCTGATTCCCCGTACTGGTGCAGTTCTCAAGATGCTTCTTCACTTCCTCAGCAGCTTGAACCGGCGAGTTCCTGCGCTCGTAGCGCGTAAGAACATGGTGCCAGTGTTCAAGGCCACCTGCCGCGAGTACCACGATATCGAGGCCACGCTGGAGGCGGATCACCTTTGTATCGAGTAACAGACGTTTGGAGAGGTTGTTCGCGGTGGCATCCGGAAGGTCTGCCGCCGCAACGACTGGAAGGCCCCAACTGTCGGCGGCCAGATATATCCGATCACCCTTGCCATATGCTAAGCAGGCTGTCATCCTGTACTCCTCGCCCTCACTTGGCTGCCAAGTTCATCTCCAGTAGCTTCACAAGTATCTCCTCGTCGGAGAGCCCCGCCGGCCAGCCGTAGGCGGCGAAGACCGCTTCGTCCAGCCTGCGGTGGGCGTTCTTGAGCCACTCCGGGCGGGTGTTGTAGAGGGCGGTGAGCGTCCGTTTCCTGAGATCGACCGCCGCCTTGTCATCCTTGGCTACCTGGCGCGGGTAGCGGATGGTGCCAACGCCACGAGCGTCGGGACCGACGACAAATCGCGCCCAGGGGCCGGCCGTCGAGCCGGGGAACTCCAGGACCTCCTCACGTATCCAGTCCGGAGGGTTGAGCCAGTTCTGCCGGAGCGTGTCGAGCTCCTTCGCGGCGGCGGCAATCGCTGCCTTCTGGGCGTCGGTGGGCGAGGGGAACGGGAAGGTCTCGAAGCAGGTGGTGGGGGTGTAGCGGAAGCCGCTCTCCTTCTCGCGGAGCTGCGTGCCTTGAGCAAGCGCCCAGACCTCATGGAGCCGGGAGTGAAGGACGCCGAAGAAGTAGTCGTCAGCTCGACCGAAGGCCCTCGTTTGATGGTCAGCGAGGAATACCGAGTCCAGCCATGCAAAGATGCGGTGTTTGGAAACCTCTGGGGTCACGATGAACCGGGGCAGGCCTTTGAGAGACTCTCTGAGCCCCGGCCGCGACTCACCGTGTATCCACCACTTGTCCGCCAAGCGTTTGCGGCGATTGCCGATACGGACCGGCTTGACGGTTCTCTCAAGATGCTCCCAAGGAGCCTGATAGAGACAAGCCTCTTCCTTTTTCGCTTCACAACCGAAATCGACAATCCAGCCACAGTCCGCCCGCTGTAGGATGTCTTTCGCCGTGAGCCGCGGGCGCAGCACATCGCTGTTGGCTCTGCCGTGGGGGTTCGGTGCTCGGAGCATCGCCATGGCGCTTTGTTCCGTCATGTCGAACGGCCCTGCCTTCATGACTCCGAGATAGCACAAAGAGGCGTTGGCGGCGAGCACGTTTGCCCGCGTGGTATCTGCTCTTGAGGAGAGGTTCGCATTGATGGTCGGCGCAGGACTTCCGTCGAGAACGCGGGCACGTTCCTCGCCATTGTCGAAACCAACCATAGAGACGTGCACGTTGGCCCCGTCGATCACCCACGGCCGGTCACTCTCGGCGAAGAAGATGTCACCAGTTTCTTTGATACGCTTGAGGACCTCCCGGTTGACTCCGCCCCGAATGCCCTGCGTGGCCAGCAACCCGGCACGCCTGCACTTGCCCTTCTCGATTTGTTCCCGGGCTTTCTCGAACCAGTAGCAACATAGGTCAGCACCGCCGGGCACGCGCCCCTCGTAGAGCGAGCGGAGCTTCTCGACATAGGCGTCGCTCAGTTGGCCGCGCATCAGTTTGTCGCCCAGGAACGGTGGATTGCCAATGATTAAGTCCACCGCCGGCCACTCGGGCTCCTTCGGCTTCTCCGGGTCGGAAAGGTCGAGGATAGCATCCATGCACTTGAAGCTATCCATCTTCCGGAGAACTGGTTCCGAGGGCCAACCGAAACCGTTCTGCCTGGCCCACTGGAGATAGCCGATCCAGACGGTCATCTGTGCCAGGTCAAAGGCGTAGGGGCTGACCTCGATGCCGTAGAGTTGCCAGGGGCCGACCAGCGGCAGCGAAGGGGCCAGCCCCCGGTCGCCGGCGTAGAGGATGACTTCCTTCTCCAGGTCTTTCAGCTTCTGGAGCGTGACATAGAGGAAGTTCCCTGACCCGCAGGCCGAATCGAGCACCTTGACCGTCTGTAGCCGGTGAAGGAAGCGATCCACGAGCGTCTGGGCCTCGCCCCGTGCCCTGCGGAGGATGGCGGCACTCGGGGCCTTCTCCTTGCCCGTGGGGTTCTTCTTGCCGGTGGATAGCAGGTTTTCGACCAGGCCCTTGGCCTCAGCCCACTCGCGCCGGAGCGGCTGCATGACCACCGGCTCGACCACCATCTCGATATCCTGGCGGCTGGTGTAGTGTGCCCCCAGCTGCGAGCGCTTGGCCGGATCCATGCCGCGCTCGAATAGCGTGCCGAGGACCGAGGGGTCCACTGCGCTCCAGTCGAGTTTGGAGGCCATTCTGACCTTCTCAACCTCCCCGGCGGTCAGCTCCAGCACCGGGCCTTCCGAGAAGAGGTTGCCGTTGAAGTGCTTGATGGTCTCCATCCCGAAGTCGCCGCCGGTGGCCATGGCATCGAAAAGCTGGCCGACCAGTTTCGAGAATCGCACCGGATCGGCCCCGGCCTTGTCGAGCATCCGGGTGAAGAGTCCCTCTGGCAACAGGCCGATGTCCTCGGCGAAGAGGCAGAAGACCACCCGGTCGAGGTAGTGGGCCACTTGGTGGGCATCGAGGCTGCGAGCCCGTAGCGACTGCGCCACTTCGGCCAGCCGCTCGGCTACCTCGGCGGTGATGGCCTCGCTGGTCGTGCCTGGTCTAAGCTTTTCGGGCGCACGGAAGACCGCTCGGAGGATTTCTAGGCTGCGCGGATCTCCAAGCTTTTCCAGTGAGATGCTGTGGACCACCGGCGGCGTGTTGGTAAAGTTGGTGTGGATCTCGATCCGGTCCATGTCGCAGACCACGAGAATCGGCGGATTTTCCAGCGCCTCGCGGTATTGCAGGAGCTGGCCATAGGCCGCACCCAAGTCCTTGTGCTTGCCCTTGTATTCCCAGCCGAAGAAGCCACGCTTCCAGACATCGGCCCAGCCGTCGCCGCCGTCCTGCTTGGCCGCTCCACGCTCAAAGGTGAAGGACTCGCCGGTGGCGTCAACCTCCGCCGGCTTGGGGTGATCGCAAAGCTCACAGAGGTCCAGGAAATGCTGCTGGGAGGCGGATCGCTCGGTCAGTTCCATCTTCCGCCACTTGGCGATGAATGCCTGTACGTTCATCCGGCGCTCCCCGTCTCCTGTGTGTCCGAAGTAATACCGGGAACAAGACGAGCCCGCAAGGAAAGATTGCCACTGGTTCCGGCTGTCAGGGACGTACTTGGACGATGTCCGTCAGCGTGAGTTCGAGCACGGCGCGGACGGGGGCAGAGTTGACCCGGGTCAACTCCTTGTCTCCTGTTCCTAGCGTGCTATCTGTCTTATGGCTGGACGTCCACAGCGCCCACCCCGCCTTGCGAACTTCCCGCGCCGGTATGGCAAATCGGCTAGCTTGTGGCGGCCGGGGGCTATCGCTACGCGCACCCCGCAGACGGCCCCGGAAGCGTCCATGAGGGTTGCTTGGCCATCGAGGTGCGCCTGTGTCGGGTCACGCCCGCATGGGCTTCTTGTGGCTGGCGGAAGAGGATCCTGCCTGGCGCAATACATAGAGGCCACGTCCAACCCGCCTGAACAGCGCAGAGTCGCCACGTTTACTGATCTCCCTGGTGAGCACGCTGCTCACCGTGCGCTCAGGGGTTATGCCGCTAATCGCGCAAAGACCGCCGGCCCAGATGACGTCGACGATGTCCGCAACGCGGAGCGGACGGCGGGCATCTCTCAACACCATGACGATGGCGTCCCGTACCTTCATGTGCCTGGCCTCCTCACAGCCGGATGCGCTCAAGCAGATCGTTCAGGGATTGGCCATCTGACGTCTTCCAGAGATCACGACCATTAGCCGCCTCGCCTTTGCCCCCCGCCTTCTTCATGCAATGAGCGGCAGCAGCGCTTGGGGTCATTGTCTGACCGCCGATGAGAATACCGTTCGCGTGAGCCGTGCCCTCGAATGTCGTCCGCTGCTGCCCCTTCGGCCCGTACTTGAACACCAACACTTGCCCTTCATTGAGCAGGCCGGCTTGGAGCAGAGCGGACATGATTGCCGTCGGGCGGGACACGGTAACTGCGCCGTCCTTAATGGAAGTCTCCATCGTCGGCGCGGCCTCTTCTGGCAGGAGGTAAGCAATGGAGTCGTCGGTTGAGCACTGGAATTTGCGTATGACCCAGGTCTGGACTACGTTGCGGAGGGTTTTGACCCATGCCTCCCAGTCTTTGGGCTCTTCATCTATAGGAACAGCCACGATTGGAGGTTTGTCCAGGATGCTCTGGACAACGGTAGCCACGTCCAGTTTGTTAATCCCCGCTTCTTCCAGCCTTGCCGCGATCCCCCTGTCCTTCTTGACCTCGCCCATTATCGCGGCCCGCAACTTGGCACGGGTGTCCGCGCTTTGGGCAGCGGCAAGCTGTTTGTTGATCTGCGGAGCGATGTGGTCCCACGTCCCGTGCTCGGCGAGTTCCGCCTCGACGATGAACCACCGTCGCTTGAGGATATCGATGGCGAACCCATCTGGAATAGTACTCGTTCCCCCCTGAGTTTCGATCTTGGTTTTTGGAAGGAAGATGACGTCATTGCCGAAGAGGACTTGCGCGTGTTGGGCCACAACCCTCTCGATCTCTGCTTCGTCGCGGAATCCTTGTTCAAGGTAGGTCCTGGTATCCATCACTAGCACGGCTGCTCTCCTGCTCGGCCTCCTGCTGACTCACGGGATTGGCGATCACTGAAGACCGAAAAGAAGGGAGCGCCAATCCGGCCGCTCCCAGTCCGCAGGCCCGCAACGGCCCTTAGTCCAGAAACAAGCACGGACGACGCTCCCCAAGGGGAGCGTCGATCCTGTGCTTTGTCATCTCGGACTAATTGCCCGGCAAGAAGCCGGGGTTGCGGTTTGCGGACTGAGAAGCCAAAGCTCGAATCGAGCTTTATCAGAATGTCTTGACTGCTTGCGCTAGTCGCGCACCTCCTTCCCTAAGCGGGTGCTTGGTAGCCCTCGCCGCACGGCCGGGCGTCCCCACCAAGGTTCGCGCAGAATTCTATCAGCCCGGCCGTGGGGCCACAAGAAGGAAATCGTCGGCCCCTGCGCAATTCCCGTGGAACGGCCCTTGCCATTCGCGCCGAGAGCCTGTATGTCACGCGGCCGTGGAGCGCCTGGAGGCACAGGCCAGCGGAGGGCTGCTACGGATGAAGGGCTACACCGTCGTGCTGGACGCCAGCCGTGGAGGCCGCAAACGCCGACACTACATCCTGGAGTGCCGCGCCAAGGACGGCTGGTGGGCCAGGGACGCAGTGGAGGCCCGCAGCCTGGCCGAGGCGCTGCTGGCCTTTGCCCAGTTCCGCGACCAAGCCTGGTTCCGCCGGCACGCGTGGCGGGTTCAGGCAGGCAACAAGCCCTGTTGAAGGAGCCGGTCATGAAGAAGCGTAAGCCCGGCAAGGAAGCCCCCTCGCCCTGCCGCGACGAGCGGCCCGCGCCGGCCGGCGGCCCGTTCGCGCCTGGCAAGGAGACGACCGTGGCCATGGTGCTTCTGGCCCGCTGGTTCCCGCCGTTGATCACGCGCTTCGAGGCCGGGGTAAGGGAGATGGGTCTGGAGATCACCCGGCGGGTCATGGAGAGGTGTACGGACGGCACGGTGGTGCCGGTGATCCACGTGAGGAAGAAGGACAGCGACGACCGGCTGGTCCTGAAGCTGCGCAACGCCCTGGACGAATTCCTGTGCGTGGACCGCACCGCCAAGCCGGTGCAGGTGGATGCTCGCCTGACGGACGAGGTCTATGCGGAGCAGAAGCTGGCCGCCGTCCTCAACGTCCGGCTGGGGATCGTGCGGGCCATTGTGGAGTCGCGGACGCCCGAGGAACTCCAGGGCCGGGTGGAGGCCCTGGCCAGGGACTGCGACACGTTGCGGATGCTGCGGATCGAGCGGCCGGAGGGGGCGGCTCCTGGGGAGCCCGGCGCGGTTTTATAAGAATAGCCTTGACTTCCGCCCCTTCGCGGTTATATATATATCCGAATGAAGACGAAGCCCCCTGCCAACGACCGCCTCCAGCTCCGTGCCGGCGACCTGCTGGTGCGCGACGGGCGGCTGATGCAGGTGGTGCTTGGCGACGCCGGCCCCGACCTGGTCGATGTCACCGACGAGCTGGTCGGCGTGGCGGAGCTTGTCCGGCACCTGAAGCTGTCGGGGCTGATGATCGTCACCCGCTGGGTGCGGGCCGGGTGTCCGCACGTGGTCATTGGCAAGCGGCGGTTCTTCAGTCTACCGGCGGTGCTCCACTGGTTGTCCGAGAAGGGCTACCGTCCCGGGGAGGTTGGCAAGGGCAAGGGGATGGCGGCGGCCAGGAAGCGCGGCGAGAAGGGTGGCTGGCACAAGGGAACGATGCAGCCGCTGGCTGGGCAGGAGCCTGCGGCCGGAAAGGGGAAGGCCAGTGGCCGGTAAGCGCAAGCGGACCTCGTACCGCGAAGCCCAGGACGCCTTCGATGCCCACATGCAGAAGATGCTTCGAAGCCGCGCCTTCCGCGAGCGGTTGGCGGCGCTTTCGCAGCGCCGGGCCGGGCTGGAGAAGGACCGCGAGGCGGGCGTCGAGGTGGCACTGGAGGAGGCGACCCGGCCGTTGGCCGACTTCCTGGAGATCGCGTGCGGCGACTTCGCCTACCGGGTGGCCAACGCCACCGGGAGCGTTCTCCTGAAGCGCATCGCGCCCATTTACCGCGAGGTGATGGGCAGGTCCTCGGCGTCGCGACCGGTCGATCCGGCGCTCTTGAAGACGGCGCTGGCCGAGCGGCTGCGGGAAGCGACGGCCAAGCTTGCGCCGGTTGCCCGGAGCATAGAGCGCAGTGACGAGGAGTGCTCGGCCGAGCTGCGCAAACTGCTCCTGCCCGGCTGGCGGACCATCCACCGCCAAATGCCGAAGGCCGTGGATGAGTGGGTTGGGCACGAGTTCGACGAGGACTTTCTTTTGGGGATGGCGTTCGACTGGTGGATAGAGCAGCGGAGCAAGCCGGACAAGAAGGCCAAGACGCGCAAGTAGACGCAACCCCGTGACTTGAGAAACCCGGCCTGGAGCCGGGGCGGGGAAGGTCTGTCCGCAGAGGTCGAGGCGAAGGGGTCCGCAGGAAACACAGCCTGCGGCGGGAGGTGTGCTATGGCCGCAGCTGCCGGGCAGGGGGCCGGTCAGGTGGCGGGGGATGCCATGCCGGAGCGGCTGCCGCCGCAGGCCGTGGAGATGGAGGCCAACGTCCTGGGGGCGATGTTGATCGACCGCGAAGCCGCCGGGGTGGTGGCGGAGATCCTGACGCCCCGCGACTTCTACAGGGGCGCGCACCAGCGGATATTCGAGGTGGCCTGCCAGCTTTACGACCGGGACCAGGCGCTGGACCAGGCGCTGCTGCGGCAGGCCCTTGCGGACAAGGGTTGGCTGGAGGAGGTGGGCGGGGCGGCATACTTGGCCGACCTGGCTGCCACGGTGGCCACCAGCGCCCATGTCGAGCAGTACGCCCGGCACGTCAAGGATCGGTCGCAGGCCCGGCAGCTGATCGCCGCCGCCACGGAGTTGGTCCGGAAGGGCTTCGAGCCCGGCTGCAATGCCCTCGACCTGATGGAGGAGGCCGAGCAGCGGATATTCGATCTGGCCAGGGGGCGGATGGCCGAGACGGCGGCGATCCGGGACATCCTGGATGACCTGTTCCGGAAGCTGGAGACGCACCACGGGACCGGGGCGCTGACGGGGCTGCCCTACGGCTTCCGCGACCTGGACGAGATGACCAGCGGGCTGCATCCCGGGGAGTTGGTCATCATCGCCGGGCGGCCGAGCACGGGCAAGACCACGCTGGCCCTGAACATCGTGCATCGGGTGGCCTGCGAACAGGGCATGCCGGTGGCGGTGTTCAGCCTGGAAATGACGAAGCTTCAGCTGGCGCAGAACATGGCCTGCCTGGCGGCGCGGGTGGACTCGCACAAGCTGCAACGCGGTCAGTTGGATGCGGGGGAATGGCTGCGGCTGAAGGAGGAAGGCAGGGGCCAGCTGAACGATGCCCCGATCTTCATCGACGAGTGCATCGAGGGGCGGCTGCTCCAGTTGCGGTCGCAGGCCCGGCGGCTGAAGTCCCGGCAGAAGATCGCCCTGGCGGTCTTCGACTACCTGCAACTGATCCAGGGACCGAGGGAGATTGCCGGCGAGGGGCGGCAGCAGGAGGTGGCGGCGATCAGCCGGGGGCTGAAGTCGCTGGCCCGCGAACTCGACATCCCGGTCATCGCCCTGTGCCAGCTGAACCGGGGGCTTGAGGAGCGGCCCAAGCACCGGCCACAGCTATCCGACCTTCGGGAATCGGGGGCCATCGAGCAGGACGCCGACGTGGTGCTGCTTATCCATCGGCCGGGGCTGTACCAGGAGCCTATAGACCGCACCGCCCCGACAAGCCTGATCGTCGGCAAGAACCGCAACGGTCCCGTCGGGGACGTGAAGCTCACGTTCCTGGAGCACTGCTTTCGGTTCGAGAACCACCTGCCGGAGGGGCTGTGAGATTCAGCAGGCGCATGGAGAACCCCGCAGCGCGTGACTGCGGCCATGGCCTGGAAACGTTGGAGGCACGGAAGCGACGTGCCGGGAGGAGGAGGGTTGTGCGAAGGGGGATGTTGGCGGCGGTGGTGGCCGGGCTGGTGGCCTGTTCGGGGTGTTTCCCTGGCTGGCAGGGATTCTACGGCTTCAGGGGTCAGCAGGGGGACGGCACCGTTTCCTGCCCGAACTGCGGCTCGCATCAGCTGCGTCGGCAGTTGACCGGGTCGTGGTTCGGACCGTTCCAGCCGGCCCTGAAGCGCGGATATCGCTGTCCGGGGTGCGGGATGGAGTTCACCGAGCCGGGATGGATTGGCGGGAGGCGGTAGGCCCACATGGCCACAGGTGTTGAGGCCCCAAGGTACGCCGACCCTGCCGCTTCCCATCCGAGCCGAGCGCCACCTCCCGGTGATCCTGCTCAGGCCGCATCGACAAGCGGCGTGCTGTCAGCGGCAAGTCAACTGAAAGGACGGGAAATGGCCAAGGTCAAATGCAAGCTGGTCGGCGAGGACGGTAACGCCTTTGCCATCATCGGCAGAGTGTCCAAAGCGTTGAAGCGAGCGGGCATGAAGGACCAGGCAAAGGAGTATGTGGAGAAAGCTATGGCCTCTCCGTCCTACGACGCATTGCTCGCGCTGACCCTGGAGTATGTCGAGGATGAAGCCGAGGCGTCGGAGGAATAGGCCGTCAAGGCCCCAGCCCCTGCGCCCAGGCGCGGGAGGAGGAAGTCGATGAAGCGCCGTGCGTCGAAACGCAGGTGGGTGAAGAGGCCGGCTCCGTTCGCGTCCTCCGACGAGATTCTCGGGGCAGCGCTGGATATGTTCCTGGCACGGCGCGGCTCCCGGGGCAGTCCCGGGGGCAAGGCAGCGGTGCTGGCCGAGTACTGGCACCGATCCTTCGCCTTGACGCCGGAGGCGGTCTATCTGCGGGCCGAGCTTGCTAGGCACGGCCTGTGCAAGCTGGAAACCGAGCTGGTGGTTGGGCTGATCCTGCTTGACCTGGGCATGGCCCCGGACTGCCTGGAGAAGTACGGCTGCAACGTGGCCGAGTTCGTGGCGCTCTCCGGCCTGGAGAAGTTGCAGGCCCGCCGCGCCCTGGCTGAGGACGGACGGCTGCATGAACTGGGCCTGATTTGGGGCAACGGCAGGTCCCATCACGTAGCCGTGCCCATGCTCAAGGCGCTCTCGTGCGGGGACGGGAGCCTGAAGGCGGGGTGGTCTGTCGACACCGAGGCAGGCCTGTACAAGAAGCTGCGGCTGTTGACGGCCGCCTGCAATCGCAAGGCTCGGGCCATGCTTCACAACGCGGCGGAATACGCAGAGTACGAGGATGACGATGCGTCCATACCGTTGGAGTTCTGTGATGATTTCAAGAATCGGCGCGCCTATGAGGCGCATTGCGAGATCGTCTATCTGTACACCCGCTTGAATCTGACCATGGCGGAACACCCGGAGTGGAAGCTGAAGGCGCTCTTGGGCCACAATGCCCTCGGAGAAGAGATAGACTCGCAGGCAATGCAGTTCATCCTGCTGGCGCTTCTCGGCCGAGAGTTGGAGCACTTGCCCGCCGACGTGCCGCTATTTACGGGCGGCGGACTGGCCATGGCGTCCCTAGACCTGCAGCCTGCGATGGCAGTGAAGTCGGCCACGAACCTTCGCCTTCTGAGCGCCAGCGGGTTCCTGGTGCAACAGGGTCTGATCCAGCCCTGCGGCGGGAACCACATGCTTCTGAACGAGACCCCCGAGACGCTGGCCGAGGTGAAGTTCGAGCTGACCGAGAAGAGCCTGGGCATCTTGGGCCGCGAGCGGGATGCGGCTCAGCGCAGGCTGTTTCATGTCGGCTTCGTGCGCTCCGCCAAGGTCCGGATGGAGCAGTTGGTATTGTCCGAGCGAACGCGTAAGGCCCTGGACATGGCCCTGGCACAGGTCCGACACTCGGCGGTGCTGATGACCGCATGGGGTTTGAACGACGTGCTGTCCTACGGGAAGGGTGTGACACTGCTCTTCTCCGGGCCGCCGGGGGTGGGCAAAACGGCCTGCGCGGAGGCGATAGCCAGCGAGCTGGGGTGCCCGATCCTGGTGGCCGACTACTCGCGGGTGCAGAACTGCCTTGTGGGCATGACCGAGAAGAACGTTGTCAGGACATTCCGCGAGGCCGGCATGCACAACGCCGTGCTGTTTTGGGACGAGGCCGACGCCATGTTCTACAACCGCGAGGCTGCCAGCCAGACGTGGGAGGTGCGCGAGGTCAACGTGCTCCTCCAGGAGCTGGAGAAGTTCAATGGCGTGTGCATCCTGGCCACGAACCGGAAGGTATCGCTGGATCCGGCGCTGGACCGCCGGATCAGCATGAAGATCGAGTTCGAGCGGCCGGATCGCGCCATGCGGCGGAGAATATGGGAGCGGATGATTCCCAGGAAGCTGCCGATGGCCACCGACGTGAGCCTGGACGCGCTGGCCGGAGAACTGCTCTCCGGCGGGGAGATCAAGAACGTGGTCCTCAACGCCGCCCGGCTGGCCCTGGCGCGGTCGATGGACGGGCCGGTGGGCATCGCCGACTTCCGTGCGGCCCTGGCGATGGAGACAACCGGCCGTTGGGGCGAACCCTGTCAGGGGAAGATAGGCTTCAGGGGGGCGGCGGAGCGCATGGAGGGGACTCAAGCATGATGTGCGAGAACTGCAAGCAACACCCGGCGATCATCCACCTTACGGAGATCGTCAACGGCACCAACAAGCAGGCCCACCTCTGTGAGCACTGCGCCAAGGAACAAGGGCTGATCAATCAACGGCGTCGAGCAGAGGCGCTGGCCAAGCGGGCGACCCATGCCAAGCGCGATCCGTACCCAAACGTCATAGCGACGGACGAATACAGCTTCCTGCGTTACCTGATCGGCCTGCCGAAGAACGGGGCCGCCCTGGACTCCATCCGCAAGGAGGAAGTGGTGCTGTGGGACATGGAGCGCAAGCAGGCCCGCCCGGAGTTGGAGAACGCCGTTACGCCGTTCTGCCGCCTCTTGGTAGCCGCCTGCGGACCGTTCGCGGGCCATGTTGCCGAGGCCATACAGACGGTTACGGGGCGGCTGGCCCGCAAGCACACTGGCCGGCGCTCCGTTCGACCGCCGCGTTCCACCTACAGCAGCCGGCTGTTCCTGCGCCGCTTGCAGGCGGTCACCGACCGGTCCAGCCTGTACGCGGAGATCGCCGGCCGGCGTAGCCGCAACCTGGCCAAGTTCTCGAAGCTGGTTCGGCCGGAGTGGCGCAAACTGCGGCGCACCTCCCCCCCACTGGTCGATTGGATGGAGGATACGGCTGAGATCCGGCGAGGCTCAAAGCGGCAGGTGTTGCGCCATTTGTATGACTACCTCCCCATCGTGTTCTTGCCCGGCGAGGGGAACTACGGACAACGCCAATGACCGCGCAGATCGGCGACACGGTCATCTACCAGGGCAAGGCCTGGGACTTGGCGGAGCTGTCCGGAGAAGGGCTCTTCGATCCGGCTGCATGGGGCCTGCCCCTTGTGCCCATGACCAGCGCCTGTTGGCGGGGCCACGTCTGCCGGTACGAGGTCAAGGGCGGGGCTCTCTACCTGGCCGGACTTCGGGTGGCGCTGGGGCGGGCAGGTACCAACCTGGGCACGTTCGAGGCCGCCGAACTGACCCAGGCCCCGTTGCCCTTCACCGGCCGGCTGACCCTGGCCCGGCAGCCCGTCGCCCGCCTCCAGGGGAACATGGGCTTTCCGCCGGCCTGGACGTACCGGCGCGTCCGGGAGCTGCGTTTCCAACGGGGGCGGTTGGCCGGGGAACGGGACGTGTCGGCAGGCATGGCCGCCGTGCGCAAGGCCAAGCTGGACCGCCCGGGCAAGCCGGTGAGCCCGGGCCAGCCCAGGGCCTACCGGGCCTTGGTGAAGCGCTGCTTCGGGCGAAGGCCAACGCGGCTGGCCGTCCATAGGGCTAACGTTCTTGGCTCGTGGTCAGGGCGAAGTTGCCAACGGAGGGGCGTAGCCGGGAGCGCTATTGCCGCTCGGTGTTGATGGTGGCGTCTGTAGGGCAACCAGTGAGGCGCGTTGTGCCGGCTGCCAAGCCTTGATGAATGCGGGTTCCGACATGTGAAGCCTGGTGTTCTTTGGGTCGCGTAAAAGCCGGAAAGCGTGGTCGATTGTATCCAGCGCCATGCCACCGGGGCATCCGAGAGCTATTACTGCGTCTCCGAGCGAGGGCAGTCTCGTTTGAGATCGATGTGGTCGTCGTAGCACGAACGCGGGGGCCTTCCTCGCTGGCTGGTGAACAACGGCCGGTCCGTCAGCCCTGGCATGCCCAGGCAGGGCTGGTCCCGCCGTCTTGACATAGCCTTTGTGACTGGCTATAAGGGCCTCCGCGTGGTAGCGGAGGTTCGATTCTCGCAAGGTGAGCGCACGGTGAGCAAATGAAGGCGCGGATGAACGGTACCGGTGGGTGCAGAGCACAGATATCTGCCCGCAACGTCGCGA
>ENA-UOWG01001526-UOWG01001526.1-activated-sludge-metagenome-genome-assembly--contig:-NODE-1526-length-22549-cov-10.726905_pt1 | contig 22549 bp, 16 predicted proteins | sample MGYA00238147_ERZ761563 | MGnify/ENA primary metagenome ERZ761563 (study PRJEB28884, sample SAMN05720216) | anaerobic digester metagenome | isolation source: active sludge of municipal... | reverse complement strand
ACTGGGCCTCATGGTCAAGGCCAGCAGCAACGAGATGGCCGCCAAGTACTCGCGGGAGCTGGGTCTCCAGGTCATCCAGGGCCTGCTCAACGACGGCGGCTTCTACGATCAGGCTCGCGGCGGAGGCATCTGGTTAGGGAAGCATTACGGCAAGGGTGACGAGCGGTACCCTGACCCGGTCGGCGATCACTCCCACGCTGCCACGGTTCGCCAGCTGCTCCGTTACTTCCTGCTGCTCGAACAGGGCAAGCTCGTCTCGTCTGAGGCCTCGCGGACGATGCGTGAAATATTCGCCTCCCCCGAGATCCCGCATGATGACATCAAGTTCGTCAAAGGGCTTGCTGATCGGCACCTGGAGATCATCCGCAAGTGGGGCTCGTGGGAGGACTGGAACCATGATGCCGCGGTCATCACCGGCCCGGGCCGCCACTACCTCCTGGTGGCACTCACTCGCCACCCCAGGGGCGACGACTACCTGGTCGAGCTGGCGCAAGCCATTGATGACCTGATGCAGCCGAGGAAGCCCTAGGCTCAAACCGGGGGCCAAACGAAGCGGACGCACGAAGGCCATCGGTCAGGGGGGTGCAGCTCGCGGGTCAGGTCGCTGCTGTTGCCCTGCGAGGTTCCCGGAAGCGGGGCCGGCCGACACCATGCATTTCAATGACCGGCTATTATGGGACTGTCCGGGTTTTCTCGGCGGGGTGACCGTGACCTCGGACCTCGGTTCGGCGTTCGACGAGGGCCAGCCGGTTAGGGCGGGCATGAACGATCAAGTCTCTTCTCATTCGGACCGTTGAAGATAGCAGGTCAGGGTCGAGGGTTTGGCTGGGCGGCTTCGACGCACGACCTGGGCCGTGGCCAGGATGCGTCGGGTCCGGATAATCCATCGGAGTTGCGGAATGGTCCCGTTGTATGCCACCACGCTCTTCATCAGCGCGCTGCTGTTGTTTCTGGTGCAGCCGATGGTCGGCAAGATGGTACTGCCCAAGCTTGGAGGCACGCCGGCGGTATGGAACACCTGCATGGTCTTTTTCCAGGCCATGCTTCTCGTTGGCTATGCCTACGCGCACGGTGCGTTGGCCGCTTTGAGTGTTCGGCGGCAGATGGTGCTGCACTTCCTGCTCATGCTCGCCCCGCTGGCGGTATTGCCAATCGCCGTGGCGGCCGCATCGAATCCACCCTCGACGGATGAGCCGATCGGCTGGCTGCTGTGGCAATTGCTCCTTGGTGTCGGCCTGCCGTTCTTTGTCGTGTCGAGCAGTGCCCCGGTGTTGCAGAAGTGGTTCGCTGTCGCGGGGCACGGCGAATCGCGGGATCCGTACTTCCTGTATGCCGCCAGCAATGCGGGCAGCCTGCTCGCCCTGCTGGGCTACCCGCTGCTGGTTGAACCGCGTCTTCAGCTGGCCGATCAGAGTCGAGTATGGGCCTTCGGCTACGTTGGTCTCGTTGTCCTGGTGGGCGTGTGCGCGGTCGCGATGCGGCGATCATCGCACCGGCCGTGCGGACCGGCGGTCCGTGCGACCGCGGGTGAGGTCAAAGCCTGTTCGTCCGGCCGTGACCAGGGGCAGAGCTGCCGTCATCGACCGGTTGCGTCCGCGGCGGGTTCCCCCTGTGCCGGCCGGGTCACGTGGGTTCTGTTGTCGGCCATTCCCTCGAGCCTGATGCTCGGCGTGACCACGCACATCACTACCGACCTGGCGGCCATCCCGCTGATGTGGGTTCTGCCGCTGACGTTCTATCTATTGACCTTTGTCCTGGTTTTTGCCCGGCGGCGATGGTTGCCGCACGGCCTGATGGTCAAGCTGCTGCCCTATCTGCTGTTGCCCATGGCCATCCTCTTTTTCGGTCGGCCGGAGCGGATGGAGTGGCTGATCATTCCGGCCCATCTTTTCACCTTCTTTGTGGCGACGATGGTCTGCCATGGCGAGCTGGTACGGCGCCGGCCGCCGGCCGAGCGGTTGACCGAGTTCTACCTGATGATGTCGATCGGCGGCGTGCTCGGTGGTTTGTTGAACGCCATGCTGGCCCCGCGGCTCTTCTCGGGGATCATCGAGTATCCCCTGGTGATGGTCCTGGTCTGCTTTGTGCTCCCGCGTTCGGCGAGTGGCGTGGATGCGCCTGGCGAGCGGCGGCGCGACATCGCGGTGCCGGCGGTCCTGGCCGTTCTGGTCGCTCTCGGGCTGGGGATTCTGCACGCGACCTCGCTTGATCGGGCGGGAGCGACGCTGATGATCACCTTCGCCGTTCTGGTGCTGGTCTGCTTCACATTCAAAGCCCGGTCGGTTCGGTTTGGTCTGAGTTACGCGGTCATGCTGGTGACGTTGGGCTTGCTGGGCGATCTGAGAACCGGTGACTCTCTGCACGCCGAGCGCAATTTTTTCGGTGTCAAGAGAGTGGTGCTCGATCCGAGCGGGCGGCTGCGGTTACTGGTTCACGGAACGACCAGCCATGGTTGTCAGTCGGTCGATCCGGTGCGGGCCCGCGAGCCGAGCTCCTACTATCATCGCAGCGGGCCGATCGGCGACCTGTTTGCCGCATTGAACGAGGGCGGGCGCGGCTGGCGGGTGGGCGTGATCGGACTGGGGGCGGGCGCAGCGGCCGCCTACGCCCGTCCGGGCCAACATTTCACCTTCTACGAGATCGATCCCGCGGTCGAGCGGATCGCCTGTGATTCTCGCTATTTCAGCTTTCTATCTGGTTGTCGCGGCCGCTGCGACATCGTTCTGGGCGACGGCCGGCTGGCCGTGGCCACGGCGTTGCCGGGCGAGTTCCAGCTCTTCCTGCTCGATGCCTTCAGTTCCGACTCGGTGCCCACTCACCTGTTGGCTCGTGAAGCGGTGGAGTTGTATCTGGCCAAGCTGTGTGATCACGGCGTGCTGGCCTTTCACGTCAGCAATCGGTTTTTTGATTTCGAGCCTCTGCTGGCCCGGGCGGCGGATGACCTGGGCCTGGCGTGCCTGGCGAAATTCGATGCCATCCTGACGCGTGAGCAGCAAGCGGAGGGCAAGCTCAGTTCACACTGCGTGGTGATGGCCCGCCATGCCGAAGACCTGGGGGGGTTGGCTGCCAGACCGGGCTGGCACGCGCCGAGCGCCCGGCCGGGCATCCGGATCTGGACCGATCAGTACTGCGACGTGGTTGGTCTCTTTCTGGCGGGCAAGCGGCTCGACCTCGGGCCCCGGGCGGCGGTGGCAAGTCCATGATGTGGTGAAGGGCGTGATGGTTGGCCCACACGTTGACGTTGAGGCGTGCCCCTGCTATTGGCCCGCGACCAGGTCCGCCGTGGCCGCGATGCCCACGATGACGAACTCGAGGTATACCGCGTTGATCGCCCGGCGGACGGGAAGCTGGGTGGCTGCGATCGCTGCGGCGATGGCGAGGGTTACGACTGCGAGGTAGATTCCGCCGCATCCGAGGCGGTAGGGGGCGGGCAGGACGGCCGCACCGGCCAGCAGGGCGATTTGGGCCACGCGGCGTGCGAGTCGCGGGCGGCGGCTCAGCCAGGTGGGGATGTGGATGGCCAGATCGCCCTCCAGATCGCGAAGGTCCTTCAGGATCTCGTAGCCGAAGCTCGAAAGGAACATCCACACCGGGAACACCGCCAGTGTCCAGGCCCGGCTACTCGTCGCTCCGCCCGCCTGAGCGAGTGAGAGCGGATAGATGCAGGTCATGAGCGACGCGACCAGCAATTGCTTGCCGATGCCGAGTCGCTTGGACCACAGGTTGTAGACGACCAGGCCGATGGCCACGACACCGAGGGCGAGCATGAACGGCGGGCGACAGAAGGCGGCCGAGAGCATGGCGGCGGCGAGCAAGGCAACCGCCAGCTTTGCCGCGGTCCGGGGCTTCACCTTCCCTGACGCCAAGGATCGATGCGGGGCGTTGATGCGATCCACGGGCAAGTCGCACACGTCGTTGATGATGTAAGCCCCGGCCAGGACGAGCATCAGGGCGAGCGTGGCCAGGATCGTGCCCGCGGATGCCATGGCCTGCGCGAGACCCTGGGCATAGCAGACCGTGAGCGTGAAGGTCAGGCCCATCGGCACCGCGTAGTAGAGGCGGCAGAGGCGGAGCAGTTCGATCATGGTTTCGCTCCGATGGCGGCCAGATAGCGGTGAGTGATGGCGATGCCGTCCTGGTTTTGGCGCTGTCGTTCGAGGATTCGGGCGAAGCGGTCGAAGACCTGTTCCCGATACCGCTCGTTCGAGGCAAACTCGAAACCGGCTGCCGCCCCGGTCGCGGTGAGTCGGGCGATGGCCGCCGAGCCGTCGGGGACCAGGTAGCTCTGACGGCCCTGCCAGGAGGCCTTGACGGCGAGTCCGGCCGTTCGCATGGCGAGGCCGAGCATTCCGGGCGACGGCAGGAAGTGGACACGCATGGCGTGGGTCAGGGCCTCGGGTCGTTCGGCGAACGCGCACATGGAAGCCCAGAGGATCTCGGAAAGGGAGAACAGCGAGTTGTCGATGATACCGAGCCGTCCTCCCGGCCGGAGCACGCGGGCGATCTGGCGAACCACCTTGAACGGTCGGCTGTAGCCCAGACCCCAGGCGCAGGTGACGACGTCGAAGCCGGACGGTGGCAGCGAGCGCAAGTGTTCGAGAATGTCGGCCTGAACGAAGGTGCAACTGTGGCGGTGCCGGCATTGCGCGATCTCGAGCATGCCGGCCGATCGGTCCACGCCGGTCACTCGGCCGCCGGTTCGGCGGGCGAGTTCGCCGGTGACGTAGCCGGTGCCGCAGGTGAGATCGAGGCAGGTAGCGCCCGCGGGCGGGGCGAGGCGGTCGAGCAGGTTGGCGGACAGGTCGCGCATGTGATGCGTCCAGGCCTGGTCGTATCCGGCGGCGATTCGGTCGTAGCTCTGCCGGACCAGCTGAGCCGTCCGTTGCGGCTGACCGAGCATGAGTCCGAGGGTCCGGGCGGTGAGGCGAAGCCAGTGGCGGCGAGGCGGTCGCAGGTTCTGTTCGGCCACGTTGCTGCTTCTCCTTGGCGGGCAATCGCGAGCCGGATTATACTGGGATTCTGGTCGAGAGACGGCATGCAAGCCCACGTGGGAGACCGGCGTATGGAGTGCAAGAAGGAACGGAACGAGGAGTTCTGCAAGTGCACGTACTCGTCCTGCGGCAGGCGGGCGGTCTGCTGCGACTGCCTGCAGTATCACCTGGCGAGCCGGCAGCTGCCCGGCTGCTGCTTTCCGCCCGAGGCCGAGCGGACATATGATCGCAGTTTCGAGGCATTTGCCAAGGCTTGGAAGCTGTGAGCGACCGACAACTGGGCCCCGCCCGGCGGGTCATGAACCTCCGATCATCCCAAGCCGATGGTGACGATGGACTCCGTCGCCATCGGGGCCAACGCGGTGGTCCACAGAGACGTTGAGTCGGACTGTTTTGTGGCCGGCACCCCCGCCCGCGTAGTGAGACGGGCTCCATCCGAGCTGAACTCGGCGGCTAGCAACCCGTGCGATCAAGCACTTCGCGAACGCGCTGCAGGAGTTGTCCCGAGTCGAACGGCTTGGGCAGGAACTCCAATCCGTTGTCGAGGACACCTTGGGTGCTGATCAGGTCCGAGGTGTAGCCGGAGACGAAGAGGACTCGGAGGTCCGGGCGGGTGGCGCGCAAGGCATCCGCGAGCTGGCGACCGTTCAGGCCGGGCATGACCACATCGGTGACCAGGAGGTGGATGGGTCCGGGGTAGCTGGCCGCCGCCTGAATGGCTTGGCTGCCGGCCTGGGCTTCGAGGACGGTGTAGCCGGCGTCGCTGAGGACTCGGCTTGCCAGTCGCAGGACCAACCCCTCATCTTCGCAAATGAGCACGGTTTCCTTGCCCCGCGCCTCCGGTCGGTCGGCCAACTCGGTTGCCGTGTCTTCGGGCTCGGAGACGGCCGGCACATGTATCCTGAACGTCGTCGGTCCCCCGGGCGTGCTCTCCACGGTGATGTGGCCGCCAGCCTGGGTGATGATTCCATACACCGAAGCCAGTCCAAGTCCGGTTCCCCTGCCAGCCGCCTTGGTCGTGAAGAAAGGTTCGAAGATGTGGTCGAGGGTATACTGGTCCATGCCGGTGCCGGTATCGGTGATGGTGAAGACCACGTGAGGGCCGGTTTGAGCGCCGACATGACGGCGGCGGTAGGCTCGAGTGAGGTCCAGGTGTCCGGTCTGAATGGTCAGCGTGCCGCCCTGTGGCATGGCATCGCGGGCGTTGAGGGCGAGGTTCATCAGTACCTGCTCCATCTGGCCCACATCGGTGCGGATTCGTCCGATGCCGGGTGTCAGGATGATTTTGAGGACGACATGTTCGCCGATCAGACGTCGGAGGAGTCGTTCCAGATCCGCCACGATCTGGTTCGGATCGGCCACCTGGACTTTGAGGACCTGCTTGCGGCTGAAGGTGAGCAGTTGCCGGGTGAGTGACGCCGCTCGCTGGCCGGCCTCCTCGATTTCCTCCAGGCAGGAGCGCACGGTTGCCGCTGCCTCCAGCGCAGGAATCCCCGGAAGTCGATCCAGGGCAACGTCCACCGATCCGATGATTGCGGTCAGGAGGTTATTGAAATCGTGGGCCACGCCCCCGGCCAGTTGGCCCAGGGCCTCCATTTTCTGGGCGTGGCGGAGATCGTTCTCCAGCTGCTCGCGCTCGCGGGCATCGCGCTGCCGCTCGGTGATATCGCGGACATACACGATACCGAGGGTCTCCTCGCGGATCCTGACCGCCCGAGCATTGACCTCGGTGGGGAAGACAGCGCCGTCGCGGCGCTTGCCTACCAGTTCAATGTGGAGTTCGCCCTTTCCGATGTTCTCGCTGATGAGCTGGGGGATCATCGCCGCCACATCGGGCGGCGCGAGATCACTGACCTCCAGCTTCAGAAGCTCCTCCCGTACATAGCCGTACATGCGGCAAGCCGAGTCGTTGCAGTCCAGAACGCGCCCCTCCGGCGTCGCCAGGAGAATGGCGTCCGTGGATGTCTCGAACAGCGTTCGATACCGCAATTCGCTGTGCAGCAGCTTCTCTTCAGCTTGCTTGAGACTGGTGATGTCGCGGGAGATGCCCATCACCGTCTCAACCACGCCGTCCTTGCGGTCCGCCGGCGTCAGCGTGGTATCCAGCCACACGCTTCTGCCGGGAATGACGAGTCGATCCACCACCGATAGTTTCTGGCCGGTCCGGAACACCTGCTGGAGGTGTTGGCCCTGTTGGTGGGCGATATCCGGAGGGAACAACACCTCGCGTTTGCAGCCGATGATTTCCTGGGGGGTGCAGTGGAGGCTGGCCGCGGCGTAGGAGTTGACATACCGAACGCGATCTTCCCGGTCGATGACGAAAATGAAGTCTTCGGCGCCTTCGGCCAGTGCGCGGTAGAGCTGCTCGCTGCGTTGAAGTCGCTCTTCCACTTCTCTGACCTGGGTGATATCGCGGCAGAGGAACTGGATGGCCTCCTCGCCGGTCTCGCCGTCCTTCAACAGGTATGCGTCGAAGAGTGCCCAACTCAGCTCCCCTTTGAGCGTCCGGAAAGGGCATTCGAGATTCCGGACTCGTTGATGCTCGCGGAGGGTGGCCCGGAGACGTTCGGGCGGCTCGAGGTAGGAGATGAGCTCGGCGATGTTCAGACCGACCACCTCGCCCGGAGCCTTGAACCGGTCCTGGAGATCGAGGATCCGCAGGGCGCCACAGTCGCAGCAGAGGATGGTCCCGTCGAGTCTCTCTCGGAGAAGGCCGATTCCAGCGAGGTCCATGGCCTGCTGCCGGATGAGGTCCATCTCCTTGGGGCTGAGACCACAGTCTTCGCGTCGGTCCATGCGGCTCTTCTCCAGTCGCGCCAGGGTCATTGTACTCGCCCGGCGGGTGCATACGAGATCGACCAGACGCTGGAAGGGCGCGGAGCGGAGCGATTCCTGGCGTTGCCTGGCCCCACCGAAGCGCAAAGGGCTGCCAAACAGGGGCTTGTACGCTCCGGGATCGTCGGGAGGGTGGTGCCATGTTGCCGCAAATCAACAGTGCCGCATAGGCCGGAACTCACTGACCAACCGCCGGCCTTGGACGGCGTATCGGTAACTTGTTTTCTTTCATGGTCTTATGTCATGCCGGGAGGTGTTGTGGTTTCTTGTCGGTCTTGGCATCGTCGTTGCTGTCTCCTGGCTGCCAGGGCTTCATTCCTCGGCCGTGCAGAAGGGATGGGTGGGGGATGAGGCAGGGGTGATGGCCACGCCGCTGGAGGGCAAGCTCTCCCGACGAGGCCGGCCGGAGGATGAGAAGATGGACGAAGGCGCGTTTCAGAAGAGGTTGGGTGAATTGGTGGACGAGATCAAGGCGCTGCCGAAGCCGGATCGCGACAAGCTGGCTCTGCTGGCCGAGGAAACCAAGCAGCGGCACCAGGAACTGAAGAAAACGGTCAACAATCTGCACGAGAGCATCGATTTCCTCCGGTTGTCCATCAAGTACCTTCTGTTTGATCTTGAGGCGACTCGTCGGGAGAACGGCTACCTGCGGAAGATGCTGGAGGAGCAGGCCGGATCCTGAGGGTGGCCAAGCGAGGAGAGAGCGTCTGGCCCGGATGGTAAGTTCGGTGGGGGAATGGGAGGTATCCCTCTGAGGTATTGAGAGCGAGATCTCAAGAGGGCTGGGCGGCGAACGTGAACCCCGTTCATGTTCGCCGCTTTTGTTTGTGTCTCTATTGTGGCTGGGGTCGGGTGTCGATAATATCCGCGAAACAGCGGTTCAGGCCCTAAAGAAGGGCCTGAGACGGCTGGGTCGCCCCGATCGACGGGTCGGGGTAGTCCAAGGCGGCGAGTAGTCCATGTCACATGGTGCGGAATGGATGATTGGGTCGGGGGCGGGCAGAAGCGACGTCCGCGTCCTGTTCACCAGCGGTGGCCGGCGGATCGAGCTGATGCAGGCGTTTGCCCGAGCCGCACGAACCCTCCATCTGGCCGCATCCTGGCACGTGGTCGACGTCGAGGCTCACTACGCTGCGGCCTGTATGGCCGATCACGCTCACCGGGTTCCCCGTATCGCGTCACCGGGCTACATCGGGGCCTTGCTGAGGATCGTCCGCCGAGAGAAGATCGATCTGTTGGTCCCGCTGATCGACAGCGATCTGGTGAAGCTGGCCGAGGCGAGGCCGCATTTCGCCCGCCTCAGATGCGGGGTCCTCATCTCGTCGCCTGAAGTTGTCGCTACTTGTCGGGACAAGCTGCGGATGTTCCGTTTTCTGAGCCGGCAGGGGATCGACACGCCCCAAACCTGGGCAGGAGCAGAACTTGCGAATCTCCGCGGTATCCGCTTCCCCGTGTTCCTCAAGCCCTGTTTTGGCAGTGCGAGCAAGGGCAACTTCATCGTTCGCGATCGGAAGGCTCTCAAGGCCCTGGTGCCGTTGGTACCCGAGGCCATCATCCAGGAGTATGTGCCCGGAGTCGAGTACACGCTGGACGTCTACACTGGATATGATGGCCAACCGCGCTGCGTCGTGCCCAGGCAGCGCATCGAAGTCCGTGGCGGCGAAGTGACCAAGTCACGCACCCGCAAACACGCCCAGATCATGGCGGTTGGAACTCAGGTTGCCCGGGCGTTGGCGGGTTGCGTGGGACTCATCACCATCCAGTTGATCCTCGCCTCGAGCGGCCGTATCCGGGTCATCGAGGTCAATCCCCGCTTTGGCGGAGGGGCCCCCCTCGCCATACGGGCAGGGGCGGATTTCCCGAGGTGGTTGCTGGCCGAGTGGCTCGGACGGAGGCCACGCATCCGGGCGGACCAGTTCGAGGACGGCCTCATGATGTTGCGGTATCACCAATCGTTCTTCGAGAAGACGAGCGGCGCGGACTGATCGCGGCAGCCCGATACCCCACCTGCGACGTTCTGTTGGTGAGGCGGTGCAGCCTCTGGTAACGGTGTTTGGCCTGCGGCCCCGCAGGTCGCGGTCCCTGGCTCCTGACCCATGGATCCGATCCGATTCTCCGGCATTCGTGCGGTGGTTTTCGATCTCGATGACACGCTCTACGCGGAGCGGGCGTATGCCCACAGCGGCTTCGCGGCCGTCGCCCGTTGGCTGCAAGCTCGATATACCTGCCCACTTGACCTGGAACAGCGGATGAGAGCCCTCTACGAGACGGAATATCGTCCACGGGTATTCGATCGTCTTCTCGTTGAGATGGGACTGAGCCCTTCGGCCGGCTTGGTTTCTCAGATGGTCGAATGCTACCGTTCGCACAGGCCAGTGATTGGGCTTTACCCGGACGCGGATGCGGCCCTGGACCGGTGGTCAGGTCGCTTTCGGCTGGGCTTGATCAGTGATGGACCGGTGGGAGCCCAGCAGCGGAAGGTGGAGGTTCTGGGTGTGGCGAGTCGGATCGATCGCATCATTCTGACGGATGAATGGGGTCGGGAGTACTGGAAACCTCACCCTCGGGCCTTTCTGGCGATGGAGGAGTACTGGGGTTGGCATGGAGGATCGTTGCTCTATATTGCCGACAATCCCTCGAAGGACTTTCTCGCTCCGCGGCGTCTTGGTTGGCGGACGCTGCGGGTTTGTCGTGCTGAGGGTGTCTACGCGCACCTGCCGGCGGTTGCGGGTGCCGAAGCCGAGCAGTCGGTGTCAGCGCTTGATCTTGTTGAGGTAACCTTCTAGTTCAGCAGAGGTTGGATCAGGCCGTGGGCGATTCTCGAACGGGTGGAGGTCCTCCGCAAGCGGTTGACGAGCCGTCTCCGATCGCATACAAGTCAGACGAGCTGAACCTCAACCGCCTTCATGACGAATGCCGATAACTAGGCGACTATCGCGCAGGATGCCTGGCATCCGTCGGATAGGCGGCGAAAGGCAGATGGTGGGGGGCGCCAGTGGCGAGCCCTGCGCCCGGGGTGTAAATCGGCGCGATGCCCAGGGCGTGGCTCGGGCTTGGTGTGGATCCAAATAGTGTCCGGTGTCGGTCTGAAACCGACGTTTACAGAACAGGTACCCATGCGATACCACGAACCGAGGTTAGTGCATCGGTTGTCGGCAGCATTCCTGGTGTCGGCGGCCTGTGCGGCGGGCACAGGGTGCGTGTCTCCCTGGTGGAACGGTTTTCTGACGCCACAGGAGCTCGGCAACTTCCGGGACAACCAGGTGAACGAGATCCAGCGTGCGATCAGTTTCAGGGACAAGCCCCTGGGAATCGCCGGGGCCGTGGATCCGACGCCCGAGGATCTCGTCGCCTCGGTGGAGGAGTACATGATCGGAGCGGGGGACATGCTCTCGATTCGTCTGATGGACTTCCTCCAGCTCGGAGTGGAGACCGAACTGACTCCGATTGTCGACGAGCGTGGTTACATTCACGTACCGCAGCTGGACTGGATGCATGTCGAGGGCCTGACCCTTCGGCAACTCCAGGAGGAGCTGATCCGCAAGGGCAAGGAGAAGGGCATCTACGCGGCCGAAGCCGAACCCACCATGGTGGTGCAGACCCTGACCCGTCAGCAACGGCTGTACAACATCTCCGGGGCCATTGGTGTTCCGGGCACTTTCCCGATCATCCGCCCCGATTTTCGGCTTCGTGAGGCCATCAACCAGGCGGGCAACTTCGATCCGAACATCCGCTACGTCTACATCTTCCGAAACGAGCCGCGACCCAAGAAATACAGCTCAACCCCGGCCAAGGATCGGCCGGTCAATGGCCGAGAACAGACTCCGCCCGCACCTCCGGTGACGCCGACGGCCATGTCGGACATGAGTGCGGCGGGGAGTCCTCCTCCCCCGGCTGCCGCGGGTCAGGCCCGGCCGGCCATGCGCGTGGCCGCGGCCCAGAACGATGCCGAGCGTGAGCTTCGGGAGGCCCTCGCCCCTGGAACCACGCCGGTCGGTACGCCGAAAGCGGCCGGCCCGTCGGAACCGCGAACCACCGCCCCCGCCGCGCCGCCGACGATTATCTATGTCAACGACGGCTTCGTGGCGGGTCCTGCGCCGGCTCCAGGGAGCACGGCTTCAACACCGCCGGCCACCAAGCCTCTGCCGGGCCCGGAGCAGGTCGCGCCGCCGCGAGCCTCTGCTCCGGCCGCCGAGACCGTGGACTGGGAGTCCCTGGCCGCCGAGGGCCAGCAACGGGTCATCCGCGTTCCCGCAGATCGGCTCCGCTCCGGCGACGCCAACTACAACGTGGTGATCCATCATCAGGATTGGATCGAGCTGGACCCGGGTTCGGTCGGCGTCTTCTACATGGCCGGCCATGTCAATCGGCCGGGCGTCTACAGCTTGAGCGGAAACGAGATCACTCTGACACAGGCCATCGCCTCTGCGGGCGGACTTGACCAGCTGGCGTGGCCCACCCGTTGCGAGATTCGCAGGCGGATCGACGGAGATCGCGAAGAGACGACCCAGTGGGACCTCTCGCGGATCGTGGACGGCCAGGACCCCGATCTGTTCATCAAGAAGGATGACGTGATCAATGTCGGCACCCATGCGATCGCTCCGCTGCTGGCCACGATTCGCAGCGCGTTCCGGTTCACGTACGGTTTCGGATTCGTTTACGACCGGAACTTTGCCGACATCGATGCGTATGCCCCGCAGGTCAACGCCAACGATCGGCACAGGGCGGAGCGGGCGGCGCGCGGCCTGTTGAACTAGGGCCGGGTATCGGCGTCGGGAGCTTGCTGTTCCTGGAGGTGATGGGTCCCTGTTCGGGTCCGTTCCTTGGGACGGGCGTAGGGTAGCGTATGGTTGAGGCCGCACCACAATCTGTCTTCCCGCCTCGGCGCTCCTCGTCGGCAGGCAAGGCCTGGTGGACGCCGGTGATGAGCATTCAAGCGGCCCTGCTTGCGGTCGTGCTGGTCATCTACTACCGCAACGTCCTGTACAGCCTGGTCTACAAGTGGCAGAATGATGGCGACTGGTCGCACGGCTTTCTGATACCCTTGTTCAGTCTGTATTACCTGTACCTGCAGCGAGATCGGATGCCGCTGGGGCTTGTCGATCGGCGGGTGGCGGCCAGACTGCTGGGAGCGGCCTTTCTGGTGCTTGCCTTCGCCATGTATGTGGGTTGTACGCTGGCTCGGATCGATTACCCCAAGAGCGTCTCCCTGGTGCTGAGCATCCTCGGCGTCGTGCTGATGGTCTGCGGCTGGGTGTGGACCCGGTGGAGCTGGTTCGCGATTCTCTTTCTGTTCTTCGCCCTTCCCGTTCCCCAGCGACTCTATGTCCAGTTGACCATGCCCCTGCGCTATATCGCCGCCGACGTCTCGGCGTCCGTGCTCAACGCGGCGCTCCAGGACATGGACGCGGTGTCCAAGGGGGCCCTGGTGGAGTATTCCTACGAGGGCAAGTCCGGTTCGCTGGACATCGAGCAGGCCTGCAGCGGGATCCGGCTGCTCATGACCATGATGGCCCTGGGTGTGGCCATGGCGTTCGTGAGCGATCGTCCCCTCTGGCACCGGCAGGTGATGATCCTGGCCTGCATCCCCATCTCCATATTCTGTAACATCATCCGGGTGACCACGACCGGTTTCATGGTGGTCTTCGGCAGGGATGATCTGGCCCGAGGCTTTGCCCATACGCTGCTCGGGATGGGAATGCTCTTCATCGCGTTCTCTCTGTTTGGCTCGATTTCGTATGTTCTCAACCACCTGTTCGTCGAGGATGAAGGTGACGACAGGGGATCGTTCGTCACGGGAGGTTCCTCAGCATGACCACGGTACCGGTCACCACTCAAGATCGGATTCCAGTACCCATGAGCGTGCCGGTTCGCCCGGCTCAAGTGCCCATGGCCATGGGCATGAGCCTGCCGGACATCTGGCGGGTGATCAAGCAGCGGTTCCTCTGGCCGATGCTCCCCATCCTGATCATCGTGCCGGGCCTGTTCACGCTGGCAACGTACCTGCTTCTTCGCGGGGCCACGCTTCCGATCTTGGGCGAGTATCCGAGATTTGAGGCTGTTGGGGTGGTCGGCGTGCAAGCCCCTCGCCTCAAGCCGATGGAGTTCGGAGAAGGCCGCGAGACTGTCGATGCCATCAATCGGAGCATCGCCAACGAGATATTCCGCATCAGACAGCCGGATATCCTCTCCAGAGTTCTCGGTGACAGCCAGGTCATGCAAACCGACTGGTACAAGAAAGAGACGGATAAGGACAAGTTGCTGGTGGCCTTGCAGAAGGACCTGGAAGTCCGCCAGGCCCCGGATGTCAGCGCGTTCCTCGTCATCTTCGAGACCCGCAAGCCGAGCGACGCCGTGGTCATCGTTAAGCAACTCATGCAGATTTATGGTCAGTTCGCTGCCAGCGAGTCCAGGACCAAGTACGTCGATGAGAAGACCCTCGTCTTCCTGAAGCAGCAAGCCGAGTTGAAGACCCAACTGAAGGACGTCACGACTCAGATAGAGAGTCTCGTCGTGCAACAGGGCAGCGTGGCAGGGTTGGCTGAAAACAAGAACCTCGAGAGCGAGAAGCTCAGGGGCTTGCTGATCGAGTCCGCCCACGCCGAGGCGGACAAGGCGCTGGTCAAGGCCCAGTGGGATTTCCTCCGCATCATCGATCCTTCCCAGCTCGAGCCTACCCCCGAGGTGATGGCCGCCCTGGACAGTGACCCCCAGATCTTCCAGCTCAAACAGGCTCTCTTCTTCGGCAGGCAGGATCTGGACGAGCTCTTGAGGCGACTGGGCCCGAACCACAAGTCGGTGTTGGCTCGGCTCTCGCAGATGACGTCTCTTGAGAAGGAACTGGAAGGACTGATTGCCCAGAGGCAGAACCAGGGCATGGAGCTCCAGCGTCGCCAGGCGGAGAGAGCTTACGACGCTGCCTTCAAGACGGCCTTGGCGATTCAGGAGCAGATCCTCGAGGAGAGAGCCAAGGCCAAAGATGCCGATAAGATCCTCCTGAAGTACCAACAGCTACTCGAGCAGCAGAAAGCTCTGGAAGAGGAGCTCGCCAAGCTGAACGAACACATCAACCAGCTCGATCTGATCATCGAGAATGAGGACCAGCGAGCGAAGGTCAGCATTCTTCAGATGCCGAGGGAAGCCAAGAAGCCCAGTTCACCGAAGTATCTGGTCAACGTGCCGGTGGGGGTCCTGCTTGGCATCCTGCTGAGCTTCGGCGTGGCCATGCTACTCGAACTCATGGACACCTCGGTGCGGACCAGCCGTGACGTGGCCCGGCATGCCCACATCCCCATCCTCGGGACGATACCCGACCTGGACTTCGAGGAGATCCCCATCGAGACCATCGAGCTCGCCCTCCATGCCGCCCCGCGTTCGATGATCGCGGAGGCGTTCCGGACGGTCCGGGCCAACCTCACCCTCACCGCGCCCGCGGAGCGCCAGAGGTCCATCCTGGTGACAAGTGCTCAGCCGGGAGAGGGGAAGACCACGGTGGCGGTGAATCTGGCCATTGCCATTGCCCAGAACAATCGCCGGGTGCTGCTCATCGACGCCAACTTCCACCGCCCCGCGTTGCGGCAGTTCTTCGCCAACATTCCCACCGAGGGCTTGAGCAACGTGCTCATTGGCCAATCGAAGCTGACCGATGTGGTCGTCAAGACGAACCTGCCAAACCTGGACGTGGTCGGAAGTGGCCCCATCCCGCCCAATCCGTCCGAGCTGATGACCAGCACTTACATGCGGCAGTTGCTGTCCCAGGCCACCGACACGTACGACCAGGTGGTTTTCGATGGCCCACCCGCTCTGCTGGTCAGTGACGCGATGGTCCTGGCCGGTTCGCTGGACGGCGTGATCCTCGTGTGCCGGGCGAACAGCACCTCCCGCGGAGTGCTCCTGCGGGCCAGGGAACAGTTCGAGCGAGCCGGCATTCGCATCTTCGGTGGAGTGCTGAATGGAGCCAGCGGATTCCGGGGTGGCTACTTCCGCGAGCAGATCCGCAGCTACTACGAGTACCAGCCGGCCGCGGAGCATCTCGCCGGCCCGACTCCCAAGGCCCTGCCGGGCGAATCCAAGGGGCCGCAGAAGCTGTAGCTTCTGGAAAGAATTTGTGCGACACGATTCGAACGGGCCGGCCAAGTCGTCGACGGACGACGTGGCTGGCCCGTCCCGTTGGGCTGCGGCCCGGCAGCGTGTGAACTGTTTTTCGGCTGGTCGTTCACCCGGGGAAGGAGAACGGAGACACGAGGCCAAAGAAGAAGGCCGACGCCCACCCCGTGTGCTTGCGTCGGCCTTCTCATGTTTAAGTGAGGATCCGGGCTCGCCGTGACCCGGACCCTCCAAGCCAGGCTGTCCGCTCCTCTGAGCGGAAGACCTACAGCCTCTACGGCTCTATCGAATCCCTGGGTGGGAGCCTTTAGGTTCAGGGTTGTAGTTGGCCTGGCTCTCGTCGTCGCAGTGTCCTATCGGACGCTCCGGCCGCTTATCGGGCGGAGCGAGGGGCTCGGGGCCCCCCACCTTGATCCGCGGCGTGTGGGAGCGGTGCCTCCGCTGGTGTTGGACTTCGCCGCAGGGGGGATATCACAGGCTCCTGAGGGCACGATCAGGACGGCCGAATGCGAGTGATGTAGTCCTGGTCATCGGTGCCCAGACCGCGTTCGGCCGCGGCTCGTATGTGGGCGACGCGACCCAGGAAGTCGCCGATTGGGCGGAGTTTGGCCTGGAGTCGGCGCTCGTTGATGATGTCGACGCTCATCTGGTCCGCCGCCACGGGGTCCTTGCTGACGAGAACTCCGGTGTGCGGCCACATTCCTTCCGGGCGAGCTTCCGGGCCCTTGTCGAACACACCTCGCAAGCCATTAACGATGTGCAGGCGGAGTTTGGGCAGGATCTCGGCAAGGGAGATGATGTCCGCGATGTGGGGTGCCCCACCGTCGCGGAGGTAGAGGGTCTGCCTCCGAACAAAGGGGATGGAGGCGTTGAGCAGACACCCGCTGATTCCGCAGAGATTGTGGGTCTTCAGGAAGGGCACGTTGACGATCGCGGTGACCTGGTCGAGAACCGCCGCCAGTCGTTCCTTGTCGTTGCCCAGCGGCGTCTCGGCGGTCCGCCAGCCGAAACGACGCGGTTGGGTGCCGAGCTTCTTTACCAGCAGGTTGGGCACGTCGATCAAGACGATGCGCTTCCGCTCGACGCCCGCGGTTTCGAGAGACTGGATCAACTGTCCGGCAAACACCTCGGTCGTTCCCAGTTCCTCCTGGCCAACCTCATCGAACTTGATGCCGACCACGTCTTCCGGGCGGAGCAGGCTCCGCCATGCGGTGGCGGAGGAGTCTTGGCCGGTGGCCAGGCAGACGCCTATCCGGATCATGTCTGCCAGGGCAGGTTCGTGGATCTTGTACTGGGAGATGATCATCGGGTTGATCAGGTCGGCAACGATCGACTTGCTGACCGCTCCGGACGACTTGGTGGTTGCCCGGGTGGTGGCGGGCGGATCGACCACCGGAGCGGGTGAGGTGCCGGTCGGCTGCGCGGCTGGCAGTGACTGGCCGATCCCCCTCGGCTGAGCGGCCAGCAGGGCCAGGCCTGCGCCCCCCGCTTGGCGGAGGAATAGTCGGCGGGTGGATCTGCCGCGGGCGGGCTGATCGAGAGGAGGGCTGGGCATCATCATTACGCTTTATCGGCTCTCAGACCGGGGGACGATGAGATCCCCTGCGGCGTTGTCGAGCTCAAGCCCTTCCGCTAGTATTGGGGGATGTCAGAATCGAACACCCCCTAAAAACGCCCCAAAAACGCACTTTCTTGAGACGGGCGGCGCAGAATCCGGCGCACCAGCCCCCGAAAATGCTCCATCCAGCCCTCCGGCGAATGGCGGCCCGCCGAAGCTGTGCGATGACCTGAAAGCCCTGGCTGACGGCTGGGCGTCACTGCCTGAGGCCGCCCGGCGGGAGATTCTGGCGATGGCGAACAAGGCGGATCGAAGGGGCCAGCAGTGAACGTTTTACGGCAAGTCGCCAGTGTCACCGTCACCAGAACCCCCGCCGGCGCTAGCGACACGAGGGGGGTTTGGTGGCACTGTGCCGTCCTTCTTGGTTTCTGTCGACGCCCCGAGTGATGCGGACGCCCCCTGCCCCCCGGCCGGGCAGGGTAGCGCGATTAGGTTGGCCGGTGATAAGGATGTTAAAATGGGCGATTTAGATCTGGAGAACGAGCTCGCAAACGCCCGCGCCGAGCGGGATCGGCTCGCTGAAGAGAGCCGGCGTCATGCGGCAGGAACGGCGATCGCGGCAGCCTTCATGGCCCGTGGGATTCACGGCCCGGCGGCCGTCGAGGTGGCCGAGGGCCTGGCCCGATCAGCGGAGCTCCTACCTGACGGAACCCCCCGGATGGGCGGTGCCGTTGGGGCCGTTGCGATTGCCGAGGCCCACCTTGAGGGGCGGGGCGCGTTCCTCTTGACCACGGCGCGCGCGCGGCTGGAGCGGGCGACGGATCGGCCGGCCACGGCCGCCGGCTGGGACATCCAGAAGGCGACCACGGATATGGCGTACGATCTGGAATGGAAGAATGCCGACCTTGCCAGCAACAAGGCGGCCTGGGAGAAATTCTTAGCCGAGAAAGAAAAAAAGTTGAAACGTGGCGATGGCCGGAAGTGGACTGCGTTCCATTGATATAGGAGAAAAAACATGCCCGAAGACGAGAAAGCGAAAGCGTTTGTGACTGTTTGGGACGATTTCTCGGATTGGATCAATGACACCCAAACGAGCATAGCCGACGCCGGCCGCTGGCTCCAGGAGGCTGGCTGGAGAATCGGGGACTGGCCCATTGTTCGCGAGGGGGCGAAGGAGCACCCCTATCAGGCGGCATGACGCCCACCTCGGGCGGGGCGGGTCCGATTCTCCGCCCGCCCTGCCCCATATATTAACGGTGCAAAACATGGACCTTCACGTTAACACGTTAACCGCCGCTGTCCGGTTATTGCTCCGGGCTCGCGGGCTGCGGGGCTGGCGTTTTGTGCGGGCGATGCGGCCCATCGAATCGTTTGATTCGCGGCTCGCGGCCTTACGGGCGGTGGCCACCAGCGACCACGGCGTGCCGCAAAAACTGGCGCCGTGGGAGCTTAGGCAGCTTGCGGCGACCTTCCGCAGCTTGGGCTTACGAGCCCTTGAGCTTATCGAACACGATCGCGCATGGCCGGGCAGGGCCGAGCTCGAAGGGCTTGTCGACGACCTACGCGAGGGGTGGGCAGCGTGCCTGCGGCGAGCGGAGAAACTGGAGCAACGCCGTGAGTAGCTCCGGCGCGCATTTATCGACTGAAGCGAAGATTGAATGGGCGGCCGAGCTTATCCGGTCGTCGCCCGGTCTGACCGCATACCAGCTCAACACGGCGCTTCGCGAGCACTTCGGGATGTCCCGACGCGTGGCCCAGAACATTCTCGCACGAACACGTAGCCGAATGGCCGAAGGTAATATAGAAAAACTCCGAGATCTGGCTACGGAATTGCCCGACCTGTACCGCGATTGCCTCCAGCGTTGTCGAGCGGCTGGCAACCTGTCGGCCGAGGTAAAAGCGCTGCGAGGCATTGCCGCGATGACCGGCGCGGTCGAAATCGCCGCACCCCCGGCCCCCACACCATCGGCAATTGAGTTCCTGGTCGTGGGCGACACCTTCAGCCCCGACGGGGCCTAGTTCCACCGACCGCCGAGCGCGAATGGTAACCAACTAACTACTGCTATAGGGTTCGGGCCTTCAATGCGCCCCGCCCCTCCTCTGCCAGGCGGGCAAACCTGGTCCGACGGCGAAAACTCACAGCCTGCTGCCCTGCACACGCCGCACCCCCGTCCCCATATAGCATACTATCCCAGAGAGAACAGTACGTGAACCGAGGAGGTTTTTCTCGAATGTTGACTTTGAACGAGTTGTGTGTTCGTATCGGATTAAACCGGAGTCGGCTACTGCGCGCCTTACGGAGTTGTGGCGTGCGGGCCGACGCTCGTCGTGGGCATGCCCTCGTGTGGCGGGCGGAGCGGTTGCCCGAGATTCGACGAGCGGTCGGCGCGACAACAAAGCATCGTGATCTCTTAGGGCCAGTCAGCTAGAAAAAAACCGCCGGCGACCGCTCGTCGGTGACCGGCGGAAGGGGATAGCGATGCAAAAAAGTACCATAAAAAACAGTCCAAGTCAAACGCGCTTGGCCTTGCGTCCCAGGGAGGCTGCGCGAGCCCTTGGTATCGGGGTTCGCCTCCTCTGGAGCCTCACCAACAGTGGGCAAATCCCGTCGATCAGGATCGGCCGATGCCGGGTTTATTCTGTCGCTGCCTTAGCCGACTGGCTTCGCGATAACACGCAGGGGAGTCAGCCATGACGCCTACTGCTCTCGCAGACGCTGCCCGCTATTACGCAGGGTTGGGGTGGCCTGTCATTCCGCTTCACGCCATTTTCGGGGGTTCGTGCACCTGTGGGCGCGAGGACTGCGCTTCCCCGGGCAAGCACCCTAGAACCCCCCACGGTTTGAAGGACGCGAGCGTTGACCCTGATATCATCGCGTCGTGGTGGCGAAAGTGGCCGGCAGCCAACGTTGGTGTGGTGACCGGCGCGGGCTCTGGGCTCGTTGTGCTGGACATTGACCCGCGGCACGGCGGGGATAAATCGCTGACCGAATTGACCTGGCTCCACGGCGAACTGCCTGAGACCGTAGAGGCGGCGACTGGCGGCGGAGGGCAGCATCTATTCTTTATGCATCCCGGCGAGCCCATCCGCAACCGCGCGAATATTCAGCCTGGCATCGACGTGCGGGGCGACGGGGGATATGTCGTCGTCGCGCCGTCGGTTCACGTAAGCGGTGGGGCGTATTCGTGGCTGTCGGGGCACGCGCCGGGGGAGATTGAGCCCGCTTCGCTGCCTAGGTGGCTTCTGGAGCTACTTACCGAACGGAATGACTGCGTCCGGCGACAAGAGGAGGCTGCGCGGCCGATACTGCGACGCTTCGGCGATTTGAGCCCGCTCCTGGCTGCGGCCGAGCGATACGCCCTCGGTGCGACCCCGGTTGCCAAAGGGGCCCGAAACTCTGCCGCGTTTAACTTGGCGGGTCATCTGGCAGCGTTCACAACGGATGGCGGTTGCCGGCTTGCGGAGACACAGATTGCGAAGGTGATGTGCCTCTGGAACGAACGGAATCAACCGCCTCTCGCCGATCGCGAGCTGCGCGCGGCGGTAAGGTCAGCGATGACGAATGGCGTGCCCCGGAGCCCACACGTCGTTTCGACATACAGTGGGTCGGTGACACGGCCGCGTCAGGAGAGCGCGCCCCCGACTCCCGCTGGCCCGGCTCGCCTGGTCGAGCGATTTGAACCTCTCCCCGTGGACGTGCTACCTGAACCCGTGCGGGGTTTCGTGGTAAGTAGCTCGAAAGCGATCGGCTGTGATTCATCCTTCGTGGCGTTGCCGTTGCTATCTGCTCTGGCGGCGGCGATCGGCAACACCCGGCGTATCCAGCTCAAGCGCGGTTGGACCGAGCCGGCCATCATATGGGCAGCCATCGTGGGAGACTCCGGCACCCTGAAAAGTCCGGCGCTCGAGCTGGCGTTGCGGCCAATCCGGAAGCGGCAACAAAAAAACATGCAGCGGCACTCCGCTGCAATAGAGGCGTATGCTACCGAGCTCGCTTTCTACGAACGGGCGCTCGCGGAATGGAAGCGCGGCGCCAGTGCCGCCGACCCGCCGCGAAAACCTGCGGAGCCAGCTGCGGAACGTTGTTTCTGCGACGATATCACGATCGAGGCGTTGGCGACGTTGCTGATGAACCGGCCTCGTGGCCTACTATTGGCCCGCGACGAGCTGGCTGGCTGGCTGGGTGGCTTCGATCGCTACGCACAGGGGAAAGGGGGCGACGCGGCGAAGTGGCTCGAGATGTTCGGCGGGCGCCCGGTGGTGGTCGACCGCAAGGGCGGCAATTCGCGAACCATTTATATACCGCAAGCGGCGGTGAGTATTGCCGGCGGCATTCAACCCGAGACGTTGCGACGGGCGCTGGGGGTGGAACACAGGGAGAACGGTCTGGCCGCGCGACTACTTTTGAGCTGCCCGCCGCGGCGGGCGAAGCGGTGGACTGAGGCAGAAATCGACGAGGCCGCCGAAGCGCAGCTCGAGCGGCTCTTCGAGCGGCTCTATGAGCTCCAGCCCGACGCCGACGAAGAGGGCGAGCCGAGGCCCCGCTTGGTAAAGATGACCCCCGCAGGCAAGGCGGTTTGGGTCAGCTTTTACAACGCCCACGCGGCCGAGCACGCGGACCTGACCGGAGACCTGTCTGCGGTCTGGTCCAAGCTGGAAGGTTACGCCGCGAGGCTGGCGCTTGTGGTGCATTTCATCCGGTGGGCCGCTGGGGACCCCAGCTGTCACCCTGAGCTGGTCGACGAAGTGAGCGTCATGGCGGGCGTCAAGCTGTCCCGGTGGTTTGGCGTCGAGGCGCGACGGGTCTATGCAATCATGGCGGAGTCAGAGGTCGACCGGGATCGACGGCGGCTCGTCGAGTGGATTGCGAGCCACGGAGGCGCCGTGACGGTCCGTGAGTTAACCCGCGGCCTATGGCGGTACCGCGGCTCTCCCGACGGGGCCCGGGCAGCCCTTGAGCAGCTGCAGGAGGCTGGCCTGGGTCACTGGGTTCGACCGGCACCGGACGCCGTCGGTGGCCGGCCGACGCAGCGTTTCGAGCTCATCGACAGCATCGCCA